>Ga0307514_10001179_pt1 | contig 35301 bp, 44 predicted proteins | sample 16_EM_MG_FD_203088 | JGI IMG/M metagenome (GOLD analysis project Ga0307514, IMG submission 203088) | Populus trichocarpa ectomycorrhiza microbial communities from riparian zone in the Pacific Northwest, United States - 16_EM | ecosystem: Host-associated > Plants > Roots > Unclassified | place... | reverse complement strand
CACTACGGTACCTATTCGGGTGGTTACCTAGTTTCTCTATCTGTGCACTGAGACACCTAGCTCGCTCAAGATCTCTAAATATAGGGGGGGGCTTATTTTAAAATAGGGGGGCTTATTTTCCAATTTCTACGGTATATCATCTATATCATATGGCTTATTTTCCAATTTCTACGGTATATCATCTATATCATATGAGGTGAATCCCATGTGGTTCAGGCAGAACACGCTAATAACCTCACTAACTAATAAAGGGAAAGTAGTTACTTAGATATCTAGCTGCTTATAGATGCAGAAAGAGGGCGAGCTCGTCATGACGAGTTGCTATTACCTAGGTATACTCGATTGCATCTTGCTGCCAATACCATACTACTGGTACAACTCCCATGGCCTATGTCTATTTACAATATCCTCAGCACGGAAACTTGTTAGATTACCCAATGTGATCTGTACATGATTAGCCCATTCCTCCATTCGCTGACTTTGTACTGCATTCTCCAGGTTAAGCTGATCCATCAACTCATATGCAACATAGAGCTGCTGTTGTACCTGCTCGAAGCTTTCCCGCACACGACTGACAATGTTTGCCCTCTCAATATTCCGTCTACCGGTATATACCCCCTTCTTTCAACCCACACAGTACGCGCAGTCTCATACACTTCCATACCACACTCTGCAAACATCATCAAGTATACCTCCCATTGCACCGCAGTCAACAGTTTGACAGTATCTCAATGAAAGATGTGCCGGTATGGAAATAGGTATTGCCTATAGAATTTGCAGACTTCAGACTTAATATACCCCAGCAATATACTTGGTTATTTTGTACGGAAGCTCTCCTCAAGATCATGTGTATGGATAAGCTCAATAAACTGCTCAACAGTAACTGATGTACCATCAACTGGACGTGAGACCTTAATTCGGACATTGCAAAGGTCAGTATCTCGCATACTGCTATGCCGACGTTTAATAACCTTGCCATCAGCAACTCGTGCTTTTTCGAAGTCTGCACTCATATTTCTGAGTACCATGAGCTTGCAACAGCTCTTGCTGAAGCTTTGAATAAACTGAATCCACATACGGCCATATCTCATTGAATATTTCGGGAGATATGATGACTGGTTTACGGAGCTCAAACAACACAGTGCAGAAATTGGCATCATAGCTTCAGAAGACATTCTGATATGGCGTTCGTGGTGATATGGTATGGTGATATGCTATGATGATATGGTATATGGTATTTGCAGCAAGATACGGATATATACAATCGAGCATAATCGAGAGGTTTTACTAGGTACCTTTTTGATATGACTGTAACCACAGCAACTAGGCTATGTGCTGTTAAGGATGGCAAGGGTAAAAGATGTCAATGGATCCCTTACGTGGCTTCTTGGCATCAAAATCTGCAAGCCATATAAATATGCAGTAACGCCATCCTGCATCCCGATGTCACATTGCTCTATAGTTCGGTTCCCTCTACAGTAGCATGGCTATTAAATCGAATTCTGCATCATCTTCAAATTACGAAACCAACCACTCCTGCAGCAATTATTGAGATTATGTATGGTGAGGTTGTACCTTATACCTATCCACTCTACGTGCAAAAGCTGCACTCCTTCAAATGTACATGCCCACCAAGATAGCTCTACCTCTATTCCAGCATATTTCGGTTCCCTCCGAGTCAACAATGAGCATAAGTACCTACTTATACCCAGCTAGAAACAACACCTAACGGTCAGTTTAAGTGGCTTTTTATTTGCCTGGCGGAGAGTGCAACTTTATTTACACATTGCCGTCCATTTATATGCAAGAACCTGTAAATCACCGCATGTTTAAGCCGGCTATTTCTACTATTATGCCATATTGTTAAGCTGACCGACAGCTTCTCTGTTATATCCTTCCAAGCTTTCTTGCGTTCTTATTCAAGTAATACCTGCTTCCTTTTATTGTACATTTCGTCGTGCGCTTTAATTGTTTTGTGTTTCAGTTGGGGCGAGGTGGTTATCATTTATTTATCCGCTACGATGAATGTATGTCTGTGGGAAGACCTCGTGTGGTAGTCACGCATTGGGCTGCAGTCGTGGTATTGATCATGAAAATATTTGGGATGCCAAGCGTATTGCTCCAGGGGCAAGGGAGCCCAAAAAAGCGGGGCAAGTCGTGTATAAAACAGCAACTACACAATTGCAATTTACAAGTAAGCTTGAGTACTAAGTACCCTCTGGCACGGCCAGAGGGGATCACTGGATTTATATCACTGTACTTTCCAAGCCCATTAGGTAGTTACAAGAAAGACGTGGGCTCCTCAAACTTGCATTTTCTTTTTATTGGTGGCCAAAGGTTTTTCATATCTTAAGCCTGACTGCCTGTCTCTCCCCAAACCAACCCTGCTTCCGATACCCATTAACATCGTCCACCATGTCCTCAGAAAAGAAGATTCCCTTTAGCTGGACCTTTGCTGCAGGTGCCATTGCTGGTATCAGTGAGGTATGAGCTTGTTTAATATTTTCCTGTCACCAATTGTATATACTGATGCACTTTCTCGCTTAGATTTGCACAATGTCAGAAGCTACCCTTCCCTTGTAGCTGCAAATTGTGGGGTATTGACTGTGACTCATTCAGGTATCCTTTAGATGTCGTCAAAACCCGAGTGTACGTTACCATCGTCCAGCTTGTAAGGCCAGATTTGATATTAATATAGGCACTACTAGGCAATTGCAAGTTGGAACAGCAGCTACAGGTGGAGGTGATCATTATAATGGGATGCTCGACTGTATCAGGAAAATTGTGAAGAATGAAGGGTATGCATTCGCAGCAACATTCAAGTGACTCAAGCCTGACACCCAATGCAGGTTCGGCAGGTTATACCGTGGAATATCAGCACCTATTCTTATGGAAGCTCCCAAGAGGTACAGTTATAACCTCTTCCGCGCACTGCTGGACCCACTAAGGCAGTCCTGATAATCCCCCTCAATAGAGCAATTAAGTTTGCTTCAAATGACAACTGGGGAAAGTTTTATAAGGGTGTCTTTGGGATGCCAACCATGACCCAGTCCTTGTCCGTCCTCACTGGTGCCACCGCTGGTGCCACAGAATCTTTTGTCGTTGTGCCTTTCGAGTTAGTGAAGATCCGTCTGCAAGACAAGGCTTCAGCGGGGAAGTATAATGGGCCCATGGATGTTGTCAAAAAGATTGTGGCCGCTGAGGGACCATTGGCCATGTACAACGGGCTGGAGTCCACAATGTGGAGGCACGTGCTTTGGAACGCTGGATACTTTGGTGTTATCCATCAAGTCCGATCAATACTGCCAAAACGAGAGACAAAGCAAGGTCAGATGTTGAACGATTTGATCGCAGGCTCGATCGGTGGTACCTTTGGTACCATGCTTAACACACCGTAAGACTCCCCTCAATTACCGAGATCTCTCAACTAACATCAATAGTTCCGATGTCGTCAAATCCCGCATCCAAAACACTATCCGAGTGGCCGGAGTAACACCGAAGTATAACTGGACCTGGCCATCCATTGCTCTCGTAGCCAAGGAGGAAGGAATTGGTGCCCTGTACAAGGGTTTTGTCCCTAAGGTTCTCAGGCTGGGGCCCGGTGGAGGTATCCTCCTTGTTGTCGTACGTTCCCAAACCTAAATCATCAGTCAGTCAAGGCCCCAACTGACCATAATAATCCCACATAATAGTTCACAACTGTTATCGAGTTCTTCGAAAAGATGCAAGCAAAATAAATGTGCGTGGTACTGGCGTCTATATACATAGTATGAAGGGTAGATTCCGCACTCAAAATATATACCTAGAATGGAGCAATCGCCGTTTCTTGGGGGGCTTTTTATACCTCCCAGAAATTTTAAATTTGACCACTCCTAACTACCCACGAATATATTGCCTGACCTTTCCCGTCCCACATCAGATCTATTTGCTGAGTTGATGCTTTTAGTTGTAGTAATGTTGCAGATACAAACGCCGAACGAGTCCGGAGGCGAGGTTTGTGAGTGTACTAATGTTCGCCTTGCCTTGGTCTGACATTCCTGATGGTATCTGGTTCGAGGACATGGCGATTGATAGTCTCTGCCACCAATCTTCTTAGTTCCCTCTGACCTTCTTCTGAGTTGAAATCACCCCGACTAGCAAGCTCTTCAATCCTTTTCTTGAACTCTTCATCAACTGGAGGTAAATCCTCCCCGGCCTCCTCCGCGGTCGACATGCGGACTGAGATATTTGAGCCAAGGGATACTGGGTGGTTACCAGTCACCGTAGTGTTGGTGGAGCCCTCGGAAAGTCTCTGATTGTTATTTTGAACACCGCGTAGATATGCTGCCACTAATGGAAACCCCCCATCTTCTTCGATGACGTCGGCTGCCTTGACATGCATAGTCAGATATGTAACAGGCCGGAGGAGCGGGCGGGAGTCCATCCAATTGGAAGGGAATTACTTACCGTCAAGCCTGACTCATTCTGGTGATTGGGATCTGCGTGTAATTCCTCCACTAAGACTTTGGCTACCTCGACAGTCTCTGCAACGAATAGAGGTGTATCGCCGTCGTGGTCTTGTATGTTAACATTTCCCTCATGTTCTAACACCAGTTTCTTGAGCAGAGCAATGTGGTTGTAGGAGGTTGTCGCATGAAGGATTGTGTATCCATTCTCGTCGAGAGAATTGACGGCCGAGGGATCCCTCGAGAGAAAGTCAAGAACAAGTGATTCATCTCCATCCGCAGCTGCTATCCAAATGTTATTTCGCACCATGACTGATGTAGGGTGATGTTTTGTGTTGCAAGGCGGGGAAGATCACTTTAAATCGAGCAAGGAATAGCGGTATTGGCAGCATATGCGTGAATATGCAGGCATACGGGGTGTTGGTGGGTCACGTGCCAGCCAGACTTTTGAGAAGGGGGTCATGGGTATGTAAATTTTACGAGCGAGTTGTTTTTACATTCCTGTAACTCACTTAACTTTGTACACAACTTACACAAACTTTTGTTAGGAGGTCACGGAAGCCAACATGCTTGGGATCCTGCGTACTTACCAGCACTGAGTACGATGTCGATGTTTATTGCAATAGTAAATTCTGCACTCTATGTACAGTACGTAGTCTGGTTGCACAACCCCTCGTAGAGGCGCTCTACGAGTTTGCAGATTAGGGTGATCATGTTAATGTGAGCAATAACTCGTGAGGGTACCAGTTGACATACCATAATAATTATCGGGCAGGGTATGGGATAGTCCTTTCCTCCTCCTACCTATTTGCATGATAGGAGATGTGTTATTTTCACAAACAACTACAGATATGGAGTGGATTGTTTGCTGTGGGGATGGCATGGAGCAGCAGAGTAATCTATTTTTTTGTGATAATTAGGGGTCAAAATAGATTATAGAGTACTTTGGAGACATTTTTACACATGCCACCTACAAGCTAAGTCTGTTCCTTATATATTCCCTCTCACAGCTACATAAACCAACCGCATCGGCGGCAGCATACTGAACATCGGATCATCATATACCCATTTAGTATTCTTCTACCAGTCATCCATTCTCCGTCGCCCTCAACCCAACATAGCTGGCCCCCGTGAAGTCTTCAACTGGAAAACATCAACCCCCACTAGCAAATCGTCAGGTCGGCCTAGGAGCAGCTCCTCCCTCACGTGCATAAATTACTTGGAAGAAAGAAAGCGGTTGAGATACTCCAATTTGGACTTGTGGAGAGGCAGAACATCCGCTCAAACAACCCCCCACCACCCCCCCGCCCTTCTCATCTCAGAGTATCATTATTTCCTGAAGCAGATCGGTATCATAAATATCCGGTGGTAAAAGAACTGGTATATTGTTGCACACTTCAAATTGTTGAGATTACTCTGATTACTTCCACAGACGACTTCAGTCATTTAGTTGTATCCGGCCAAGAGGCTCGTCATTTGGACTGCTGCTATCGGTTCCCGCCTGATGTCTGTGTAGATACGAAATTGGGAAACATATGGTATATGCCCCGTCGACATTCCCTCTGCAGGAACGTGGCAAAGAATCATCATGCTGATGTATCAAATAGTTTTGGACATTGATATCGCCTTTCCGACACACGGCGGAACCGCCTCGGCTTGCACAAGACTCTCCTCTCCGGATAGGCTTCTCTCATGCCGGAAATGTGATAGCACGTCAACCTGTGCGCTATATAGTTGGCTCGGTTACCTGCGCGGTCATACTTTCTTATCCGTTTTTCCTTCTCTATACCACTGCACCACCTGGGCTGCCTTCCGTGCCTCACCATGTCTGGAGCTCGGCTCGGCAGTTCTCTTCAGTCACAGTTGAGCCAGATATAGTAATTAAGCAGGCATGGGTTCAAGGCTCATATATGGAAGCACTGACGCCAGAGGTTGTCAAAGAGGCCTTGAAAGTTCAAGAGGCATTATTAGGCTCTGGTGTATTTCGTACGGAAGCACTTAATTCTGGAGACTCACACCCCAGAGTCAATGATTTACTTTCCCAGGAACCCGTTTTAAATGCCTCCTCGGCTCTCCCACCAGGAGTATTCTTCCACTCGCCTTTACTTTATTGGAACTGTTCTCTCTCAGCAATCCAACAGGACAACGACCTCCTGGAAACGGTCAACGCAAATGCTATGCGTGTATCGCCCTTAAATATGACTTTACACTGGAGCTCAGTTTTTGCAGGAAAGTTGTTTTCTCACCACCGGTTAGCTGCTGCGGATGCACTTGTTATCAGTTTATTCTATGACACAACTTCCAAAATGGGGGAGTTATGGGATGAACGAGCAACTACACTGGTATTTGATGCAGGTCTCCACGAGAAATATGACATATACCCACCTGATGGGAAAGTAAGAAGAAATAGTTTTTATGAGGTTTGTAACCGCCTATATGTGGAAGCATGCACATACTAAATCGTATAGTTTTTTTTTCAACCCATGAGTACCCTAGATTACTTAGTCCTCACTGCATGCTATGCTCTGACGATGTTCTATCTATACATTCAACTGAATCGGGCGGGGACAGTAAGATCTCGAACTGGATTAGTTGTGGCAATCCTAACACAGGTAGTACTTGCCAACGTTTAATGGGCTCGGGATGCTCTATGACTGACTCACAGATGTTCTAGCTTGCGGCTTCGGTTATGTCTAGCTTTACCATTTTGTCCTGCCTCAAGTATCCCGTCTCACATATACCCCGTGAAGTTTTTCCTTTCGTGGTAATGGTCATTGGTGTGGAGAATATGTAAGTTGAAAACTTATTTTGAAGAATGGGAAGCGCGGTAGTACTAACCCTAATTGCAGGGTTCGTTTGATGAATGCAATAAGGGATACTCCACCTGAGCAATCTACTAATATCCGAATTGCAACTGCTGTAGGAGAGGTTGGCTTTCTCTCCTCAGTCGCTGTCGTTACTGATATTGTCATCTTGACTGCCATCGGGCGCGTGTCTGTTCCAGCAGTTACAGAGTTCTGCTGGTTTGCCGGAATTGCCCTTGCAGTGGATTTCGTTCTCCATTTCTCATACTTCCTCGCAGTTCTCAGTGTTGATGTCCGCCGCCTTGAGCTCCAGGATTTCCTGGAAAAGGAAAATCTTTCCACCTCAGATTCAAGATGGGATCGTAGGACGGCATCCCCAAAGGGTAGTCTCAAAGGCCTTGTGAAAGGGACTCCTGTCAGTACGAGAATCGCCGGCTCGGCCATTGTAAGAACTTATTCTTTGATTCGCTTTTGAACTAAGAATTCTCGTCATCTAACTAGCCTAGATGATATGTGCTCTTATTGCATTAAATATGCATTTCTTCGACAACAAGACCCCATGGCAGACTGCCCAGGCGTTCAGGGAAAGCCTACAGACTCGGAAAAATTTGGCTGAGAGTTATGCCTTACCCATTAGCATGCCCCTCAACCAAGCACGTACGCCAATATCCTGGCTCAAGCTGCAAGAACTCACGGGTAAAGAGTTGATACAAATTTTAAAACCAGGGGGACACCGACTGATTGCCAAAGTTTATGACCCTCTATTCGTGGTCATAAAAGGCTCAAACAGACTGAAAGCGAAGAAAAGCTTTTCGGATTTCGTAAATTTTCTAGACCTGGGCGCCTTGAAGGACCATATAATGCCTTTTGTTCTCACAGTGGTAGTTGCAGCGGCTGGGGTTACATTGCTAATGAATCACTTACTCTCAAAAGAGTTACCAGATGAAATGGATGGACTAGAAGCGGGGGAGGGGCCCCTGCTCACGGCGCAAACACTGCATGGAGGACATTATCTGGATGTTGTTATGGTGGCAGCATCCCCTAAAGGTATTGTGGCTTCTGTTGGGTTGGACCGCCGCATAGTCGTTTGGAACTTACGGGGAAAATGGGGCCCTACTAAGGATATAATAAGCCCTGCTTGCTCTGAGCATTTGCTCTGGCCGGTTATGGGGCTTGCATTGGATAGCCTTGGACAATGGCTTGCCATAGTACCAAGGGCAGGGAGGATATCACTTTGGCAGATAAAAGAGAGCACATTCTATCGGTCTTTCTCCTTAGAGCTTCACGGACAAACCCCCAGTGCAATTTTTTTTGCACCTCGACAAGAAGATCATGCCTGTGGAGGGCCGAGGCTGATTGTTGTTCGGCAAAATGGCTGGCTCTCGGAGGTTTGCGTTTTAACAGGACAGATGTATCATCATAGGATTTGTGATGGTATTGTTGTATCTTCGTCACATGGAGTCTCAACACACAAAATGTCATTGAGAATCGTGACTGCATGCCGACAGGGGAAACTCTTTGTCACCTCTAGGCAAGATGGGTGGCATACAGAACCGCTCTGTGTTCAGACGCTGGTGGAGTCATACATAAGGGGCGATATACACCCAGAGCCTTGTACAGTAATCCCTCTCCATGTGCTTGGGATGGTGGTGAGCTCAAGAGAGTGCAATGTCGACTTGGTTGATCTCTTATCAGGTATGTAGAACAGCCCACGACACGGAGCCCTCGCTTACTGTTTGAAAAAGGTAGCATAGTCAAGTCCTTCCAAATTGGCCAATTTAAAGCCAGTACGCTCCGCGCTTTCCATGCTAAGCGGCGAACATGCCTTTATTGTGGATGCCCCTCTGTGGAATCATTCTCAATTGCATATACAGAGCGTGAATCTGGCATGTTCATAATGCATACGTTCGCGCCTACAAAGAGACGGTCCAAGTATATCTGCTTACGAGCGGAGAGGGATCGACGAGAGAAGAAATGTACAGGCTTTGAACAAATAGAAGAGACCATGCACTGGATGGAGAACGTGGAGGGATGGGAGCCAACATCTTTGAATCTGGTCGCTGGAATACGAAGGGTTGGCTCACATCATGATGCTGAAAGCTCTGATGATCATGCTTACACATCAGGGACTGAAAAATCAAACCTTCGCCAGAGACGGAAAAAGGGCAAAAGTTTGGCTATGGACGAGGAAGAAGACGAATGGGAGGCTTGGACGATGTCCTTTGACGGAGCAATATCTCGATACTCTCTAGCCCATATACCCGGCGACGGCAACGACAAAGGGCTTCTTGTGAGTCGTACTGGCCCTGTTACTCGGATTGGTCAACGCTCGATCGCTGTCGGCTTTGGAAATACCATTAAAGTTCTTCTTGTCGGGAATGAGCGGTATGACGATGAGAATGACAACGATGATATAGCAGCGGCATCCTACAGAAGACGGTTTCACCGAAGATAAAGACTTGATCTCGTGAGGTTTGTAACTTCATCGTTTTTGAGGGCATGGTTTTCCATTTTTCTGTGCCCTTCGTCTCGTATCATGAAGATATTTCCTCAGGCATGAATGGACGTGTATATCATGGTGTATATCTTTTGGTGTATTTGGCATGGTAGTATGTTCTTGGATTTCTATGGAGTTTTCGGGGACATTTATGGGACTATTTTGTCACATCTAACCATTTTGTTTCTTTTTGGGTACAAAAAATAGACCACGTAAATATAATTTGCATGTGCTCCATTACAGGTTTTGGAGAGTTGTCTATAATTTTCCCTTTTTATCTCCAGCTTCCCTCTTCTGGATATCCACGCCTTAATTGTCTTTCGAGGGCTTTTCTTCTGCCTCTACTATGCCTCGCCCTCATCCGTTTCGCTCTTCTTCTCTCTTGTACTATTTTGGCATTTTTCTCCTTAGCATTCACCATAATATCCCAAAATTTATCTGTCAATGCCCTACTCTTTATGCCTCTTCGCCGCATTGCATCACTCAGGTACTTGATGGCTCTTGACATTTCCTCCGCCCATGTGCCTGCCTGCTTCTCTTCGACAGGCACTGTGATATACTTGGCTATCTCTGCATCCCATAGATCCTCTCCGCTCGCATATTCGAGATGCACTTCTAGCAGCTCTTGTCTGTCTTGCCTCTTCTGGCGAAGTTTTATTATATTCTTAATTGTCATGGCAACATGTTGCGGAGTAGATTCCCCGCATCGACGAAGAAGGGGAAGCCCATTTGCAGACGCAAGGAGGGGAGTACGGAAACGCTTCGGCTGCCATGTTCGGGGCCCCTTTCGCGGAGATGACCCTTCCAGGGCAAGGCGGTTTGATTTCTTCTTGGCCCTCTTAAGTCTTGCTTTTTCTAGCCGAGAGAGCTTGGGCAGTGGTGGTGGTGGCCTTGGTTTAGGTGGGTTTGGCTTGTTAAATGCTGCAATTGCGTCCAGATGTGCCTGAATAGCATCTACGCAAGATCCGTCACCTGCAGCCGCCTTCCTCATGGTAGTTTCATGCTGTGAATTAAGGTTAGCTGATTTCAAGTTCATGGTAGGTAGTTGGTAGATGTACCTGATAAGCAGTAAGTAGGATGGGTTGCACACTCTTCACAGTTTGAATCCTCTTGTTCCTCTGAAATTGTTTCGTGATATGCCTGGCTGCAGCTTGCTGCAGTGTCGGGGTGGGGAGCTTTCGGCAATGTGTGAGGAATGCTTTGTAGAGTGCACGGCCTGATAAGATGGGTGTCATCAGTTGGGCCGCCGGTCAGTTCGCAATGCACCCAACCGGAACTCACAGGCTAGCTTGTGCCGTGGACTACTGAGAAGAGAGCTCATTTACTGCAAGCCGTCGTTGCGAAATAGTTCGACGTTGTAAGGGTGTTCGCTCCGTGGCAGGTCAATCTACAGTAGTTGACATGCATACAGATTGAGGCTAAAGAAACACAAAACGTGAACTCAACTCCACTACCCCACCTATAGCTACACAAAGCCGCCAGAAATTTGGTATCCCAGGGCCCTGGATAATGACTGCTCAAGTCCTCAATGTTGAACTCTCGAACCTGATTCAGGAATCCAAGCGGAAGAACTCTGATCTTAGACAAGTCAGTCAGCATGCCAAAAGTCCCCCAAATGAGCTCCAAAGAAGTCTGATAGTTTGCGTAAAGGCAGCAGAGAAATCTCTAAACGAACTGAAAGGACTTGGTCCTCGACCCGAGCACCAAATTGCCGCTGGTTAGCTCCTATTGTCCTCATGTTTTGTACATTGCGGCCAGTTTGGTTAACTCAGACAACCAGAACTATCCCAACGGGGCAACTTTCTCCAACCGTTTCTGATCGCTTGCGGAACAAAAAATGCAAAGTTTATATCAATCGCAGTCCTTTGCCTTCAGAGACTCGTAGTCGCAAAAGCTTTGGCGAAGGTACCTCTTCCTCTGCCGGCACGGATCCTGGAGCAAGTCGCTGACGCTGGGTTTTAGTCAAGGCTGAAGGAAGTTCTAGATGCGTTGAAAGAAGCTGCGAGCTTGGGTATAGTCGACGCCGATACTTTTCTGCACTCACCGCAAAACTGACAATGTGCGTCAGGTGTTGACATTCAACTAAAGATCCTCCAGGCCTTACCACCATTGCTTCAGAATTACGCAGATGATCTACAGGGAAGGCTGTTGGGGGAGATTTTACTCCTATGTTCAATACTCCAGGGCAGTAAAATGGGTGTCGTGAACAATACCGCTGCCGCAAGTAAGTGTGCTGTGGCCTGACCAGTCTCAGGGTAAGAGCTGACAAAATTTATAGCATTACAGCAACTTGTAATCTCCATATTTGACAAGGTGATAGCGGAAGATAGTATAATCCACCGTGTGTAAAATAGAACTCCGAGTCTATGCTGATGTATGTAGGTAAGGCGCTGGAAATTCCGGCTACTGAGGAAGCACCATCTGGGAATGGAACAGTACCTGTCAGGGCAGCTGCTTTTGATGCTTATCGAGTATGCGGTCCAAGCCTCATGTGCTTTGTTCTGTATCTAATTGTTGGCGTTCCATAGGTATTTCTGGACCTTTGCCTCCTGACAGAAGGGCAAAAGCCACAATTCCTCAGGTTCAACACGCTACCTCAAACGTTCGGACTGGAGCTCATCGAGTCGGTACTAACAAATCACTCTGACATATTTCTCACACACCCTGAGCAGGCGCATATTCTCCAGACACGGGTAATCCCCCTAGTTATAAGGTCACTAGGGGAGCGTTTAAATTTCCCAACTACGGTACGAATCACAAGAGTACTCTACATCTTGCTCAGAAGGCATCTTTCCATTCTGGCACCAGATTGTGAGACGGCTTTAGGTATTCTTACCCATATGCTAGACCCCGAAGCCGCTCCACAGTGGAAGCGCGCCCTGTGTATGGAAGTTTTCCGGGGAATATGTTCCGAGCCTGCCTTAGTACGGAAGATATTCTCCGAGTATGACGCCAAGGAAGGAGGAAAGCCTATCATAAAAGAATTGGTAGCTGCTCTCACAAGGCTAGCGACGGAGAAACCTGCGGTAATTGGACTGGGAGCTCAATCAACTGCGCCAGTAGGCCAAGCATTGCCCAAGGATGCCTCCAGCGAGCAAGCAGCATTGGAAGCAGGGGGTGTAGCCGGTATCATTGGTGGGGCAGTGGGGTTAGGGGAGATCACAGTGCCTGGATTGAGCACGCAATGGAGCCTTATCCGAGTCCCTTGCATAGACCAGCTTGATAAAACAGACCCACCATCAACCCCAGAATCTTACATCTACTGTCTTACCCTGACTTGTATCAACAGTTTTTCAGAGGGGTTGGCGAAATTCATCTTGCCGCTGACAATTCCAAACGATGGTTCCAAAGGCTCTAGGCGACGGGTGCATCGCGAGAGGTCGGGCTCGTTGCCCAAGGGTAGTAGTAGTGGTGGTGGTGGAGGAGGAGGAGGAGGAGGCGGTGAGGGCAGCGCTTCCGAGTCGCCTGCCCGCACACCGTCCCCTTCGAAGAGACCATTACAGAGACGAACTACACAACGGAGGACTTTCATTCCCGGAAACCCATTGGCTCTAGAATCACACCCACTGTACGCGGACATACAAATCTCAGCCGCCATTGTGGAGGCTTGCTGGCCAGCTTTGCTAGCCTCCTGCTCCACATTCTTATATGCAGCCTTAGACGCAGAATTATATCACGCACTGGTCCGGTCATTCCAAAAGTTCGCTCACGTTGCGGGCCTATTGCGGCTTGCGACTCCACGTGACGCATTCTTGACAACGTTAGGGAAGGCAGCGGTTCCTTCAAATGTGCTATCTGCAAACATTGTGGCATCGCCAAACCCAACAGAGGGCGCGAGTACCTTCAGTAACGCGAAGGGTTTGCTGAGTGTAGATACTCTGGCTGGTTCCAGCTCTAGTCCAGGGAATGACAGGCTTTCGGCGTCCTCGGATGTACTGCCTCCAACCCTCAACAGCCGAAATTTACTATGCCTTCGGGCACTAATTAACTTGGGAATTGCTTTAGGTCCTACTTTGGAATCCTCATGGGCAATTATTCTTGAGACCCTTCAGCAGGCAGATTACATCCTTAACAATTCATCTCGGAAGACAGGAAGGCAAGGGTCGACGACTGCCGGTAAAGCAGATGCTCAGAAACAAAATGATAGTAATCTCATGGTAAATGTTGGGCCAGAGCTTGCTGCGGTCGAAGCATCTGCTGTAAAGATGTTTGAAAGCACGAGGGACTTCCCTGATGAAGCTCTTCTATCGGTCATAAATGCTTTGTGCAAATTGACTGAGATGGAGCCCGACCAGGCAAAGCCTCCTACCAGTGCAAAACCTCCCACTAATTTTCACAAGAGGACCCACAGCTCAGGCAGTGTCCGCCTAGTTTCTAATATTGGCGAGAACGTATTTGCGATTGCGAAACTAGGAGAGCTTGCTCAGATAAATATGAGTCGGGTCATCGGGCCCAACCCTGCTACGAATGGATGGGCACTGATAGTGACCCAGCTAACGGCAGTAGCAAGCAGCCGTGAGCTGAGCAACACCGTACGCCTTAAAGCAGCGGAGATATTAAATGAAATTACCATTGCTGCAGCTCGGGCAGTGACCGAGGAGAATACTGAAAATGTTGCTGAGGTTCAAAGAAGGATTCTGACTGCATTGAAGGAGGTTTTAGAGTTCACCAACAAGAGCAGTGATGGGAAAGCAGACTCGTCAACGAGGTCAGCAGAGTTGGAGATACATCGCGCTGGGTTGGAGTCACTGAATGCTATATTAGAGCATTCCGGTCAGTCTCTGATAGCTGGGTGGGAAGTTGTCTTTGACATCATTACAAGTATATTCGATTCGAAGGGGAGATCAAGTTCTAGCCTGGGGACAATATCAGAACGGGAGATTGGGGTAGCTGCCAAGTCCCCAAGGCTGGTTCGGTCTTCATTCAGCTCGCTGCAGCTGATTTGTTCTGATTTCCTTTCAACACTGCCAACTCCCTGCATTCTTGTTCTTGTAGATGCTTTGTATGCTTTCTGTAGTCAAGTGGACGACCTCAATATATCGTTAACTGTAGGTCATAACTTCTTCGTTCTCTCTTGCCCGGGTTCTGACTGATATTATCTAGACTATCACTTTTTTCTGGAATGTTTCAGATTTCTTACAAACGAGGGGCGGTCCAGCAGGAGCCTTCGCATGTGAAGCGGAAGGTGAAGAAGAGTTAATGGCCCTTGTGAGGCGCACTGATATTTCAGACTTGAATGCGGCCCTCTGGATGGTTTTGCTCCTCAGGCTTACATCCGTTAGTAAGGATAAGCGGTCTGAAGTACGCAATGGTAATGCCATAAATGAAATGACTCTCATGGGCCTCACGAATATTCCAGCTGACACCTTGTTTCAGGATCTATACAAACTCTTTTCCGTATCTTTGATACCTACGGGCACCGCCTCGACCCGCGATCCTGGAGTTCATGTCTGAAAATCGTCGTGTTTAAGATGATGGATACTCGAGAAACTGAGGATGCCGAACAATCTGCAGCAGAACGGAAACTTTGGGATGACACAATAAACCTAGTGTTGAGTGGAATTGGAACCTTATACTCTAATTACCTCGAGATTTTCTCGCAACAGACGGATTTCAGAAATACGTGGGCAGTCTTCATTCGCTATCTTGAAGCCCTGCTAGAACGGCATAGCTTTGAAGTCAATACTACTGTCTTCAAAGTCCTTGGTAGTGTGTTGGAGAAGATTGATGGCCCGCAGAAACTAGATATAGAAAGCAAAGACGAGGTTTGGAGGATGTGGTCCTCACAGGGTGCCAATTTGGTAGATGGCCTGCCAGAAGGGAATCGGTCTGGCATACAAAATACCTTGACAGCGTTCGTTGAAGCGTTCAGACCGCTTTATAAACTCTTAGAGCCTACTATCGATGCCCAAGTCGTTCAGAAAACCCTTGATGTCTTTCATGACTGCATATTATACCCAGATTCCCCGGCGTACTTTCAAGACACAGATATACTCACCCCTTTACAAGCGGCTATCCTCAATTCAATGCATATTATTCGGACAGATACCCCACAGGTACCGACGCTCATGCTCAAGAAGCTATCATGTTTTAGCACAATCGCATACTCAGCAGACAGACTTCCTCCTCCGAAGAACCCGAAGCAAGCCAGACCTTCGTATATTGCCCTGGCGGTCTTTTCGATGAAGCAAATGGAGCATGTCTCCCTTTCACACGTTGGACAGCCGGATATTTACACCAATGGGGCTCTAGTACAAGTGCTTAAGTCGCTAAAGGTTCCTATAACCCTCAAATACGACTTCAGTCCGCCGAAAGTGGGCAAGAAGCCTCTCTATCTATGGCGAAATGCTACGCACACTGCAATGGCTATTCTCCGCCAGGCACTACCTGCCATGGAGCATCTTGCAATTGAGAACTCCCACCAGGGAGAAATATGGGAACAGGTGGCAGATCTAGTATCCAGTGTTGTCCACGTGAAATCTCAGAAACTCGGTGATCCTGGTACAAGCGATGAAGACGAGAGTTTTGATATTGATGCGTTTGAGAAGTTTCGTGATCTCATCATACCCTCATTGGGAAAGCTTGTAGTTCCGGAGGAGGCCGCGGTGAACTTCGCGGTGAATGTATACTATGCATCGCTGCTGTATAAAGTGGATTCTGATCCTCGGGAGGATGCGGATAAAGTGGGACTGGAGATGATTAGAGCAGGGGGGACAAGTGAGTTGGAGCTACAGAGAAGGGGAAGAATGAGCTATACTTGTATTGATGAGCTCATGAGTCTGTTCGCAGTGAAGGAAGGAGGTGAGTTTGGTTATTTCCCTACATGATAGAGTAGCTGACAGGTTAAGATCACCCTGAGGTGATTCGCCTAGCCAATGTTGCATCTCGGTATCTAGTCCTTCGAGTGGCTCTAATCCTTAGCTTATTCATATCCGTGAGCTCTCACTCCATCCCCCCTAGCCAGTCCTTATATCTTACATTTTCTGCGCATCTCAGGACCAGCCCCTACGAGGCCGCATGCCTCAACCCATCGTTCAACGCAAGGAACTCTTATACATCCTCCAGCGCCTCGTCCACTTGAGCTCGAGCTCTACCGCCATATCTTTGGGCTGCAAGTCTTGCCTTCTTCGTCAGCCTTCCTTGATTGCAGAAGAAACTGATAATTAGAAAATAGCACCCAACCCCTTGCCTATCAGGACGAATAAGCCTCACCTTTTTAGGCTTTTCCCGTTACTTTCGCAAGCAATTGCAGTTGCGCAAGGAGATCAGGAGTTGTTGGAGTGGTTGTCAAAGGCGGTTGTGGAGTTAAGCAAGGCGTTAGAGGCCTGTTGAGATCTAGAGGGAGCAGCTGGTATATGTGGGGTTTTGGTACAGGGAATGAGAGCTGATTGTGACGTTATTTTTTCTAAATTATCTATTGGCAATTAAAGACGTTACCCTGAGATTACACAATATTTTGGATTAATTACTACTACGAGTACCTAGATTGAGTACTTGGATTGTCTTATGCTTCAAAATAACCGTGTCTTACTAGAAGTCTCAAAAAGATGAAACACAAAACTATATCTGTACTCAGCTGATTTCACGGAAATAGAAACTTGCCAGCCAACATTGGTTAGTCTCAGATTATATACCATGCCAGATGTACAAATTTGAGGCCCGCTTCCTATGTAGTTCTGAGGTGCCTTCCGTAGAGCCTGGAAGTATTCTGTGAATAAAACACCTTGTTTGTATCTCCCACCCTTTCTCTTTTGTGGTAGCAACGTTACTACTTGTGGCAGCCTTGGCTCTTCGGGGGCCGGTCGGGTCGGGGGCTAAGTACAAATTTCTGATAAATCACAAGTACCAAACCTCGCTACTTAGACCTATTGATCATTAATCTTTGATCATTTTGTGGCGCCAAATATTTTAACAAGGAATAAACCTTCTTCTCGCTAACATGGCGATTATGGCTCCAACTCCGGGGCTGGGCTATCTGACTCTTGTTTGAATCCTTGGAAGTACTATAATGGCGGAATATTAGTGGGCAGTCCAGATTATAGAGGCCGCAATTATACCTTTTTCCTAAAATCGTTCAGCTCATCTGCACTTCTCCTCTCTGATTCTTCCTTTCTCCGCTCCTGGCGGTGTTTCTCGGCCTGTTCATCGTCCTCTGTGGTCACGGGCCGCCGCGAGTATGTAAGAAGCTGTCTTGACCCTGTGTAGGTGTGTCAGTAGCTATTACCCCTTGGGCCCTTGCTATCAAGTACCAGAGGAGCTATCAAGGGCCACATACATTTATTGAATGTCTGGATACATGCTGCTTTGAGTTCAAGTTGAGGATGTGATGGTATAGCTAGTGGTGAGAGATCATCGTTCGCTGTGGGCATCCACATGCACAGTCTCCCACCAGCGACGAGATGTATAGCTGCAAAATGGAGGATATCATCCATCATGGAGTTGAAACTATACGGGCGCTTAGGGGGGACGAAGTCCGGTTGACTGGCCCAGGGTTAGTCGTGAGTGAGACTTCCACATTTGTGATTTGGTATTCTCACGTATGTCTCCAACTCCCATTCATCATGATAGGTCCCTTCTCTCTCTCTGGCCTCTTGGAGCCTAACACCTTCAGTCCCTCTCGAACGCCATACGGTGGGTCACACACTATTGCATCGAATACTCGCTTATTCACCCCTGGTACCTCCCTTAGTGGGGTGTTCGTCAAGTCTGATACAAACGTATCTCCAAATTTTGATACCAGCTTATATTGATGGAAATTCAGCAATAGCGACCTATCCTTCTTTCCTCGCAATGCTCTCCCGTCGATATCCGACCCAAATGTCGTTGCGCCAAAGTGCGAGCTAGTGATCAGGAATGACCCTGTTCCTGCGAAAGGATCATAGATCAGCTTGCCCGGCGCTGCATGAGCAAGATTTGCCGTTACAAGAGAGAGCTCTGCGTCCATTGTCGTATTGCCGATATAGTGTCTCTTCTTCACATCGTAGTGGTCTATTATAGTCCTGCTCCCAAATGCCAGAAGTCTCCCCATATATATCCGTTTCGGTGCCGCCGCATCCTCGCACCAGTCCTCGAGAATGGTGAATTGGAGCTCAGGGTTCTTCATCCTAACATCACCCTGAAGACCTAAGTAGGAGAAAGAATTAATGATGTCGCGTTGCCCTTCATTCGTTCTTTTTCCCTGATAGCTTTCTATATCGAATTTGAAGCTTTGGTTAAGATATTTCTCTTTCCATATACGAGGGAGCCGGGCTTTCAAGCTGGTGTGGACCTCCTCGTATGTTGTGCCAGAACCCCATAGTTCGTAAGATGCCTTTACAAGAATTGACCGGGAAAGGTGAGCTGCTTGTCGCTCATTTTGTAGCGTTGTGAAGGCAAACGGTGACTACTCCAGACGTCAGAGACGAAGCGCATACTGACACGTTATAGAGTGGAAGGAGTGTAACTTGATTATACGTTGAGGGAGTATTCTGTGAACTGAATTTCGAACCCACCGAGCTCGGCCACAGCTTCGATTTCTGGCTTGCGGAATGTTTCGTGCGCCTGGGCAAAATGCACCAGAACCTCCATTTGGATCAAAATTACCACAGGTGAATATCTGGATCTAGGTGATATGTGGGGCTTACTTAATTGATGGGAGGTCAAGTTAAGGTTCAAAATGCAAGGGTCGGTTGGAAGGCTTGGCAAGAAAATGGGATATCTCATGAATGTTCATCTCGACTACCAACAACCTCGAACGTGAGGAATTGTGACCTCTTGTCGCCACCCTCTCTTCCTGTCGGTGCCACTGCCTGCTGGCCAATCTCCATGGCATTCTTATCCGCGATATCTCTAGCCTTGGCGGTACGAAGTACTGTGTAGTAGTTTTCACCGCCTGTTAGCGCGCTATGCGCCTTGTCACCCCAGCTGATTGGACTGTTGTCAAATCCATGCACCATAAGCGCAGCCCATTCAACTTCACCTGGTAGCTCTTTAGATGCCAATAATCCACTGAAACCGACCGTCAGCTTACTTGCACACATAATACAGCTCACGTATAGACCTACCACAAATCGGCCCACATTTTGTGGATGAAGCCAGCTGGTATCATTCCTCTCCAACGCAGTCTGGTAAGCTTCTGTGACTTTTTGATTGGATTGGGCACCTGATATGTGGACAAATATGGGTCCACAACATCGCTAGCCTTGATCCTATCTGCGTCGATTACAGCCATGCCCAACCATTCATGAATATCAAGAGCCCACTCCTTCCATGTTTCCTTAGTATACTCCGTTCCCTTGATTGGCCCTTCTCCTTCTGGAGCTGAAAATGAAGGAATACTCAAGGGTTCTGAAATCACAATGTGTGGCCGTAAGATCCAGGGCGTTGATCCTAGTTTCTCAAGAATAGCACATGGAGCCTTTTGGGAAGCCGACTCGTCTTCTTGAGGTCAGAAAGCCAACAGTGTGGTGACAAGATTACGGAAAGACCCACGTTGGTAAAGGTCACAGAATAGGAAGGCCACGGGCCCTGTAAGTACTTCGGTGAAGCTCCACACAACGCGTTCCAATGCCTTGCTTCCATGCATCATCTTGTCGCTCCGTAGGTCGAACTCCACCACTGTCACCCAACCTAGAGTCAGCAAAAATATAAAGGGCGTTGGAAGGCACACATACACCATCTCTGGCCTTTTCTGCCCCCGAATCTAGCAGGTTTACCCACTAGACCTGCTTTCTCGTAATACTCCTTGGATAGTGAAAGTCGCAATTTACCTTTAAAAGGTAAGCTGATGCCGCAGTTAAGCCCAAGGAACATAATGCTTGCCATCACTTATACAATACACGTTGTCAGCCTCAATGCGACCCTCGGACAACATCACAATATTGCCTGCATAGTAATCACAACTCAGTATGAAAATATATATCATTTCTTGGCCTAATCACATACCAGTTTTGATGTATTTGTTATAGAAATCTTTTTCCAATATGGCAGACAGAGGGATTCTGAGGCGGTGGTACTGCCAGGTCGGGGATACCTGCGAGAGTAGTTCATCTTTCACAACTTCATATGCTCTGTGTGGGAGGATAATATCAGCCTGAAACAACAAATTAGCGCTTGGCTTCCCACAAAATAGGAAAATTGAGTGCACAACCTGCTTATTGAATGGGTGAGGAAGAATTATGTCTTTTGGGTCTTTATTCAATGAAAGATAGCATTTTGACGCCATAGCTGACTTTGTGACAAGCTCAAGGGAAAATCAGCTTTTAAGCCGCAAGGCTTGGCAGTCATGACCACACAATTTCCAAACCGTCCGAGCTTTGGTTAGCCAACGATGGCTCCACCAGCCCCACCCCGCAAACTGGTTCCCAGGGATCGAGCACCAACATATTTCGCAAGTCTTAAAGCGCGGGAGTACCGCGAGCATCGAAATGCATCGAGCTCGATTCGGTCTATAGCATGGAATAGCTTGGGAAATCGAATTGGCTGTGGGTTGACTGATCGGCTTGTCCGCGTGTGGAATCCCGAGAAACCGGAAATCAGGTATTCCACGGAGTTAAAGGGTCATACTGGCACAGTTGAGAGGATACAATGGGATCCGACCCATTCAGATAGGCTCGCAAGCGCGAGTACGGATGGGACCGTGCGTTTCTGGGACTATAGAAGTGAGTGGGCATACTTCATGGCGGAGGTTACAGCTCGCCCAAGACAAGGGTCTTTCTCATGATTATGCAGGCGCGAAATGCTTGAACCAAGTTTCTACCGGAGGAGAGAACATTAGCTTGACCTATAGCCCGGATGGGAGCTATGTTGCTGTTGGTACAAAGGTTAGCCGACTCCAGGATGCTTCAACGGTGTGAACTCACTAACTTTTTTGTAAAGGACGATAACATCTCGTTCATTGATACCCGGCAGAATCAGATCATCAAAACCCACAAAGAGAACGTCCAGGTCACTACCCTATGTGTAAACTCTCTCAACTACGAATTGCTAATGAACTTCTCCATCTAGACGAACCAGATCATCTGGTCTCATAGCGGAGATGTTCTTTTCCTAACAACTGGTTCTGGGCTCGTCAAGCTCAGGGACTGGCCTTCCCTCGAGTCCCTTCACACTATCGATGCACACACTAGTGCCTGCTTCTGTCTCGAGTTGGAACCTAGGGGGAATCTTCTTGCAGTTGGAGGGAGTGATGCTATCGTTTCGCTCTGGGATACGAAGGAATGGACATGTCCAAAGACACTGTCGAGAATGGAGAGTCCAGTTAGGTGCCTGAGCTTTTCCTTCGATGGTTCATATCTCTGCGCCGGGAGTGACGAGAAGATGAATATCGAAATTGTGGGTCCCAAAATCATCCTCTGTGATTCGTAATAAGTCTCTTACATATAAGGATAGGCACATATTGACACAGGGGATTACGTGCATACCATTGCGACAGACCACCCAGTCCTGTCAATGGCTTGGCATCCAAGCAGGTATCACCTCGCTTATTCAGGTGATCCAGCGGGACTCAAGATCGTATCGAATCCGGCTGGTTAAAAGAACTTTTTCTAGCCCCCAATAACTTGTTTGAGGACTCGTGTTTTTTTTTTTTTTTTTTGAGTCTATACGCCTTTCCCCGAAGGGAGCCTTAGGAGTTGTACGATAGTAGAGTTTAATGTTAATATCTCACGTGACATTGATTTCCTTAGTAATCCTACTAAGAGCTTGTCAACTTCCATACTCCGTGCTGCAACAACAATGTTCTCCATACAGCCACTGTCACTGCTTTTACGGCAGCGGCCGGTGGCCAACTGCCTGCTTACTTCCAGCAAAGCAATTGCGCAATGGCCACGGTTTGCCTCCACCACAGAAGTCCCCAACCCCACCACCGGGAGTGACAGCACCCCCGTTTCGACATTTACGGCCCCATTCATGTCTCCTCCGGATCGAACATCCAAGGGCCGTGGGTTCCAGATGATTACCTATAAACCCCGCACTCCTAGTGTACGCCATCTGAAACGAGTGTTCACTCCATGGGTCTGGAAAGGCGGACCATTCCTTCCTCTTACATTCCCAAAGAAAGGTCAGGGCAAAGGTGGAAGGAACGCTTCTGGAAGGGTTACAGTGCGTCATAGAGGTGGTGGTCACAAGAGGAGGATAAGAACTGTCGACTTTATGAGGATGGCGCCTGGGCCGCATGTTGTGGACCGGATTGAGAGGGATCCCAACCGAAGTGGGCACATCGCATTGGTCACAAACCAGAAAACCGGGATAAAGAGCTACATACTTGCTGCAGATGGGGTGCGAGCCGGAGATGTGGTTCAGTCTTACCGATCAGGAATTCCAGACGATCTACTTGCGTCCATGGGAGGAGTTATTGATCCCGGTGTACTGGCTGCTAAGACTGCGTGGAGGGGTAACTGCCTACCTGTACATATGATACCCGTTGGAACGGTCATTCACGCGGTGGGCTCTTCATCCGTTGGAGCAGCGGTTTTCTGCCGCTCTGCTGGGACATATGCCACAGTTATCTCCAAAGGGATGAAACACGTTATTATTCGCTTGCAGAGTGGAGAGGTCCGAAGAGTCTCAAAAGATGCGCCAGCAACTGTCGGTATTGTAAGCAATCCCACCTGGCATCACAGACAACATGGAAAGGCTGGTAGGAAGCGGTGGCTCAATATTCGACCAACAGTGCGTGGCTTAGCAATGAACGCTGGTGCGTCTTCACCCCTTAGTTGCAACTTCCATTGGTGTAATTGTGGAAACATCAAATACTATACCGGAACTGATAACAACCCGTGTGCGCAGTGGATCATCCCCACGGAGGAGGTCGTGGTAAGAGTAAGGGTAATCGCCACCCAGTTAGTCCCTGGGGTGTCCCTACCAAGTCAGGCTATAAGACAAGTACGAGCACCTTTTTTCTTTTTTTTCTCCAACAGAACTCACGGGCGATGTTTGAGTCATTCGGAGATCCCGATTCGCGGAGAATAACTCGCTAATATGAGATTCAATCAGGGCCGAAGAACAAGCCGAATAAATGGGTGGTCACAGAGCGTGAACGCAACCAAGGGAAGAGGCGTCTCAAGAGCAGTTAAGGTGGGCTGTGCCTGCATGCGGACCCGGAAAGCGCTCCCCTGTGTAGCGTAGAGCTTCATGACTGGGTCACTGCTGACGTTTCATGTTACGCCATGCAAGTTCGTAACCAATTCTGTCATTCTAGAGTAGACCAACTGTGTACATGTAAATACTGTACTACAGGACCTCTGGATATGAGGAAGTGTGCTGCAATGTTCTGTGACAGCCACTGGTTGGTTAGGCGAGAATTACGCGGAGCTTGGTTGTGTGATACAAGGCTATTTGAATCAACCAAGTGCATCCTGGCCGGAGGCTATTTCACTCCGATAACTCCGGAGCAAGGGAGGCTAGGTAGACTGAGATTGCTAATCCAATTGGGTGACATCATCAAGTATCGAGTCGAGTAAAGCGCTCGTCGTACAATGAATGCATCTCATCCTTTCCATGCAGTACAGCCTGACCTTCAAAAATCGGCTCACTTTTTTTGCTCGCTTGTTCTATCTCTTCGGGGGGTAGTCTTATGTTCACTGTATTCTTTGGTCTTGTTCTCTACGTGCAACTCTCTGTTAAGACGCCGTTACATGTACTAGCTCGATCTTTTTAGGCCCCTCAACCACGCGGATGACATGTGGAGTTTGTCTTCCACCCATGCTAACCTTATCTCAGACCCTCCACAGTATATTTTGGAATGCTTTGAGGGAAAAGCAACGGCTTTGAGAAAAAGCAAAATGAGTAGTCTGGTTGGCACGACCCTCCTCCAAAGAAAATGAGCAAAATCAATATACCCAGAATATACCTATCATTGGCAAATACATACTAGGTTACGAGGGTGTTGTGCCAACCAGACTGACTCCATACTAGGTCGATTCTGAGTTCTTAGCTGAGACCAGGGGTAATTTGCTAGGAGTTGTTTACAGCATGGCAGCCCTAAGCTTGCCCTTAGCTTGTCTGCAGTTGTGGTGAAAATTAGGTTGATGCTCCGAGCGATCCGATTGAACGTTTGTGCAATTTCTGGTTTGTAAGCTGAAATACATGTCAAGGGAGTATAAAAAATGATAAGAGGCTGGGACCGAGAACTAGTTCACCTCCCTCACTTTTAGACCATCTAAAAGTTGCTTAGTAGTCTGCCGAGTCCAGGCCGTAAAAGTTTACCCCAGAGCCAAGTTATTATTAGCTGGAAATATGGAAAAGTGGGTTTTAAGCAAAACAGTTGCCTGTGCTCGCTTGGCACGTGCCAACCAGACTAGCTTGGCACAATGGCTATATATGGAGTTTTAGGCCCAGAGTGTACTCCGTAGTGTCAGACGTTTCAAAAGTCAGTGTTGAGCTACTCAATCAAAGGAGCAGGGCTGCGGAGAAGGACTCGTACTCAACCAGACTACCGACATCTTCGTAATCTCCAGTGCTAATTAGACAAACATTTCAATATGGCCTTGAATCTCAAATACTCTACCTCTAGGGGCACGTTGTTGCTTGGGATGTCAAGAAAGACTCATAGTCTAGGGCCCACTTACATATCAGACAAGGCTTACCCTGCACCCCCCCCCCCCTTCTTCCCCAAGCCCAAAAAGCCGTTTTCTTTAATTTCTTCGCCGGAAAAAGAGACACCCCCCTTCCATGTCGGGTTGCCCGAGACAGGACCCTTGGATGCCGTGCTGAGTGAGAGACATTCACACTGGGAATACAAAACTCGACACTTTCTCCCGCTCCGTAGTCTAGCCTCGAACTCTCCGTAATCCTACGAAAATAATACCCAAAGTTTCTACTACGGGGACTTCCAATCTTACCGCCCCGCCGGCCACCGTAATACACCCGATAATGGACCAACAGTCCGTATTACCGCCTCAGTCAACATCTACCTCCACTTTGGTTCCAAGTACATCTGGGGACATCCCTCGACCCAAAAGAATTGCCTGTGTTGTGTGTAGGAAAAGGAAACTGCGCTGTGATGGAAACAAGCCAAGTTGTGGTACATGCTCCAGGCTTGGGCATGACTGGTACGTCCAGGCTGAATTCGCCACAGTAGGCATATGCTGATGGAAACAGCGCCTATGATGAGATCCGACGAAAGAGCGGTCCAAAGAGGGGTTATGTAAAAGCCCTGGAGGCACGGCTAGGTTTGTGTTCAAACTTCCCAAACGGTCTAGAAATAATAGTGTAGCTGACTATATACTCAAACTATTCTGCAGCTCAAGTGGAAACCCTCTTAAAGTATCAGGATGCTCCACCTACCTCAGAACATGTACATGAGGCGCACTTTGCTATCACCGATGCAGACCCAAATTTATATATTGCCACTGGAGAAAATGGGCCATTAGTGATGCGGAATGCCTACAGCAGATTGGATTCCGCCTCAGGGCCTGGTGACCCTCTTCGTTTGGGAGCTCTAGGAGACTCTACAATGGACAATACTGATCCACCTCTGGAGAATATATCACTAGGCTGGGATATGATCTCTTTAGGCGTAGAAGAGGCATTACCAACACCTGAAGTCCAAGAGGCATTGTGTGTAGTCCTTTTTTAAGCCATTGCTACGGGTACTGACGTGCACATTACAGGCACAACATATTTTTCGACAAGGTCTATCCAACCGTACCAATGATACATAAGGGTCGCTATCTTTCTAGTCTCAACCTAGCACCCCATATGAGGCCCCCAATAGCTTTACGATATGCACTTTGGACACTGGCAGCATCTGTCAGTGATGAATACAATTCTCTACAGGCCCACTTCTACCGGATGGCTCGCAAGTACGCAGAAGAGCAAGAACTAAAAGGTCATGGTGAATATATCATTACTGTTTGCACCCCTCAGACCTGGGTAATGATAGCAACGTATGAGTTTAAACTCATGTTCTTCCCTCGAGCTTGGATGTCAACGGGGCGTGCTGTCAGATTAGCGCAGATGATGGGTCTACATCGGATAGACGGTCAGGGACTAGATGTAAAGCAATGCCTACAACCTCCTAAGGACTGGACCGAGAGAGAAGAGAGAAGAAGGACATTTTGGCAGGCTTTTTGTGTAGACAGATATGCGTCAATTGGTACAGGGTGGCCCATGACGATCGAAGAGAAAGATGTAAGCTGCATTACTCACGATACACTGAAGTACCACTATTGACCTCGGGTAGATTATGACAAGTTTGCCATCTTCCGAGGACTCATTTGAGCGTGGGAGGCCATCTCAATCACTTACTTTGAAGGAAGCTATGACTGCAGATGGGGCAAAGCACCTGTCCCCATTTGGCGGTGTTGTTTTAATGGCCTGTCTGTTTGGGAGAAATTTAATTCATCTGCACCGACCAGATGCCGATGACCGGGATGGCGACCTTACTGGTGAATTCTGGAGACGGCATCGACATATGGACAACATTCTTCTGAACATAGCACTCTCTCTCCCTAGCCATTTTAGGCTTCCCATGGGACTCAGTGATGCCAATATCGTATTTACCAACATGAACATCCATGCATCAACAATCTGCCTCCACCAAGCAGCTATTTTCAAGACCGAGAAGAACCGTATGGACACTAGTGTATCAGCAGAGTCGAAGGTGAGATGTATCACCGCTGCTGCAGAAATAGCAAGTATAATGCGTATGATCGCTCATATGGATTTGTCTGGGGTATGTCTTACAAGCTCATGACTTTCATTGACTATTTTGTTTACTGAATTATTGTTTTTAGATGAACCCTTTCCTTTCGTTCTGCTTGTATGTGGCGGCTCGAGTTTTCGTCCAGCACCTCAAAAATAAGCCAAAAGATGAGCAAGTCAGAGCATCTTTGCAGTTCCTACTCACAGCCATGGGCCATATCAAAAAGAAGAACCCTCTCACAGAGTCGTTCTTGGTTCAACTTGATGTTGATCTTGCTGGTATGCTTGCTGAAGAGTCATCTCCCATGTTTACGAGCCGCTCCGAGATGGGCTGTAGCGGAGGGGGGAAACCCAACCATGACCCGGCCTCTGCAGGAAAGGTGAGCTCGTTCGCTTGTGTGGCGTGATATTTCTCGAGAGCTCACAAGCTACCCAATAGCAAACGACCGAGTATGCTTTTCGTACGAACCCACAGTACGAAAATTCACAATCCTCCACTGATAGTACCAGTTCTGGCTACAGTCGACCAAAATTCTTCGCTGGTGGCTGCCCCAATGGTCCAGGGGGCCGCCCGTGCCAGGGGGTCCTTCCCAGTGATATTGATTTTGCCGTGGAGTCTCCCAGTGAAAACTCACCGTCTTCGAATATGGATGCTCTAGATTCCAATAGCATGACACCTACATCACCACATACTGCAAGTACTTCGCCTCACACCACCCCATCGAGTCAGACGATAGCGGATTCGTTTTCTCCTCAGCTGGATTCACCCTTACCAGGAATGTTTCAGGGGTTTGGTAATAACACAGGCTATACGCCATTGCCACAGGAGAACCCACTCTCTCTAAAACAGGACCCGTGGATGCAAAGTTTCCCGGATGACCAGGATTTGGGTGGAATATACTCCGACTTATTTACTTCGACATACAGCTGGAGGTAACATATTAACTGGTGCCTTTCCTAATTTGAGCTCGACTGTTTGGTCTTTTTTGGATATCATTGGTGATTTTGGGAATTTGAATGCAACCCACTATTTTAAGGGGTATTTATTGCGAGCATGGGTTTCGTCAAATGGAGTTCACTGGGAGTGGGTCATGCTTTTCTTTTATTGCTTAACTTAGCTACAGAACATCACTGCTCTTTCATTCCCCATTTTCCCCTAAAAGCCGCAGACATAATTATATTCTGTTGGAAAAATTGTCCCTGTTTAGGTGGTATCACTGTTGTTTTTATAGTAATATATTGGGGCGATAAAATTTAGAAGGAAACCACATATTACCCTGAACTGCTCGCCGATTAATTATCTAGATGCTCTGTGAAAGCTTCGAGTGCTTTAGTGAAATATTAAAGAGAAAAGACATGTCCGGCAATTTGGAACTTAACACTAACAGCTGAACTGGGTTCTGCCTAAGTGTTCACCGGAGATGCTCCACCCCGGACAAGAGGAACAAAGAATTTAGTGCCAGATACCAACGTGGATTAGCAAAATACACTTGCGACGGGTCTTGTTTCCGCCTTGTAGGAACCTCCCCGTCGGCATGTGTGCATTTTGGGCTTGGTATGGTCTGAAGTTATGATATGTACCTCCGGTGAGCCGTCTCCCCGTTATTACTAAGCGATGCGGCGTGATTAGTCTCGTTTTCGCTCTCGTTTTCGCAATTCACTCGGAAGGGAGGGTGGTAGGGATGTACTGTATACCCCGGGCCTCCTGTAGCCACAACCCAGGCAACAAAGGAACAAGATTTCATAAATAAAGAATGCTAATTAACACGATAATATACTTTTATTTTTGTTTATAAAATATCTGGAATGATCACTTCTATTGTCAACATCCTGCAGCAGCAGCAAAAGGTCGACGTTACCTAAGTACGGAGTACTCGAGTACATGTGGCAGTCAACCTTTAGTTTGTTTTGTTCAACATCTCGAGCAGCACCATAACAGCTTCATCTCTAAACCCGGCTCTCCCTAACCGAATATTCGCCTCAATGTCCCAAGGAACCCACGCCGAGCCCACCTACAGCAAAGCGGGCCCCTGTCCGTTCTGCCTCATCGCCTCCAAACACCCACCCCAAAAATACCCAGTCAACCCCGCAAGCGACACTGCTGATCTTGAGAAACCGTTTGTAAGCCAGAATGGAGATGCCCACATCATCCTCTCGACCCCAAGCATCCTTGCGTTCCTAGACATCATGCCCCTCACCCGTGGCCACACGCTCGTAATCCCGCGGAACCACTACGTGAATCTCGCTGAGACGGGTGCAACGGATATGATGAGTCTCGGGGCCTATTTACCTCTCCTGGCAAGGTGTGTCATGAAGGTGGTGGGGTGGAAGGATTTCAATATCGTGCAGAATAATGGTTGATATATATCTATTCCCATGATTATGGTGGTGGTGGTGGTGATGGGAGAAGGTCTATAAATGGGCTAATTTGACCATGTTCCCCCTCATTCTTAGGCGCCGCGGCCTCCCAAGTAGTCTATCACACGCACTTCCACATCATCCCCCGGAAGCCACTGAATGATTCCACATTTTATGATACTCCATATACATCTGCCATTGCCTACGGCCGCACACGTACGGATCTAGATGATCGGAGTGGTGCGAAACTGGCAAAGAAACTCAGGGGAGAGATATGGAAGGAGTTTGTTGGGTTGAAAAAGAAACAGAAGGCGAAAGACCCAACTCTCCAAGGTGGAGAACTACATGTACTATCTCTGCTCTGAGTTTGACAACAGTATTGGCGTTACGAATGACATCACAAATTCTATATAAAGCTGGTGGATGGAGAATAGGTGTGACCTACGCTAGGGAGCCCTATCCGTTGGAATTTATGTTGCAGAAAATGCGAATAGTGCCAGCTAAATGAGATGAGAAGAAGTGCCATCAAGAGAGGTTGTTGTTGGCCGAGGGTGAGACTACTCTCATAATCTGTAAACGTACATTGGGGAGGTACTTGAAGCAAGAAAAGAGGACCAAAGCAATAAGTAGCAAAAACCCAGAAATCCAACAAATACACAAACAAGAGCATCTGTGAAAGATAAGAGCAAGAGATTGAGACAGGAGATATTTGCAGTGAGCAAAAAAAAAGACGAAATGTAAGAACGCATGCAACAAAAACAGCCCAGCACCGCGTTGGAACACCGACACATATGCCAACCCTTGCCCTACCACGTCCTCCTATTCCTACCATGCTCAAACCCAATCCATCCCAGAACCCCCAAGTCCACGAAATGCCATAAATCCTCTATCACAGCGTGCAAGAATCCGAAACCCGAACTTCCACGGTGACCTCGCCAGCTTTTCCCATGTAAGAATATCCACTTCATCAGTTGTTTAAACTCTATTCTATCATAGCCCTATCATACTGTTGCCAAACCAAACTTGGAAATATCTGCAAACTTGAAATGTGAGAGACTCCTCCACTTTCACTTTAAAAGTGGCTGGGGGAGTCAATTCACGGCGCTTGCACAACGGCCAGATAAACCACACAAGATCAAACAAGTACTGCTAGAGTTAGAGGGTATCCGGATGAGAGACAGGTAGTCTGGTCCAGGAACATAAGCAAGGATTCATAGCAATGCCGCTTTTTCCCTGGGGTGCGATCGGGTGCATGAGTCTGGGGGACAAGACGACGGAAGTATTACAAACGGGAAAAGTATGGAAAAATGAAAGCCCACCACTTGAACACAGTACCCAGCAGAAGAAGTTAGAAGAATAAACACAGGAACATAACCAGAACGATCCCGAAAGGTCCATTGTATCAGTGAGTGTACAGCAGGGAAATATGAAATCAAAACACCGTGAGAAAACATGAAGGAAATGCACAAACCATGCAAAGACCAATTCAAGCCCACTTCGGATCAGAAGTGAATGAATTCCGGCCATGAGATTATTCCGTGTGGTACGACACATTGCTTTCGTGACTACCGATGGACGGCCCCAACAATCTGGTAATTGAAAACCGACTTTTTGTAACTTGGTTGGTAAGAAACAGAATTACACAGGTCACCGCTTCCGTGTTAACCGGATACTCCAGACAACTCATTCTCATCGCTTCATAACTATAATATCTTGTATCAAAACAAACCATGATGCGGAGCTCGTCGCACTGTGAGCTTTATCGATCGATAGGGAGGAAAAGAGACGCCTTTGCTTTTGCCCACTCCCGAGCCAGTAAAGACACTGTAAGAATGTCAGCTCTATGAGTTACTTTGATTAGACAGGAATATATTACCCTTTGAGAACTTCTTGCTGGCATACTTGTTGAAGAATGCTTTGTGCTTAGGGCGTAAGCTGTATTCAACAAGTATCAAAAATACTGGCTTTATCTCTGCTTCGGTGTAACCAGAATAGTGAACAAGCGAGGGATCCTATATAGTTAGTCAGCCAAAGTGTAGGTGAGGGTAACCAGAGCCACACGTACCCAAGAACCACGCTTCAAAATCATCCTAGACAGATACATAGCAGCAGCAGCCACGTGACTTGGCAAGTACTGCATCAGCTTATAGTCGACCAGACTGATTTCCATCAAGTACTTTGCAACAGTGCGGGTATCCTGATCGTAGTCGGTTGCCTTGGAGATTCTCCTGAGAAAGTTCATGGGATTAGGATAGCTCAAGTTGTAATCGAGAGTCTGAAGCATAAATCGCTCAGCACGAAGGATTTCCTCCTCGGTAAAGGTGTCATCCGCAAGGTACTTGAAATGCCCAAGGTGAGGAGAGAAAACCTCCTCATACTTGGCAGCAATGAACATAGCTGTGATGCCCACCAACTGGAGCCTGTCAATCATGACAACCTTAACGCTAAGGAAGCGATCAATGATGTTGATGGCAAGGTACAAAGTTTCTGGGAGAAGATGAAACTTTTGGTGGACTTCAATCAGCCAGTCAACTAAAATACCACGCTGTTCCCAGTGTAACCCCTCTTGAGCGTCCATATAATCTGGATTTGGAGCGGTGGTGTCTTCCAAAGAGCGAAGATAGTCGAAAATCTCGTTGGCATACTCAGCCACCATAAGAGGGTCATCGTCATCATCATCTGCGAGAGGTTGAGGTGCTGGTTTCTCAATAACTTTCTTTGGCACAGGCACTGCCTTGGCTGCTTCCTTGACCTCAGGGACTGAAATAATCTCAACAGCAGTCATCGTGGATCTCACTGCTGCGACAGTTGCGACCTTCTCCTCCTTCGGCTTCGGTTGTTTAGGCTCTGCCTTCACGGCTGGCTTCGTTGTCTTCACAGCTTGCTCCGCCTTCACAGCTGGCTTCGTTGCCTTCACAGCTGGCTCTGCTGCCTTTGATGCCTCCTTTGATGCTTCGCTGGGAATGATCCTCTTTTTGCGCGGACCCATCACACCAGAACCTCCATTACTACGTTTAGCTTCCTTCTCCGTCACCTCCTCCAGAATAGCAGCCTTCAATGGTGCTCTGGAGTTGGTACGTGTTGTAGTTTTGTGAACTCCATTTGTAGCGGAGGCCTTGGTTGACGGCACTCCCCTGGCTCCTACTGTCTTCTTAACGATCTTTTCGTCGATGCCCCCATTTTTAGTATCAGCTTTTGTCGTGGTGTCGTTACTGCTCTTCGCTCCTAATACGGCCCTCTTCTTTCCTGCAACAGCGGGTGCTGGTACTGTGTTGTTCGCTTGCTTCGCCGCCAATGGGGCGAGAGCATTCTCGTTTTGTAAAATACTGACTTTAGCTCTGGTCATTACACCGCCCACTGTATTCTCATCATTGGCGCCAGGCCTCTGACGGGTGATCCGTCTCTGAATTGCACAATTGGTAAGTACGCGTACAAATATCACGATAGTGGCCAGATATTGCGATGGATTTATATGGAGCTACACTTACCGACGCCATTTCCTTGGTTGAGGGGTGTTGAGGGTTGAGTTGTGATGTGGTTGAAAGGTTGAATGATGGTAGACCAATGCACGCCGGCCACAATACTTATTGCTTAAGCGTTGACTACCACCCTGAACATTTGAAGTACGATCAGTCAGTTTGGTTGAATGTACAAAAGTTTAAGGATAGGCCAGCAATTACTCAATGTGTATGAATAGTGGAGACGGTAGGCCTGCTGTCTGGAGAATGTAAGACTGTTGGGCAACAACTGCTATTATTTGATGTACAAACTCGACTGTGTCTCGCCTCGGGAGTTCTTTAACTCGGGAAGAAGTATGCGTGTCGTCCGTCAGCAAGGGGGCGCAGTGAGACGCGTTTGAGAGAAGTGAAAGGATTGTAGGAAGAATGGAGAATCGAATAAGAACACTCCAAGGGTAGGTGGGAATGGAGATAGGATAAGAGGGAGGAGGAGAAGGAGGAGGGGTGCTGGCCGTTTGTTTATGTTGTGGGTATGCCTAGGTCGGGTGTGGTGGAGGATGGGAAGGAAAAAGGCTAGTGGTTTTGGGGGGTACAGTACGTACTGTACGGGGACCAGGCCAGGAGGACTGAAAACTGAAATGATTGCAACAATACGGGAACGGCTTAGTCCCACGGTTTGCTCTCGAGTAAGTAGGCACCTAGGTATTGTGTATGTTTTTCATTTTTTCCTTGCAACTGGCCGTCTCCTTGCCAGTATATGTATCTAACACAGACGTCTGGCAAGTGCATCTTAGGAATGGGACACAGTTTGTTGTTTTGTGTATGATGCTGGTGCCATTGCTTGCTATCGATTGTGTGTTAATTATAAGGTGAAATTGACATTCTAGTGCTGATAACTGAATTGAATAGCCACTGTACATACAAATCCATCTAAGCCACGGGAGTTACATTTTCGTATTGTAAGACAGTCCGTACTCCATACATGGCTCACCATACTGAGTTTATACTGTCATTAATAGAGAAGCAACCCTGGGTATGGTATTTTATTCTATTCTGCAGAAGGAGGCTACAAATTTAGACACGGTTCTGGTATGCAACCACAGCGGACAAGGGAAGAAAAGAGGGGGGGTGAAGAGCCTAAACACTGGTTTCCATGATCGTACATATTGAGAGATGAGAGGGGCAGAACAGCCAGTCTGAGTTTTGTAAGCTTTTCACACAACATAGGTGTACCTACTGTACTCTATATGTGCATTTAATATGTACATATGTACATAGTAAACCGATAAAAGCGGGGGGCAATTACTGTACACATAGATATATCAACAAAACAGCAAACAAGCACTAACGTCACCCATGTCGTGTTTCTGTTTCCACAGCAACATGAATATGGGCTAGGCTAGTATTATTGTGGTCAAGCTCCCCCCCCTCATCGCGCAATGCAATTTAGGTAGGTACCGGTAGTCTGATCACTTAGCGCAATGCTTGTCTATATACTTTTTTTTTTCTCTTTCTATGAGTTCTGTGGATATGAAACGGAGAAAAAAAAGGCCTACATACTGTATGTACCTAGGTAGGAAGGTACGGAGTACTTGGTAACTGTACACAAGGCTTGAGATGATGGTACATATTTTTACTTATTGGATGAACTGGATCCCTGAATCTGGAGCAATTAGAATTGCCATTCAGTCGCATTGAGCTTTGAGACAAACTCCACATCGTATGAAGTTTTTCTCTTGGTATGGCCTCTGGCGACCCCGAAACTCACCCTAGCTCATCACCAGAGGAGCCGCGGATATCGGTCGAACCTCGCCGGCGCTTCCCGAAGCATGTCCAGCTGGATTTGAGTTCTAGGCCTGACAGGACGTGGGGCTCTGGCTCCAGCATCCAGCTTCGTTCGTATTCCCAAAGCCCATTCCGTTCACACCGCACATCTGGAGCAGTGACACCAGCGTATCGGTCGTCTGGAGCAGTAACCCCGAACTCCCATTGGTCCCCAAGGGCAAGTGTATCTACTGTCAATCTGCAACATCTCCTCGAAAAGCTAGAGCTGGATCAGTATGATACATATGGAGTCGAAGATCATCGTGATGGATTCTTTGATGCATCGTTCT
>Ga0307514_10001178_pt1 | contig 35311 bp, 24 predicted proteins | sample 16_EM_MG_FD_203088 | JGI IMG/M metagenome (GOLD analysis project Ga0307514, IMG submission 203088) | Populus trichocarpa ectomycorrhiza microbial communities from riparian zone in the Pacific Northwest, United States - 16_EM | ecosystem: Host-associated > Plants > Roots > Unclassified | place... | reverse complement strand
GCTAATGAGAGCCGTGATTGGCCAGACCTGGATACTGAGGATGAGGAGGTTCTCGAGGAAGGAGTCACTGGGGAGGAAGAGGAAGAGGAAGAGGAGGAGGGCAATGAGGAGGAGGGCAATGAGGAGGGAAATGAGGAAGATGAGCCGGTTTCAAACGATGACATGGAGCACAGTGTAATTGTAGTTGCATCAGGACTTCCAAGAGGCATCGGATTGTAGGGATCATGATGATGTATAGATTATTTGCAATTGGTCATTGACTCCGTGAATGAACTAGTCAGTTCACTGAGGTGGGGTACGGACTCCGTGAATGGACGGTTCGTTCACGGAAGGTGGCCCTCCGTGAACTGACTAGGTACTCCGCGGAGGAACCGCCTCCGTGAATGGACTAGAACATCAACTACTACTCCTACCGCTCCAGACCCTCCCAATCCCTCGTAATACTTTCAACCACATTGAACATATTCTTTGCACTTGAGATGTTTTGATAACTTTCTCTGACACAGGAGAGCATATCGCAACAAGTACAAGGAAGCGGATGGCACCATCTACACTCTCCTCGAGCTGCCCATATGTATTCCATGTAAGGATGATGAGCTCAACGATCTGAATGTAGTGTGTGAAGTTATTGGGTCATCTTAGGAAAATGTTATCAAGCTTGATGAAGAGTATGTGATTGCAAAGCTAACCCACTGCAAGCAGAAATTATAGGCATCAGGAACATCACAATCGCTGCATGAAGAAGGCTAGAGCTGTAGACGTATATCTCTACCCTCTCACAACAACTTATGGGGTCGTGCCAGCGTGCGTGAGAGCTGTACAGGTGCGCTGATGAGAGATTCAGCGCTCAGACCTGCACCAGTAGCCCTCGATACTTGACAACAACATTTCGCAGCACGCCTAGCAGATGTATGTGAGGGATCCAATTTGGAGGAGCTGCATCACTACCCCACCTATGGCACACCGATATGCCGAGTAGACAAGAAAGAGAATGAACGCAGCCGGACAGTAGAGACCATGTACTAGCCGGGCCCTGGGGAAAAGCCAGCGGTCAAGACTATAATACTGGATGACGACTCTGCAACTAAGAGAGCGGCCAAATGATGCGCGAGACAAGAAAGGCAACACGGGATTAGGTGTCTGGATGTGGTGGACAGATGGCTCTCGAATGGACGACGATGGGAGAGTTGGAGCTGCAGCATTGTCTGTCAATGGAGACGGTTGGACAGTCTTCCATAACTACATTGGCAAAGCAAGAATGGAGGCATTCGATGCAGAGCTATTGGCAATCAGGATTGCACTTTGATTGTCCATTCCAAGAGCGTAGGCACTAAAGGCGCCTGAAGTCACAATGTCGGCGATTGCCAGTGATTCACAGGAAGCCATCGGCCGGACAACGCAGTTGGACCCATGGTGAGGCCAGCAGCTTGTAAGAGCGGTTAACGACAATGCCAGGCTCCTCCGTGACAGCTACAGCAGAACAGTCAAGATTGACGGAGTTCCTGTGCACACAGGCATCCCCGGGAATGAAGTGGATAGCCAACATGCGAACAAAGAATGATGTGACTGAGGATGGACAGTACGCAAGCAAATATACAACTTGACTGCAATAGACCCTGACAAAGCTTCACGTGACAATCGACTTCGCAGTCACTGTGGGAGGCCGACAAATATAGCAAGCACTGCAGTTACAGACTGAAAGGCAAAACAAGAAGCAAGACACCCATCCGAATGGCAATCGTGAAATCTGTTGCAACCAGATTCTATAGAATACAGTCCAGGCATGTACCGACAGGAGTGTATCTGAAAATTTTCACACACTGGAAAGACGATAAGTGCTGGTGGTGCCCAATAAGATGGATGAGGAAATCGCGTTTTTGTTTTTTGTTTTATTCATACTGTATGCACTCTAATTAGAGTATGACAGGACCCAATATCCCCTCCGCCTCCGGGCGAGCCGGCTAGATGGCGGAGCTCCCCCCCCGCTACCCTTCATCCCCGCTGACAAATGAAAAGACTAAACGATAGACCCGCCCAAGCCCGAACAGAATGGAAAAGAAAAGAAAGGAAAAGAAGGTATACGCCCACTGCCGCCGCTCCCCGCCCCTGAGTCAGCCTCTGCGCCTGCTCCATACCGCTCCTTCATCTGGGCGGGAACTTCCCGACTTCAGTAGCCGCCAGGAAGTCCATCACCGCTTGGTCGCACTCTTCCACGGAAAACAGCTCAGAGATCTGCACGTGTCTGCATCTGCCCGCTTTCCAGCCCGTCGCTTTTCCCACCGCCTTCCATAGTGCCTGTTGCTGGTCTCTCCACCGGCTGCAGTGGCGGAAGAGGTGTTCCCGCGTCTGGGCCGTCCTGCCTCCGCCGCCGCACCACCAGCATTTGTCGTCCTCTCGGTGGCCGAACCGTTTTAGGTAGACTCCAGTGGGTGCATGCCCGCACTTTAGTCTGTAGAACCTGGTAGCCAGCGACTTCACGCTTGTCATCGGAACGGGTCTCTTGGTCCCCGTCTTGCCCTTGAGTCTGTAGCTGAAGTGCTTGCTGCACTTGTCGGCCTCCCACTTTGCCTTGGCTGCTGACCTCCCCTCGGAGATTCGCCTAGCTCTATTCGAGGCCGAGGTGTATGGCCGCTCTATCACCGTGTCTCCGCTGGCGTCTCGGGCCAGGTTTGCCTGACAGTCCGCCTCTTCGTTTCCAGGGATGCCGGAGTGTCCCGGGACCCAGTGAATCTCGGTTGCGATGCCGTGGGCGAGGAGTGCCCGCGCTCTCCGATTGATCCGCCTCGCTAATCGCTGCCCCGGGCCCGGCTCCAGGTGTGCCGCTCGTCGAATTGCGGTCTGCGAGTCGCTGAAGATAGCCACCGTCTTCACTCCATGCCTTTGCAATGTTTCTCTCTTCTCGATCGTCTCACCAAGCGCGAGTCCAATCGCCCACAGCTCGGCGTCGAAGACCTCCATGCGCCCAGTGCCCAGAAAGCTGCGGCGGGACCTCCATTGATTTCCATGCTTGCACACTGCTGCGGCTCCCACTCGGCCATCGTCTGAACGCGATGAGGAAATCGCGTCGGAGGGTAATAGAGCACTGTTCCAGCAACAGGCCCCGGCACATGTTCGGATTATGAACGTGAAAAAGAATGCCAGGGGCACAAAAACCGCAATCACGCGCCAAAACCCAACTGCAGAGATGGCTCTCCTGAACCGAGACATCATTATCAAGGCAGCCATACCAGTGGACAAAGGAATCATTGATGTGGAGGGAAACGAGTTGTGGGAGAGACTGCAGATGTACACCGTCCCGCTCGTGAGGTACATCCGCAAGGGCACCGAAGGACTGCAGAAAAATGAGTGATGAGATCCAGGCAGAAAACGAAGGAGTGACGATCCCTGCTAATATGAGATGACTATTGACTATGGGAGGGAGTGAAGCGGAGAAATTAAAGCATCATCGGGGGTCTTCATGGTGAGGGGTAAGAAGGTAACACAGAGACTACTGAATAAAGAAGTGACTGCTGCGGAAGTATCGTACAAGGTCAAACTGAATATGAACACAGGCCCCGACTGCCTCTGTGAGCTCAGCTGCTGGTGGTGCCAAATTGACAACTAGTGTAGCCACCACCAATCTATGTGTGGCTAGGGTGCCTGACCATACTGATCGAGGGAGCACAGGTGCTTCATGGTCGGATACGCTTCGAAGAAAGGGGTATTGAGCAGTCATACATATGAAAACTGCCCGAATTGCAAGGGAAATCTCATTGCCTTCAACCGCAAGTGTGCAAAGAAAACCGGGGCCACCAGAATGGCACGGCAGGGCAGAAGAGTGCAACATGAGAGAATAAAGATTGGGAGGGTGACTGGTACTAACAGAGTGGCACTTCGCACCCGGTAGACAGTGTTTTCAACCGTCCCGTCCGTCCGAAATTACTCAAGACGGGACGGGACGGCCAAACGCCGTCCGTCCGAGGGTAGGACGGAAACGGCGCCATCATTTTGACGCCGGACGGCGACGGACAGATAGGACGGTCGGGGACGGAGCGGGGCCGTTCCCGGTCGTCATCTATCGGCGTCCATGGATATTTCTCAATATACATAATCATTTTATAAAACTCATTAGATTTGTTCTGACCTTGAAGCAAGATCATTTAGCATCGGCTCCATCCGTACAATTTTATACGAACTCTGTATAGATACATCTATTTATATCTTTTACCATGCACTCTTAGTACTCAATTAAGTTTAATCTAAGTATAAACGGTAACCGCCCGATGACAGCCGGGGACTGTGGATGACGGCTGGGGACGGTCAAAGTACCGTCCCCTGCAGACATCGGCCGTCCTTCCGTCATTCTTATGCTCGGACGGGACGGACGGTTGTGGAGGCGTCCCGTCCGTCCTGGCAAGATTTCGGACGGGACGGTTGAGAACACTGCCGGTAGTCAAGAGATACACAAGGCCAAGAAGGTGAGCGGATGTCCGAAGAGGAGTATACCAGAGGGGGAGAGATAGCAGAGGAGAACAGAGTGGTGACTGTAGCCAAGACTGCTGGGGAGCATGAAACGGAAGTCGCCACATCCAATGATTTGAGCAATCCAGCACCACTGCGCCATGTGTTAAGCATGGACCATGGCAGCACTGGAGATAGGAGTGAAACAGAATGCAGATGTGGTACTTTTGCATTAGCTGCCTGGGGAAAGAAGGGATTTGGAATTAGCCATTCCACATACAAGATTAGAAAATGGAAGATAGTTTGGGCAGCAGTGTGCAAGGGGAGCAGCTTTTCAATTGATGAATGGACAGACCTTAGCAGGGATGCAAATGATGAGGTCATTGGAACTGATGTTAATAGAACAGATGGGCGGAAGACAATGATGATTGATATTTATGATCAAAGAGTTGCGCAGACCACGGAGAGAAAAGCGAGGAAGATACACTGGCACAAAGTCTTCCGATAAGGAGGTGGCACAATATACGCGGGCAAATGAATGCAATCAGCCGCAGGTGGGACCGAAGATGAATTGAGCAATGTGATGCGACATTGGGGGAGGAGATTTTAGACAAGTACAGACTAGAGGTTGTGTTGGCACGGGATTTGGCCCGATGGCTTGTGTGGCTTTCGGCCTAAAGCTGCGGGCATGAGGCCGGTGGCTTGCGGCCCCCATGGGCCGCCACCAGCACCCATGCCGAGGAGTAGGGCTAGCCCCGGCAGTGATGCCCGTCATCGGTCTCCGGATGTAATACTCGGCTTCGCCGAGTATGCTCTCTCCTTTCCCATATATTTGCCTGTCTTTCTCTCTCTCTTTACTCTTTAGACAATCACTTTTGTACAATAGTCAATTCAATATCTCTATTCGTACTCGATTGATCTCAACAGGTTGGAAATCATGTCAGGCCCACTCAATACTGGGCAAGAAACTGTGAGGAAGGTGAATCAACTACATACCAGACACCAGCCAGCTGACTGATTAGCAATGATTCCACCAGTCCGGACGGACCCCGTCTGGGGTAGGGCTCAGTCCGGTCCGGTCCCACCGGAAGGTCAGACTGGACCGGGCCCCAGACTGGCAGTCTTGGACTGGACGGGCTTGGTCTGGACCAGTCCAAACAGGATAATATTTATCAATTTCAAAGTAGATCCGTAAAACTAAAGAAGTGAGACAGTAATCCCTGCTACCTTAACTCAGACACAACGTCACTTCATAACAACCACCCGCTGCAAGCAATCACTATGAACCAACCCGCCCACTGCTAGCAAGCACGACCACGAGAATCCCAACCATACCAAACGAGTGGTGAGTGGCAAGTGGCAAGTGGCAAGTGGTGAGGGGTAAGATGTGCATGGTGTTGAGAGTAAAAGAGAAGAACGAGGAAGCTCAATGGTCTATCGATCCAAAGAGAGGGCAAACTATAGACTTATATATAAAAGAGAGAGAAGGAAAACTCCATGCCGACTGCCAAAGCCGGAGCGCAAAGCTGAGTACCAGTGCCGAGCCCTCCTCACCATGGGGGCAGGCGAGGCTGGAGGGGGTAGGCGAGGTTTGTGGGGGCAGGTGAGGCTGGTGGGGGCGGCCAGCCACCGGCCTCATGCCCAAGTCCACCGGCATCGAAGACTAAGGAAGCCACCGGGCCAAATCCCTAGTCAACACATGGTGACTTGTGAATGGCAAGATGAGTCTACATGTATGAGTCTATTTGTTGACTCAGTGTATCGGTAACTCCCAGCGTATTCGGGCCGATTCGGCCCGAGTGGACTGGTCCAAAGCAGTCCAGGCCAGTTCAGTCCAGGTCCAGAAAAATTGGGGATTGGTCCGATCCCAGTCCAAAAATTTCTTGGACTGGACCTGGACTAGACTGGACGGTTCCAGTCCGGACTGGTCCATTGCTGGACTGGTGGAATCATTGCTGATTAGGCATTGGACCATACTGATTGAGAGTCACGCCACAGACTCTAACCACCACGTAATTGAGTGGGTGTTTACTGTTGACAAGTAGCAGGAGGCAGACCATGTGGAAGTCGTAGGATGGAACATGGCCGTCATGTCGAAAAAGAACGATGAACCAGCAGAAAACATTAGAAGAAGCTGGTAGGCGCTGCAGCACTTTTCGGACGTGGTCTTCTTGCTCCTTCTCATTCATCGAGTAGATGAGTATAATGTGAAGGTAACACACAGCGAAGTTGTCAATGTAAGGCCGTAGACAATCGTCAATGCACCACGCGACCAAAATACCGTATGCCGCAAATTCACCCGTGTTTACCCTTAATCAGGATTCATGTGCAGGTCCTGGTTACGGGCTCTGTGGCGTACAATATAGTTAGCTGGAGCTATGAGATCTTGAGCGCTGCTTGATGACATTTTAAATCATACATATGCTGACCATGTGGGGCAACTCATTCGTCATGTTTATTGTTGCTATAATATTCCCGATATGCTTGTCACTCCTTTTGTAATACGAGAGAAAGGGTTATTTTGTTGTTGTTTAATCATACTGTATTGACTCTAATTAGAGTATGACAGGACCCTGATATCCCCTCCGCCTCCAGGCGAGCCGGCTAGATGGCGGAGCTCCCCCCCCGCTACCCTTCGTCCCCACTGACAAATGAAAGATAAGAGAAAAACAGAAAGCAAGACGAAAAGAGAAAAAGAAAGAAAGAAAGAAGGAATAGTATAGCCCCGCTGCCTCCCAATGCCGCCCCTGAGCCCCAAGCCCTGAGCCTGCTCCATCCCGCTACTTCAACTGGGCGGAAACTTCCCGACCTCAGTGGCCGCCAGGAAGTCCATCACCGCTTGGTCGCACTCTTCTATGGAAAAGAGCTCAGAGATCTGCACGTGCCGGCATCTGCCCGCTCTGCAGTCCGTCGCCTTTCTCACCGCCTTCCATAGTTCTCTCTGGTGGACTCTCCACCGGCTGCAGTGGCGGAAGATGTGCTCCCGCATCTGGGACACTGTCCCTCCACAACACCACCATTTGTCGTCATCTCGGTGGCCGAACCGTTTCAGGTAGACCGCCGTGGGTGCATGCCCGAACTTTAATTGGTAGAACCTGGCGGCCAGCGGCTTTACGCTTGTCATCGGGATGGGTCTCTTGGTTCCCGCCTTGCCCTTGGGTCTGTAGCTGAAATGCTTGCTGCATTTGTCGGCCTCCCACTCCGCCTTAGCTGCCGATCTTCCCTCGGCAATTCGTCTAGCCCTATTCGAGGCCGAGGTGTATGGCCGCTCTATCGCTGTGCTTCCGCTTGCGTCTCGGGCCAAGTTCGCCTGACGGTCTGCTTCTTCGTTTCCAGGGATGCCGGAGTGCCCTGGGACCCAGTGGATCTCGGTTGTGATGCCGTGGCCGAGGAGGCTCCGCGCCCTCCTGTTGATCCGCCTCGCCAGTCGCTGCCCTGGGCCCGACTCCAGGAGTGCCGCTCGTCGGATTGCGGTCTGTGAGTCGCTGAAGACTGCCACTGTCTTCACTCCATGCTTCTGCAATATTTCTCTCTTCCCGATCGCCACTTCAAGCACGAGTCCGATCGCCCACAGTTCGGTGTCGAAGACCTCCATGTGTCCGGTGCCCAGAAAGCTGCGACGAGACCTCCATTCATTTCCGTCTTTACACACTGCTGCGGCTCCCACTCCGCCATCGTCTGAGCGCGATCCATCTGTTCACCACATCCAGACCCCTTCTCCAACTTTGGCTTCTTTCTCTCTTGCCCAGCGCTGCGCGGCGCTTTTGGCTGTAGTGGTGTCGTCCAGTATGGTGGTCCTGACCGCTGGCTCTTCGCCCGGGGTCGGCCAATTCATGCCTGCAGTTGTCCGGCCATGCTCATGCTCTTTCCTGACTGCTCTGCATATCGGTGCTCCTGAAGAGGGGTTTTTGTGTAGCTCCTTTAGTTTGCTACTGCATGTGTTTTCTATTCTCGCTGCGAATCGCTGTTGTCTGTAGTCCAAGATTACTGGCGCCGGTGTAAGCCCTGACTCTCTCATTAGTGCACCCCGCGGAGTCGTGGGCAGCGCGCCCAGGATGGATCTGCCTTGTCAATTCAGGAGGAGTTGGAGGTCGTCTCGCCTTCCTACTTCCCTGGGATCCCACCAGAGCTCGCCGCCATATAGTGCGACCGCTTGGACGCATGCCACTTGGACGGCCCTTACGCTCTCAGGGACAACGCCGTATGTCTTGGTAAGGGTTCGGAGCCCGGCTTCTGCTGCCCTGGCTTTCTTCATGCATCGGTTGTGGTGCTCCTTGAACATCAAATGTGCATCCATCCACACGCCCAACCAGTGCGTTGCCTGTGCGTTAAACCGTACGGACTCGTTTCCGACTCTTATCTTTGCTGTCAGTTTTGGCTGGAGGTGTTTCCGGTGGCCTCGTCTGCACGTGAATAGTGCCGCCTCCGTCTTTGCAGTGTCGAACAGTAGCCCTCGTCTACTTGCCCACTCAATGCTCTTCGCTGCGCATCTCTCAAGTATTGAGACGACATGGTTGACATCGCTCCCGGTCGCCACCCAGCCGAGGTCATCCACAAAGGATAGCCCCTCGGCTTCTGATACATACTCTTCGACCCACTTGATTACTCCTGAGGTGTAGATCGCAAAGAGCATCGGTGACACAGGTGAGCCTTGCGGGACCCCTGCCTCCACTGGGTGTCTTTCCATCGCGTTCCCCTCGATTACCATCTCCACTGCTCTTTCCGACAGGAAGCTCTCCGTCCATCGTATAAGGTCTCCGTCCATTTGCCTGACCTTCATCAAGTTGACTAATCTTCCTTTTGCCACGCTCGGGAAGGCTGCCTTGATGTCCATGAGAAGCACGCCTGTTATGTGGCCGTTTCTCCAGGCTGCGTGAGCTCTGTCGACCATGATGGCTGCTGCATCGATGGCTGACCGTCCTTTCCTGCTTCCGAATTGTCCGTCGTTCAGTAGCCCTCTCCTTTCGGCCTCTTCTGATAGCAGCTCCTCGGCTACTTTCTCGACCACTTTTCCCATGCACCTAAGCAGCGATATGGAGCGGTAGGCCTTCAGCTTCGTATAGTCGTCTTTGCAAGGCTTGCGAATCACCACGCCGCTAGCCCGCTTCCATACCGCTGGGTGTCTTCCGGTGCAAATTGCCGCCCTCGTCAGCCTCACGATCCTCTCTTTGTCCCACTTCCAGAGCACCCGTATGGCGCCAAAAGACACCTTGTCTGGTCCCGGTGCCTTCTTGACTGACTGAGAATTCAAGGCTCGCTCGACTGCTTGCTCAGTGACGCGTGTGTGTGCGCATCCCGCTCGAGGTAGTTCGGAGTACTGTTCGCCGTCGTTCGGGGGGAAAGATTCGTGCCTCAGCATCTCCTCCTTCTCCAATGATGTGTTTGCTTGCTTGCCCTCTCTGTCCGTTAAGGCTTCCACGGTCATGCCCGCCCGAGGGTTCGCGTATCGTGCCGCTCTCCACACCTCGGCTCCCCTGAGGTTTTTCAAGTAATCGCTCCACACTTCTCTCTTGGACCGCCCGATCGACTTCTGGAGTGCTGCCTTCGCCCGGGCAGCCTCCTCCGAGTGCCGTCTTCTCCTTCTCTCTCTCCCTACCGTCCTTCTTCTTTCCTTGATGTCGGCGTTCCACCATATCTTTGATCTGGCACAAATCCTGATTTTCTTTGCTGTGGCGTCGAGAACGCTACTCATTGGTTCCTGACACCATGCGGCCTCCTGCTCCACCTCGTCCACTGTGCACTCTGCATCTAATTGAGCTCTCTCCTTCGCTAGTTCCGCCCATAGCTTCCCCGCTCCTTCCACGTCTTTCTCTGTCATTGCAGCCAAATTCCACCCTACTACCCTCTCATGATCCGCCTCCTCCTGCCTGTCTACTCCCACCTCCAATTCTATAACCTCATGGTCAGATCCAGTGGCGTGGTGATCGGCCAGTATGGTCCACTTTACTATTGGTCGATTTGCCAACGTCAGGTCGATGACCGACTCGCCTTTCTGGTTCTCTCTTGTCCAATGGTGGGTGGGCCTGCCGTCATTTCCAATCTCCACTCTATTCTCGTCAATCACGTCTTCCCAGAAAGCAGCATCCCGCTGCACTTGGCATCTTGGGTCCCATCATTTGCTGTGGGCGTTGAAGTCTCCTGCGAGGACAGTGCCGCCCTGCCGAATGACTCTCTGCCAGTTCAACTTTCGCGCCAGTCTCTCTCCCGAATGCTTGTTCTTTTGGTCGTAAACGTTGACGATCCTCGTTATCCTCTCCCCTCTCCTCCTGACGTCGGTGGCAATGACATCTTCGTTCCCACCTCTGTTCAAATCCGTCCGCTCATCAACCACCAAGCTGCTCCCTCTCCGTATCGCCGTCCAAACTGGTTTTCTTTTTCTTATTTCATATGCCGAATGGCTGATCCCAATACCTCCTCTTTCTCTCGGTGGCTCTTGCAAGCACACAACGTCCGCCCTGCGTTCGACTCATGTCTCCAGCGCCGCAATGGTCCACTCGTATGACCTTGCGCAGTTGTGCTGGATCACTCTAATGATTGGTAGCCAGGGCTCCCGTTTCGGTCTCAGTTTCGATGTCAGTCGCTGTCCTGGGCGCAGTCTCAATTTCGGCCATCGTGATGTCTCTTGCCCACCCCGCTGCCTCCTCTTCTTCGTCCACGTCCGCCATCTCCTCTTCATCTCCTTCTCCCCCTCCTTCCGCCACCCCCTGGGGCCTAGGGCCAAGCGCCACTCTGTTCGCGCACGTTGCCGTTGCCATGTCCCGAGCTGCACTCGTGGACGCTCGTCCTGCTAGTCCTATTTTTCTGCTCTGCCGCGCCGCTTCGGTGGCTTCGGTCTTCTTCACGCACCTGCTGCTGAACGCGATATGGTTTCCTTTGCAATTATGGCACTTCTCCAGCGTGTGGCAGCAGAGTGATCCCTGCTTTGCAGTGCATCCCACCACATTGCATTTGTGGTCGCTCGTCCGGTGATGGCCTGAGCAGTAGCCACATTTGGGCTTGCTGCCGCACTTGTTCTCAATGTGGCCCCACCCGCAGCAGAGCTCACACCTGCTGTCAGGTCCTTCGTTCGTGTATGTTTCGACTCCGTACCACACCCCCGCCGCCTTGATACCTTTCTTGACTAAGCTCTGTGCCACCCTGCTCCCCTTCACGACGAAAGCTACCGATGACGCGGCAATCTCTCCGTTCTGCCTCCTCTCCCTGATGGTACGGGGGTTCGCCAGCCACCTCACTTGGGTGGGGATCACTATGCCCTCATTCTCCGCTTCGAATTCTTCTCGCATCTTCTGCAGGCCTTCCGTGCCTTTCCCCATGTACCGTACGAGAGGGACTGCGTGGATCTTTAGCCTTTCCCAGGACTCATTCTCTTCGACGTCCACGACTCCTTTGTCGACCGTCCTCGCTGCAGTGATGATGATGTCACGGTACTGCAGAGCCATCTCTGCTGTCACATTCGGGTGCGTGATTGCAGTAATCGCGCCCTTGGCATTCCTTTTGGCGTTCATTATCCTAATGTGGGCCGGTGCCTTCTTGTCGAAGAGCGCTCTGTTGATTGCCGACGCTATTTCCTGGTCCATTATATTGGAGAGCGGTACGCTCTCGGCTCTTCTTAATGTCAGGCGTCTCTCCGCCATCCTCGATCCCGCTGTCAGGGCGGGGCCTGGGCCGACGGGTGTCCTCTGACTCTTAGCTCGGGGTGGGACGGTCTCCCACCGTCTAGCGGGTGTGGGCGCTGACTTTGGCTTGGGCGCGGGCTGCGGTTTAGGCTGCAGTTTGAGCTGCAGTTTAGGCTTCGGTTGCTGCTGCAGCTGCTGGCACTTCTCTGGTTCCTCTTCTCGCGTCGTATCTGCATGTTGCGAGGCCTCTAGCCATCAGCCGTCCATCTCCGCGGTCTCGTCTCTTTCTTTCTCTCTCGCTTCCTGGCCTGATGCTACTCCTTTCATGATCTTCGCGATCATATTTGTGATGCCTGCCCCCCACAGCTTGTCGTCCTCATGGCGGGCATCCCACTTCTGCTCTCTGTCTTGCATCCACGTCCTCATTCCCAACCACTGTGCCTCTTCGCGGGCTGCCTGCGCTTGCACCAAGTTTGTTAGGTGTCCAACAGTTTGGTGCAGCTGCGTTAGCTCCTGCGCTTGCTGTCGCATTGTTCTCTCCATGCGGCTCCTCCAATTGCTGGGGGTCGCTGGGGCCTCGCTCCTCCTTCTCCGCTTCCCGTTCTCGTTTCTCTCCATCGGCTCAAACATGGTTGCGCCCGCAGTCTCCGCAGTCGTCATCTCCATCGCCACGTCCACAGGCGCGTCGCTCCTCCTGTCTCCTGCTTCTCCCGTGTCCAGGTCGCTCCTCTCGCTTCCTCTGGCTTCGGTCATCACTCCTGTGAGGCAGACCTCTCTTTCTAGGGTAGTCCTCGTCGTCGGTTGCTGGTTGGCCGACGCGTCGTGCAATCGCGTTTTCTGCCAAGACTCTACGCGACTCCACTCAATTGTGTGGGTTCGTGTGCGCGCCCTCCTCCTGCGGTCTCGCCGGTGCTGGGACACTCGCTCCGGGGTCAACTCGAAGTCCAGAATCGATTGCCGCTGTCCGTTTTGTAGTTGCTATCGCTGTTGTCGACTTATCGCGTTGTTTTGAGATTAATCTCTTGCGTTTGGATCTTGGCGAAAGGGTTATTTTATGTACTTTGATCTTTTGATCCCGTTGACTTAAGAAACTACAGTTGCTTTGGATAAATGGAATTATGGATGGTTGGTAATACTAGTTAGTCCCTAAGAATTGAAGCGCGCACGTGAATAATATTGGAACTCCATTGGTTCCGTGAGCGTGAATCCGAATCCTAAATCGCTCGCCCAATCATACCCGGAAGTTGTGGTCCAATCAGAATGTATATCATAAAGGCGCAACTCTGCGTTCTTCACCCCCTGGGCTCTGATTCACGACACCTGCGATATTTATTGTATAATTTGTATTAGTGAGAAATCGACGAATATCGACTATTTCCACAACCGCTCGCTAAGTACCCTTGTTATCATGAATCTGAGACCTGGCGGTGAAAGTATAAATAGTCGTGCATATGTTATTTATTGAACACGTTGTGTTCGGTAAAATATTCGTCAAACTGGGGTGACTGTTGACTTGGCAGCCAACATGTTCACCGCCTAGGCGTCGGGTAATGCTCCACCTTTCTTTCTGTGCGACTGGATCATAGAATTAGCGTTCGGGTGGGGTCGGAAGAACAGATTGCCGGAACGTGCCGCTGGAAATTAGTGGGATTTAAGATAACCGGGGAACGTTAGAACAGCACAGATTTGGGAACTGATCGTTCGCAACGCGCCCAGCCACTTCAAGCGACACATCCAGCGCATGCCGAATGCTAGATCGGGTATGCCGCGACAACAACTAGTTATTGCTAGGATTAAATTAAGTCTTGTTGGGATCGCAGATTATTCCACAGAGGTGAGCTACTCGGATACTTTCACCTCCTAGTCTCATATTACAACTAGTATAGCATCCAGTCGAGCAGGTGTTGGAAACCGTCAAAATTAGCGTAAAATCACGCTTTTCCCGCGACCATATTTTGGATAAGAGCATGTCGCAAATCAGGCACACGTGCATCTTTAATAAAACTTAGGTCCAGAATATCTCTTAGAGTGGGGTTACACCCGCCAACTAAATTGGGACGCCTTTCTCTGGTTTCGGCAAGTTTGGCGCCGTTTCCGTGGGTTGGTCAGCCGAATCCTGAACTCCTTGTGCTGCGTGAGATAACACATCCATGAAGTCAATACCGATTGGACACGTCAGTGTCAGATCTCAGTGATGTTGTGGCATATCATTGGTTTAGCGCGTTTGCATCTCATCATGCTGACCACCCGTTTCGAACATGTACTCATCTAAATCAGGATGGAACAACCTAATGTGCAGGGGGGGGGCACAGCTAAGCCTCAAACTCGAAAGAATTTAGAACCAAGGTCGACCCCAACAATCACCTACCTCCGAATCTACTGTATCAGTTACACAATTTCCACCTCACGGAAGCAGCCTGCTTAAGATATATATACCGAGTTTCGTCTCCAACTGCCTAATAACGCACCGCAGTGACCATATTATCCTGCAACCACAATAGTCCTAATAGGTATGACATGACTAAAATAGCGGAAACTCAGCGACTAACTGTACCAGTGTCGATATCATGTTTAACCGTCGCTACGATCATTCCACGCACACTCAATTCAGCGAATCAACTTTCCACGGAGGGCAGACAATAAACATTGGCGGGTAGGGCTATTCCAAGCATGCACGATGTGAAGACTGTTTGCTAACCTTGCCCCCCTCATGGCTAGCTGTGGCAGTCAGGATGAGCAAGACCGACTCCTTTCGAAGTTACCTTATGCTGATGGTGCCGCTTTCAACTCCCGATTTTGGGAGCACGAGGCTGAATGTCTTCCCGACACCCGAGTCGACCTCCTCGAGCATATCAATTCATGGAGCAAAGATCCTCGCGGTTCATGCATCTTTTGGTTAAATGGTATCGCTGGCACTGGCAAGTCTACCATCGCTCGCACAGTCGCCCGCACTTGGTCCAATCAGAAAAGACTTGGCGCAAGTTTCTTCTTTTCCAAAGGTCGGGGCGATCTGGGACATGCAGGCAAACTATTCACTAGCTTCGCCGCCCAGCTAGCCACTACGCTTCCAGCTCTTAAACCATACCTCTATGAAACCATGAAAGCGATCCCTGATATCTTCCAGAGAGGTCTATGCGACCAGTGGAAATATCTCATTTTGCAACCACTCTCCAATCTGAAGGTGTCTTCTCAGCAGCAAGTATTCGTTCTTGTCATTGATGCCTTGGATGAGTGTGAGGGAGATGACGATATCAAATTGATTCTGCGACTTCTTGCGGAGGCGAAAAAGGAAGCTCAGCTACGAGTTTTTGTAACCAGCAGACCGGAAACGCCGATTCGCTTTGGCTTCCATCGTATTACCCAAGAGGCACATCAAGACTTTGTGCTCCACAATATCTCCCCGCCAGTCATCCAGCACGATATATCAATTTTCCTCCATCACGAACTGGAAATTATTCAGAGAGAGAATCAATTCCCAGAGGGGTGGCCCGGTGAGGGTACGATTAAGCTTCTCAGTGAGAGGGCACAAGGGCTGTTTATTTATGCTGCTACGGCGTGTCGTTTCATTCGAGATCCATCATGGAACCCAGTTGAAAGTCTGTCGTTGATTCTTCAGGATGCTTATGTTGGCCAGTCCTCTACGCAAGAGCTTGATGAGATATATACAAGGATTTTAACCCACTCAATTATCCTCAGAGATCGGCGAAACAAAGAGCAGCTCTATATCGAGTTTAGGTTAATTGTTGGATCTATTGTCATCTTACCTGACTACCTTTCTTCTACTATTTTAGCAAGGTTGCTTGAGCTGCCAGTTGAGACGATAAAAGTGAGATTGCGATGTCTACATTCCGTTCTGGATGTCCCAGACAGTGACCAGTCTCCGATCCGGCTGCTCCACCCTTCTTTCCGCGACTTTCTCCAAGACCAACAAAGATGCTTGGAACGCCAATTCTGGATTGACGAGAACCACACACACGGTCATCTCTTTATGAATTGCATTAAAGTGATGTCAAAACACCTGAAAAGGGATATGTGCAAACTCCGACTACCAGGTGCATTTACAAGCAAAGTGAAGCATGATGTACTTGGAAACAGTCTTCCTCTCGAAGTTCAGTATGCATGCCAATATTGGGTCCACCATGTTCTACGGAGTAACGTCAAACTCTCCGACAATGGAGAAGTTCATACATTTCTTCGGAATCACTTCCTCTATTGGGTTGAAGCTCTTAGTTTGATTGGGAAGATGTCTGACTGCGTCCTTATAGTGAAATCTTTAGAGGAAAAACTTACGGTAAGTAGAATAAGCGTCAGCTTCTGATCAAGCGGACTAATTTTGCGCAGCATGATCCGGATGCAACCGATGATTTCCGCTTGTTTGTGTATGATGCAAAACGCTTTGTTCTGAACAACAGAGCGATAGTAGAAACAGCGCCCCTTCAGCTATATTGCTCTGCACTTGCGTTCAGCCCGCGGACGAGTAGAATTAGGCGTCAGTTTTGGGATCAGATCCCGTCTTGGATTAAAAATATTCCAGAAGTTCAAAAGGACTGGAGTCCTATGTTGCAGTCCCTTGATGGTCATTCTGGTATGGTGCGGACAGTAGCATTCACACCCGACGGCAAGCTCCTTGCCTCTGCATCTTGCGACGGTACAGCCAGACTTTGGGATCCATCGACAGGAGCCTCGCGCGGTATCCTTGAGGGTCATTCCTACAACGTGGCAGCCGCATTTTCACCAGATGTCCTGCTACTTGCGACTGGATATGACGACGGTACAGTTAAGCTTTGGGAAACCTCGACAGGAGCTTCGCGAGTCACCCTTGAGGGCCATGATTCTTTTGTCTGGGCAGTGGCGTTTTCACCGGATGGCCAGCTCCTTGCCTCAGCATCTAACGATGGTACAGTCAGGCTCTGGGGTGTGTTGACAAGAGCCGCGCACTGTACCCCCTCGTGTCACCGTAGTGTCAGTGCTTTGGCATTTTCACCCGATGGCCAGCTCCTTGCGTCAGCATCTGACGATGGTATGGTCAAGCTCTGGGATCCCTCTACAGGAGTTGCGTGTGGAACCCTTCAAGGTGATTCTTGTGATTTAATTGCAGTGGCATTTTCTCCTGTTAGGCAGCTCCTTGCCTGTTCATCTTCCAACAGTAAAGTCACGCTCTGGGATCCATCGACAGGAGCCTCTCATAATATCCGTACGAATGATGATGACTTCGACTGCGTCAATGCATTGGCGTTTTCACTAGATGGTCTGCTCCTTGCCTCTGCTAGTCTCGACAATAGAATCAAACTGTGGGATCCCTCCACTGGAGCCGCGTGCGGCACCCTTGAAGGCCATTCTAGTCGTATCCTAGCTATGGCATTCTCACCAGATGGCCAGCTCCTTGCCTCTGCATCTTACGACAATACAGTTAGGCTTTGGGATATTAAGACGAAAAAAACAATTGAGAAACTCGATACTAAAACACCAATTGAGGAACTATCCTTTCTTAGCAACTGTTCATATCTATCGACATGTCAAGGTATACTAGAGCTCAAACGGCTTACTAACTGCGAGAGCCGGTCACAGTCCAATTCTCGTTTATTTCCATTACGTGTAAGTGGGAATTGGGTGAAGGTGGGGGAGGAAAATATCCTTTGGCTACCTCCCACTTACCAGCCTAGAACCCTATCCGTTCGAGATAACATTCTTGCAATGGGTCTTGGGTCAGGTGAAGTTGTGTTTGTTGAATTTGACCCAGCCACTATCCCTCTTGGTGAGTCTTTTGCACCCGATAGCCAACAAGGGGTCTAACACATACGTAGCATCAGTCCTGTGACAAATACCGGCTATTCACATGTAGTGTATTTAGCAACGGACGGATACTAGGACAGTACGAACTTATATTGAAGCGGGCATAATAGTACGGGTAGTAGTGGGTAGTCGGGAGCTATCCGAGGTGAATTTAGTTTACACATTTATAAGATGATCATGACAGTAGAAGATTTTTTGCGAACTGTGTTAGTAGAATTTTCAATATTCTCAACAAATGGTATTTTTTGCTGCAAATTCTACCGTTACATCATACGATGTACTACATATATGAGGTGAACCGGTGAGTGGTACACTTCTGATTATAAGACGCTGCTGTTTCCGGAACCTCAATCTGGAAAGCGACAGTGAGCACGTTTGGTTGCTGGGATCTTCTACAAATTCTAAAATATGGGGGTAAATTTGCGTCTTAGATGTTTTGGCGAGTTCAGTAACCCCAAATACCCGACCTCAGTAGCCGCCAGGAAGTCCACCACCGCTTGATCGCACTCTTCCATGGAAAACAGCTCAGAGACCTGCACGTGTCGGCATCTGCCTGCTTTCCAGCCCTTCACCTTTTCCACCGCTTTCTAGAGCACGAGGGGAGGAGTTGTTGTACTATGGAGAGAGGCGTTGTCGGTTTGAATACACAGTTGGTCCCGGCGGATATTACCGCTGCTGAGGACTCAGGTAATGTCGATCCGTGAGAGTGACCAATTGTTAGCACAGGTGAGGGTAGCGGCGGTGATGATTGTGGAATTGATGGTGCGGTACTGTTCGGTGGTAATTGTATTATTGAAATATTGGACAAGGCGCGAAAGACGTGTTGAAAGTTTGAATATCATTTCCCCACCGCGGTAGCATTAAGTATATGTTTCCCGTCGACTAGAGAAGGGATACTCTTCGTGACGACAGGTGGATGTAACATAGTATCCGTTCACAGGGAGGTAAATTCACAGGAAATAACTTAGATAGTTGTGATTCTGCATCCTTTGCGAACACTCTTGATATTGTTGGATGGAAATTGCAGATGTAGGTGGCAACTGCTGTACCAATTCATTATTTCCGAAAACTTGCGAGGAAGGTCATATCTGCGGAGTTGAATAAATGCTGTCGAATGTGTTAACCGGATGCACTGAGGTAAGAGACGGGGATTTGTAATAAACGATGAACAGCTCTTGAATGCTCCCGCGGATGTTGATTTAAAATTGTCAAACATGAACATTTTGCGTCACCAGAGGACAAGGCCGGTTTGCGGTGCGGGTAATGAGATTCCTCTCGGTGGAGAGCAAGGGTAAAAGGTATTTATGGTTGTACTGGACAGTCAAAGGTCATTGGGGCCGTTGTGTTGACGCTGTCGGACGAAGGGTAAGTTTTCAACTACAACAGGTGTTCTCTTGTATTCTACTGTTGCCATACAAGACACGAGACCGGACAGACTCCAATATGCAGATACGTATAGCTTGACAAAGAAGAAGTGACAACTGTAATTCAAGTCCCGAGGCTTCCAGTAGAGCTTGTATTGCAGCAGCCTAGTAAACCAAAAACTCATTACAATCAAAGCTATCTCCAAGGATGAAAAAATGTGTGCCAAAAGTTGGCCAAACTTGCCTTCGGCTCCTTCAGGCGTGTGCCAGGGCTCGCAGGCTCGCTATCCCCCTAGTATCGGCCCCGGGAGTTTACATGTCCGAAACTTCGTCTCTTATATGTAAGGATCAGTCGGACATATCGTTGGGGGGATGGCACTGAAATGGAACGCATAGCATGGACCTTGTAGTGCCTCGATTTTGTAGTGTGACACTATAGAACCACAGTTGTGACGAACCTTTTGAAACGATTACTTGAGTCTAAGTCTAAGATGACACGCAACCTATATACTAGCCGCCAACCCTAACCCAAGGCTAGGTGAGGGCGTTCTTGTTGCAAGTGTACAGCGGAAAAGTCTATTAAACTACTCTATCTTAGGGAGAATTCTGTCTTTGTATACAAGAGAACTTGGAGCTCTGTGGAAGTCTATGGAGACCCATGATTGAAAATACTAGTGGCGAGTGAAAACTCGTGCATATGTCTACGACTACGAGTCCGCAGCTTGTTAGTCAATTCGGAGATTCCCAGTTTATCAGCGACTTCCCTCCAGGCTATACATTAACAGTACTCTACAATAACCCGTCCAGTAATAATGGAGGACACCCCCGACACTCCCGCGAGAACTGCTGTTAAGTAGTTGTAACTTTGATTCAGACATGGCCAACATACGTAGTCTCCCAATTATTCGTGTCGGAAGTTGATAAAAACTGTTATCACTCAATTAAATTTTAACTGTCGCAATTTACCTTTGTCGGTGGCATGTTCTAAACCTCAACCGAACAGCTACACAGTGAATTATTTGTTACCCTGGTGGCAATGGTACCGGCTCCGGATTCACAATTGCAGCAAAGAATCTGACCACAGCTAGCAGCCGCACATTACGCGTCGCATTTGGCCATTGTTTGTCCCTCGGATAGGGCTTATGGTTTTGGATAGTGTTTATGCAGCGGTAACAAAAGTCCGACCCGTCCAGGAATGGCCTTGCCCTACCCCGGACAATGAATTACCACTCTGGGGGGTTTCAGACTGCGGGACTGATGGAAGGGAAGAATCGTGTGCATGTATTCTATTGTACTGAGAAGAGATAAGGAGAAAGTCTCGAGATATATGCAAAAGCTATTAGCCCCTGCAACAGTGGCCGTGTATCAGACCGGTAGCATGTCTCTGGCACATGTGCATCTGTAACGGTAGCTGCCGGCAGGCTGCCGAGTGAAGGATACGTGATGCGAGTGGTGCAGTCATGATTTAGTGATATCCAATATGCTTCTCCATACTATAACCTACTTAGTCGATCATTTAAAGATTTCGGAGCTCACATTACTGTTGTAGAGTAGACTTGGAGTGCGGTCATCACGTGGTGTTAGGGTTGAGAGGCGGAGCCGCATTCACTCTACTTGTGTTTGTTTGTTTGTATTTGTTTGTAATCATATTGCATTCACCCCCGAAGGGAGGTGCCCAGCTATGTTACCCGAGCCGGCCGACCACTAGTGGTCATGGCATATACTAACCCCATTTCCCCAGGACTTCCTCGGTCTTCAGTCGGTGGAGGGCACAAGGCCGTTGAAACTCCACCTACCTCTCTCCTGGGCAAAGTTATCCCTTCCACTTCCCGCTACTCAATGGAGGGCACAAGGCCACTAACCCACCAAGCCCACCCGCAAAACAAAACACACACCATAATGCAAACTAAAAAACACAAGAAAATCGTAAGTACATTCTTCCCCTGCAGGTTCTTCAAACTATAACGGCACGATCTAAACTGCAATCTTTCTGATTTTCCTCCATTTTCTAAACCCTGCACGGCTTACATGTGCCGGGTCGCCAACTTTCATATGTTCCACCGCGGCGGTCATAAACCTCGGTGACACCACGATCATCATCATAATTCGTAATGACCCAACTCCTTTGCGGTCGCTCCTTCTCTTTTTGTTCTTCCGGGACTTTCCAATCCCCCCACTGCAGTTGTCCTCCCCTCCCTCCAAATGGTCTTCCGCCCCTTTCATTTTGCTCCTTCCTCCACGTTATCGTATTTCTGAGGTCAGTCACTCAATCACACCATCCTCCGGTCCTCCCTCTTCCATTTCGTTTCCCGGAATTGCACACATTCTGTTGGCTTCCTCCCTTCCCATTTTTTCCCCTATCGTCCTCCCTCGTATTCGCCAATGCCGAACATCCAGCATATTGACAATGCATTAAGCTGGGTGGTGGGGAAGTCAATCTCGGTGCGATACCCTGTCGCCCTGGTTCTGCATCCGATTCCTCAATATTCATTGGTGTCGCGTTGTCTTATTTCACCTACTTCGCCCAATTTCAAGTTGTACCTTGTCTAGCCAACGGGGTTCCTACCCGCTTTCGCGGTTGTAACTGTACATGTGGCCTGATGGTAAGATGCTTTTTTGGTGTTCAGGGCATGGTTGGTGGCTGCAATTCCAGGTCTCGCACTTTCCCCCTAACTGCACCCAACTATTTGTTTTCCACAACATGGCTCGCAAAGGATGTTTTGAACGTCAACACTTCTGTCTTCATGCTGTCGATTTTGGAGCAGAATTTTGCGCAATGTTCTTTGATAACCTTGGGGACAGCCGTTCCAGCCATCGCCAATGCTACTGCAAGTGGCATTTCTCTCAATCGATCCGTATTGGTAGAAGCCGCTTTGGATACTAATCGCTTTTGTTGTTGTATGGGATTTGGGGAGACTCTCTGACTCGTAATCTTCTTGGGTGCAGGCATCGCTTTGCCATTCCCTTTCTTCTGTTTGGGCTTCTTCTTCCCACCACCGCTGGTGAAAATAGGAAGCATCGAAGACACAACACTATCAGCATCACTGTCACGCACAATGTAATTGTAGTCGGAATATGTGGACATGTCTGAGCTCGATTCCCAAATATTATCTTCGTAGAACATCTCCCGCAATAAAATAAATTGGTAGGGAACGGGTCTAGATGTAGAGGGACCCGCGCTGAGTGTTGGGGTCGTCAAATTGCGCCTGACTCCAGGCATCATGAAGCCTAGAGAAATCACAGGGCGGCTTGTGGTTGGCCAACGACTCACGGCTTGGCGAAAGCTAGCAGTGAGGTGGTGTGTTGTTGTTGTTGTTTATTCATATTGTATTCACTCTAATTAGAGTATGGCAAAGACCAATTCCCCTCCGCCTCCGGGCAAGCCGGCTAGATGGCGGACCTCTCCACCCACTACCCAAAAACGAAAATTCACCCTCCCCTCTTCCACCCCCATTACCATTACCCCAGGGCACCATATTCTAGTCCTCCCCCAGAAATGTAACTGTTCGGATTCAGTACCACATTCACCTGAGTGCAGGGTCTCATTGATGTTATCGCAGTGGAATACCCCAACCATCCTACCGTGGGGCGTGAACAGCACCTTTGATGTGTCTACCAATTTTCGTTGTTTAAGTGGGTTGATGCATCCATGGGAACAACTCGTGGTGCTTGTGTGCCTGAGAAGCAGGTCTTCGATCATGGCTTCTCCGAGTGTTGTGGGTCGGAGCGTGCTGTCCTCAGAAAAACTCTTCATTGAACTGCTGCGCTTTCACGCCCTAGTTGTGTTGTGTTGTCGATTGTGTCGGTTGTGTCGTGTCGTGAAAACCATGTCGCTAACTTGCGTAAAACATCGAAGGAGGCGAGTTGCCCTGGAAGAGGGACTACCGTTCGAGGTCCATACTGAGTGGTATTGGGTGGTTGTCACAGTCTGAGGTACACTTGAACACAAGGGGTGAACAAGCGGACACAGACACACACAGGTAAATGAAGCCAAAGTAAAACCGCAACCCTCCCAAAAAAAAAGGGGGTCTTGGCAAAACCAGGCGGTGAGGTGTGTTGTCGAAGGTGTGTACGTGAGGTGGTGTGTCGAGGTGTCGGTTTACTCTACTTGTGTACGTGTCAAATAGATGAATAGACAAGTCAATATACGAATCACCAATTTGGCAGCTGCACCATAAGTCGACGTAGGCTTCCCTCTGCGCCAGAATAGGTCCAACAACTGTGTCTCAATCGCAACAACTGCATAAATAAAAGTGAACCAGTAACCCCAGCACTGAGTGTCACTTCCCATAACCCTGGTCGGGCCCCAGTAAGTTGCCCCGACTAAACGATGACGTGGGGATCCGAAAAACAAGCGAGCAGACGGACTATCGCGACCCAGGTTTTGTAATCTCCACAGCGGACGGGCTGCCCAGGCGTTTGAGAATACCGGGTTATCTCATCACCAAATAGCTACGTGATTTCAACCGTTTGGCACGGAGTGACTGGACGCTACATCGCGGTATGGCGCCTGAGGGATTCTCTTCCAATCTATCGAGGGCGGCGAGTTGCCCTTTTGTGCTATTCTATCACTTCCGGAGTCGATTACTCCTGAACAAAGTCTGAGAAAGGGAGTTGAGATGTCTTATTTCTGATTGCATCATGCCCACCCAGACACAAGTTGGTTGACAATGATAAGATATATATCAACCAAATAGAATATAGCAAACTCCACAGTCCAATGATAACCAAAGACTTGCGCATCATTCTACTGGACATTGATCTACCACTTCTGAGGCTACTCTTTCTTTCAACCTCGATCTCCGCCGGGCTTTCGGCGTTTCCCCTCAAACCCTGATTGAGGACTATTTACTACCCAGTTGCTGACACAGCCACTGCAGCCCATCGCTGGGAAACGGTGGTTAGGAGCGATGTCCGAGACGTTGATAGTGCTGACAACATGGGATTCCTTGACATTGTTCGCAATATTTTATCTCCCCAATCAATGCTTTCCATTTCCTGAGGCAGAATGATACACGCTATCCAAGATGTTATGATACAGCATGCAGCAGCGAAGGTGTACTTGTGATGCGGCTAGGTCAATACAGCTTTACTGGCGATGAACTGGGGTGGAGCCTAGAAATCTCTAACCGCGTCGTGATCTTAATCGTTAGCTTTTAGGGGTGTTAAGTAACGAGACCAACCAGCCTGGGCAGTGAGTTTAAAACGACAAATTTCGGCTTGACCGGTTCTACTCGGGAACCTGCCAATGTTACGTACCATGCCTGGGGTCATTTTTAGCGTAGACGCTAAGCGTTGACCCCGCACTTGGTGCCCCACCTGCCGAATCTGTACTAGCCGGACGTGAAAATGTCCGAGATGTGCTATCGCACACTGTGTGTTGTGTATGTACTTCTTCCGTTCTCGAGGGCCAGAGGCCCGTATATGTACAATCTCCCATCTGCGCACGCGTATGCCCTATCTTACATGAGACGCATCACCCCGGTCCTGATGCAAATCCTGATACATCCACCATCTTCATACAAGTCTTCACTCATACAAGATATCAGACGGTGCTGAGATTCAAGTACACATGCAACAGTCTGTGTTAAAGATGTACATGAGCCGGAGCCCTAGGGTTTGTGACCGCACTTTTAGACTTTGCACTCTACTCTTTTCTTTCCTACTATCTTCGATTTTGAGACCGGTACACAGCTATCGCACCATAGAATTCACGCACACGGTTCTCCCCAACTTCTGTATTCGACGACAGTGCCAGTGTTTAGTGATTCGCAGGCAGTTATCGGACGGACGGCACACCTGGACCCAGGCCTGGGCAGCAACTAGAAAGAGTAATCAACGAGCATGCTAGGGCCCTCCGCGTCCACGGCATCGAAGCCGCGATCCACCGGGTCCCGGGACACTCGGGCATCCCTGGGAACGAAGACGCTGACCGCCAGGCAAACAAGGCACGAGAAGACCGAGGCTACACAGTATGGGAGCGAGTATACACCTCGGCCGCGAATAGAGCTAGACGGATCTCCGAAGGGAGGACGGCAGCGAAGGCGAAGTGGGAGGCCGACAAGTGCTCAAATCACTACGGATATAGACTTTGGGCAAAGCCGGGAGCAAGAGATCCGTCCCAATGACAAGCGTGAAATCACTGGCAACAAGGTTCTACAGACTGAATAGCGGGCATGAGCCGACTGCAACGTACCAAAAGCGGTTTGGACACCGAGAGGACGACAAATGCTGGTGGTGCGGAAGCGGAACACTATAGACGCGGGAGCTTCTCTTCCGCCACTGCAGCCGGTGGAAAGACTAGTAGAAAGCGCTCTGGAAGGCGGTGGGAAAGGCCACTGGATGGAAAGCGGGCAGATGCCGGCATGTGCAAATCTCTGTTTCCATGGAAAAATGCGATCAAGCGGTGATGGACTTCCTGGCAGCTACCGACGTCGGGAAGTTCCCGCCAAAACTAGCGGAGGAGCCCGGGCAGGAGGAGCCCGGGCAGGATTAAAGGTGTTTGGACCGGGGGCGGTCTCTCTCTCTTTTCGTTGATCTCTTTGTTCTTTCCAATCGTGTGCACTTGATTGAGTTTCCTGTGTCACAGGGGACGATGGGTAGCAGGTGGGAGCTCCGCCATCTTGCCGGCTCGCCCGGAGGCGGAGGGGTTGTCTTAGGCTGTCATACTCTAATTAGAGTGAACACAGTATGAATAAAACAAAAACAAACAAAAAACAGTCTGTTCGAACCAGTCCCGAGTGATGTTGAATGACCACGTACTGGCGTTGGAGTTTCCTGACTAGATTGACATTCATCCTTATTAAGATACAAGACACAGCTTGTTGAGTCAGAATTAGCCCGAAAGGCTGACAAGCTACTAGAAGGCTATTAAGGCTACTAAATCACTAGAAGTTCTTGAGATTGGTTGCTGGTGTACTGAGTCTGTTGTATATACTCATTCACAAATTATCACTCGCTACTCACGGTCATTGCTGTTGTTGAAATACTGACTGCTTAGAAGCTTGATTGTATTCTATCAAAGAGGGCCACAATGCCAGTATATATATGAGAGTGCAAGTACGGCTGAATGCCATCAGCCCGTATCAGAGTCAACAGTCATCTCCGGTCATACGAGACATTACCGTCTTCGGCCATACAAGACACCTCCGCTCCGGTCATACAAGACATCTCCGCTCCGGACATACAAGACATCTCCGCTCCGGCTGAGATGTTGGCACGGGATTTGGCCCGATGGCTTGTGTGGCTTTCGGTCTAAAGCTGCGGGCATGAGGCCGGTGGCTTGCGGCCCCCATGGGCCGCCACCAGCCCCCATACCAAGGAGTAGGGCTAGCCCCGGCAGTGATACTCGGCATCGGTCTCCGGATGTGATACTCGGCTTCGCCTAGTATGCCCTCTTTCCCATATATAGTTGCCTGTCTTTCTCTCTCTTTGCTCTTTAGACAATCACTTTTGTACGATAGTCAATTCAATATCTCTATTCGTACTCGATTGATCTCAACATGAGATCTGTATATGCAACAGCTGTTGTTACAGATGTACATGATGTTACAGGTCTGATACACGGTCACGGCTGCATGGGCTGATGCCTCCTGTATATATCTCAAGTCTTTTTCCTTCTCTCTTCTCTGTACCATACAATACACGCACACGGTTCTCCCCAACATCCATATCGTAACAGCTGTTGTTACAGGTATACTTGTGCCGGAGATATGTTACAGATCTGATACACGGTGACTGCTGCAGGGGCTGATGTCTCGTCCATATATCTCGAGTCTTTCTCCTTCTCTCTTCTCTGTACCATAGAATACACGCACACGGTTCTCCCCAACTTCCATATCGTAACAGCTGTTGCATAAATAGATCTCAGCCTTCGTATGGCCCGAGATGATGGCCTACATGGGAGGCTGGGAGACTGCGGTCTTAGTGATGGTATTCAGCCGGATCAATACGTAGATGAGTACGTACGCATTCGCACTTCTATGACCATATATATAAGGTCTTGCAGCCCTCTTAGGTAGTACACAATCAATCTTCTCTATCTATAGTATTCAAAAACTGCTGCACGGGCTGATGCCTCCTTTATATAGCTCGGGTCTTTCTCATTCTCTGTCTCTAGTGTATGCACACGGTTCTCGCCATATTGGAACAAACTCACCATTTTCGGTATCTCCGCGGAACCTCCAGGCTTTCTTCCTGTATATAAAAGCCAAGGCTTTCCCTTCCATATCTTTGTAGAATAGGAAATTTAGCCTCTTCGTTTGCAAACTTATTACTCTTGTCACAACGTCCACGACGTCATCTATTCCGCCTCCATGGCAACGTGGTGTCCTTGGCCATCATGCTGTCAGTCCTTGTCCGACCTCAAAAAGACGGCGGCATTTCCGTCCGTCTCTGCATGTATGGCAAGCTGCCATCACACCCCGCCGTCAGATATCCCGAACGGACGGGACGGTCGGCAAGACATCGCATTGTGATTGCGATGGCGCATTACCCGCACTGCTCAATACTTGAATAAGATGCTTTACCGCGTCATGATCTAAGACCTAAATGTTGATATTTTTAGCAGCAAGACTAGCTGTCCTGAGTCATCTAGAAAACTCAAAGAGAGCTAGACCCTAATCGGGACCTCGTCGATTATTTTAGTTTCCGTAAAACCTACTGTTGGCATTAGATTTGGCCCGGTGGCTTCGGTGGCGTTCGGGGGCTTACAGCCCCCATCGGTCTAAGGCTGCGGGCATCAGGCCGGTGGCTTGTAGCCCCCATGGGCCTCGCCTGCCCCATGCTGAGGAGGAGGACTAGCTTCGGCACTGGTAGTCGGCTTCGGACTCGGTTGTGATACTCGGCTTCGCCGAGTATGGTCTTTTCTCTGTATATAAGTCTAGTGTTTTCCTTCTCTTGTATCGATAGACAATTGAGCTTCTTTATCCTTTCTCTTTTGCTTTCAACACCTACCGACCTGCCGACGCTCGGATCTTAACCCGCGCACATCATGCCTCACCTGCCGAATCCATGGGCTGATTTGTGATGTGCTTTTGAGTCATCTACCAACTCGAGTTCAATTAAGTCCATGAGTTTTGCCTTAATCACAAATTGTTGGATACTGAAAATGTGCATAACTGTGTTCTCTCTCACCTCAAAGTATCGGATTACTGGGTAATCAGTAGTGGGTAGTGACATTTTTAGTGTGTCATTGTAGAGTACACCTACTCTATGAATATTGAAGTTATTGTAAATTTGGAGTCCTGGGAGTGAAAGAAGGCCTGTTTATGCATCTTCCATGTATAGGACACTTTTGACGGAAGTTATGTTCGTGGACATTAGTTGGCCGATGGTCGGTTTTGATTTCACGATATCTTTGCCACAATCAGCCACAGTAACCGTACTCTGTAGGTACGTAGTACCTTTCAATAAATGCAAATGCTGTTTATATTCATATCATCGTAAAAAAGCACAGTTGGAAAATCCGTATTTGGTGTGTATTGATACCCGCCAAAGCCGAATTTGAGTTGATTCGGTGTACGTTCCATTCTGATCTTGTGGAAGAATAGTCTTAGAGTATACCTACAGCATGTATTTTAAGTACTTAGCAGTGTTTTCAACCCTAAATTTTTCACTTCGATACATAATGGTACAAGGTATATACGAGTTGCTCAGCCTTTTGCCACCTTACTACCGAATAGCATCGCAATAGCCATACATTCTGGGGACTCTCCACTGATACATAGGTATATATACATTGTGTATCGGTGGTTCGTTTTATTTTCTATGCTTAGAAATATATAACCTAGCCGGTAATCTGAGCGAAGAGAGGAATGTGCTCGGAGGGTGTCAAAAGTCGGGCGCGCCCCATAAAATATAAAAATTCTACACTTCCACCACAACAATAGAGATAAATTTTGAATGAGGGGGGAGTGAGAATAGGTCATCAGAGATGATTCTATGAAGTTTTCTTAGAAAAATATTTGTTGTGTAGTGAAAGATGCAGATCTTGGCGTTTCTTGTTGTATGGGAGAAACAAGTCAGGCGCTCTTTTGCCCTGTGTGACCGCGCCCCAAATACCCTTGTACCCTAGTGCAATGTCATACTCTATCGAGATTAAAATAAGAAACTAAAAACTAAATTCAACAAGCTTCGGTGACTGGAAAGATGAGGATGCTTCAGATCAGCGTCAAAGTACACAGGGAAAAGATTTGTGAGCTGCAAGAGGACGTTTTTGCACGGTACTGACTACCGTACCGAGCATGGTCTAGATTGAAGGAATTCACAAAGCTGAGGGATACCCATGCGGCACTCTGACTCAATATTGGCGATCAATGGGAAGAATTTGTTGAGCCGAAGAGAATTGTTGGGCGCCTCAGGAAATAGGCAGGGATAAAGACGGCAAGGAGAAACTCCATCCATACGGCAGTTCTAATACAGTTCTCAACGGCCGGGCATTGTTGCTTTTTTAGCTGTCTTGGCGGTTCCTCGGGCCGTCTTTGGGCAGGTTCTCCCCTCTGGCAACCCAAAGATCAGGAGGCGAATAAGGAAGTAGTTATGGTCATACCCGGTATAGAACACTCCGTGATCGAGCCATTTCTCGCGGATTAATTGGACATGAAGGTCGTGGACGTGTTCGTGTTCCTTGCCAAGAGACCTGGCCGGTTCAAAGGTTGAGTAACTAAACCAATACTGCGGGAGGTTGCAATTTTGTTAGCCAGAATATTGTAAAACGGACCGCATGATACACCGTAGAAATTGGCAACGAACCAGGGACCATAATAGGCCATCAGTCAAAGACTCATACAAATCGTTCAGCTGCGGCTGAGATTTGGGAGAGGGAAGGAGAAGCACCAACGATCAGGTGGACTACAACGATTTCAAAGCCCGAAGCCACGACAGAAATCATAGAGTGCCCAAAAGGATGCAAGGGATAACGAAGGATGCGCCCAGAAAATGAAGCGCAAACACCGTTGCATGATCTTCACACAGGTCGAAGGCGCGTGTGCAGTCACAGCGATCTGAGATAAGTCGTGATGGAAGGTACGACAGCTAGTCCGGTGACGGAACATGCGCTTGCGAAGATGCATTAGCTGATGGACACGCGGTGAGTGGTGTATTAAAAATATGCTTTATGCGGGAATGGGACGGGTCTTTGGTCTACCGTGTCATAGGGGAGGGTTAACGGGTGCTGCAAATAGGGGAAAATGTAGTTGGAAGCAATCTACAAACACATGAAAGATGTTGAGTGGTCAATTATACAAAGGCAGAATAAGACAGATATGCAAAAGAAGATATTATAACAAGAGCTGAGTCCGATCTAGGCGCGAGGTATCCAGAGAGCTAAATATCAAAACCGGGTTATCTGGGAGCCGAAAACCTTAGGTCTAATCCCGACGGCTTTCGGGCTATATCCTTAGTCAATGCTTTGTGCTTGTGGCATGAGCACGGTCGAATGCATTCTGATTATAGATTAAAATAGCAGTGACGGGAATTGGGCACTGTTATACTCTAGATAGAGTGAATACGGTAGGATTAAAACAAAAAACAAACAAAATAATAGCGAGCTCACACAAGTACTAGGATCCGATACCTCTCAAAAACAATGACCGAATAGACTACCCTCTTTTTCCCATATTACCCCTCACCTCCATCTTCAACATCTCATGCCCGACGTGCCCAACCCGCCAGTCCTAATAACTCATCCTGGAATTACATAACGACACATTCATTCTGTCTGCGCGCCGCTTCTGCTTTCCACTGCTCAGTCGCAAGCGCCGCCATCTGCATCTCAGCAGCGTGTGCATTTTCTTGTTTCTTGAGCTCCAACTCATGCTGTTGTTTCAGAATCCTTTCGCTGCTCTCCACCATCCTGTGATAATGTTGTTTCCTTTCGTCTGCCAGCTCTTTTTCCTTTTGTGCTCGTAGGTCATCCCAGTTCTGCTGCAACCGGCGTCTATCCTCTTCATCTTTTCTCATCTTCGTGTCAATCTCAGCCTTGAACTTGCGTAGCTCCTCTTGCGCCTCCTTGTCTTTAGCCTGTATGGCTTCGGCCATTTCCTCCTTGACGGACTGAAGATCTTTTTCGTATCTTTCCCTTTGCCTGGCAATCTCCGCCTCTACCTCTTTCCCAGCAGCCGTATCTACCAATGACATGCGATTATCAACCATCTGCCGTTGGATATCGAGTATGACCGGTTTCTTCTTGGAAATCAAATAATCGACAATTTCTCGAGCCGACTCAATGTCCTTGTCATGTCTAAATACCTTGCTCCCGTTATTAATCATTGCTGCCCAAAACTCTCTCTTCGTCACCAGCTGATGTTCGCGTTCAAGTGCTGCAGCATTATCTTGCTTGTTCCACATTGTAGTTGCAAGGACAACGCTAGAGAGTCCCTCGTCGCCGCAGAGCTTTTTGAACATGCGTAGGTTCTTCATCGCAGAGCCGCCGAGTCTGACATCGGTTATGCGGTGCAGGTAAATAATGCCAGTTAGTCGAATATCGTTTTGGTAGGCTAAGCTGAGCCAAGTTGCGACCTCTTTTAGAATATCGGTATCGGATTTATAAGTGTCATCAAACCCGGGAGTGTCTATCAGGTAGAGGTCTTGCGTCGGGGATAGTGTGCTTTTGTGGATTTCGACTTTGCTAGTACCTGTATGGGTTGTCAGTAACGCATTGATGTGCGGTTAAATACTCACAAGCCTCAAGAGAGTGCCCAACTACCACATCTTCAGCGAAGAGTGAGATAAAACTACTCTTTCCCACACCTGTAACTCCCATAACGCCGATGACAGCATCGTTGGGCCTAAACATTGTTGATATAGTTAGCTAGAGTGTACTGGTATTACTGTTACGATCATTCGCAGACACCAATCGTTATACAAATGGAACCACTCTAAGGTGCACGACGCCTGACCTAATTTTGGGCCCGAATATTTGCTTAGGTTGTTCGGTTGCTTCTGAGCTCGCTGTGTACTCCGGCGGAGGGATGCTGTTTTCCCCGGCGACAGTCATGGCGCAGCACAATGAACTTGCAAACTAAAATCTAGCTGATCGTCTCTGCCGTTGGAGGTGTGTTTAAGTCGGAATCTGTGAGAGAAACATCAGTATTTAACACAAAACTCCGGTAAGTTATTGAGACCGTGATTTTAACTTACACTCCAGCGAAAGGTCGTACTTGAGAGAAGAGGAATCGGACTATTACTCTGAATTCGTTTGATCTGTGAGTCTATGATATATATAATGTTGCTTCTGGACTTGAAAATCTTACAATATTCACACCGTCTAAGGGAGGGGTATAGTTGGTCACGATTTGGGTAGTACCACATGCGCCGGTTGAATGAACACCGATTGGACTGATAAGAAAGCAGCATTCACTGCCTGGTTAACACCTACCAAGCTTGTATTAAATTGCATTCCAGGCTGACATGTATTATTTCAGGCTCAAAAGTGCCTTGCCTGCGCATATCAGCTCCCCTCATAGGCGGCTATTTAAAGTGTAATAGCATAAGAACAACACATTCCATCTGCACATGAGACATTGGCTTTTATATAACAGCCTCAAACTAATGTTACACCGCGATTGTGCATAAATAGCTCCCAATCGAGACAGAACACCGAAGTGTGTTGCGTGGGCTCTGAAGTTAGCGAAAATCTGTAGGACCCTATCGCTGAAGCTTGGTGTGATTTACAGTCTTCAGCTATCGCATATGAACCAGGTTCCACTGAGTTAGCTTCGAATTCTTGAAATCGCTCAACCCTCCCTCCATCATCTACCAATCATTGTTAAATCGGTCTGTAACCATAACAACGATAATGCATCTCCGCGAGAACCACCACCCTCTACAGGATTCTACCACAGTGCGGCCCGAGAACAGGAATGAGAGAAGACCGCAGGTTGTTATTGCCGTGATGGGCGTGACGGGCTCCGGGAAGAGCACGTTCATCCGCAACACGACCGGACGAAACGATATTTTTGTTGGCCACGGTCTAAACTCAGGCAAGTGCTCACACACTCTTCTAAGATAAATATAACCGCTGATATTAAACCGTTGTAGCCACATCGGATGTGCGCTCCTACAAATTCACCGACGATGATATCGATTACATCCTTGTTGACACACCAGGCTTCAACGACACCAATTACACCGACGACGTTATCATGACCAGAATCCTAGCCTGGCTTGAATCTTCGTATCGACAAGGCACCAAACTGAACGGTCTGATCTACCTCCACCGGATCATCGATCCACGAATGCAGGGAACAGCACTGCAAAACTTGCGCATGTTTCGTAAACTCTGTGGGTCGAATTGTATGCCGAATATTGTTCTCGCTACTACATTTTGGGGCAATGTTACACCGCGAGTCGGCGATGCACGGGAAAAGGAGTTGTGCGAGAGTTCCGAGTTCTGGGGAGAAATGATCAAAAAGGGATCGCAGGTTGTTCGATTGCAGCAGGATGACCGAGAATCAGGGCTCAAGATAGTACGGGAAATCGCAAAGAAAAATCGGATAACCCTAGAAGCCCAGCGAGAGTTAGTTGAAGAAAATAAATCTGCGAGTGAGACTGCGGCAGCTAGGATTATTAACGAAGAGTTACAGAAGATAGAGAGGGATATGAAAGAAAAGATCAAAAAAGAAAGAGAGGAGGCCAAGCTGGAAATTGCCCGCCAGGCAGCGGCACGGGACGAAAGACTCCGGCAAGAGTGGCAAGAGATGACACGGATCGCAGCGGAGAAGAGGAGAGAAGAGAAACGACGGGAAAGGGAAGAAGCAGCATATTGGGAGGATTATTGGAGGCAGAAGCGAGAGATCGAGGAAGCGGAGAGAGCAAGGATACAGCGTGAACGGGACCAATTAGAGAGCGAACTACAGGAGATTGAGAGACTACAGCGGATTCAACAAGAGGCAGAAAATGCTCGGCAGCGGTACTACCGAAATTATGTTTGTATAGGGAAATCAATGTCTGGCCGATATTGCGACAGATGTTCCTCATCACTTCACTCCAGATGGGTACATTATTATCGTGAGTTTTTACACTGCGGATCAAGTTGTACCATTACTTGATAACATATGCATTACTACAGACTGTTGCCACTGCGACGGTGACAATTATAATCAGTGTGCGGGTTGTGGAAATGACTGCGGCACAGCTGAGCATCCGTACATGACAAGGCGGAAAACGGATGACGATTGCATCATCATGTAGCTTGATCGAGGTTTCCAATATAAAATGTTGACATTATTATAAAAACTTTGAAAGCGATGATACTGCATTAATACAAAGACATTTACACCCGAGTAAACTGTGTTCGTGCTAACCTAAAATTGTTGGGTAATAGAGTGGTATATGTACTGTATAATTGTATGTAAGATTGTAGCTATAGTATTATTAGCATTATCTTTTACAGGGCGTGGTGGTGCGTTGCCGCCGATAAGATGGGAACTTCGCTGTGCTCAGGAGTTAATATGAAGATTTGGTTAGCACACTTGAGCGGTCACAAAGAAGTTCACAAATCTCAAGTCAAGAAGGAGAATGGATTGGTACAGACAGTGTTCTCAACCGTCCCGTCCGTCCGTCATGACCTAGGACGGGGACGGGACGGCGAAGCGCCGTCTTTTTGGAGCAGGACTGTGACGGACAGTTAGGACGGCCGATAACGGAGCTTTCACCGTCCCCGGCCGTCAACTGCCGACATCCATGGGTGTTGATTTCTCAGTGTACATAAAACATTATCTCATCAAAACATCTATTTGTACCCCTTGTCCCGTGCAATTAGGACTCGATTATCAATCATGTTTGTAAATTATCTAAATATACTCATGTCGCCGGGTGCAAAGCTCGCCATGTGATGTGGCTTTAACGCTGCACAGTCACTGTGCCACATCACATGGCGAGCTTAGCACTCGGCGACATGAGTATTCCGTAACCGCCCAATGACGGTCGGGGACGGTGGATGTCGGCCGGGGACGGCGAAAACGCCGTCATCGGCAGACAACGGCCGTCCAGCCGTCATTCATATGCTAGGACGGGACGGACGGTCTTGGCGCCGTCCCGTCCGTCCTGGCAAGATCTCGGACGGCACTGCCGTCCCCGGCCGTCGGACGGGACGGT
>Ga0307514_10001177_pt1 | contig 35330 bp, 32 predicted proteins | sample 16_EM_MG_FD_203088 | JGI IMG/M metagenome (GOLD analysis project Ga0307514, IMG submission 203088) | Populus trichocarpa ectomycorrhiza microbial communities from riparian zone in the Pacific Northwest, United States - 16_EM | ecosystem: Host-associated > Plants > Roots > Unclassified | place... | reverse complement strand
TGAATTTGAAGGGTGCATGGAAGGTGGGGATCAGGGGAATTAGGGTGGTGCTGGGGGAGTCGTGGATAGCGGTGAGGGAGTTGGAAGGGGTTCTTGGGTTAAAGGAGGGGGCGTTGTTTGAGGAGGGGGTGGTGGGGAGGTTGAAGAGGGAGGGTAAGTGGAAGGATGGGGAGGGTGAAGGGAAGGCTATGTTGTGATATGGACTTTTTGAGGGACAGGAGGAGATAGAATGCCCTTGGTGTTGGGAGGGGAGGGGGGGCAGTATTCACTTAACGATACCCTGATGAATTGACAACTATCCTGCAGAACTATCATGCTTTGGTTGAAGACTCTGTGAGTTCTGAAATTCCCGGTTTCCTGCTGTTGTCTATGTAATTCTCTATTTCGTCACACCAGCTCCTGTCTGCCCTTACAATTGCTCCTCTAGTCATAGTGCTGTTTTTTCAATGTTCAGGGATACCGTCACGTTTATTACAAACTATTTTAAGGGGAGAAGGAAGGAAAAGAGGAAAGGGGCGGGGCGGGAACAGCTAAACATCAAAGTTACTAAGTATTGAACGAGAGCAAGAAACGGATATGTCCATCAAGCTATTTATATACTATTCCAACACAGATGCCAACCCTCAACCTCACGACTCATTACAAGTAGCAACACAAAATATCCACATATCCTCTACCTACCTCCTCTGATCCACCTAAGAGCAATTCATCACCACCCAAATCCACCAGTCTTATCATGTGCAAAGCACTTACCCTTTCTCAACATGACTACCCAATATACCAGGACCAACACTATGGGAAGCAACATGAAGCACCTCACAACCCAGGCCCAAATCATCTTGCTGTAGGTATAAATCATCCTCTCCTCCCAGTCTAAATCCCACTCCCACCTGCTCTTCCTCTCGTTCTGCTGCTTTCTCCCACTCACTCCCCTCCCCTCCTCCACTCTACTCTCTCTTAAAGCGTCCCCCGATTTCTCCCGGAAATTTACCTTCTTCCTCCACTGCTTGAAGAGCTGGCACACCTTGAACACGCCCAAAGCAGCCAAATCCTTCCACAACTTCTCCCCGAACCCCCACAAACAGGCCGCCGTGATCACTGCGAAGAAAGCCGCCAACACACCCGCACTTCCCACAAATAACTTCCACTCCCTATCATCAAACCTCAAATCCTGGTGAATACTCGTCCAATGCCACTTCTTGCTATACCCCACATGCATACCCCAAATCCTGTACGAAAGTACCCCACCAATGGCCATCCACCAACAGACAAAGGATCCAAGAAGGGAAATCTGCAGTATGCAGCTTTGAGGCTTCACGGTGTAGTATTTCATTTCAACATATTCCGGCTCGAAGGGGGCATAGGGTATGTCGAAACCCTCTTTGCGCATCGCTACGTAGAGGCCCCGGAGGTCGTCTCCATCCCGTTCTCGATATATCGTGTAGTCGCCTGGAGTGCATGGGTGTTTCTCCATTTCATTGAGTGTGACCAGAGAGTCGATGGGTTTGAGAAGGCTAGGATTAGAGTTTTTGCTATTGAGAGTGACTGATGAAGGGCGGCGGGAGTTGTCATTGGATTTTCCTTTGTCATTCCGGCTGGCACTAGACGTGGTGGAGTGGCTGCCCCCTGAGGTTTCCCTCTCGCGAGCTTTGTCATTGCGATTTTTATCAACGAAGATTCTAATGCCGTTCACGATAATAAAGGAAGGGAGTTCTTCCTCCTTCTCCTCTGCGATTTCCGGACTTTCGGCTTCGTCGCTTTTCCCTGCAGGCTTTTTCTCTGCACTGGTTCGCCGAGTAGTGATTTTGGCTAGGGTACTCGAGACCGAGAATCTGAGTTTCCGAGCTGGTGGACTTCCAATTTCTGGAGGGTCACTCTCGGTGGGGGTTGTGGGTATGATGCGAAGATGGTGATGGAAGGAAATAGTGTCGTAGAGGGGTTCGCTTGAAGAGCGAGGAGGAGAAGGGGAGAAGTTGAAGGGTTCACTTGATGCTCTCTTCTTGGAGCTAGGTGCGGCTGCAGCTGATTCATTTGAGAATCCGACTTTCAGGATTGGTGCTGAAAGCTGAATTACTGGCGGGTGACTGCTGGCGGGGTCAAGGGGTTTAGTGCGGGGTGAGACTGAGGAGGAGGCTTCACCTGATGCCCTAGCACCCGAGGGTTCAAAAGAGAACCCGACTTTCTGAATTGGTGGCCTGGGTTGGGCTGGGCGGTAGCTGCCAACGGGATCGAGGGATTGACTGCGAGGACGACGTGAGGAGGGGGCTTCACTTGATGCTTTATTCCAGTTGCTAGGCCCTGCTTCAGCTGAGAAAGATGCCAAAGGAGCCATTGCTCAAGCATTGCCTGAGTGGTGGGGACTGTTGGGTGCTGGAGAAGAGAGGCTCTCGCTCTCAAGAACTGGCAGGTTTGTCACTGAATGAAGCGTGAAGAGGGGTGGTGGAGTACTTAAGTATTAGGTTTGTGGGTTGTAATCGCGTTATGGTTATCGTACAGGGCTGGAATTTTATCACGTATCAGTGTACGTACAGCATTCTTGGTACGAGCACGTAACTTGCGCGTGCAGGATGAGGGCATTTCATTCAGAATATGTGCTAACTAGACTACCAAATGTAGGGATAGAATCTCTGGTTGACCTGCTCGTGTGTTCACTGGTAGACAGCACTATAAATTGAATACTTGTCAGCTACAACCAGGCAGCTCAGGGTAACTGGTAATCCTCAGAAACCCAATTCCAGTAGGTATCGCCCACGTGTGGTGGTGTGTGGGTGCCCGGGGCAGGTGCGTTGGGCCCATCGTACACCCCGTTCAGGGTAACTGTCCAGTCCAATTCGGGGGGCCTGCTGACTGGTTACTTAAGCATTTGTACAATCTGATTTGATTTATTTTTTAGTACCAATAATACTTTTATCTGAGGTTTCGCACAAACTAAAGTACCTCCCTATACTTATATTATATTATTCAGGTTGTGTTCTCCCTCACGTCAACATTCTTCACACTATGAACTGGACTGGTGGCCGCAGGGCTCGCCACAATAGCAATTCTGCCCTCAATACCTCAGCTAGATTACAGAAGCAGTACTTTGCAAGGGTTCGTATGGCAAGGGAGTCAGGACAATCTGCGAGTAATCTTGTGAGATCTTCTTCACCAATTGGGTTGGTAGAGATTATTCGCCCACTCAAGCCGAAGGAAGGAAGGGACCAATCAGCACCGGGGCAGGTGGGCAAGGTTGGGCTAGGCCTGGAGCCTGGCTTTGGGCCGGGTAACAATAGGCCACTATGGGGGCCCCAAATATCTAGACCTCAGGAGGGGCCAGAAGGGAGGAACAAAACAAAAGTCACCGGGGACACAGCTCGAAAGAAAACAGGTCATAGGAGTAGGGTTCTGGCATTGGACTTGGGTGATGAGTCTGTGGAGGCCCCGAAGAAGCTAGAGGTTTTGAAACAGAAAAAGAATCTTCTGCTGCAAGAGGGTGACTGGTTGGGAACAAAGCAGGGCAGGAAACACGAGGATGACGAAGTATTCACAGGCAATGACACTAGAAGTAGAGGAGGGACCTCACAACTGCTGGAGGAAGAATTTGATTTTGAGAGCAGGAATGAGGATGATGGTGCTATCCTGCTTGAGTGCACAGGTTATCCGCCCGAATCGCTAGATGGGGGTGATAGCATATTTCTCGAAGTGGGCAATGCTCAATTGTCTACAAGCCGAAAGAAACCACAGAGTCTACTCCCAGTACAAGAGCAGTTAACGCAAGCTGATGAGGGTGGCTCTGAGAATGACACTCCTACGTCGGATAGCATGCTTCTAAGCTTCGAGGATGGTGTATTACCGTTGGTGTTGGGAAGTTTTCAGAGGGAACCCACAGTGAGAGCTTCAAGACCACTGGTGGATGGTGAACAAGTGGAGAATTCTTCAAATTCTGAGCCCTTCACATGGTCCTCCTCGAGCTATGCAGGTAGGAACGGACGAAATAGTACTCCAGAATTACCCGCGGTTAGAGACTTTGTCAACGTGGATGATATTAGACCTCAGAGCCCACTGGGTTTCTCTCCTGGATCCTCGCCTCACTTTCATCAGGCTTTGGATACCGAGTATATGACCTCCAGAGTGAGAAGTTCTCCTATCTTACTCATTTGGAGACCAGTGAATGCAGCAGAGAGTAATATTGACCAAATTGTCATAGCAGTTACATGAATTCACTCACTCTGAAGACAAGATCAGGAATTCGTCCATGGACGCTTTTGCATCCTCGCTTGCGGTGGATGAAGGCCAATCTGATGATGGCCAATGGATCGATATGATACTCAATGAGTATTACTGTGGCGGAGCTAAAGGCGGCTCGCATACAGATCCTAACACTGATCATGAAGCACAAGAGCAACATGGTGCTGCTGCAGCAGGTAAATGAGAATTCGCATAAAATAGCCCAACACAATCAGTGGCAAGAATGCTAACATGAGTATGATGTCAAAGATTCATTTACCAGGCTTCTTGGTGACATGGGGGCACTTTTTGGACCTATAGAAGGTCCTACGGCTGCTGAAGGAGAAGGAAGCTCATGGCGAGACATTGGATTGCAGGGTTGTGCAATGAGAGAAACCCCTCAAGGGGGCATCAGGGAACAAGGCCCTTTTGAAGGCGGCAATTCACTACCTTGCCCTCAGGCTGAGAGTACAATGGACAAAATTACAGTGCCAGAGGGAAGGCCACAACCAAAAATCAAACACAAGGTCGAAATAGATCTTGATGACAACAAGGCATGGAGAGATTTTGTGCATCAACTCCCAGTAAAAGAGGATTGGGGGGAGCAGAATGAGGAGGGTAGCTTTAAGAATAGCAACAAGCGAAGGAAAAGATTCAGATCATCATACCAAGGAGAATCTGAAGATGATTACATATTGCTTCAGAAAAATAAGCACCAAGCCATGGTTGAAATACCTTCTTCTAGCTCAAAGCCAGGGTATGGGGGTGATTCTGAAGCTGGTTATGCTATTGATTTGAGATCTAATGCAGCAACAGCTGGCACACGACTGAGCTCTCCCGAGAAAGTGGATTTAGATTGCTCGGTACTTGGCAACATCTCACCTTCGCCAAACAGGAACATTGATAGCAGTGATGGGTGCTCCTCCATAGTTGCAAATGTATCCTCATCATCTGTAGTCGCCCGACTGTCCGGTTCTGACCCTGTGGAAACGGAATCTACAGAGAGTATTAAGTCTTCCAGTCCCTCAAAAGCGCTATTTACCTCTGCTCTCAGGGGGAGGAATAAGCCCCTATGGAGTGATCATGAAACGAAAAGGGTCATGTGGGTAGAAGGTGTTAAGGAAAAGGAGAGTTCGGAAATAGCCGCGGCAAAGAGAGCCCCCGCAGCGAGATACCAACCAGAGTCAGCTGCAATCACTAAAGCCATTACGGGCCTGCAAAAAGCATTTGAGGGTGCAAGGCGTAAAGGAGTCCGTGACGAGATTGAGGACTGGTAGAAACGGGGAGAGATATGATGGCAATACTTGCTGTGAAATCTTGTCCGGCTGATTGATTTATCGACGGGATATATACAGTATATTGAAATCTTTGCTTTTTGCTGATGTACCTATATCTTTTACATATAGGGTGGGCTTGTTCGGGTAGGTGACAAGATGAATATACCTTGCTTCAGGGTAACGATTGTATCCAGTATCCGTATACTTCAACCCTCTGGAGATATCAATTGACAACCCGCCCGCAGGGTCTAGTGTACCCAGTTTCTGACGAACTGGAATTTATTTTTATGAATAATACAATGTTCGTTTCTTATTAGGATACCTATGTACTATGGTCATAGATTTACTTTCTACCCTCGAAATCCCTTATAGACCACCCTTCGATTCCAAGTCTGTTCTGAGTATGTGATGAACGGACTGAGATTGGTGGCACTCTAACAGACTGTCGCATAATCCTAGCTCCATACAAATTAGTATTCTTTACTGTGTAGAGTACGTCGGCAGATATCCTCCCATTTTACACTCCACCATACAGATAGTGTCCTCTTTCATCGATCAATACTCAGGATTTGAATGCCCCGCCGTTGCAAGGGCCAGAAGTGCGATTTAGGCTACCACACAAAAATAAATCGGTCTGAGCACGAGAACAAGAAGTACATTTTGCACGTAACCAGAGTAATTTTGCACGTATCCTTCAATTATGCGTGCAAATATTGGCTGGCATAAAGGGAAAGTGGGGTGGACTCCGGCATTCCCGGAGCTCATTCCACAGTCTCTCCATCCTGCCAGAGAAGATTACAACACCAATAGTGAAAATCCTCTTTGGGGTGAGCTACGGGCGGGACCAACCGATAGTCAATCTCACTAGTGACTCAAATTGATACGACGGCTGCTGTTAACCAGAGAAGGTCTTCCTCCAACAGTGCTATACCAAAGGAACCAATTAGGTGGGGGTGTTGGGGAATGTCATATATATAATGTATGTATGTTGTAAAGTACTTCAGTCACGTGCAAATTAAAGAAAGAGTCAGTGCGGGCCCCGTAGCATCCCACATATACGGAGTATGGGAACCGCAATTGCAGCTGCATTTACAAAGTCTCCACTCTGGATCATTATCCATACCCTCTGTAGCTACAAATCGTAGATTACCCTAAACTAAAAGACAATACCTAAATAATCCTTTTTATTAGCAACTAATATGCAGATCATTTTGGCAAGGTTTGTTTCGCAGCAATGGTTTAAGCCACTGGATAAGTCGCTAAAAAAAATGATGGATTGAACAAACATCAGGTGGAAAGGTGGCATTGCGCAGCGGAAAGTAGGTACCATCTCTACGAGTATCGACTGGTCATGTGATCGTGATGTCGCTTGGCTCAGTCAGTTCGAAATCGCTATCCCTTGGGCCGGTGAGACACCCACCGAATGGCAGTGACAAGGGTAATTCTATTGTTCAGGGCAATGAAAAACAATAGAACAATAACTATTCATGCAACTACGGTAATGCAAGAGTGGCCGTGTCTCACCGGCCCAAGGGATACCTCTCCGAGACAGTCAGTAAACAAGCTAGCAGGTAGGTAGAGCTACAGATAGTAATATACAACAGTCTCTGCCATAAAAACAACATACACCCCCAAGCCTGCTCACTGTACTCAAAAAACTGCAAATGCCTGGGGTAAATCCACAACGCAGCAATGCACGAACCAACCCCTCCTGCTCCATCATAAGTATCTTAACGTTTGAGTCTATGTGCATATGTGGAGTTGACCATCCTAAAATACATGGATACAGCCCCAGCATCCCCACTCCCCGACCAAACGTCCGGAAGCACCCAAGCTCTTCAGAAGATACCTGCTAAAGGTCCGCGATCCTAACCTGCGGGGAACATATCAATCCACCCACTCCTATACTAAAGCCAATCCTCATATCAACATCAACACCCTCTCCTACGCCCTCCCTATATCTCAGGCTGTGAGCGAATATCATAAACTTGCTTCCGCTCCCAAGGCTCATGCGGCCTCAGAACATCGAAAGTGTTTCGTGGGGTAACCCACTTCCAGACTTCATGATGTAGGAGGTTTTGGGGAAGCTGCCCCCTAATATCTCATCCCTCCAGGTCGTACGTAGCGTAGTGTACGTGCCGATGTTTTTTCGGAACAAGTAGCATGGAGGACGCTCACAGCCATGCAAATCCAATCAATACTCCCTTATCCCCACTTGACTCGCAAATGCTGTACTAACACTTCTGACATCATCATCAATAGCTGATAAATCCCTCCTCATGCTCCCGCCGATCCCAATGACGCTCGCTGAACTTCCACCAAATACGCTGCTTGCATCATCTGCCCCAGCAAGCCCAGTCTTATAATCTGCGCCCCCTGCTCTTCCGCCCGATTCGACGTACTGCTTGAGTCTATCGCTTTGACTCAAACTTGTATGCTTTCCTGCAGCTGTGAGTGGGACCCCACCACCAGTAACAGACCCACCAACACTTCCTTCGATGAGACTCACGGCTGAGGATGGTGCAATAGAGTCGACGATGTTTCCGCTGCGGTTCTGGCCTCCCCTCCCAGGCAGGGATGGCCAATGGCTGTCGAAAGAAAAGCCCTGGAACATAGGTGGATACCCAGAAGTAATTGCAGCGGAGTGAACACTGCTGACATCGTCTGGTATGTACCCAACCACGCTCCCAGAATCATTGAACTCAGCTTGCCTTCCGCCAGTAATACCACTAGCCCCTCGCCCTGAACTTGCGTTAGTGGCACCGACGCCACCTGGGAGCCTGGAACCAGTGGGCAGCGAAGAGCCGTTGGCTCCCACATTTGGTGGAGTGGAATAGGCCATCTGGTATCTTTGGGGACCACGATACGTTTGCCTGGGTCTAGAGAATTGAATTAAACTGACTTGCAAGTTGCTGAGAGGTCCTTCAACGAGACAGCTCTTTTCCTTGTAGTGTAGCAACAGAAAATGCCATAGTGGGTGCTTACTAAGAACCTTCGGGTTCCCTAAGATGACAACTCCGTACTTTGCACGGGTTAAAGCGACATTGAGGCGGCGAGGGTCGTTCAAGAAACCGATACCCTGATGGTCATTTGAACGGACACAGGATAAAACGATGTAGTCCTTTTCTCTTCCCTGGAAAGCGTCAACAGACGCAACTTCAATCTCCTTGTACAGTTCCTTCTTGAGTGTGCCATTTGTTTGCATCGATGACACAATGTAAGAGCGTTGTCCTTCATATGGCGTAATGATGCCAATTTGCGAGGAAGTAACCCCAGCCTTGAAGAATCGTGTAATGATTTTTTCACAAGCCGATGCCTCAGTTCTGTGGCGTTTGTCAGTAAATGAGAAGTGGCAGAATATACTGGGCTTTTGCTTGCCTATTCAAATACGAAGTTCCACTAGCAGAGATTTCTTCATTCCCTAAATTGCTCCAGAACATCATAGGGGTATCTGCAACTGGCCATGGGAAGTCCACATTTCGCCGCAGCCTCTCCTGAGTGGTGACACCATTTTGTAGACTTCCCTCGTAAAACATGTTACTGGGAAACTCGGACAGGCACGGATGCATACGGTACTGGACATTCAATCTGATGGGTGCACATCCCAGAATGACCAAACGTTCAAACAAGCTTTGGTGCAAGCCTGCCCTTGCGGCCTTCTTGTTCATAATGACCGGTCCCAGTTGCTGATGGTCTCCGACAAGCACAACCTGCTTACAACCCAGCACAAGAGGGATCATACACTCAGGTTCAGCGGCTTGAGTAGACTCGTCGATTAAAACGGTTCTAAACTTCATCTTCTGAAGCCTTGGGTCCCCTGCACCAACACAAGTACAACAGATGACATCCGCATGTGTGAGTATTTCTCTCTCTGCAGCCCGGGTAAGTGCTTTGAATTTCTTTTCATCCTGCGATGACAATTCCCCCAATTCATTCTTGAGCTGGCCAAGTTTGACAAGCTCCACGTTCGTATCATTGAGGCGAACTTGTTCATGTAGTGACAAGAAGCTAACTTGAGACTCCACATCTTCACGAGATTTGGCGGTAAGGCGCACGACCTTGAGTCCAGTACGGTGGATTTTCTCAGTAAGTTGATCCACGGCAACGTTAGACGGCGCACACACTAAAACTTGTCCTTGATTGATCTTTGCAAGATGGTAGACGATTGTAGCTGATGTCACAGTTTTACCAGTTCCAGGTGGACCCTGGATTAAGGACAACGGTCTTTGCAAAACGTTCTTGACAGCATTCACTTGACTAACGTTCAGCTCCGGCAGGCCAGGCACACTGAACCTCTTCGGCATTGCTGCTTTCAGTGGGGCGGCTGCGACCTCATGCCCTAGTAGTCTGTGATAAATATATCCGCTGACACTCATCTCATCCACGGCAAAGCTCTTCATAGCCAGTTGCATCCTGTCGAAGCTGGTAGCCTTCCAAACATAATCCGCGCAGAAGGCATGCGTACAGTCGGTGGGTACAGACTTCTCACTCCCGTTTTTCCGAAGCTCCAAGGTAACTTCATCAGATTGGTTGTTTGGAATCTTGATAACGTAGCCCACACCTTCCCAATGGGGCCTCAACTCTCCAATGTAACGCAGCCTCATTTCGTCTCCAACGGCAAGCTTGGTTTCTCCTAATTCCAACTTCGGAAGAACGAATGATGCCAGATGCTTCGTATTCAGACCAACATCCCATCTTACAACAAGATTATCCTGCGTCTGAGATTCCTTGAGCTTCCTATCATAGTCCGCTTCAATTTTCACCAGAGGACCAAAGACGTTTTGGTATTGGTAGGCATCATCATATCTGAGAAGAACAGGTGCTGGGTCATCGTCAACCCCCACTCCTTTCTCCAGGTCCGCAACTGTTGCGCTTGCATTATCTTTCCACAGCTCCTCGAGCTTACCAATCATCTGGGATGACAAGTGCCTGGCTCGTAGTTGCTCCGCATCAGTAGGAATTGCAACCAACCAGGGTAAGAATGCACGGTCTTCGATGAGTGGCTGCCATCTCGATAAATCCCAGTTCATGTCCTTCGTTGATGGCATGGAAGCACAAGGTTGACGGCATAGCAGGACGACTACAGTGTCGGACTTTGCAGGGATGAAACCCAAGATGAACACATTCTTCGTACCACAGTTGTAGCACTCGAGGGTTGTCTCTCCAAGGGTTGATTGGGAATGGAGCATCACCTCCTTGTGGCGAGCGCGGACAAGGTGGTTTATGACGTGGGAAGACGAAGTATTGCCTCTGGCGCTACAAAACCATTTGCTGCAAATAAGACATTTCACTACGCTTGAAGGAGAGTGGATCCCACAGTACCTGTTGCCGAATGAATGAGTCAGCCTCGGGCTACATAGAAAGCTCCCTGGTGTCGGTCAAGTAAACGAAATGGGCACTTACGCGCAAGCATGGGGCGGCAATTCCGCCTCGTTCTCAAGCCCCTCATGTGGGCCCAGCCCATCAGCCTCTTCACCGTAGTTCCTGTCTCCCAGAGCTGACCTTCCAACTGGGACACTGGCCAAGCTTAGGGTGCCATCGTCGACGGTCTCTGTGTCGTCCTCATCATATTGGCGGGGCTTTGCATAGTCAAATACAGAGGATGTTTCTATCGTAGATGCGGTATCATCGAAATGGTTCCCAAGATGGGTAAATGAGCCGTCCATGGATTTGCTGGAGGCGTAGAGTTCGTGATCAGGTTATAGAGCTAGGTGAGATGATAGAATGCCAGTTATGTTGATTCCTTGGGTGGGAAGTATCAGTTTATCGATCGTGGTGGGGGTGGGTATAAGGCGCTGAGCGAGAGAAAGGATGTATGTAGATAGCTGTTTGTGACTGGTCTCTTTATACTCAAATCTGTTCGATATAGCATCGGATCGGAGACAAAATTCCAACTCTGCGTCATTACATAAGCCAGGCCACCGATTAGATTGTCTGGATGATAAGATAAGATAGACTACTTAAGTAATCAGCAACTTTATCCCCACACACAGAAACCTCAAAAAATCGCAGTCACAATCCTGGTTTACACTTCCGGTCTTTTATTCTCAATTCACCAAGGTTTCCCTTGCAACAACTCCAACTCAGCACCAACCACCCACCCGGCAAAATCAGTCACAATGGTACGTTAAAAGCGCTGGATATTGGGAATTGGCTAGTTTTACTAACTTGCCATCTTGTTCATAGCCTTTCACCAAGGAAGTCAAGAACAACGCCTACTACTCCAGATTCCAGACCAAGTACAAGCGAAGGAGGGAAGGAAAGACCGACTATTATGCCCGTAAGCGGTTGATCACCCAGCATAAGGCCAAGTATGGTGCTCCAAAGTACAGGCTTGTTGTTCGCTTTACCAACCGTGATGTACATATCCCCTCCAGCCACACTAAGCCCAAATCTAACGCATCCCCCAGATCATCTGCCAAATTGTCACCTCCGAGATTATCGGTGACAAGGTTTTCGCTGCTGCTTACTCTCACGAGCTCAAGCGCTACGGAATCAAGCACGGGTTAACTAACTGGGCAGCCGCCTATGCCACTGGTCTTCTCCTCGCCCGCCGGACTTTGGCCAAGCTCGGACTTGACGAGACCTTCACTGGTGTTGAGGACCCTGATGGAGAATACAAGCTCACTGAGGCTGCCGATGGTGACGACGGCGAGGCTCGCCGTCCATTCAAGTGCCACTTAGATGTTGGTCTCCACAAGACCTCTACTGGTGCCCGTGTCTTCGGTGCCATGAAGGGTGCTTCTGACGGTGGCCTTTACATCCCTCACTCTGAGAACCGCTTCCCCGGATACGACCCTGAGGCCAAGGTTCTCGATGCTGAGACTTTGAAGAAGTACATCTTCGGTGGTCACGTTGCAGAGTATATGGAGACTCTTGCCGTAAGTTCCACATACATCTTTGTATAATCTGGCCTCAGGCATATCCTAACTCCTCTACAGGATGACGATGAGGAGCGCTTCAAGTCTCAGTTCCAGAAATACATTGACGACGGTGTCGATGCCGACGGTCTTGAGGAGATCTACTCCAATGCTCATGCTCAGATCCGGGAGAACCCCAACCTTCCTGACCCTGACGCCGCCAACAGGAAAGGTGCCGACCACTGGAAGGCGGAGTCCAAGAAGCACAGGCTCACGAAAATCAACCGCGAGCAGAGGGTCAAGAACGTCCAGGCCAAGATCGCCGAACACCAGGCATCCGCTTAAGCGGGGCACATGTAAAGAGGGGGGGTTCGGGAAATTAAAAAAGGCTGTGTTACAACTTCTGGTATTGGGCAGGGTGCGTGGATTTGGGCTCGATTTCATTTCTTTCTTTTTCCATGGGTTTTAAGGTTTCATCATTTTTCTTTAGCTTCCCCCTCCCTAGTCTCATGCCCAGACCCTCGAGTGACAGTTTTCTTGCTCTGGATGGGCTGCAGTAGTTTCCTGAGTATTTCACCCAAAATACAGAAGAATTGAGTACTGTTGACTACGCTATGATGGGACACACCGTGCTTTTAGCATTGGTTGGGGGATAGTCCCATTTGCGTTCGGCAGAGGGGCTTGGGCTCGAACCTCCTGGCAGAAGTCACTTTCCGTGACTGGCATGCATTGTGATATTACTCTCTCTAATCGTGCAGGTAATATTTACTAAGCGGTTTAGGCTTCACAGAGATCGAGAGAGCCAAGAGAGCCATGATACTAATATGGATACAGGAAAGATACCAAATGGAGATATTATTACTCAATCAATCACCAAACAACCAGGAAAGCAATAACACCTCTGAATATCAGAGCATCAAAAGTACAGACAAACTATTTGCAAACCAGCATATAGTACCACCTATCACTGCTGAGACTTGGCTTCGGCCTCAATACCACGAACCCTGGTCTTTCCTTGATCATGTTGCTTTTGAAAGTCGGCTGTGAAGGGTTAGCATGTTTTTGATAACATGAATGCCAAAGTACTTACCCTGAGCCTCAGGGTTCCCAACCACGGATGCCACCCCAGTCCCAATCGTTCCAGTCACACGGTCTGCTGCACCGGAGGTGAGGTCTTTCAGTTGACCTGCAGCCTTCCGTTCTTGACCTTCCTGTTCTTGACGAGCACCGGCATCCTATTCGAAATGTCAGCAACAATACGAGACATCTATCAGATTTGGGTGAAAAGGCTTACCTTAAGTGCAGCACTTCCGGTCAAGTTACCAACGGCCTTCTTGACAGAGCCCGCGGTCTCATCCCATGCACCTCGACGACGATCTTCGTTATCTACGGTGGCTTCACCAGTGCTGGAGAAGCTGAAGGGACCAACTTTGGCACCCGCCTGAGAGGCAGTGTATTCATCTGCAGCATTCTGCTTCTTCAAGTCGGCTTGATTTGGGCTGCCTATTTTAACGAAGAATTAGCAAATGCCTCTTGGGAATTTCGAATGACAGAACAGGGGCGCACCGGTGATAGAACCAATAGCAGACTGCACAGTAGCAGAAGCAGAGTCGACGTAGGACTTCAAAGTAGAGGGTTGATCCTTAGATGCCATTTTATCTGATTTGGTTACAGAGTTTTGATAAGAGAAAATAAAAGGATGGAAGAAACGGACAGATATATACCTACGTACTTAGCTACTTAAATAATGTGGATACAATAGCAAGGGCCCAGAGCAATTGATACCTGATCAGGAACCATGATGTCATGATTGGCATCCCATACTTGGCCCTGTGCCGAGACTACCAAGTATTAAAACTGAATTGGTTCAGATCTCTGTCCACAAAAGCAATCTGATACAAAAGCAAGATCTATTTCCATTTGTTTCTTATTCTGATTCACCACAATGTCGTGCCCATTCCTCTAATTGACTATGGACAGGTACAATTTCTGGTTTGAGATGTCACGTGATGTGATGATACAACTTACTGTATGATAACTCCGGCCCAGATTAGAGCCCATATACCGCAGACATTACCCTCAGATGGTACGGGGCTGGTGTGACGGAATGACATTGGCATAGGTAATAGTATATTGATGGAAAGGACTAGTACGGTTTATGAGATTCGCATACTGCGCATGTAACCGAGTTTGGATACTTAAGAGATCACTCAATCTTTATGCACTTTTTTTTGTAGTCTGGTTCTTTTTTTGAGGAGAGTTCAGATCGAAGATTTAGGTTTCTTGTATATAAGCTCCCAGAAAAGGGTGTCTTATATTTGAGACCAAGAAACCACATCCAATCACTTCCAATGCCTATTCTGTACCCTCTGCTGGACTGAAATGTAATTTCATTTGGCGATGACGATGCCCATAAACGATGAAAAGATGTCAAAAGGCTATATCGTGAGCCCGACTCGGGCATACGGTTGTATGTTCTGGGACGCACACCAGGACGTCACCCACACGTGTGATGTCGTGTCGTTGCGACTCTTTACTCCCACGCAATACACACACACCTAATACAATTGCTCAGTCTTGTACCACTGATCGTCTCTGGATGGCCTCTGAATGCTGTGCCTGGCTGATAGCGCCTCCCATCACCAAGCCATATCGCAGATTCGACATGGACAGACAATAAAGGTTGCCATAAGGCCGAAACCCCAGACCGCACCCCGCATACGCCACAAAACAGGACTTGGGCGACGACCTGGCAGCCTTCCCCACGAAAAAAAGAAAAAGCGAACCAGTTCATCGAGACAACTCGCCTTTACACCACAAGTTTATTTCCTTGAGCTGTGCTCTCAAAATTGCTACAAGGACGAAGGTCATGTCGACTTCAACCCCAATGAGCGGAATCGATAATGTTGACTTGGGTTGGACGCAATTTCATACTAAAGGTCAGCTTGCTTATGCTCCCATAATAGCAGATTGGTAAAGCTACTACCCCGAGCTCTGGGGCAAGGGAAGATATCGGCGGGGAGGTAATGCGCACCATAGCTAACATTCTGTGGTAGATCGCCGAAACCGGCCACAGTCAAGAAGCCCGCCAGCATCTCCAAGTGTTCGTATTCCACCCAATTCAGCAAGCAGCGGCGATGGTACCCCCCAAGCTTCTGCACCTCAGCCTCTACCCACTCATCACAACCCCTCACTGCCCCATACAACGGCTTCTGCGTCATTAACCAATGGGACCCCCATTCCAGTAATAACGTCACCAGTACGGAAAAATTCATGGTTATCAAGCATCTCCTCAAAATTCGCCTCACAAACACATAACGGCGAGACCCCAGTTCCAGCATCACCAACAACTGAGGCACCTCTAAAGCAACATCCTGGGTTTCTCATTGCAACATTACGGAAATTATCATCCTCAAGTGTTCCAGGAAAGCCATCCTTCGGAAAGAGTCAGGGCAATGGGGGTAGATGCGAGCGTGTGGTTATGAATAAAAATCATACTCGAGATCGATGTCAGATATCAGAACTGGATGGTGTCCGGTTAAAAAAGGTTGCATTCTGCGTCGATGTGGAGGTTTCAGTTCCGCCACCTCTGTTCAAAGATGATGAGCATTCCATGGAAGTTATCACGAGCGCGGTGCCCGAGTTACAAACAGCGGAGAAGAGTGCCCCCAGTGCTAGCAGAAAGGAACCAACCACCCCTGAAGAATCACAAAAAAGCATCATCGAAGGGAAACCAGAAGTAAATTCAGGAAGTGCAGGTCCGACGAGCAGCCCGAATGGAGCTGAGAGAATTGAGAGAACAGATGGGGTGGGTAAAGAAACATTGCCCTCTGTCCTGATTGACGACAGTAAGGCTACTAATCTCCCAGCAATTACACCCAACCTACAATCCACTCCTCCTTCCACAGATTCCAATCAAGTTATCTCTAGTCAGCAAGCAGCACCGAAGCCTGGTGGCACCGCGTCCCGGCCACGCCGAAGGCCGACTACAGATGTTGTCCGTATCTATAAGCGATGTTGCCAACTGCGGGAAACTCCAATGCTGCCGTTCATTGCTGAGCAACTTGCGAGCTCTGCTGGGAAGACGTCTCTCGACTCCCTTGATTTATCCAACCACCAATTACAATTATGTGACGTTCTTGTACTGTCAGATTTTCTGGCGCTAGCACCTGTCTCAAGGTTAGACCTTGAGAATTGTGGGCTCACCGATGAAGCATTGAGAGTAATATTGTCTGGACTACTGGCCGTCAAGCAACCAATCTCGAAGCCTAAGTTGGCGCACAGGATAAAGAAAGAAATTGATCTCACAAGGGCTTCTTCAGGTGGTTCATCCGAAAGTAATGCGAGTCGTGCAAGCCAGGAGAAAGATGCACCAAGTTGTAGAGGCATGGTTGAATGGCTTTCGCTTCGAAATAATCCGAAAATAGGGCGTGATGGATGGCGTTACATCAGCTTGTTCCTACATATGTCCCGCTCTTTGAAGGCTCTTGATGTGTCGATGATCCAGCTACCACAGACGCCAAAGCGGCCAATCCCATCAGCCATACCTCATCCACCTGATTGCACAGCTCTATTTTGTAAAGCGCTCTCCGAAAGATTGGCAGGTGTAGGATTGCAGGAGCTAGCACTGAATCGATGTGATATAAGTACGGAGCAATTACGGAGCATTGTGGAAGCAGTGCACAAGGGAGGAACAAAAAGACTGGATTTAGAAGGAAACCACATTACGGATGACGGCCTCATTTACCTTGCACATTGGATTAAGGACGGAAGCTGTGAGGGTCTTAGCCTGTCAAGTAATGATCTCCAGGTGTGTTCTTCGAGCCTCCATGCACCGGGCCCTCTCGTTCTAACATATTCTCCAAGGAACACATAGATATTCTTGCAGCTTCACTGCATGAGAATTCACCCCTTCAAGCCCTCGGACTCGCTAATTGCAATTTGAATGCCGGGTCATTATCTAGTTTACTTCCAGCACTCACTGTAATGCGAAACTTTCGCTTGCTCGATCTTTCTCACAACCCACTCCTATTCTCTACACAGCCGGATGCTCTTCCAATTCTGCGGAAGTACCTTCCACGACTTCCAACGCTAAAGAAACTGCAACTGGCGCATACATTCATGACACCAGACCATGCGATTGCTCTAAGTGAAATCTTGCCAGAGATAAAGTCTCTGGCACACTTTGATGCACTAGACAATCCGATGCTTGTACCGGGTGTTACTAACCAGGGTGCCTTGGGCTTGTCTGACGGGGTGAACAGAGAAGGTAGCCTTGAAGAAGGGGCTGCACTGTATACTGCTCTACTAGCAGCTGTCAAGGTATCTAGGACAATAGTCAGGATGGATATCGACGATCCAGGCCTGGACTCTGGGGAGGTTATTAGGGGCTTAGCAAGAAAAGTCGTTGCGTTCTGCTTGAGAAATATGGAGAATGCCGAGCTTTATAATGAAAATCCACCTGTTGAACACAATGAAGATACAGACGATGAAGAGACCTATCCAGGCGATGGAGGAAAGGATGATCTTGTTGTTGGAGGAACTGGTGTGGTGAAGGTAGATCTCATCTTTACCCTTTTTTCTGAGAGAACGAGAACTGACTTAACTCCTGTACAGGCCCTAGGTGTATGCCTGGGCAATAAACCCCATGCCAACAAAGTTCCTCTCTCTCCAGGACCTGGTGGACCAACAGTGGATGGTCAATTTGGGAGAGCATATGACATGTCCAAGGCCCTTCTTTATCGAGCACGGAAAATCAAAGAGCGGATACAGCCCGCCCTCCAGAAAGCCGCTCGTGGAGAGATGGATGAGATACATTACCGTATGTACACAAATACCATCTCCGCCCTGATAGTATACTGACTTCCTCCAGGAAAATTGCTCTTTTTAGATGATACATTATTCCGTGTCATAGCCCGTTTCGAAGAAGAGTACCCAGACTGCCGATTAGCCCCCTCTTCACCCGCAAAAGCCCCTTCTCCCACCACTCCTTCTGGATTCCTCGCTCTCCCCAGTCACGGGAAGGCCCTCACCCCTCAACCCTCGGGTCCATCACCCTCAAACCATTTGTCACCCATTGACATTGACGATAATGATGAAACCCGCATCAAAACACCATCTCGCCAGCCATCCAACTCGTCTCTCCACTCACGACGGGCACTTGATGCAGAAGAAGGTCATATGCATAAGCTTGCTATGTTCGTGCAGAAGCAGATCTTTGAGAAGCAACTTCCGAAGTGCTCGTCATCGTCAGGGGCTGGTACGGAAAATACATGTGCTACAGAAGTTCCCGATAAAGCAGACGGAGAAGGTGGTCATGTTGAGCCTCCGCATATTCAAAAAATTAAGATGTTGGTGGGTGGTATGAATGGAGAGGACATAAGACAGAAAGTAACCGAGGAAGGAGGGCCATTGGGCCTGATCAAGAAGTTGGAGGGCGCTCTGAGTAGGGACATGGACGAAGCTTTGAAGCAAGAGCAGGAGGCTATTTTGGTATCAGCGGACAACGATAGTTGAGGCGGAGGAGTAACTCTCGTTGCGGGTGCATGTGGCAAACCCATCTAGTGCCTTCGCGCAGCGAACTTACAATCACTGATGCATCTCTATTTTAGCAGCTGATCTCTGGGCCCCAGTCTCTCACTTCCACACAATTGCAGGTTTCTAATCAACTTCATATCAGTTTCTCATCTTTCCCTCATCTTATTTCCTAATTGATCCTCAATTCCAGCAATTTTGGTCGGTGTTCTGGGCTCACATTCTGAAGTGGGGCAGGTCGATATTTAGCGAAGCGTATTGCTGTACTATGGTTTTTATTATTATTGTGGGGCTCTGGTGAGTACTATGAGTTTAGCCTTGCCACATGCGTATATCTTAAGGGTTTTTGTGGGTGATATGATTTCTTATTGAGAGCTCTGTGGAATATTTGTATCTTCTCTTTCAAGTAATGTGGCAGAGATTATTAAACCCGCACTAACCGCAGACTGGTAACCCAGACTAGTTCTTTACATAGCTTACATGGCACGAGACTATACATGGGTAAGTGTAAGTCGTGAGACCGACAAAAATGAAATGGCGACCACACCAGGAGTCGAACCTGGAATCTCTTGATTTCCGAACAAATCGTAGTCAAGCGCCTTGACCATTGGGCCATGCGGCCAGTGATGAAAATGAGATGCATTATTTGCTAGATAAACCATATTCCTTAATGTCACTCCACTGACCATATTCCATTACCCTGATGTGTCAACTGTGACTTGGCAGCTATCTAGTCACTTAATTATGGACTTGCAAAGGGATATTGAATATAAACCACTGGAGAACTAGAGCCGGTGAATAGATAGATTCAATGATACAGGATCCAATGATACACATAAAGTACCAGCCCAACTGAAGCGCTTGGATTAACACTACAACTTGAAATAATCCACCCATGCAAGCTAGCCCGTCATAGCCTGTTACCAAGATTTACTGTAGGTTGTAAGCTTCTGCACATATTTACGGAAGTGGAGAACCAACCATGGACAGCCTTCACATTCGTGTATGCAGACAATGCATACTCTCCGAGCTCTTGTCTGTTGAAATATTATAATCATGGAACTTTAAGAAGTCCAGATAGGAGTGTTTACCCTATACCGCTTTGCTTGACACCACTATAAATGAAGGTTAATACATGATCTTAAAATTACTTGTTTTGTTGTAGTTGAAACTTACCCAAATGGGACACCGAAATGACTATCATTGCTACTATTTATCTGGATGGATGTTAATGCGTTTGTGCATTGACAGCGAGTAGGACACTCACCCAAACCATGCCCGCCTGTATTTTAGCTGCAACTTTATGTGCCCTCATAATATTTTGTGTGAAAATAGCAGCGCCCAAGCCATAGTTAGAGTTGTTTGCTCTGTTCACTGCTTCCTGCTCGGATTTGAAAGATGCAATAGTTACGACTGGGCCAAAGATCTCTTCCTGGCTAATTGTCATATGATCTTCAACATCCGTGAAGACAGTAGGTGCAATGAAATATCCTTTATCACCGTGCTTAGTACCACCAACAACTAGCTTTGCGCCTTCGCTCTGCCCAGAGGCAATGTATGCCATGACCCTTTCCAATTGAATCTTACTTATCTGAGGGCCTTGGAAAGTGTCTTCTGCGAATGGGTCCCCAATTTGTGAAACCTTTTTAGTTTGCACTTTAAATGCGTCAATAAACTTCTCATATATACTCTCCTGTACGAAGATTCGGGATGTCGCAGTGCAGATCTGGCCCATATTGCCTACAATATTGAGGTTAGTGGACACTCAAATCAAGGGGGCTCTGTATAATATTCTACTCATTATTCCGATATGGCTCCATTTCACAGCTTGATCCAAATCCGCATCATCAAAGACTATCAGAGGGCTTTTCCCGCCAGTCTCGAGTGTTCTAGGACAGTTAGCAGCGCTCTATAATGCTAAGGGTCATGACCATACATGTTTTTGAGATTTGCACTAGCAGCCTTCATTACCAGGCTCCCAGTGGCAGTAGAACCCGTGAACGCTATTTTATCAACACCGACATGACCAGCAATAGCTGTACCTGCCTTATTTCCATATCCTGGGAGAATGTTCACAACACCGGGAGGGAAGCCTGCTGCCTTCACGAGGTGGGCAAGGTAAAGAGCAGACAGTGGGCATTGCTCTGCTGGTTTGAGGATTACCGTATTTCCCTGAGCATATTGAGATGAGCTTAGTTGCTAGTGGTCGGTAGGGGAGCGCCTAACCGTAGCCAATGCAGGCCCCAGCTTCCAGGCCGCCATCTAATATAGGAGATTAGAGTGGAGCAGATAATTATTCAACTGCAATATCCAGAGACAAGCTTAATCTACACTACAACCGGAATTTGCAGGGGCTCGGGGTCTCTTACCATCTGTGATCAATATGTTAGTAGATAAATCTAAGCTCAGGGTAACAGGCCTTACCAGCGGGTAATTCCAGCTTTTACATGCAAACAGTCAGTCAAACCGCTCTCACCTCTCCTGCGGAAACCAACACCCACGGAATTATTTGGCCACAGACACCAATGGGTTGATGTAAGGTATATGCAAGCTTCGTTGGGCCAACGTCAATGGTTCTCCCATAAATTTTATCAGCCCATCCTGCGTAATATCTGTATTTGAGCTTCAGTACTAGTGCATTGCCTATGACTATCAAATTTTTATACCTCAATACACTAATCGATTCGGACACGTCCTCTGCAAGACAAACATTGTACGGTTTACCATTGTTCCTACAGGTATCATTTCTGTGAGCATCACAGCGCATGTGACAAAGGGTATAGAGGTAGAGCTACCAAGTATCTAGACTCCAATGTCAGTGCTTAGCCGGATAAGGTTCTTAAAGGTGGCAGTACCAATTGTAGCGAGTACCTTTGAATCCTTCTCTATCAGATCTGCTAACTTGTAGAGCAGTCTGCCCCGGGCTTCTGGTGTTATCTCTGACCATGCAGGACTTTCGAATGCAGCTCTTGCGGCATCTACTGCAGTGTCTACATCTGCTGTATCTGCTGCATAGACACAAGTGATTTCTTCCTCATTTGTGGGATTGATGGTTGACAATGTGCCCCCAGACTTGCTTCTCACAAATTCATTATCGATAAAGAGTCCAAGAGGCTGTGTATACCTGGCGTGAATGTTAGAGCGGAATTGAAGGACACGACTGCACCTTACTTCACGCCATTGGGGGCTGTCAGTTCCCTTGCTAGAGGCAATGCCATTTCTGCTAAGGTTAATGCCGTACGATATAACTGGTGGTGGAATAAGCCTCGCGGTAGAGGGCGAAACCGACAAGCACTCTAACCCAAACTTACATAAGTACATACATACATACGAACATCACATGATTGATAAGATTAACGGAGATATGCTCGCCAGACTAGTACGGAAGAATCTTGGTTTGGTGAAGTAAAAGCCAATCAACGGAGCTATCATAGAGTTCGCTATAGACTTGTGTGCTATAGATCTAGTGTTCTCTGTTCATTTTTCCCAGTGAATTCCCGACTCTTTTATCCTTTCTTTACAGCCTGTCCACTCGATTATCAGTGTGGCATAAGACTATACCGTATGTTGTCTTCCTTGCATCCCGTGACCTTTGTACTTCCCCATGACTTCTTACCGCCCAGAGAGTACTAGTCACTCGCAGCCTCCCCCAAGAGTATAAACTAAAGCCTAGATATGGATTCTATTACAATAACTATCATCCTGCTAGGTTAAACAGTCTTACCAGATACAATCTAAAGAGAGCCAGCTAATATTTTTGAAATATTTCCCAGTTACCCGCATCCACTGGCGAACAACGGTCCATGTCGCTTTTCAAGACATAGGCCGAGCTCACGCAGGAAATTCGATATACAAGGTCAAAAACAAGTGGCTTTAACGTGAGCTCGGTCTATGTCTTGAAAACCGACATGGACCTTTATTCGCCAGTGGATGCGGTACTACACAGTACGCATAAGCTGCTTTCACCTGACCAGCTTAAATCTGTTTATACTAAGGGCAAGTTCTGTAAGAATACAAGCTATGAGTTGGGGCGGAATTGTATATAGCGGAGGGCTTATTGGAAGACAGTATATCGCAAAAATTTATTAATGCTTGGTGTAGTACTCGAGAAGACTTAAAACTGCTATAGAACGGAGCTCTAAATACAGGCAGAAATCCATCGCTTATATCCTTCGTAATCAGGATACCCTATTCCTTCACCAGTTTTTCGCCGTATTCAGATACTGGTCATCCCTCATGTGGTATGCATGGGTGCGAGAGTTTCCAACAAGTTCAGGGTAAATTTTTGTTTGGTTTGGTTATTCTCGAGCTCGTTTTGGCTCTGTTGTGGGCCGGGCTGAATTGTTTCATGCAAGTTGGGAGGGTATGTGAGTATTGGTGGTCTTCTGGGGGTGGCACTTGGCTTTAGATGTGTTGATAGCTTATGAGGGTATAGAGGATGCAATTAGAGAGCGAGAGTGAGAGTGAGAGAGGTTTGATTGTAGAATCCTCCACACCATTGCTTAATAAATAAATACAAAGCACATTTGCATCGGGGACCATCACAATGTCAACCAATGGGTCTGTTGATTTGCGGCGCAAGAGTAATAATTTTGTAGCAAGTGTTTTGGGTTGGCTCTCATATATATGACCCTAGAAGAGACCTTTAGGGTATACTGTACTAATACTACATATACCATCCGCCGTGATTCCATAAGCCTCTTCGGGGGAAATGCCATCGACAGCAGTGAAAGGTAATAGACAATCCATTAGATGTGCTCATCGCCCATGACGCTATCCAACCTCGAGAACAATCCAACCCACTTAGGGCCCACCACTTGAGTTATCTGCTCCCAGAAATTCGGATTAGAGGCTGAGAGAGATTGTTTGTATGACTATAGTCAAATCTCTAATTGCACGCTCTATATCTGCATAACCTCCCTAATTTGTATTGAGCCTTGTGGCATGCGGTAAAACAGGCTCGAGTGTAGCCAACCTTTCGGTTCAAATTGTTGCTCTTCCAGCAGAATAAAACACTCATTGAGGAGTTTCTAAATTTGTAAAGTGTATGGTAAGGGGTGGGTAAGTGCGTAGGCATCGGTTTTGGCTATCTGGAAAATTTAGCTTGTTCAGCATAATCTAGTCTGGAAGCTGTGACAGCCAAGATCAGGCTAGAGGTCACGGGTACGAGAACACTGTGACAGCATGCTTTTGGCCGATACTCTCAGCGCCATTTCCAGCATAGAAACGCTGCACTGGGGGTTTCTCCGCCCTTTTCATTTACGACCCGTCAGCTAAGCTTTTCTATGATTCAATGTTGGTATACTTACGTGCGTTCATATGTTTCTCAATCCACGCCGGACTTAAATGGCGTATTAAAAGTGCGTAGAAGCGCTCAAATAACACCAAGTACTATTATAGCGTAGCAATAATAAATCCATGAAAGCTAATAAGTACAGTAGGTGTGTTCACCTCATAGCCTAAGGCTCCGCTCGGGGGAAAAGGCGTCTAGACTCAAAAAAAAAAAAAACTGTAGGTGTGTATCATCAAATGAAACAAAAAGCCCATTACTCCAACAATTGGAGTAAGAAAGACTCCCAGAAGATTCAAAGCACAATTATAGAGGAGCGGCTGCAATATAAAACCGCACCCCAAGACGCTCATACATAAAAGCAAGAACAAAACACTAGATCACGTCAGTGCTTCAAAGCTCCCGAACCACAGCTGAGTGACGCCATAGTAGAGGTGGGAATGGTTCAAGCTGACTAATCAGGAACGTTGGATACATTACAGATACAAGACTAACCCTTTTAAGGAGGGAGTCCGTTATGTACAGTATGTATGAGTACAGTACATATATACAAAAAATACAAACTATTGTCCACAATGAAACCTATCCCAAACAAGGAGCCAAGCGTGTGCAGATAGCCCATGCCCACACATAAGCGACTTTCGATGTCTTCTGCTCACCTACTTAATGGCCCGTCTAGTCCAAAGTTGGCAAGCTACATAAAAATAAAGGCATGCATGCAGTAAGAAAACAGGATGAGGAATTATTTTTGGGACAAACGACTTAGTGGAGAAGAAGGAAATCGACAAGGCCTTACTAGCGAAGACAGAAAGCAGATAACACCGGAGGGGGGAGACAAAGAACAACCCTGATCTGTATACACATCTGCCTAACAGGTACCTATACCGTTGGAAAGCGATGGTAAAACGAAACTCATGCGTGTAGACTCTCTATATTGACCGAGCGGACCACGGCTTAACGTCCACCACCCAATGAATGCCTCTCAGATTCCGGTGCCCAATTGCTGTTTTCTCGTCTTTCGTCATATATTTTGGAGCCAATCCAGATATATTGTGGGCAATTCAGACGCTGAACTCCTCCAAGTCTCTAACCACTATAGCCACACTGGCTCGCTTTACCGCCTCGGCTAGCAGATTCCTTCTCGATAATAGGTCCTGGCTATCAGCGTCCCCACCGTGAGCATATGAGCTGCTCGGTGGTGGTGGTGGCTGAGCATGGGCCATCCAAGGCACAGATGTTGGAGTGGGGTTGGGAGCAAGCATACTGGATTCTGCTGTGGCTGGCTGTCTTATGCTGACAGGGGAAGGTGTTGGTGCTGCAGACATTACGTTTGAAGATGAATCAGATGGTTTGTGTGATTTGTGCCTCGGAAGTGTTGTGTATGATAAATGTTGTACTGGTAAGGAGAAGGTTTCAGTGATGGCTTTGTGAGAAAGTTGATATCCGAATTGGAGAAGGCCTATGCTGGTATATGTAGGGAAAATTCACGGACTGCGTGGCAGTAAATAAAGCTAGCCGAAGAGCAAAAACCTAAAAGGTAACCTCCACCTAATAATAAATGAGTTTTTTCATCAAATAAACGTCGCCAAATCCACTTAACGAAAGGGCTGTCCTAGTCTAGTTGGCACGTCCACAGTACATATAAACAAACAGCCGTTACTAATGCAATATCAAGCTTGCAGGATCCAGAAAGCTCCCAAATGCCAGAAATGCCGGTACGAGACTAGAAATGCCTAGCACAGATATCTAGGTACCCGAAGAACCCTTGCTCCCCCTTTCTTCCGCTTTTTTTCTCTCTCGCACGTTGTCGAGGGAAGGTGTTTTCCGGTAAATGCCGGGCTTGGTGGAGGAGAATTCCTGAACCGTTGGGTGAAACTAAGCCGAAGCAGGAGCCCCTCGTGAGGTTTCGCTTTCCAGTTGGAACAGGGCAGCCGTTAAAATGATAGGTAATGGATTGTGGATCCTTGGTGGATTGGCCAGTTGTTTGTGGACATATATGGCTATTGTAATTGCATGGAGTTACCAGTTTTGTAGTCTGATTAGCATAAGCACTGTGGTACTGATAGAGCCAGCACGAGGTAGACAGGCGGATATAATTCGGTATATCGGTTAGGTTGTACGTACTTAGTCTCAAACATATATACTGCCCCGGCAGTATCGGCAGAGTTAGCCAAAGGATAAGGCCAAGAGAGATGTCTATATACCGTCAGAAGAGCGCTGAGTTGTGACATAATATACGTGAGGTACGACTTTTTTCCTCCAATATATTATGTAATATAACCCGGATAAAGAAATGGAAATGTTCGAGATAGATGAAATGCAATTATCTTTGGGGATTATGTGTACTTACTCTACATCTTCCCGCCACATAACGGCGGATCGGCTATAGCTCTCGGCGAGAAAGAGTGTTGGACCGCTGGGTGCAAGGTTTGCGTAGACACTGTTGATAGGATGGATCTGGACTGCAGGGTAGGAAGGATCCCTTACGTATGTAGTCTGGCCCCTTATTGACCCCACAATTCCCAGTTCGAGACTAACAATTCCCCAGCTGGTATAGTCTGGTAGTAGGCTGGTAGATCTGGATCTGGTGTCGGGCCGTGGGGGTTATGCAAGACACCTCTGCCGGTGCCCTAATCACCTCAGCCTGGGTGCGCATGGGTTTATTTTTTATTTTTTATTTTGGTCTCTACTCTTGCTTAAGCTGTAGTTTTCACCCCGGAGGCAGGAAAAGACACATCGCACTTCTACACACCTTCCGGAGCCAGAACTGGCACGGCTATAATGCTCTGGTACCAGAAGGTTATGGAAAGGCGGCTTTGGGTCCAAATGGATCCCTGCAATCATCCACAATTCACCAATTCCTCCGTTATATCTAGCCACCTGCCTGTATCAATTTACTCCAAGATCATCTAAGTGAACTAGGCATAAACCTGCGAATGGCATTTTCCCCGGGCAAACAGTTGGTTTCGGAGTTCGAATACAGCGGAGCAAGACTAGCTAAGTAGCATATGAGTTCGTCCCGTCCTCAAACCGCCACATCTGGAATCGAGATTAAAGCTTCCAGCCGTTTTGAGATTTGGCTTGCTAGAATAACCATCCACCACTTCCCCTCACGAACTCGGGATGAGATAGGGAAGGGGAGGAGGGACGTATTACTTTTTCCTCCCTAGCCCTGGTAAGCAGCCCATCATTGCCAGCTTTACACTTTCATATCCTCCAACTTACATTTCCCTGCAGGGCATGCCAACATTCTGGATGGGAGGATCCAGTACATATTACATTCCCCCAACATGGGATCAAAGGTTACACTCTCTCAACTCGGGATATCTATAATTCAACACTCCAGCTATGGGAATCCTGCATAGCCAACGACTTTGCATATGAAGATCCCAAGAAACCCTGTACACCCTCGGGGAGGGACACGTGAATCCTGTGATTCGAGCCTCATGCTCAATATCTCTAAACAAAACACCTGATGGTCCCCATAATTGCAAAACAGATCTACTAAACAATATGCATGTATTTAGCCTCATAAATTCTGTTTTTTTTTTCAAATGTACAGTGGGTGGTGGACAATAAAGGCAAGTGAAAAACGAAAAAGGAAAGCACGAAGAAGATAGATACAAACAGGTAAACATCCTACTCCTCCGCAAAACAGCCTCACAAGAGCCTTTTCTCGAGTGATTTTTTGTGGGTTCAATTCAAAGAAATAGATGGTCGTAATATTCCCTAGATCTCTCACATTCAGTTCGTCGCATATATCAACCAACCACCCATAAAATACACTGACCATCAATTCCTTGAATCAAAGTAGGCACAGAAAGCTCAGATGGTAGATAGTGAAAAGCAAAAGGGAAAAAAGGTAACATGATATCGAAAGACAGTAGGAGAGAATATAAACCTTGATATTGCTAAAACAATGGCAGAAAACTCGACGAATTGTCTCCCGATGATATTGAGATGGGCAGGAACCTTTGACCACAAGTGTAGCCCGGAAAGAAACCATGAGAAAGACTCGAGGTAACAAGATACCTAAACGAGAGTAGCAGGCAAGAATGATATACCACAGAGCCGACAGGCACAAAACTGACACACAAACGTCGAAATTGATACAACAGGTAAACGGTATTATTTCATAGCCGGAACCAAAAGAGAAGATCCGCAGGAAGCTACAGAGATCCTCGGCCAATCACAGAAGAAACATAAATTGGGAAGATATTAAGAACTCCATGAGATATGACTGAAAGAGACATTTTCTTTGAAATTATCCAGTACGCTGTAAGGCCTCTGGGTTGACAGGCTCTATGATATTACAAACCTCTTTATATAAGACCGCAACGCTTGAGGTTCTCTTGGATAATAATATCTAGAAGTAGATAATCAGTTACAACCCTGTATTGAACTGTACTCCTTGGGCTTACCATTCACTGCCGCCATGACAAACCTGATTTGTGACGTATCTGTCGCACAAGTAAAGTGTGTGTAAATGTTCTTACTATCACTCTGGTTCAGGGAAACAAATCGATTGAGAATGTAGTCGCAAGCCGCAGTTTCGTTATCGCCACCTTATCATAATCAATAACATTTCGAGAACAAGGGCTCAACTAAAAATTACCTTCATAGTCGGGGAAGTAATTCCTCATTGGTGAGATAGGGAGTTTGTCCCGGAACCTGTCGATCTTGTTCAAGAAGAGGATGATCGAGGTGTTTATGAACCACCGCGAGTTGCAGATCGAATCAAATAGAGTCAGAGCTTCTTGCATACGGTTTACGGTCTCATCTTCGAAGAGTAGCTGGTCGTACTCGGATATGGCCACGAGGAACAAGATTGTTGTCACGTTCTCGAAACAGTGGATCCACTTTTTTCGCTCGGATCTCTGTCCTCCGACATCAAACATGCGGTACGTGAGTTCCCCGATAATGAATGCCGTCTCCGTTATACCAGTTGTCTTCACACGCGATCGGAGAACATCTTGGTCACTGGGTAGATAATCTGGCTGGCATATGCGGTCGATAGAGTCGAAGTAGCTATGATCCTGTCAATAATTTGCAAATAGAATTCTGTTCCTAGGGTACGCTTACTATCGGGCAGAGTCATTAAGCTGGTACTCTCGCGACCTCGTGAAACACTCCTGCACCCCACGATCTTGCCACAATGCCCTGATAGCATTTCCAACTTCTGGTGGGAGACTGTCGCCTTCGATTTGTTGGGGCTGCATGAATATTGTCTGAACATGATACTCGTGTCGCTCATCTCCAAGCTGCACCTCCAGGGACTCCATTGCTTCTAGTATGACCCTCATCGACTGTACAGTATTTGAGAAGATGATTTCTTTGAACGATTCACGCTCATCTCGACTGTAGGAACCTTCGTGTATCAATTTCATCTGCTTCAGGATCGTAGACTTTCCGGATTCACCAGCACCTGCGAAAGTGTCAGGATCGCTTGTCGCATCGCAGTCGCGATGAATGAAACTCACCCAATAGAAGCATTTTAATCTCATTCCTCTGCATCATTCGATCTTTCTTGAGCTGGTTATCGATCTCCTCATTTCTTTGCTTCCCCTCCTTCTCCTCTGCGCTCATTCCGCAACCCATACTTGTTGATTAGAGAGTGTTGGTTTGCTCTTAGTTAAGGTATTACTGCGATTTAGCTGCGCTACCAAAAGCGAGTGATCCAACGGCTGGTGTCTTTATCGGGAGGTAAAATTCTAGGTCTGTTAGATCGATGATCCACGCCAAACGCAAAGCCGTTCGATTGAGAGAAAAGAAAAGGAGGTTAGAGACGAGAAATGTCGGGACAAATCCCAGGATGCGCGAGTAAGGGTTGCTAACTAAAGGGGTTGTGCCACCACCAAACAGCAAGTCTTGGGCACGACTGTTCGCCTCACTTTTGCAGCGGATTACGGTAATCGATGAGAAAGTAGTAATATCATCGTGTATCGCAAAAGATTATCCTTCCCCCACAGATCTGAGAAAGAAGTACTGGGGGAGGGACTCCAAATGAAAATGAAGCCTGGAATTCCAAAAGTCTGGGATGGATAGCAAAAATCATGAGTTACTTACCGTATTAGTCAAAGGAAGACGACCCTCGAGGTTGATAGTAATTTTACTCAGGCAAGATGATTGAAACAGAAGACTCTAATTGGAGAGGGACTGAAAGAAATGCCAAAAGAACAAATGAATGAGAGTGGTCGGAAGGAGAAAAAGATGTGATCCTCTCTCTTGGGCACCTTCACTCGCGGCTCGAGGTGGGGGGTAAAAGGTGGTTGGGGAGAAGGAGGAGGCAGGATCTTTGCTAGGGAATGCACCTAAGTGGACCCAGGATCTCGCGGGGGCAAATACCGGTATCTCTTGACGAGGTGAGCAGGGTCCAGGGAATGGAGCTGTGTAGTACCAAAGTGTTTTGAAGAAGCTGGTAAGACGGTTCAGTAAGCACGGTAGGATTGTAAGCTACTTCCCTATGCCGCCATCGAGGATTAAGGCTGACCTGCTCTGCTGCTGGAGTGTCTAAGCTAGTTCCACAACCGTTGGGTAGAATGGAACCAATTGGGCGAGGCTCCGGGTACTTGCGGTTTTCCTGACAGAAGCAAGAGGTAGTGGGGTTATCTGATGAGGACAGTATGGTAAGTGCCCATGTAAAGGCATGTGGCGTCGACTGAGAGCAAAGCGTGAGGGGTGGGGCGCGGAGTGAGATGATGAAGTCGAGAGGTACACTGAGGACCAGTGGGGGAGCTGCCAGCTGGGCCACCCATGCCCCTGTCGCTGCCTGTTTCCGGCTGTGTTTCCAGAGAAGCGAGGCTAGGGCGAGACGTGCTTCGAATCAAGCCAGGGCTTACGATCGAAAGTAGATTCACGCTTTGCCCTTTGCCCGTCTTACGTTTCCCTAAATCAGCCTCCCCAGCCAAATCCTACTCGGTGCTGCGGGCAACACCCTAGTCTGGTTATCAACACCCATCCAAAATTCACCCGCTCCAGTCCAACTGCGCGTGTACCAGTGGCACCAGAGATCTGGGGCGCCTCGGCGCAAAATGGCTATCGCAGTAGTAGGTAGTTGAAATACAAAGACGCAGGCACACCTCTAACTGTGGACACCATATGGAGTATTTGTGCGTCGATCTCCGATCTGCAGGTTATATGAAGCTCGTACACTTCCCCGGCAGTAGAGCCTTAAATATACCTATATATTGTTCAAATTTATTTCAATGATAACTACGAAGTGGTAGGTACTTAGGTAGACCAGGCTATGATCCTAGCAAGAGATGCAGAAGCGAATTGACCCTGGCCCCCAAGGTCAAGCCACAATGTTAAAACTCCGGGAAAAGGAATAAATCAATTGCAGTACAGAGTACTCGCAGACCAAGGCTAGACTGGACACGACACTCCTTTAGAGTGCTATCTGTAATGAGAGACACCGTCATCGTAAGGAGCGTTGAATTTGGCCTGAAATTAGTACTCCTCGGCAAAGGGGTACTACGTACCCTACTGTAGAACACGACTTTACCAGTTGCAGACCAGCTTCTCCAGTCTACGTATTTGCGACGAGAAAACCTTTCAACTATTACCAATTACGCCAACGACCTTGCCACCAGCCACGTGTTTTGTTCTTTGTGATGAAGAAGCCGGGTCTCTCTATGTCTTAGTGCAATATTCTATCCCCCATCATAGGCTATGTGCCCTGGAAAAGCACTGACGTCCTTGCATGTCCACGTTAGAATCGCGTGGACCCACCGTAGATCATAAGCAGTCACTGAAACGACAATTGTCTCCTTTCGCTTGAGCAGCTTTCCCACAGACCCCTCGACCAAATGCAATTGTCTGACAGCCTACCTGCAAAAATATGTCAGAACGTTATAATGGCCAATACGAAAATCAGCTGTTTTTCGTTCACAGGGTCTACCATGTAAAAGCCTGTGTATGCTTTCAGAAACGCAATCCCTTGAACACTGTGACGATTCATGACTTACCTGCCCAGTTGGTTTCATTTCACATCTAGTTTCGCGAAGCTTGCGGAGTATACTCTAATGCTTCAATGAGAGCCTCATATTAGACTGGAGATATTCGGCAAATTCCCCAGTTTCTTTGTCCTTCAAACAGAGCCTCCGCTTGTTCTAAAATGTGGGTATAAGTCTCTTCGTGATAACCTGGGATTGGGAGCACGGTTAATCCTAGAACATATCATCCTCGCTGATAGTGATGCAGTATGGTACAGTTGTCGGTTACCAGACTAAGGACTGTATTATACCAGCATTCTTATTTCCCTGATCAAGAGAAACATTGCACTGGAGTTGAAGGAAAGGCAGGTACATGCACATGGTGTTATACAAATTTGTATGGAGCAACTTTCCAACGAACTTGAAGGCCCACCAGTTTTTTAATGCAACCAGACTAGGCAGTTTACAATGAGCAGTTATCCTCACATTAGGAATTGATTAATTTTGCATATATACGCGGCCTCGTCGAGAAAGCGACTACCTGATCTATATAAGCTACCTATTTCATGGCTGTAATTGCATAGTCCCATGCATTGCTTCCTAGTCACCCTCTTTTGTGCCAAATTATCCTATTGGACCTATATAAGATTATACGGTTACGAGGGACTGAATTGTGGAGAATAAAGATATGTTGAGTGCTGTGAAGTGGCCACTATAGTCTGAAGGCTATGATACTGGTAAATACGGAGCTCTAGGTACGTGCGAAATCCAGCGCTTATATCCTTCGTCCTTTTCTGATTAGGATTCCCAGTGTTTTTGCTGCATTGCCACCGATATCCTTTTCGTACGGCGAGAGTATTTCCAACAACCCAGTAATTACTACATTTATCTATGAACTTAAGTGTGTAGCTGCAGCCAGACTATGTGTGAGGTGCATTTCGGAGCTCGACTTTGTTATCCCACTATTCTGGATGGCAATATGTCTTAAATAGAGGAGAAACGAAATCTGAGTTGAAATGTATGTGGAAAAAGTGGATGATATGCGGGCAGCCCACGGGTCACTGCTGGTAGGTCTAGGCCAGTCCTGAAACTTCAGTCTTGGGGGAAACATGGGTTCTTCCACCGAAATGCCAAACGGGGAAGCGACACAAGACCAAAAATATCTCATCGCAATATAGGTGTCAGGGTAATTAGAGAGATATTGGTGTTATAGGAAACAATGCCAATAGTAACACCGAAATGTGCCAACCAGACTGGCCGAAACACAGAATGACTGCTGCACTGTTCTTTCAAATATATCAAACCAAGGGGAAAACGACAAAATCAAGAGAAGGCAAACTGGGTATACATATGTGGTGTATTAGGTCAAGTGTAGGTACACACTTTCGATGAGTAAGTACAGCCGTCACCTTTTCGGCCGTGTTGGATTTTGTTACAATTCGGTAGTCTCTGGGCGGGCTACTAGGACGACAACCAGGCTGGCGATAATCAACTGCAGTATATAAGATACTATGACCTCAAATGGGAAATGTAGCGAGAGCTTACCAGGAGAGCAATCAGCGCCGTGGCAAATATGCTCCCTCTACTGGCGGGGAATTTGCCCTTCAGAAGCCAGCCTTGGGATTCATAATATCTTCCATCAGTTAGAACTGAAGGATATCTTATTGAGCTGGGGAGCGTAGAACATTCTCATGTCTAACAGGGACTGGGAAGCGCCCTCACCGTTGTGCACCCAAGGCCAATATAATGATAGAAATTCCTATAAATGTGGCCCCTAGAGATTTGCCCATATGGGCCAGAGGATGAGATTCACCTGTCATTCGAAAAATATTAGCTAGACCACCATCTGAATTCTAGCGGAGTACACACCCGTAGAGTTTGTTGGTTGGGTGACTGCATTGAGTCTGCCACTCAGCTCTGTATCGTCAGCGCCAATCAGCTCTGAAACGAGCAGGGGCTCATGCCTAAAAAGTTGTGTGACTGCAATGCCTATGCACCTGCATTAGAAAGATAGAGATATGGTACATATAGGGGTGAATACCTATCGAAGCAAAAGCAAGGGAAGTTCGCAGCCATGCAAGAAAGGTTCTTTCTATGTGCAGTATCCCAATTTTCGTCAGCTCACAAACTCTGGAAGCCCAAGCAATGGTAATGCCTCCCACCCAACGCCAAATGGTCTCGCGCAACACTGCCTTTGTTCTCTAGCTCGATTGCTCCAAATCTTCCTAAAATGGTAGGGGTTTTCACATTCGATCCCCTGGTGTTGCTACTTCTGTCTGGGGCTGGCACTGGTTTATGTGTTGCTTGATTCTCGCAGGAAGACCCTGCTGCCAGCGTTGGCAAAGGATCCTCTTGGTTACTCTTTGCTGGCCGTTGACGGGACATATTGATGTGACTGTGAGGATGGAGCGACGGGGAAGCAGAGCACCCTACTTAACTTATGCAGTTAGATCGTGCCGGGAGTGTTCAGGGTGTATATAGCCGCCTGGCTTCTATGTATGCAGCGGGTAACAAACAGAGCCTTCGAGGGTCAGCCAGGCCACCAGCAGCTTAGTGCCTTTAACACAGCTAATGTTCTTGTCTTGAAGAGGTCAGTAAATTTGGTGATCAAAGGGATATGTATATATACCTAGGTATGTACAATGTTACCGAAATTGGTTTACGTGCTTAGGTAATGAGGAGAAGGCTTGGCGCAATAATGGTTGTCGCATAGTTCAGGGTAACTGTTCACAGCCGTGACAGTTTTCATCATGTGATTCTGCCCAGAAGCCTTATGTAATGGTCACATGCTACCTACTTAGGTAGACTCTGTGTGGGATTAGAGTGTAGGTATTCGATTATCTAATTACTCACCCCATGACTTTGCCAAGACCGATATGACCCCACTAAAATAGGCAGTGTAGGTTTCTGGGACCGAGACCTCCCATCAACCTACATTCTAGACATCCTCTCCAGCAACCTCTCGACCTTCTCTCCCACTCACTCATCCCCCATATTCCCATACCATCTTCCCCCTCCTTCCTCCTCTGTCTCGCTGCTACTCTTCACCACCCCTCCCTTCTAGCAGCCTACTCCATTTATAAGTCACTGAGGGAGTATATGTTGGTGTACAGTATACCATCGGTGTCTAGGCAAACCTGACACCCAGTAATCACGTTTTGTCCTAGCGGTTATACTCTCCAACAGGTTATGAGTCCAGTGCGCATGGAGCACAAGTTCGATTCCCTGA
>Ga0307514_10001176_pt1 | contig 35339 bp, 42 predicted proteins | sample 16_EM_MG_FD_203088 | JGI IMG/M metagenome (GOLD analysis project Ga0307514, IMG submission 203088) | Populus trichocarpa ectomycorrhiza microbial communities from riparian zone in the Pacific Northwest, United States - 16_EM | ecosystem: Host-associated > Plants > Roots > Unclassified | place... | reverse complement strand
CCGCCGGGCCGCGCACGAAGCTCGCAAAGCGCGCGTGGCGGCTGCCAACCAGGCCCCACACGAGGCGGAACACCAGCAACCCGGCCATCGTGTAGCCCAGCGTCACGTGCACCAGGCGCCAGCGTTCGCTCTCCGCTGTCAGGTAGGCCCCGGCGAAGCTGAACACCATCAGCCAATGGAAGACGCGAACCGGCGCGTCCCAGACCAGCACCTTTTGGGCGGGCGCCTCAGCGCGGAATTCGGACCCTGTGTTCATTGAAATCTCCTTGATCGGCACCGGTGTGGCAGGCTGCGCAATTCGATGCGCTCTTGATGGATGGCCGCTTCCAGACGGCTGCGGGCACTTCGTCGTGCTGGCGCACAAACCAGGCTGAGCGGGTGATGCGGTCCTCAGGCGGCGCCTCCTGCGCGCGGCGTCCGGTCGCAGCGTTTGCGCTCAGCCAGGTGGAAAGCGAGCGCACTACCGCGGGGTCGAGCGAGGCATCGGTGCCGAAGTGATTCGGCAGCCGGGTCATCAGGTGCTGCCAGGACGCCGCTGGCAGCATCCCCGGCGGGTAGGGCACGTGGCAGGCGGCGCACTCTGTCTTGTAGCTGGGCAGCATGGGCGGCGCCGGCGCGCGCCGCTCCTCTTCAGCAGCAGCGCGGCCACACAGGCCAAGGGCCAGGGCAGCCGCCAGCGCCCAGGCGGCAACAGGTGGCGGGACAGCAGGATCGCGGGGCATGGTGGACTTTCGATGCGTCGACATTCGGGGCGGCTCGCTCACGGCTTGAGCGTCATCAGCCAGCTCAGCACGTCGGCCTTCTCGGCCGATGTGCATTCGCGCCCGACGACGTCATTGCAATTGCGGCGGAACCACTTTTCGGTCTTCGCTTGATCAGTGAAGCGCTCGGGGTTGAAGGCCGGCGCCAATGCGCCAATCGGTTTGCTGGTACTGGCGTGCTGGCCAGCCTGGACTGGCACCGCGCCGTGGCAAGAGGCGCAACGCCACTCCCGGCCGTGCGTCACATTGAAAAACTGCTGGCCGCGTGCCGGCTGAGGCGCCGTGCCGGCCTGCGCGCTGTAGGCGCTCAGGATCTCGGCGGGGGTGGCGGCCAGGGCATGAGACCCTGGCCCGGCGAGGGCGGCCAGCGCGGCCAGGGCCTCCGGCAAGAGGCGAACCCAGTACAAGTGCTTCATGGCAACTCCTTTGTTGCGATGATGGCCAGCGCGTCTTAGCGTTGCCTTAAGGTGTCCTCAAGCTGCGTGCCCGATGATGCGGGTCTGCTCCGGGCGCCCGCCGGCCGCCTTGCGTTGCATCAAGCGACGTCGCAAACGCTGGTGTTGAATGGGTCGGCCCCTTGCTGGCCGCTCGTGAAATGAACTTCAAACAAGACTTCGCCGACGATCCCGAAGACCTGCAGCACACGCCAGCCGAGCGCGCCGCCGCAGGCGCGCGCAGCACCTGGGTCAGCGTGGGGGTCAATCTGATGCTCACTGCCACGCAGGTCACCGTTGGCCTCCTGGCCAGGTCCCAGGGCCTGGTGGCAGACGGCATCCACTCGCTGTCCGACCTGGTGGCCGACTTCGTGGTGCTGCTGGCCGGTCACCATGCCCAGAAGGACGCCGACGAAGACCACCCCTACGGCCACCAGCGCTTCGAGACCGCGGCCTCGCTGGTGCTGGGTGCGCTGCTGCTAGCGGTGGGCGTGGGCATGCTGTGGTCGGCGTTTCGCAAGCTGGAGCAGCCCGAGCTGGTGCAGCAGGTCCATGTCGTCGCACTCTGGGTGGCCGGCGGCGCGCTGGTGGCCAAGGAGCTGCTGTTTCGCTACATGCTGGCGGTGGCCAAGCGGGTGAAATCCAGCATGCTGGTGGCCAATGCCTGGCATGCCCGCTCAGACGCTGCGTCCTCGCTGGTGGTCGGCATCGGCATTGCCGGCAACCTGGCGGGTTACCCGATTCTTGACCCGATCGCCGCGCTCATCGTCGGCTTCATGGTCGCCAAGATGGGCTGGAGCTTCGCCTGGGATGCGCTGCACGACCTGACGGACCGTGCAGTGAACGAGCAGGAAGTCAGCGCGATCCGGCAGACACTGGCAGCCACGCCCGGCGTGAAAAACGTGCACGACATCCGCACCCGCAAGATGGGCGACATGATCGTCGTGGACGCCCACCTGGAAGTGGATGCGACCCTCAGCGTCGAAGCCGGCCATGACATCGCTGTTGAAGCGCGGCAGCGTGTGCTGCAGCGCCACCGCGTGCTGAACCTGATGACCCACGTGGACCCCTGGCGCCGCCCCGACCTGGACCACGCCAAGCTGCCGCCCTCTGCACGCTGAGGGCAGACGCGGCAGAAGCCGCGTGCGTCAGCCCGGTCGAACCCTTTTGATCGCTGCGTGCGTCCGGGTCACCGAAGAGGCGCAGGCGATGTGCATGACCATCGCCCGGTGCTCACTGGCGACGCCCACCGCTGAGGCCGCGGCCTCTCAGCCGCGTCGCGCCTTCTCGATCGCCGCGATGTCGATCTTGCCCATTGTCATCATCGCCTCGAAGGCACGCTTGGCCGCGGCCGGGTCCGGGTCGGCGATCGCGTCCATCAGCACCCGCGGCGTGATCTGCCACGACAGGCCCCACTTGTCCTTGCACCAGCCGCATTCGCTTGCCTTGCCGCCGTTGGAAATGATCGCGTTCCACAGCCGGTCCGTCTCGGCCTGGTCGTCCGTCGCGATCTGAAACGAAAACGCCTCGGAATGCTTCATCGCCGGCCCGCCATTCAACCCCAGGCAAGGAATACCCGCCACGGTGAACTCGACAGTCAGCACGTTGCCCTGCTTGCCAGCGGGATAGTCACCCGGCGCACGGTGCACCGCGGTCACCTTGCTGTCCGGAAAAATCTCGGCGTAGAAGGTGGCCGCATCGAACGCGGCATCGTCGTACCAGAGGCAGATGGTGTTCTTGCTGGCCATGTCGGGTGTCTCCTGCAGGGTTGGGGAAAACAGTATGTTGCCCCGACCGCCGGCCGTGAAGCCATCGACCCGGACCCCGTCATGGTCCTTTCACAGAAGGAAATCTGGTCCAACAGGCCAAGCCGGTGAGCGAATTCAGTCGCGTTTCCAGCCGTACTCAAGTTCGCGCTTGTAGGCCTCTCGCCCCTTGAACAGGCCGGGGTAAGCCCGCCGCCTCCGGTGGTGGTGGCATGCGAACAAAGGTAGTCCCCATTTGCCGCACGACTCATGCCTTTTGCAATCGACCCACCTTATAGTAAACCACGTCCATTTATCGGACATGAACATGTCGCCTGGACAAGATGAAGATTGACATATACAGCTAAAAACTCTCCTACTTCGGCGAAACAAACTTAATCGCTCGCCCTATCAACAACCTCCTGCTTCGCAGCTTAATTGGATCCGGTGGCAGATCTAGAAATTCGCCCACATCATCCACACTGGAAAACTTGTCAGCATTTCCAATATAAAACCAAATCAAGTCAACAAAATACATCTGCAACTGAAAGCAGTATATTCTCGCGTTTTCCGATTCCTCGCCCGCGTGCACATTGGCATTTCTATATGACCTTAGATGCTCAAGCACTTGCAGATGATATGCGTTGTCTCTATACAGAAATGCACTTCTGCGAATCAGCATGTCGTAATCTGCGGAATTTGGAGTGGTCAAGGCTTCGAGAGCGCTCCACAGTCGCAAAAATGCGATGTTGTGATCACTTTGGTCAAAACCTCTAACAAACTTCAGTAAGGAAGCAAGAATAACATTCTGAAGATTTGATTTCGCCATTTTCCGAATAGCAAATCGAAGATTTTTGGTAGCAAATTCAGGCTTGTCAAACCGATGCAGCCGCTCAGGCGCAAAGCTTGGCTCGTACCAGATGCCGTTGCGCGAACCTTGCCCAGAGCTCAGATGAATAGTATGACGCCCCCCAAGCCTGATGACATTGATAGGATCAAAAGTCGAAGCCCCATGCGTTATCTGCATTCTGGAATTCCCCATTGAGCACAGCACTGCACGCAAAAGATCGACTGCCTTCATCGCCTTATGAAAGGCGGAACCATCAGACTTAGCCCGCACCTTAACCGAGATCTTGCAATAATTACTCGGCGTTTCCGGAATTGAAACCCTATTCTCCCTTATCAGATCCTTCCATGAAGAGAACTTATTAGGAAACCCGTTCGGCAGAAATTGGATTTCGCTATCCAAAATTTTTATCTTCTTTGGCAGACCGGCCGGATCGAGTGAAAGCGAGGTAAGCATGAAATAGTCGACATCCCGAACCGATAGCTTTTCATCCAGAACTAGATTGAGTGCAGATAGAAATGATGCTGGTGTAAGATCTCCCTCGACGCGACCAAGCGCTCTCCAAACTAATGTTTCTTTTTCGACATCCGCCGCCACCGCCGGAAAAAACAGCATTGAGTGAAGAGTTGGCAGACATTCATCCAACTCAAATCCAACATATGAAATTCTTCCATTCTCATCGATGCTTCGGACCGCTTCAATACGTTTAAGTACAAGCTCAGGCTTGAATCGCTTTGAAGATTTCCATTTAATGGCCATAAGTTTTCATCACCAAATAGCATATCCGCAAACCATCAAGCCAGAGAAAGTCTGGCGCAAAATTTCATCCCCCTAAAGCCGAGACCGCCAATATACTCTAATTACCAGACGCTGCATGCTCTGCCCGCCGAATAGAAATTACGGGCATCACCATTCGTAAGCTCTCCCGATACTGTTCCGCCGGCGCCTCGTGCACTACTTCCACAACAGCGTCGTAATTCGCCCGAATCACATCTTCAATTTCCCTGATGTCCGCACGGAAGAACTCCTTTCGGCCGTTCACCTTGTTGAGGCGGCCAACAGCAAAGCGCTCATGCAGCTTCGCCTCTAGGGCAGGCGCGTTTTCGGAGAACACCATGGCATGCACGTCGAACCAGAACGGCACTGAAGCGTCGCCGAGTTCGTCCACGCGGTCCATTGGCTCCAGGCGACGGGTCATGCCGATCTTGTAGACGCCTTCGCCGAAGGCGCCGAGGTTTGAGATCACGTACACGTAGCCGGCCTTGGCGTTTTGCTCGCGGTAGTCGATGACCTTTTCCTCGCGGTCCAGGTCTGCCTTGCCGGCTTCCACTTCGGCAATCTTGGCAAGCAACGCAGTGCGGTCCTCTTCCGCGCCGGCCAGTTCCAGCCTGGCGCGCAGGTCGCGCAGCGCCTGGGTGAAGTGCTTGCGTTCCTTGGCGATCTTGTCGCGCGCAGCTCGAATTTCCTGCTCCAGCTTCTGCTGCTCTCGCAGTTCCTCCCGCACCCGCTTCGCCTCTTCCTTCTCCTCCTGCTTCTTGAGCTGGAATTCGTGGGCGAGGTGCAGCTCGTCGAGCTTGAGTTGCAGGTAGCTGTCTGACAGCCGAGCCGTCATCACGCGGCCCAGCTTGTTGCATGCATCGAAGGATTGGCGGATGCGCTTTTCGCCCAAGTCAACGTTGTCGAATTTCACGTTGTCGACGCAGGAATCGCACTCGTTGTTGAACGAGCGGATCAGCAGCTTCATCATGTCGCCGACCAGTTTTCGGCCTTCGACTTTGCTGCCGTTGACCTGCCACTCCATATTGCCGGTCACCGCCTGCTTGTCTTTGATGAGCGCCTTCTGCTTGGCGCGGGTCTGGTCCAGGCGGTCTTTGTATTCGGCGCTGGTGGTCAGCTTGAATTTCGGCGTGTACAGCGCGAAGCTTTCCAGCAGCAGCGTCTCCTCAACCACCAGCACCTGGCTGCGCAAATCAGTGAGATGCGCAGCCACTGCAGCCGCCTCTGCTTCGAGGCTTTGAACCTGTACCTGGATCGCCCGCTGCTTCGCCTTTTCGTCATCGATCAGCCGGCGGACTTCCAGCATTTCCATGGCGCCGTATTTCTTCGCCAGCTCCGCCATCTGTGCGTAACGGTCCTTCAGCTTGGCGAGCTCCGCGCCAACGTGCTCAGCCTGGGCCCTGTACTTCGGGCCTCTCAGATAGTCCATCACCGCCATCGGATCCGCCCTTCCTCTTAGGAGTAACGGATCGTAAGTGTCAGCGCGGCCAGGCCGCTCAGTAGCGGCCCCAGGGCGGGCCGCAACATCCTTCGCCTTGATGAGCTTCTGCGTTTGCCTGGCGCCCTGACTCGCCAATCAATTCATACGGGCGTGCACATCAAGACCGACTCAAGAAGCCTGGCCCCCCACCGTCCCGAAGCCAATTGACCACGGTCAGCCCGCCACGCGCGCGAAGTGCCGCTCGTTATCGGTGACGAGCACTGCACCCATCGCAAGCGCGTGCGCTGCGATCATTTCGTCGAAGTCTCCGATGGGCGTGCCGGCCAGGCGCAGTTGCGCGCGCAGGCGGCCGTGGGCCTCGGCGGCGGCCTGGTCCCAAGGGGCCGTGGTCGTTGCAGCGAAGAACAGCCCGGCGGCTCGCGCCAGCTGCCTCCATCACGAAAGAGCCGCGCCTGACGGCTTTCACCGCATTGGTGTCGAGAGGGCCTACAGCGTCACGTCCGCTCACTGTCTCGCTCGTCCGCCATGCCGGCGAAAGGAACTCGGACTTCGCTGCCCTGTGCCCGTTCCGGCTGCGACAGGAAGTCCTCAGGCACGGTGCCGATCTCGGCCCGCGCTGCCGCAAACTCAGCGTAGGGCAGATGTGGCCGATCAGAGAGCGCCAGCGCCGCCACAGCCTCTTCCCGCAACAGCGGCCCAACAACCCTGACCGGAGGCGAGGCAGACGCCAGCACATCCGCACACCGCGCGCCCAACGACGGTCCGCCGAGTGCGGTGCCAATGTCTGGCGTCGTCGCGCCAAACACCACGCGCGTGATGCCGGCCCAGAACATCGCACCCGAGCACATCGCACACGGCTCGCCGCTGGCGTAGACCGTCGCACCGCGCAGTGCGTGCGGGCCCAGTTGCGCGGCGGCTTCGCGGATCAGCACGACCTCGGCGTGGCCGGTGCAGTCGCTTGTGGTGACCTGGTTGTTCAGCGCGGTGAGCAGCGCCTGGCCGTCTTTCACGAGGACCGCGCCAAAAGGCATGTCGCCGCGGGCACTGGCCTGGCGGGCGGCGGCGATGGCGCTGCGCAGGTGGACTTCGTCTTGTGGGTGGGACATGGCGGGTCAGATCTCGTCGATGGGCGTGCTGCGGGCTTCTTCGTCGGGCCCGGCAATCGCGAAGCGGTCGCGCGAGCGGGTGTAGAAGCTGGCCCCGAAGCGGGCCACGGGGAAATAGTCCTGCAGGCGCACGCGCCAGCGTTCGGTGTCGATCAGGCCTTCGCGGGCGTGCAGCGCCAGCACGCGGCCGAAGAAGACGTGGCGGCTCTCGTTGGTGAGCTGCTCGTGCAGCACGCATTCGAAGGCCACCGGCGCCTCGACGATGGTAGGCACGCTCACCGCCTGCGAGGGCTGCAGCGTGAAGCCCACGGCCTCGACTTCACTGTGCTCGGGCGGCAGCGAATCGCCACAGGCGTGCATCTGCGCGGCGATGGCTTCGTCCGGCAGGTGCACGACGAACTCGCCACTGCGCAGGATGTTGGCCGCGGTGTCCTTCATGCGCCCTTCCCCGTTCAAGCGGTTCACGCTGACCATCACCAGCGGCGGGTCCTCGCCCACCATGTTGAACATGGAAAACGGCGCGGCATTGACCACGCCGGTGGGGCCCAGCGTGGTGACCAGCGCGATCGGCCTCGGCACGATCAGGCTGGCCATCAGCTTGTAGCGCTGGTAGGCGGTCAGCGCGGTGAAGTCGATGTTCATGGAATGGCGGTGTCAGGGCTGCTTGCCGACGATGCCGTCGACATACCAGTTCATGGTCCATAGCTCCTTCTCGGCCAGGACCTGGCCAGCTGCAACGCGCTGCTTGCCGCCCTGGTCCACGATGGGGCCGGTGAAGGGCTGGAACTTGGCCGAAAGGATGGCGGCCTTCTTTTCCTCGAACAGCGCCACGGCTTCCTTGGGGACAGAAGGGCCCAGCGGCGCAAGCTGCACGATGCCTTCTTTCATGCCCCACTTGGTGTCTTCGGACTTCCACTGGCCGGCCAGCTTCTGGCGCACCTTGTGCACGTAGTAGACGCCCCAGTTCAGCGTGTTGGCGCTGAGGTGGGCGGTGGGGCCGAAGCGGGCCATGTCCGAGTCCTGCCCGAAGGCCCACACGCCCTTGGACTGGGCCAGCTGCACGATGGCCGCGGAATCTGTGTTCTGGTACATCACATCCGCCCCCTGGTTCATCAGCGTGAGCGCGGCTTCGCGTTCCTTGGGCGGGTCGTACCAGGCGCTGATCCAGATGACCTTGGCGGTGATCTTGGGGTTCACGCTGCGGGCGCCGAGCACAAACGCGTCCAGGTTGCGGATCACCTCGGGAATGGGGAATGACGCGACGTAGCCCAGGATGTTGGTCTTGGTGCGCCTGGCAGCCAGCACGCCCAGCAGGTAGGCGCCTTCGTAGAAGCGCGTCTGGTAGACGCCGAGGTTTGGCGCGGTCTTGTAGCCGGAGCAGTGCTCGAAGGTGATGTCCGGGAAGTCCGCGGCCACGCGTGCGGTCGGGTCCATGAAGCCATAGGACGTGGCGAAGATCATCTTGCAGTCGTCCTGGATCAGCCCACGCATCACGCGCTCGGCGTCCGGCCCTTCCTGCACCTTCTCGACGAAGACGGTCTGCACCTTGTCGCCAAATTCCTTCTCGATCATCTTGCGGCCGAGGTCGTGCTGGTAGGTCCAGCCGATGTCGGCCACCGGGCCCGAGTAGATGAAGCCGATCTTCAGCGGCGGGTTGGCCGCGCGGACGGGGGCAGACGACAGGGAAAGCGCCGGAGCGGCAAGGCCCAGGCCGGCGGCATGAAGGAAATGGCGACGTTGCATGACGGGCTCCAAGGGAACAACAAGGGTTGGCGACCAGGTCCAGGCCGCTTTGGAAGCTTCACGCATGCAAGAAGTATAAATCTTGTATACGTTAATTTCACTCACCGTATGCAATGTGTGTGCCAGCGAATTCAACCCTTTCGCCCATGGCTCTGCCTCGATCTGGGGATCACAGCCGGGGAAACCCACTCCGCCTCGGTGCGTCCGCACACGTCTTGTGCACACAAGATCGCGCATGCAGTGCGCCATGGCCGGCGAATCTGGTATACATGAAGTCCTCTAGATTCCCGCTTCAGCGCCGCCGTGAGCCTCTCCAAGAAAGCCGACACCGCCTACCTGGCGATCCGCCGGGCCATCATCGAGCACGCGCTGGTGCCCGGCACAAAGCTGCCGGAAGACCCGTTGGCGGAGCAGTTCGCGGTCAGTCGCACGCTGATCCGCGCCGCGCTGGCGCGGCTCGCATCAGACGGGCTGGTGGAGATCGGCAACAAGCGCACGGCCACCGTCGCCCGGCCCAGCCTGGAAGAGGCGCGCGCGGTGTTCGAGGCGAGGCGCTGCATCGAGGCGGAGATCGTGCGACTGGCCGTTGCGCGCCTGAAGCCCGGCGCCATCCAGATGCTGGAGGCGCATGTGCGCGAGGAAGACGCGGCGGCCGGCGCCAAGCAAGGCACGGCCTCCATCCGCCTGGCGGGCGAATTCCACATCAAGCTGGCCGAGATGGCCGGCAACCCGGTGCTGGCACGCTACCTCTCGGAGTTGGCCACGCGCTGCTCGCTGATCCTGGCCGTCTACGGTCGCCCGCATTCGTCCGACTGCGCCGTCAACGAGCACCGGGACCTGATTCAGGCGCTGCGCGAGAAGAACGCCGAGCGCGCCGTCAGCCTGATGGATGCGCACCTGCACGGCATCCAGGAGCGAGCGCTGCTGCCCGAGCGCCAGGCTTCGGACGAAGACCTCGGCAGCATCCTGGCGCCCTACGCGAAAACGGCGGCAGACACGGCCGGCAAGACGTAGCCGGCCAGAGGCACCTCAATGCGCCGGCGCGCTGCCGGCCGCAATCGTCTCCAGCCGCGCCACCGCTTCGGCCGGCAGTTGCAGCTCAGCCGCCGCCAGGTTCTCGTGCAGGTGGGTGATGGACGAAGTGCCCGGGATCAGCAGCAGGTTGGGCGAGCGCTGCAACAGCCAGGCCAGCGCCACCTGCATCGGCGTGGCGGCCAGCGAGCTGGCCACGTCAGACAGCACGCCGGACTGCAGCGGCGTGAAGCCGCCCAGCGGGAAAAACGGCACGTAGGCAGTGCCTTCGGCGGCCAGCTGGTCCAGCAGTGCGTCGTCTGCGCGCTTGGCCAGGTTGTACTGGTTCTGCACGCAGGCGATGGGGCAGATCTTGCGGCCTTCCGCCACTTGCTTGGCCGTCACGTTGCTCAAGCCGATGTGGCGGATCAGTCCCTTTTGCTGCAGCTCGGCCAGCACGGTGAGCGGTGCCTCCAGCGAGCCTTCGGCCGGGCCGTGCACGTCGAACATGGCGCGCAAGTTGACCACCTCCAGCACGTCCAGGCCGAGGTTGCGCAGGTTGTCGTGCACGGCCTGCCGCAGTGCTTCGGCGGAGAACGCGGGCATCCACTCGGCGTTCGGGCCGCGCAGCGCGCCCACTTTGGTGACGATGGTCAGGTCATCCCGGTAAGGGCGCAGCGCCTCCTTGATGATCTGGTTGGTGATGTGCGGGCCGTAGAAGTCGCTGGTGTCGATGTGGTCAACACCGCTCGCCACGGCAGCGCGCAGCACCGCAAGCGCAGCAGCGCGGTCCTTGGGCGGCCCGAAGACGCCGGGGCCGGCCAGCTGCATCGCGCCATAGCCAAGGCGCTTCACCTGCCGGGTGCCGAGTTGGAAAGTACCGGCTTTGTCGATTGCGTTCATGAGGTTTCCTTTCGAAGTGGGCTCACTGTAGGCAGCCAGGCCGCGTACGATAAGTACCTTCAATGTGCACGGGCCGTGCGCTGAATCGAACAATCGAAAGGGAACTGCCATGGCGGAATCGCTGGCCGACCTGGCGCTTTTCGTGGCCGTGGCCCGCGCCGGTGGCTTTCGCGAGGCGGCGCGCACCGCAGGCATCAGCGCCTCGGGCCTGAGCGAAGCGGTGCGCCGGCTGGAGGCCAGCCTGGGCGTGCGGCTGCTGCATCGCACCACCCGCAGCGTCGTGCCCACCGAGGCCGGCGCGCGCCTGCTGGACCGGCTGGCGCCAGCGCTGGTCGAAGTGGAGGCCGCGCTCGACGTGGTCAACGGCTTCCGCGACCGCCCCGCCGGCACGCTCAGGCTCAACGTGCCCGCCAGCGCCGCACGCCTGGTACTGCCGGCGCTGGTGCCGCCCTTCCTCGCCGCCTACCCGGACATCCGGCTGGAAGTGACGGTCGACGAAAGCTTCGTCGACGTGCTGGCCGCCGGCTGCGACGCCGGCATCCGCTACGACGAGCGGCTGGAGCAGGACATGATCGCCACGCCCATCGGCCCGCGCCAGCAATGCATGGCCACCGCTGCCTCGCCCGCCTACCTCGCAGCGAGAGGCCGCCCCGAGCACCCGCGCGACCTGCTGCAACATGCCTGCCTGCGCGGGCGTTTCGCCAGCGGCGCCATGCCGGGCTGGGAGTTCGAGCGCAACGGTGAAGTCATCACGGTGGAGCCCACCGGCCCGCTGGTCGTGCGCATCGGCGGCGCGGGCGTGGACCTCGCTGTCGACGCAGCCATCGCCGGCTGCGGGGTCATCCAACTGTTCGAAGGCTGGCTGCAACCGCACCTGACCAGCGGCGCGCTGGTACCCGTCCTCGAAGACTGGCGCCGCCCCTTCACCGGCCCTTTCCTCTACTACCCCGGCCGCCGCCATTTGCCCGCGCCGCTGCGGGCGTTCGTGGACTTTGTGCAAGCGGCTCAGCGCGAGGCCTGAGCGTCAGAAGAAACCAGCCAGGAACGCCGCCGCCTCTGGCGACAAGCCCACGATCTTGTCGGTCGCCTGCCGGTAGAACTTGAAGTTCAATTCCGTCTCCGGCCGGCCGTCGTTCCAGTCCGAAAACGGTTTCAGTTCCGCTCGGCCCAGGCGACGCTTGGCGAGCCCGGTACGCGCCACGGTGATGCTGACCCGTGGGGTCTGCCGCTCGACGCCTGGCATGCGCGGCACCGCCGCCGCCGCCGTCACCACACCACGCGCCACCAAGCCCATGCCACCTTCGTTCTCGCTGGCGAACAGGTAGACCACGTCGCCCACCGCAATCTTCTTGCCGCCGTACATGGTTTTCTGACGGGGGAAGTCGAAGGTCTTGGCTTGCGGGTCGGGGATTTCGGTCTTGATGGCGAATGTCATGAGCTGCGCAGACCGTTGATGGCATTGATGAGCGCCAGCGGGTCCACTGCAGCCTCGGAGTTCACCACGAGCAGGGGCGCGATACCCAAAGGACCCAGCGTGAACTGCGCTTCAAGACTGGCCAGCAGCTCGGCAGGCGACCAGCGTCCGTCCAGATGACCGGGGTGCCGATGGCGCGCCATGAACCGTGCCGCGGCCACTTCCGGGCTGCAATGGCAGTGGATCTCGATCCAACTACCCGACAATTCGGCAAGCCACTCGGTGGCCGTGCCCGAATCCGACTGTGAGCCGGGATGCTTCCACCAGGAGGTAAGCACCGCGCCGTTCGCCTGCAGGGCGCGTTCATGCAGTTGGGAGTCGGCAAGCCGACTCAGGCGCCGCCGCCACGCCAAATCACCCACTGCACCTGCGGCGTCGAACAAGGCTTCCAGCAAATCGTCCTTGTCGATGCTGGACAGGTCAAGCGCTGCCGCAAGCTCACGCGCCAGAGTCGACTTACCGCTGCCCGGAAGGCCGCTGATCACGACATGGAGAGTCATGCGAAGCCGCCTCCGCGGCACCGATGCGCTGGCTGAGCCTTGCGTCAGTGCCTTGCTGTATCGCCACTCAGGTTGCATGCCTGACCAAGGTCTGCGTGTCAGGCTGCGGAGGTGCATCTTCCATCCGTTCCTCCACCAGCACACCGTCACGCATCAGCACCAGCGGCGTCTCCGTTTGGCGGGCCACGTCGCGGGCGCGCTGGGCGGCGCGCAGCAAGGCGCGCGGCACGGCCTGCATGTCGGCATCGGGCAGCTTGGAAACCATCACATCGGTCATTTGTTTTCACCTTCGTCCAGCAGCTGGGGCCCTCGAGTTCCGAGCTCATCAGAAAAGGGAGCAGCAGGGTCGAGGGCTGCAAGGAGTTCTAATTTTCGCCTTGTCGCAGTGCCCCCGTTCAGTACCCGCGCCCCACGTCCACTGACACCGGCGGCATCCCGGACTCGCGCCAAGGCAGGATATTCCCCGCCACCACCGCCGCCGCAGTCTCCATGTCCGTCGGCCCCGAGCAATGCGGCAGCACCGTGACCGCCGGATGCTTCCATTGCCATTCGTCCGGCGGCAAGGGCTCGGTCGCAAACACATCCAGCACCGCATGCGCCACATGGCCACTGTCCAGTGCCGCGCGCAATGCTCCGTTATCCACGATCCGCCCCCGCGCAAAGTTAATGAGCTGTGCGCCGCGAGGCAACCAGGCCAAGCGCTCGGCATTCAGCAGGCCGGTGGTCTGCGGCGTGAGCGGCAGCAGGCAGACGAGGATGTCGCAGGCGGCGAGCATGGGCTGCAGTTCATCGTCGCCGGCAAAGCAGGTCACGCCTTCGATGGCCTTGTGCTTGCGGCTCCAGCCTCGGACCTGGAAATTGGCGGTGAGCAGGCGGCGGGCGGCTGCTTCGCCAAGAGCGCCGAGGCCGAGCAGGCCCACGGTGCGTTGGCGGGCGGGCACGTAGGGCTGAGACTGCCAGATGGCCTCGGCCTGCTGGCGGGCGTAGCGGGGCATGTCGCGGTGCAGGTAGAGCGTCCAGGCGAGCACGGCTTCGGCCATGGTGTCAGCCAGCTGCGGGTCGACCAGGCGGACGATCTTCAGCGGCGTGTCACCCAGCTCTGCCACCAGCCGCTCCACGCCGGCCCAGACGCTGTGCACCCATTGCAGCGCCGGAAGCTGGCGCAGGTCTGCAGGCTCCGGGTTGGCGACCACGGCGACGGTGCAGGTGGCGCGTTCTTCGGCGCTCAATGCGTCGAAGCGCACGACGCGCTCGCCTGGCATGGCTTGCTGCAGCGCCTGCACCCAGGCATCGGTTTCACTGTCGCCAGCGCGGGCGACAAAGGGGATGGCGCCTGCCGTCATGCGGCGTACACCGCATCCAGGTCCGCGAAGCCCTTGACCTCGATCGGGTTGCCCGAAGGGTCCAGGAAGAACATCGTGGCCTGCTCGCCGGGCTCGCCGCGGAAGCGGATGCTGGGTGCCAGCACGAAGTCCACGCCTGCGGCGCCGAGCCGGTCCGCCAGGGCTTGCCAGGCGGGCAGCGCCAGCACCACGCCGAAGTGCGGCATGGGCACCATGTGTTCGCCGACGCGGCCGGTGTTGGCCACAGGAAACGGTTCGCCCAGGTGCAGCGAAAGCTGGTGGCCGAAGAAGTCGAAGTCGACCCAGGTGTCGGTGCTGCGCCCCTCTTCGCAGCCCAGCAGGTTGCCGTAGAACTGCCGGGCCTCGTCCAGGCTGCGGACGTGGATTGCCAGGTGAAACAGTGAGGTGGCCAAGAGGCGCTCCGGTGGGTGAAAAGCAAGCCCCAAGGGTAGCGCGCCCATGCCCCAATGTGCGGTAACGCACAGACCGGCCGCGCTTCCACGCGTACAAGCCATGTCCTCACAACGCTTCAGAAAGCCTTTTTCATGGCCAACAACATTGCCGCACACAAGCACCGCACCCGCCTCCATGTGCTGCGCGACCGCGTGAAAGCCGCGCTGCGCGACACCAAGCGCGGGCTGGCCGGTGCCAAGGAGCGGCTGGCGATGCACCAAGCCAATCGCGCCGCCTACCGGGCCGCGAACCCCTGAGATCCTGGCCCACTGCGGCCACCTCTCCGGCGCCTGCCGAGCCAGCTCGCAGGCGCCCGCAAGCAGTTTGACCCTGGCCACGCGGGATGCGGCAATCCAAGGTCCACTGCCACTTTGCGAAAAACAGCCTCGCGCTGTCACAAACTACCGGGCCGCCCCGTCTAGGCTTCATGCCGACCGACTTGAGCCAGCCCATGACCACCACCCCTGACGCCTTCGCCGCCACGCGCCCGCGCCTGCACGCCATTGCCTACCGCATGCTGGGCACGCGGGCCGACGCCGAGGATGTGCTGCAGGACGCGTGGCTGCGCTGGCAGCAGGCGGACCAGGCGGCGCTGCAGTCGGCCGAGGCCTGGCTGGTGACTGTCGTCACGCGGCTGTCCATCGACAGGCTGCGCGCCGCCAAGGCCGAGCGGGCCGACTACATCGGCTGCTGGCTGCCCGAGCCGCTGGTGGAGGTGGAAGAGCGAACGCCGGAAACTGTTGCCGAGTTGGCGAGCGACCTGTCGGTCGCCTTCATGTGGGCGCTGGAGCGACTGACGGTGGACGAGCGCGCCGCCTTCCTGCTGCGCCAGGCCTTCGACCGCGACTACGACGAGATTGCCAGCATGCTGGGCAAGAGCGAAGCCGCCTGCCGGCAACTGGTGCACCGGGCCACCGAGCGTGTGCGGCAAGGCCAGCGGCGCTTCGAAGTGCCACGCCACACGCACCGCGAGCTGCTGGCGAAGTTCATGCACGCGGCGCAGAGCGGCCAGACCCAGGCCATGGAAGCGCTGCTCGCGGCAGATGCCGAGTTCGTAGGCGATGGCGGCGGCAAGATGCCCGCGTCTTCCAAGGTGCTGCAGGGCGGCCACCGCATTGCCAACCTGTACGGCGTGCTGCCGAGCAAGGTCGAAGGCGGCGTGGACTACAGGCTGGCCGAGGTCAACGGCGAGCCGGGCCTGCTGCGCTACTTCGGCGGCAAGCTGGAATCGGCCCAGGCTTTTGTGACGGACGGCGAACGCATCGTGGCGATCTACGTGGTGCGCAACCCGGACAAGCTGCAAGGCATTGCGCAGCAACTGCATTGAGATCGCCGCGAGATTTTTCGGCAGGCCTGTCACAGGCGCCCAGGTCGCCGCGTCTTGATGAGTGAGAGGGCCGCAATCGTGCTGGCCCGGCTTCACGAAAGACTGCCACCATGACCGCCCACGCCCCCCGCGTCGCCTATTCCCAACTCGCCCCGCAAGCCTTCAAGGGCCTCTACCAAGCCTCTGGCGCGCTGCGCAAGGACCGCCTGGGCGCCCGCCTGGTCGAGCTGGTGTTCCTGCGCGTCTCGCAGATCAACGGCTGCGCCTACTGCATGGACATGCACTGGCGGGACCTGGTCAAGCTGGACGCCGATCCGCGCCACCTGAACGCCGTCGCCGGCTGGCGCGAAGCGCCGTTTTTCAGCGAGCGCGAACGTGCCGCGCTGCGCTGGGCCGAGCTGGTGACCGACATCCCGCACAAGGACGCCAGCGACCAAGAGTTCGCGTTGCTGAAGGCCGTCTTCTCCGACGAGGAGATTGCCGACCTGGCCTTTGCCATCGCCATCATCAACGCCTGGAACCTGATCAGCGTGAGCATGCGAAACCCGCTGCCGGAACAGGCCTGAGCACGGCCGGCACCCGGCTTGCCGAAGAGCCGCATCGTCGGCTTCCAGGCATGTCATGCACATCGGTACCGCTGGCTGGTCCATTCCCAGGGAAATGGCCGCCGCTTTCCCTGGAGACGGCCAGCACCTGCAGCGCTATGCGCGGGTGATGAACTGCGCCGAGATCAACACGTCCGCCTACCGCCACCACGCGCCCGAGGTATACACCCGCTGGGCCAGCCTGACGCCGCCGGGCTTCCGCTTCGCCGTGAAGCTGCCGCAGGCCATCACGCACGAGGCGCGGCTGCGCCGGGCGCGCAAGCCGCTGCATCAATTCCTCAACGAAGCGAGCGGTCTCGGGGACAAGCTGGCGGTGCTGCTGGTGCAGTTGCCACCATCGTTCGCCTTCGAGGCCAGACCGGTGCGCAGCTTCTTCGGTTTGCTCGCAGAGCTGTACGCCGGCGCGGTGGTCTGCGAGCCACGGCACAAGACTTGGTTCACCCCTGCGGCAGACCGCGTGCTTGCCAGCCTGAAGGTGAGCCGCGCTGCCGCAGACCCGGCCAAAGTGCCCGAGGCCGCCCTGCCCGGCGGCTGGCTGGGCCCGCAGGGCGACGGCAGCGGCGCATTGCTCTACCACCGCTGGCATGGCTCGCCTCGCGTCTACTGGTCCCGCTACGAAGATGCGTGGTTGCGCCAGCAAGCCCGGGCACTGCGCGCCTGGCCGTCCAGCGCGGACCGCTGGTGCGTGTTCGACAACACCGCCGCTGGCGGGGCGCTGCCGAACGCGCTGGCACTGCAAGGCTTGCTGCAAGCCTGAGCTGCGCCGCCACCAAAGTGGCAGTCGATCAGGCCAGCCGTCGTGGCCGGGGCCGCAGGGCCGCGAGCACCACCAGCGCCAGCGCCCCCAGCGCGTAGGCGCCGAGCTTGCGCGCAGCGGCGTGCCGCGCGTCGCGGTAGCCGCCGTCAATCGCGTGGCCTTGCGTCGGCGCGAACAGGTTGCCTGCGCTCACCGCCGCCGGGTCGGCATGGGCCAGCGAACGGTCCATCAAGCCGTAGGTGGTGCTGGCGACCAGATCCGGTGCCAGCGCATGCGCCAGCCGCGCCGGCCAGGCCACGGCGCCAATGCTGACGGTGGGCCGCGGGTTGTGCACCAGATCGACGAACAGCAGCGCCACCTCGCGCGGGTCCACCAGCGGTGAAGGCGGCTTCAGGTGCTTGCCGGTGTAGTTGGCGCCGTGCGTGAAGCCGGGCGTGTCGACGAAGGTCGGATAGACGGCACACACGTGCACGTCCGGCAGGTCGCCCAGTTCGGCCCGCAGCGCCTCGGTGAAGCCGCGCAGGCCGAACTTGCTGGCGGTGTAGGCGGTGGCAAAGGGCGAAGGCGTCCAGCCGCCCAGCGAGATCATGTTGATCAAGGTGCCCTGCTTGCGCGCGCGAAAGTGCGGCACCACCGCGTGCGCGCCGTTCATGTGGCCGATCAGGTTGGTCTCGATGATGCGGCGATGCGCCTGCGCCGGTGTGTCCTCGAAACGACCGACCGCGCCGACACCCACGTTGTTGATCCACACGTCAATGTGGCCAAAACGACCGATGGCCGCCTCGGCCAGCGCCTGCACCATGGTCGCATCGGTCACATCGGTGGGCACCACCAGCACCTCGGCGCCAAATTGCCGGCACTCGGCCGCAATGCCTTCCAGCCCCTCTCGGCCACGCGCGGCCAGCACCAGCTGCGCGCCATCGCGGGCAAACGCCAGCGCCCCGGCCCGGCCAATGCCGCTGGAGGCGCCTGTGAGCACGATGACCGGCTGTGCGACGGGCCGATTGACCGGCGCCGATGGGCTGGAGGACATGGGATCTCCCTGTTGGGCTGAAACGTGGAATGGCTGGCGGTATCAGGCAAACCGTGTTCCCGACCGCTTGAAGCGCCACCGCCCGGCCCCACATGGCCACGATGCCCATCCTCTTGCTGACCGCCCTGCTCCACCTCTACATCGGCTGGCGCATCGCGCCGCAGTTGCCAGGACCCTGGGCCAGCGGCCTGCTCATCGCCGTGCTGGTCGCCTCCGCAATGCTCATTCCGGCCGCCTTCTTCGGCCGCAAGGCCCGCGCGCGCAGCAGCGCGGACCGCTGGACCTGGGCCGGCATGACCGCTTTGGGCCTGTTCTCGATGCTGTTTGTGCTGACGCTGCTGCGCGAATTCGTGCTGCTGGCCGCGATGCCGTTTGCCTCGCTGCCATCGCTCGCGGCAGTCACCGCCGAGGCCGTGCCGGTGCTGGCTTTGCTCGGCGTGCTGCTCGGCTTCCTGAACGCCCGCCGCACGGCGCAGGTGCGCGATGTGAAGGTGCCGGTGGCCGGCCTGCCAGCCGCGCTGGAAGGCTTCACCATCGCCCAGATCACCGACGTGCACATCGGCCCCACCGTCAAGAAGCCGTATGTGCAGGCCATCGTGGACCGGGTCAACCAGTTGCAGGCCGACGCCGTGGCCATCACCGGCGATCTGGTGGACGGCCGCGTGCACGACCTGCATGACGACGCCGCACCGCTGGCCGGCCTGCGCTCGCGCCATGGCACGTTTTTCGTCACCGGCAACCACGAGTACTACAGCGGCGCGCCGGAATGGGTGGCGCTGCTGGGCAAGCTGGGGCTGCGCGTGTTGACCAACGAACACGTGGTGCTGCAACACGGCAGCGCGCAACTGGTGATGGCCGGCGTGGCCGACTTCAGCGCCGGCCACTTCGAGCCCGAAAACCGCAGCGACCCGCAGCGCGCGATGGCCGGTGCGCCGGCCGGCGCAGGTGCCAAGGTGCTGCTGGCCCACCAGCCGCGCAGCGCACCCGCCGCGGCAGACGCCGGCTTCGACGTGCAACTCTCCGGCCACACCCACGGCGGCCAGTTCTGGCCCTGGAACCTGTTCGTGCCGCTGCAGCAACCCTTCACCGCCGGCCTGCACAAGCTGCGCAACCTGTGGGTCTACACCAGCCGCGGCACCGGCTACTGGGGCCCGCCGCTGCGCCTGGGCGCGCCATCGGAAATCACCCGGCTGCGGCTGGTTGCCGCGAGCTGAGGCATGATGCAGCGGAGCGCTGCACGCCATCCCCAAACTCTCGGCGAGCCGGCCAGGCCGGCAGCTGTCCGCAACGAGGATTTGACGTTGAACACCCCTGACGAAATGCTCAGCCGTGGCCTGCTCACGGCAGACCAGCACCACCAGATCAGCGCCTGGATTCACCATGCCAAGACGCCCGAGGCCATCATGCAGATGCCAGCCCCGCTATGGCAGGCGCTGTCGCTGGCCAGCGTGTTGATGAACGTGGACAGCGAGCTGACCCAGCCGCCGAGCTTCGACCTGGGGGCTTGAGCCGCTGCGCTCAGCCGGCCACGCGCTCGATGCGCTCGAAGCGCATCACCCAGTTGACCTCCCAACTCTGGCCGCCATCGGTCGAGAAGGCCTGCTCCCAGCCGGGCGAGGCGCTGCGGGTGTCGGTCCAGCGGAAACGCACGCGGATGGGCTGGCCGTTGAACCGGTCGTCGGCGTAGAACAGGCCGGTGCCCTGGTCATCGAAACTGCCCAGCATCGGCGTGTCGAGCTGGTGAGGATGGCGCTGGTCCAGCCACCAGATGGCCCATTGCCCGGTCTCGCCGTCGAACGAGCGCAGCGTCACCGCGCGGTAGCTGCCGGCCGGCAGGTGCAGCAGGTTGTCGTCCACATTGCCGGCGCCGCCCAGCAGCGGCCGCGTCTCGCAGGCGCCGGAAAAGGTTTCCCATTCGTTGCAGCCAGCCAGGCGCTCGCGCAGGCGGCGGTGCTGCACCTGCCAGTGACCGTGGAAGAAGTCGAAGTCGTGGGCGTTGGAAGCGTGGTTCATGGTGTCTCCTTTGAAAACTCAGGCGTGCAGCGCTGAGCGAGGGGTGGGCAGCAGCCGCAGCTGCTGTGTGGGACGGGCAAGCCATGGCGCGAGCGCCGGGCCAAAGCCGGCCCAGGCGTCCAGCGCAGCGAGGTCCGCGAAGATGGCCACGCAGACCAGCACCGACTCGCCTTCGCGCACCGGCAGCGCCGGGAAGTTGTTGGGCGTGGCGTCGGTGACAAACCAGGCTTGCTCAAGCGCACCGGCGTCGGCCAGCTGCCGCGCAAGCGTGTGCCGGCAGAGTGCCAGCAGGTCGCCGCTGGCCGGCGCCGCGAGCGGATGGACGTGGACGGCGCAGGTGCCGGCGGGCGCCGCCACCCGCCGCCCGGGTGCTGCCAAGCCCGCACCAGGCCACGCAGGCCGCAACAGCAGCACATCGTCCGAATCGATCATCGTGGCGTTGGCCGCATCGCGATGCGCCTGCCAGATGGGGCCGCCGTAGAACGCACCCAGGCTGGCTGGCCGGCTGGCCATGTCGGCAAAGCCGCGCAGCCAGACGAAGCGGTCGGCATCGTCCAGGTCGCGGAACTGGCCCAGCACCTTCAGTCCTAGCGCTTCCTGCGGCTCGATGAACTCGCGCTCGAAGAGCCCGATCAAGCGGTCGCGCTGGCCGGGGTGCAGCGTGTACTGGCGCAGCTCGACGACGGAGCAGTCGGGCGGCGCTGTGACCGAGGAAGCGGTGGGTGTCATCGGTGTCTCCATGGCAATGAAGGCGATGATCGGCGGCATAAGATGACACCTTCTGTCATGTTTTAGCGCCGTGCGACAAAACCATGAAAGCCAGCCGCCTGCTGTCCATCCTGATGCTGCTGCAGTCCCGCGGGCGGCTCACCGCAGCGGCGCTGGCCGAGGCCCTGGAGGTGTCCGAGCGCACCGTGCTGCGCGACATTGACCAGCTCTCCGCTGCCGGTGTGCCGCTGTGGGGTGAGCGCGGCAGGGCCGGCGGCTTCCAGTTGCGCGAAGGCTGGAGCACCCAGCTGACCGGCATGACCGAGCCCGAGGCCAACGCCTTGCTGCTGGCTGGCCTGCCCGGCCCGGCCACCGAGCTGGGCCTGGGCGCTGCGGCCGCATCCGCCCGCCTGAAACTACTGGCCAGCCTGCCCACCGGCTGGCGCGAGCAGGCCGACCAGGTCGGCGAGCGCCTGCACATCGACCCGGTGGACTGGTACCGCGCGCAGGACACGCCCAAGTACCTGCGCGAGGTGGCCGACGCCGTGTGGCACGCCAGGGGCCTGAAGGTCCACTACGACAGCTGGCGTGGCGCCATCGAGCGCGAACTCGAGCCACTTGGCCTGGTGCTGAAGGCCGGTGCCTGGTACCTGATCGCGCGCAGCACCGGCCAGACAGGCGAACGCACCTACCGCCTCGCCAGCCTGCTGGACCTGGCATTCACCGGCACGACCTTCCAGCGCCCCCCGCAGCGTCAACCTGGCCGAAACCTGGCGCGCCTCCGCCGCCCGCTTCGAGGCCGAGCTGCGCACGCTGCAGGCCCACGTACGCGTGTCGCCACGCGCCCTCGGCTGGCTGCGCAACAGCCGCCTTCCCGCGGTCCCGGTGCCAGGGTCCACCCCGTCCACAGACGATTGGCAGGAAGTGCTGATGCCCATCGAGTCCATCGAACACGGCGCACGGCAGTTGCTGGGCTGGGGCGCCGAAGTGGAAGCGCTGGCACCTGCCGAGTTGCGCGCACTGGTGCTGAGCATGGCGCAGGCGGTGGTGGCGCGACTGGAAGCGAGGGGCGCGGCGACGTGAACGGGCTCCCGTTTCGCAAATTTCGCGTATTTCGAGCCAGCGGCTAAACTTCGCTGCATGAAGGCTGCATCCAAACCCGGCACCACGGCCTTGACCGTGAACATCGAGATCGATCCGCTGATCGAAGTTGTTCGTCGCCACGTGAAGCTTTCGGCGCAGGCCAGCCGCCTGATCCGGGGCGACCTGGCGAAGCTGTTCCAGCACCCCGAAATCCGCAGCGGCGCCAAGCGCGCAGCAGCGAAGCCAACAGCGCCAGCGGATCCCGTGCTGAGCACCCAGGAGGCCGCAGCCCTGGTCGGCATGTCCAGGCCTTACATCGTCGCGCGCATCGAGGCGGGCGACATTCCCCTGCACCAGCGCGTTGGCAATCAGCGCCGGGTGCTGAAGTCGGACGTGCTGGCCTGGCATCAGCGCGAGCACATGCAGCGCCGGCGGGCCATCGCCCAGCTTGGCGCAGACCTGGACGACGAGATCTTTGCAGGTTGAGCAGCATTGATCCCTGTTGTCGCCGATGCGGACACGCTGTTTGGCGCCACCACGCGGGGCCTGCTGATCCACCTGGACTACCGCGGTGCCATACGCCTGCACTGGAGCCCACTGATCCTCGATGAACTGAGCCGCGCCCTGGTCGACACCGGGCGCAAGCCAGATCTTGCTTCCGACTGCGCTGTTCGAACAGTCGCCCCGTGAACTGGCATCGGCCTTTGCGTCCCTGCGCGCCACGCTGCGCTCAGCACCCACACCCGAGCTGTTGTTGTCACGACTGGCCGCCGACGGACAGTCGCAGGCAGCGGCAGCCTTGCTCAAACGCTGGCAGCAAGACGACTTCGCGCTTTGAGAGATTGGCTTCGTGCAGGCCCTGTTGTCACCTGAGGGTCAGCCAACCGACACCTGAGCGGCGCACACTTCAGTTGCCATGCGCACGCCGCCGTTGATCGCCATCGAGGCCTTGTTGGCTGCCGCCGAAACCGGCAGCTTCAGCTTGGCGGCGGAGCGCTTGGCGATCAGCGCTTCGGCGCTGTCGCGGCGCATCCAGGCACTGGAGAGCGCGCTGGGCCGGCCCTTGTTTGTGCGTGGGCCGGGCAGCGCGCTGGCATTGACTGCCGCGGGCCGGCAGTACCTGCAGGCGGTGCATGGGCCGCTGCAGGCGATTGCCGATGCCGGGCTGGCGCTGCAGGGCCAAACACAGGCGCCGGTGCTCAGGCTGATGGCTTCGCATTCGCTGGCCACCGGCTGGCTGGCGCCTCGGCTGGGCCAGCTGGGCGACCTGCTGGGCGGCTGCGAGATCGAGTTGCTGATTGGCCGCACGCCCGCCGAGCTGCTGCGCTGCGGCGCGGACCTGGGCTTGCTGGCAGGCCCGCTGGAGGACACCCACGCGACGGAGCTGACCACGCGCCCTTTGGTGGAACTGACCGCGGTGCCGGTGGCTGCACCCCGGCTGGCGCCGGCCTTCGCGGGCAGCAGCGAAGTCTTGGTACCGCAAGTCCTGGGCTCACGCCGGTTGGCGGTGCAGGAACCCGGTGACCTCTGGCCGCACTGGGCCCGGGCGGCCGGTTGGCGCGGCGAAGTGGCCCCCAGCGCCAGCAGCTTCGCCACGCTGATGCTGCTGTTCGAAGCCTGCGCCGCCGGCAGGGGCCTGGCGCTGGGCCTGGCACTGCATGCCGAGCGCCTGCTGCGCGAGGGCCGGCTGCAGCGCCTGCCGCTGCCTGCGGTGGCGCTGGGCCGGCACTACCTGATGGCCCAGCCCGCCCAGTTGCCGGCAGCCCGCCGCCCCCATGTGCGCCGCCTGGGCGACTGGCTGGAGGCCGAGGCGGCCCGCAGCGCGGCGGTGTTTGCGGCAAGCTGACCCTCAACTGCCCGGCCGCGCCACGAGCAGGCTGGACGCAGGCCATTCATTGCGCTGCAGCCGCAGCCAGCCGGCGGCGATGGCGTCTCTGCCGTCCAAGTGGCGGTACTCGAACCACGGGCGCTGGACCTCGGTCCACCAGCCCAGCGCTTCCTGCAGCCGCTGGTCAAACTCGCCAGCGCCCCAGTCCGCCACCAGCGCCTGGATCTGGCGCGGGCCCGAAAAGACCTCCGTGGGCACGCGCAGGCCTTGCGCCGCAGCGCCCACCTCGCCGCCATGCGTGCTGCCCACGCACAGCAAGCGCTGGCAGCGCGGTGCTAGCGTCTGCAGCAAGCGCCCGAGCAAAGCCGCGTTGCCAGAGAAGTCGATCACCAGCACCGGGCCGGCCGTGTCCGCAAGCTCGGGCATTGCTTCGTAGCTCACCAGGCGTTCGAACAGCGCCATCTCGCGCAACCAGGCGGTGTTGCGTGCACTGCTCAGGCCCAGCAAGCGGGTGCGGCCGCCCATCAGATGCGCCAGCCCCAGCGCCGTCTTGCTGGCCGCGCTGACGAGGATCACCGAGGTACCTGGGGCCAGCTCCAAGGCCAGCCGCTGCGCCAGCGCGAAGGAGGTGATGAACAGCGGCTGCCAGCAGGCCTGGGCCGCCAGCGCGGCCTCGTCGCCAGTGGGGGCCTCACGGTATTGCTGGTACACAGGGTTCAGCCCCGCACGCGCGGGGCCCACCGCGCGCAGGCCTTGCCGTGCCGGCATCACCTGCAGGCGCAACACCGAGGCCAGCGGCCACAGCCCGAACCAGCGTGAGCCCGGCGCAACGCCAGGCAGGCCGGACGCCAGCACCCGCGCATGCCCCCAGGCCGGCACCTGGGCCCAGCCCGCGGCGGCGTCCGCTTCGTCTGGTGGATAGAGCGACCAGAAGCCCAGCGAGTCGCCCATGGCCGCATAGGTCAGCGTGTTGGCACTCAAGGCCAGCCGCTCGACGGCCAGGTGCAGCTCACCGGGCGCAGCCTCCTCCGGCAGAACCACCGGTCGCTGCAAGGTCCGGCCGAAGTCCTGCCTGTCGACCAGCAAGCGCCAGCCGTTGCACGGCTCTTGCGGCGGCACCCTCTGCGCCCTCTGCCCCATGCTCAACCTCCGTCTTCACGACACCGAGCCGCCATGATGGCCAGCCGGGGCCAGCGCTGCCAACGCATTCGATGCAAGCCGGCTTGCGCCAGACGCAAGCACGGCGGCGAGGCCGCGAACCTGTTGTGCTGTAGGCCTCGGCTGACACCACGGCGCGCTGCGGCCAAGGAGAATTCGGCGGTTGTTTTCTGCAAGGTTCCCGCATGCCCTGGCCCCCCGCTCCCTCAGCCACCATCCCCCCGTCCCGCCAACCCGGACGGCGGCTGCTGGCCGGCGCCATCGGGGCCGTCCTGCCCTGGTTCGCCCAGGCGCAGAGCCTGGCCGACTGCGCTGCGCTGACCGATGACGCCAGGCGCCTGGCCTGCTACGACACCTTCGCCCGCGGCAGCGCAGCGCCAGCCGCGCCAGCTGATACCAAGCCCGCACCCGTGCCGCTGCCGGTACGCAACGAGCCCAGCGCGCTGCAGCAAGTGGCCACCGCGCCCAGCGGCCAGGGCCTGGCCGCGGCCGACTACCTCACCAAGTTCTGGGAGTTGGAACCCAGTGCCAAGCGCGGCACCTTCGTCGTGCGCACCTACCAGCCCAATGCGCTGCTGCCGGCGCATTACTCCAACAACATCAACCGGTTGCCGGCCAGTCCCACGCACCCGAGCGACGGCGTCCAGCAGCCCTACAAGAGCACCGAGGCTGCGCTGCAGCTTTCGTTGCGGGCCAAGGTGCTGGAAGACGCGCTGCTGCCCAATGCGGACCTGTGGGTCGCCTTCAGCCAGAAGTCGATCTGGCAACTCTGGAACAGCGCCGAATCCTCCCCGTTCCGCAGTTCCGACTACCAGCCCGAGGTCATGTACACCGTGCCCATTTCGGACAAACTGGGCCTGCTGCCATCGGGGTGGCGCTGGCGCATGCTGCAGGCCGGCATTGCGCACGAGTCCAACGGCCAGCCCGACCCGCTCTCGCGCAGCTGGAACCGGGCCTACCTGGGCACCGCCTTCACGCGCGACGACTACGCGCTGCAGGCCGTCTTCAATCACCGGCTGGCCGAGACCGGCACCGACGACAACCCGCACATCACCGACTACATCGGCCACACCGAGTTGAGCGCCTCCTGGTTCCCGGGCGTGAACACCATGCAGCTGGTGGCGCGCACCTCGTTCAAGTCCTGGTCCAAAGGCTCGCTGAAGCTGAGCTGGAGCCACCCGGTGTTCTCGGACAAGCCAGACGGCCTGCGCTGGTACGTGCAGGCCTTCACCGGCTACGGCGAGACGCTGCTGGACTACAACCACCGGCAGACCAGCATCGGCGTGGGCTTCACGCTGTTCCAGCTGTAGGCGACAAGGCGCCCTCGTCGCCGAAGGCCTGCAGCGCAAACTCGATGAAGCCCTTCAGCTTGGGCGAGCGCTGGCGCTCAGGTGCATAGAGCAAATGCATGGGCCGGCTGGGCAGCGCGTGGCCGGTCAGCAGTTGCAGCAGGCGGCCTTCGGCCAGGTCCGCCGCCACCATCACTTCCGGCAGCATCGCAATGCCCAGGCCGGCCAGCGCTGCGCGGCGCAGCGCCTGCGCCTGGTTGACGGCCACCGGCCCGTCGACCGCGACAACGATCTCGCCCCCGCCTTGCGCAGCCGCGAAGCGCCACTGCCGCTCGGTCCAGCGCCATTCGGTGCCGGCCGGGTAGGTGAAGGCCAGGCAGTCGTGGCCCGACAGTTCCTGCGGGCGCACCGGCCGGCCGCGGCGGGCCACGTAGGCCGGCGCGGCGCACAGCAGCAGGCGGTGCTCGCGCAGCGGGCGCGCTACCAGGCGCGGGTTCTCCAGCGTGCCCAGGCGGAACGCGGCGTCGAAGCCTTCGTCCACCAGGTCCACCAGGCGGTCGGTCAGCACCACGTCCACCTTCACGGCGGGATGGCGCGCCAGGTACTCGGGCAGCAAAGGCATCAGGCATTCGGCACCGAAGGTGGGCGGCGCGGTGACGCGCAGCGTGCCGCCAGGCGTGGCCAGCGCGTCTTCGGCCAGCCGGCCCGCCGCCTCGATCTGGCCCAGGATGTCGGTGCAACGCGCGTGGTACAGCGCGCCGAACTCGGTCAGCCGCTGGCGGCGCGTGGTGCGGTGGAGCAGCGGCGCGCCCAGGCGCTGCTCCAGCGCGCGCAAATGGTTGCCCACCATGGTGGTGGACATTTCCAGGCGCTGCCCGGCGGCGGTGAGGCTGCCGGCGTCCACGACGGCGACGAACACCTGCATGGCTTGATGAAGATCCATGCCGGCGATTGTCAACCCATACTGCAAGGTGAATGAAGATCCGGAACATTGATCTGGAACAGCGCGCTAATGACACTGCGGTTCCCACCTCAAAGGAGACCGCCATGCAGATCATCGAAGCCAAGCCACCCGCCTGGCGCAACCCGCCCGCCGCGCTGATGCAGACCTACGCACCTGCCGACGTCGAATTCGTTGCCGGCCGCGGCGCGCGGCTGTGGGACGCGCAGGGCCGCGAGTACCTGGACGCCGTGGCGGGCGTGGGCGTGAGCCTGCTGGGCCATGCCCACCCGGCGCTGGTGGCCGCCATTGCCGACCAGGCCGGCCGCGTGCTGCACCTGTCCAACCTGTACCACGGCGCGTGGGCGCAGCAGCTGGCCGAGCGGCTGGCGGCGGTGTCCGGCATGCAACGCGCGTTTTTCGGCAACTCGGGTGCCGAGGCGAACGAGGCGGCGCTGAAGCTGGCGCGGCTGCATGCACACAAGCGCGGCATTGCGCAGCCGCTGGTCGTGGTCATGACCCAGGCCTTCCACGGGCGCACGCTGGCCACGCTGTCGGCCAGCGCCAGCCCCGTCGTGAGGGAAGGCTACGCGCCCTACGTGGAAGGTTTCCTGCGGCTGCCGTTTGGCGACGCGCAAGCGCTGGCCGACGCGCAGGCCGAGCACGGCGAGCGCATCGTCGCGGTGCTGGTCGAGCCGGTGCAGGGCGAAGGTGGCGTGCAGGTGGCGCCGCCGGGCTACCTCAGCGCGCTGCGCACGCTGTGCACCCGCCACGGCTGGCTGCTGATGCTCGACGAGGTGCAGACCGGCCTGGGCCGCACCGGCCGCTGGTTCGCGTTCCAGCACGAAGGCGTGCTGCCGGACGTGCTGACGCTGGCCAAGGGCCTGGCGGGTGGCGTGCCGATTGGCGCCTGCCTGGCGGCCGGCGAAGCAGCCGAGTTGTTCACGCCCGGCAGCCATGCCAGCACCTTCGGCGGCAACCCGCTGGCCTGCCGCGCGGCCTGCACAGTGCTGGAAGTGATCGAGCAGCAAGGCCTGGTGGCGAATGCCGCTGCACAAGGCGAGGCACTGCTGAGCGGCCTGCGCGAGGCGCTGGCGGACCGGCCACGGGTGCGCGAGTTGCGCGGCATGGGGCTGATGCTGGGCATCGAGCTGGATGCGCCTTGCCGCGAGATCGCGCTGCGGGCGCTGCAGGAGCACCGGCTGCTCGTCAACGTGACACGCGACAACGTGATCCGCCTGCTGCCGCCGCTGGTGCTGCAGCGGCAGGAGGTCCAGGCCATCATCGACGCGCTGGCCGCGCTCACAGCTTGATCGCGCTCACTCGTCCTTGAACAGCGGCGCGCGACCTTCCATGCCGGCGCGCACCGCCTCCTGCTGCTGTGCGCCGCCCATCACCTTTTGCTGCTCGCGCGCTTCGGCCAGCAGCACCTCGGCCGGCGTCGTCTGCGGCAGCAGGTTGCACAGGCGCTTGGCGCCACGAATGGCCTGCGGGCTGCGTGTGGCAATGCCGGCGGCTATGGTGCGCGCCTCGGCCAGCGGGTCGGCGCAGGCGCGCGTGGCCAGGCCCAGCGCCACGGCCTCTTCGCCACTCACCACGCGGCCGGTGTAGACCAGCTCGCGCAACTGGTCGCCGCGCACCAGGCCGGCCGCCAGCGCCATGCCGGCCATGTCAGGCACCAGGCCCCACTTGATCTCCATCACGCTGAGCTTGGCGTCCGGCGTCACCAGCCGGATGTCGGCCCCCAGCGCAATCTGCAGGCCACCACCGTAAGCCACGCCATGCACCGCGGCAATGACCGGCACCGGCAGCGCATGCCAGCCCCAGGCGACCTGCTGGAAGGCGTTGGCCAAGCCATGGGTGCGGGCGGCCAGGTCGTTCATGTTGCCGGCGTCGTGCGAGCGCTGGGCGCGTTCGCTCTCGCCCATCGCGACGAAGCTCGCCAGGTCCAGCCCGGCGCAGAAGGCCCGGCCCTCGCCGTGCAGCACCACCACACGCACGCGCCTGTCTTCGGCCAGCTGGGCAATCGTGCGGTTGATGGCTTCGAACATCGCCGTGTCCAGCGCGTTCATCTTCTCGGGCCGGTTCAACGCGACTTCGGCGATGCCGCGTTCGTCGATGCTGAGGCGCACACGGGCGCTGGTTTCGGTGGGGCTTGTCATCGGGTCTCCTGTGAAGCGGGTTCCGGCCGCCAGCGCGCCAACGCCTCGGCCAGGGTGGTTTCGCCGGGCGCCTCGGGCGGGCGGGAAGGCGTGCGCGAGAAGCGTGGGGCTGGCGCGGGCTGCGTCAGGCCGTCGAGGTCGACAAAGGTCTGCCGTGCCTGGTTGTGCCGGTGCTGCGGCGCCTCGTCCCAGTCCAGCACCGGGGCGAAGCAGGCATCGGTTCCTTCGAGCAGTGCGCACCATTCTTCGCGCGTGCGGGTGGCGAACAGCGCGGCCATTTGGGCTTTCTGTGCGGGCCATTGGGCCGGGTCGAGCTGCGCGTCGAACACGGCATCCGTCATGCCGCAACGCTGGCGCAGTTCGGCGTAGAACTGCGGTTCGATGGCGCCGATGGCCACGAACTTGCCATCCGCGCAGGCATAGCTGTCATAGAACGGCGCGCCGCCGTCCAGCATGTTGCCGCCGCGCTGGTTGCTCCACTCGCCGCGGGCCGTGTAGCTGTACATGAAGGCCGACAGCAGCGCCGCGCCATCGGTCATCGCCGCGTCCACCACCTGCCCGCGGCCGCTTCGCTGCGCCTCGTTCAGCGCGGCCAGCAGGCCCACCGCCAGCAGCATCGCGCCGCCGCCGAAGTCGCCCACGTAGTTCAGCGGCGGCACCGGCTTCTCACCGGCACGGCCAATGGCATGCAGCGCCCCGCTGATGGCGATGTAGTTCAGGTCATGCCCTGCTGCATGCGCCAGCGGCCCCTGCTGGCCCCAGCCTGTCATGCGGCCATAGACCAGGCGAGCATTGCGTGCCAGGCACAGCTCCGGGCCCAGGCCCAGCCGCTCCATCACGCCGGGGCGAAAGCCTTCGATCAGCGCATCGGCCTGGTCGATCAGCGCCAGCGCGGCTTCGGTGCCTTCGGCCTTGCGCAGGTCCAGCGCCAGCTGCGCGCGGCTGCGGGTCGTGATGTCGGTCGGCACCACCGGCACGCCGGGGCGGGTGATGCGCAGCACGTCGGCGCCCATGTCGGCCAGCAGCATCGCGCAGAACGGCGCCGGGCCCAGCCCTGCGAATTCCACGACCTTGAGTCCTGACAACGGTCCGGCCATGCGGTGGGTCCTGACTGGCAATGAGGGAGTGCCATCTTGGCCGAGCACGTCGCAGCAAGCCATCGGCGTAAACAATGAAAAGTGCGGCTCAACGCAGCTGCAAGGCCTCCAGCCGCGCCCGCAGCATCGGCGGCAACTCGACCGGCCTCCGGCTCTCCTTGTCGATGCAGACCAGCACCGCGTCCGACACGGCATGGCAGAGCGTGCCGTCGAACAAGGCCGTGCGCATCGGCATCGCGCTGCGGCCGAAGGGGCCGGCGCCGCTGGCCAGTTGCCACTCGCGCGGCGGCGGGGCCACGCGCAGGATGCGCAGGCGCACCTGGGCCACCAGTGCATTCATCTTGCCCGTGGGCGGCAGGCCCTCGGCCTGGCGGTGCAGCAACTGCATGCGGCCGTGTTCGGCGTAGCGGGCCAGCGCCAACGCATCGGTCTGGCGCTGCGGATCCAGGTCGCTGAAGCGCGTGGGGAGGCTGCTGTGCATTGCGTAGGCCTCGGGGCCGGCGCGCAGCGCCGCCGGGTCGTCACCACCCGCCGGGGAGCCGGCCAGCACATCGCCGGTGGGCGGTGGCTGGTCATGCAAGGCGGTGGCCAAGGGACCTGCCACATCGGCCGGCAGCGCGCAGATCTCGCCCTGCTGCCAGGCGCGCATCTCGATGTCCTGCAGGCCGATGCAGCGCCCGGCCTGGAACAGCCCGCTGGCCAGGCGCCAGCGCTCGCCGTCCACCGCCAGCAGCCTCAGCCCGGCATGCAAGGGCTCGGGGTAATGGCCTTCCTCGATGAAGTGGGTGACCAGTTCCGAGGGCCGCAGCAGCGGCGATTCGCGGCGCCAGCTCTGGGGGCCGAACAGCGCCATCTGCCACTGCTGGCGCGCCTCGATGTGCAGGCCGATCACGGCGCTGTTGTTCAGGTGGCCCAGCGTGTCCACGTCTGCATGGCGCGGCTGCAGCCTGGTGTGCCAGACATAGGCGGCAGGGTCAAGTCGCCAGGCGGGGTGTCTCATCGGTGACAGCAGGCTCGCGGTGCAAAGAGGCATCTTAGAGGCGCCGGCCACCCCGCAGGCCAATCCGGGGAAATGCGAGCCCGGGCCGGCAGGCGGTCCCGGCATCTGCCAACATGCACGCCTCTGTTGAGGCCCTCTTTCAGGATGTCCCGATGCAAGTCCAAGAAGCCATTGCCTCGCGCCGCTCGGTGCGCGATTTCCTGCCCACCCCAGTGCCGGGCGAGACCATCCGCCGGGTGCTGACGCAAGCGCTGCGTGCACCGTCCGGCGGCAACCTGCAGCCCTGGTACCTGCACGTGGTGGGCGGCGAGCGACTGGACGCGCTGAAGGCACTGATGCGCGAGCGCCTGGATGCGGGCACTGCCGAGGAAGCCGAGTACGACGTCTATCCGCGCGAACTGCTCTCGCCCTACCGCGACCGGCGCTTCCAGATTGGCGAGGACATGTACGCCACGATGGGCGTGCCCCGCGAGGACAAACCCGCCCGCCGCCGCTGGTTCGCCCGCAACTACGAATTCTTCGGCGCCCCGCTGGCCCTGTTCTGCACACTGGACAAGCGCCACGGCCCGCCGCAATGGTCAGACGCCGGCATGCTGCTGCAGTCCATCATGCTGCTGCTGCGCACCGAGGGCCTGGACAGTTGCCCGCAGGAGTCCTGGGCGAACTACCCACAGACGCTGCGCGAGTTCCTGGGCATCCCGCCCGAGCGCATGCTGTTCACCGGCATGGCCATCGGCTACGCCAACATGGCGCACCCGGTGAACTCGCTGGTGGCGCAGCGTGCACCGCTGGAAGAGGTGGTGAGCTTCGAGGGAATCTGAGCTTCAGCCCGCGATCAACGGCCCGCCAGCAGATCCACATACGCGCCCTGCACCAGCTGAGCTGGCGCCACGCCGAGCCTGCCCATCAACGCATGCGCCTCGGCCATGCCCTCAGCCTCGGATTCTTCGGGCGCCAGCACCACTTCGAGTTCGAGAAAGTCGCCCAGTCCCAGCACGCGGTCCAGGTGGATGCGGGTGCGGCCGGCGATGAACAAAGTGCGTTGCTTCCGCACCCGGCCGACCACGCCATGCGCCAGCGTCAACACTTCGCGCAGGCTATCCGGCGATTCGGTTGTTGAGCGTTGGTAGAAGCTGGTCTTCGGGCCTGCGCTGTCGGCCCGCTGGTAGAAGATCAGCTCGCCGCGGCCGTCCGCGAACTGGCGAAGCTTCAGCCGGCCTTGGGCGCACGCGAAGAAGCTGTCGTCCTGCTGGATCAGCGTCGGCCCTTCGTCGGCGACTGACGCGGCGAGCGGCAACAGCGCCTCGACGCTGGCGATGCGGGCCTTGATTTCGATGTTGCGGTTCATCTCTCTGCAGCCTCGGGTTCGAGATTCATCTCATACCTGAACTCGCCACCCTCGGGCTCCCCCACCTTTCGCCAACCTTTGCGTTCGTAAAACCCGCAGGCCCTGGTTGTCACGCCGGTGGTCAGCCACAGCAAGGGCAACTTCACCGACCGCAGCCAAGCCAGCATCTCGTCGTGCAAACGTCCGCCATGGCCAAGGCCCTGCGCGTTCGGGTGCACGAACAGCGCCCAGATATTGCCGGTATGCGCATTGTCGATCGCGAAGGCGACGATGCCGCCTTGCTGCTCCACCACCCAGCCGCGGCCGGTCTGCTCGATGGCCTCGATGACCTCCCCATCCGAGATGCGGCCGGGGGTCAGCGTGTTTTCGGTGACGGCGTAGCGGACGGACCAGATGCCAGGCAGATCGGTGCGGCTGGCTTGGCGCAGGGTGAATGCCATGTGGTCACCCTGGCCGCACAACTGCTGTAAGAAGTCTTGCCATGCCCATCGTCTTGCTCCCTGTCGATCAAGTTGCCGTCGCGCACTTTGCCATGCACCCGGACAGCAGTCATGCCTCAGGCATGGGATCCACCATCAGCGCTGCGGCAAAACTGCAAATGGCCTCGGCCGCCTGGCGGGAATGCGTCTGCAGCAGGAAGTGCGGCGCATCAAACGACGCCCACTGCAGATCTGCCTTCAACTGGCGAACGCGTTGGCCTGCGGCGGCAGGAACAACCCAATCCTGCGCGGCTTGCAGATACAGCATCGGCACGGCCACCTGCCGCAAAGCGCTGCTGACATCGGCGGCCAGCACGGCGTTCAGCCGCGCACGCAGCGCCTCCACCGAGACAGACGCCAGTGCTTCGGCCAGGGCTTGCTGCAGTGCAGGGCTGGTCCAGCGTCCCATCAAAAGCCGTCCCAACCAACGCGAAGGCACTGCCCGCATCGGCAGCCAGCGCATGACGCTTCGCAAGCCTGAGGCCCAGGGATGCGGATTGCCCGCAAAAGTGCAGGACAGCACGACACCTCGCAACATTGGCGGACGCTCCGCCGCCAGCAGCAACGCCACCGGCCCTGAAAACGATTCGCCCAACAGCACGTACGGCCGGTCCCCGGGAAGTTGCACGCGCACGCGGTCGACCAGTGCTTCGTAGCCGGCAGGCAAGGTCGTGGGATAACGCATCACCAACGCTTCGCAAGTTGCGGGCAAGGCAGCCAGGAACGGTTCAAGCAAGATCCCGGTGCCGTCCAGCCCAGGCAGCAAGACCAGCGTAATCAACCGGCGTCCTCCGCCGGCACGACCAGGCGCATCGGGCGGTGAGGCGCGCTCGCGCTCATCACGCGGCGTGAACAGGCGTTGCCGACGTGTCAGGCGCCAGTCCCGCCAGTACCGCGGCCAGGCGGTCCAGGTTCTGCTCGTTGGCCACCACGACAAAGGCGGCGATGCGGTCGCATTCGGCTTCGGTGTCGAAACGCTGCTGCCAGTGCAGCCGTGTCTGTTGCGTGCCGACCGGCTCCAGGCGAAGCGTCATTTCAAAGTGGTGGCCGGAGAGGTGGTCGAACACGATGAGTTCGGGGGCGACGACCTGGGCAAACACGCTTTCGTTCGGGAAGTCGCTGCCATCCGGCGCGTGCATCACGAAGCGCCAGCGGCCGCCGGGCCGGAAGTCGAACTCGGCGAAGGTGTTGCGAAAGCCTGCCGGGCCCCACCACTGCGCGAGTTGCGTGGGGTCCGCAAAGGCCCGGAACACCCGCTCGGGCGGCGCATCCAGCAGCCGGTGGCTGAGCATGTCGCGGCCATGCTGGCCGATGGCGGGCAGCGCGACCGCAGGCGGGGTGGCGGGTTCGGACTTCATGGCAGAGATGCTACTGCGACCTCGCTGGCGGCAGCGAGCTTGCGGGCCGCCATCCAGTCACCTCGGCTCCGGCATCCACCCCGCGCCGGCCAGGTGCCTGCGGCAGGCTGGTTGTGGCGCCGCGCAAACAACCTTGGGGGTTGCCCCTTGCTGGCGTGCGGACATCGCCAATTCGGTGTTACGGTGTGCCAACCAGGAAGCTCATTGAAGCCCTCTACACGCTCATCCCAGCCTGCGCCAGTGCGCATCGACCCCTTGCGCAACGCCTTGCTGGCCACGGTGGATGCGCTGCACCGCCGCCGGGCCGACCTGGTGAGCGAATCGCTGATTGAGGCCTACGTGGCCGCGTTCTGGATGGAATGGGCTGGCGGCACGCTCAAGCTCACCGAAACCGGCCAGAACATCTGCAAGCAGCTGCGCGCTGCAGCGAGGGTCGCATGATCCGCCTGCAGATTGCCATCCAGCTCGACTACGAAGTCTCCGCCACCGGCAGCGACTTCGTCTTCAACATCCACGCCGCGCAAACCGCCCGCCAGCATGTGCTGGACGAGCAGCTCACGCTGAGCCAGCCGGTGGCCTACCGCGTGGAGAACGAGCCCAGCAGCGGCAACCGCCT
>Ga0307514_10001175_pt1 | contig 35374 bp, 42 predicted proteins | sample 16_EM_MG_FD_203088 | JGI IMG/M metagenome (GOLD analysis project Ga0307514, IMG submission 203088) | Populus trichocarpa ectomycorrhiza microbial communities from riparian zone in the Pacific Northwest, United States - 16_EM | ecosystem: Host-associated > Plants > Roots > Unclassified | place... | reverse complement strand
TCCTTCTCTCCTCCTTCCTAACCTTCTTCTCGGCCTTTCGTAACCGACGTTCCTCTTTCGCTTCTTCCGTTTCGACGGGTTTTTCGGGTTTGTCTTGTATGGGGACGGGAATCGAATTCGATCCGGTCGCACCACTGGCTGAGGTAGACGTTGTTGTTGGGTTACCCGGGAGGCCAGGTTTTGAAGGGCCAAATCCCCTGTAAAGAGAGGTACCATAAGAGATCTGTAGGAAAGCGCGGTCTAGTAGGAGAACTCACAGAGCGGCCGCAAGAGCTTCAGCTTCAGCTTCCTTGATCATCTTCATTTCTTGCTTCCTCTCATCCGGAGTCTCGCCCTCATCCCTAGAATACCAATGCACGTCCTTGTTTTTCTGCCAACGACCCGTCGGCGCGTTGATACTGTGACCGAGGTAATTCTGTACATTTCGTGATTAAGCACGACGCGATCGTGGCAAGTTTGAGTGTCCTGTGGAACGAACCTCTCGGTCTTTATCAGCTGAGACGTCGGTCCATTTGAATTCAGCTTGACCGCCTCTAGTGCCTCCGCGAATAGGTTCAAACATGGTTCCCCAGGAGTCTTCACTAGGAGACGCAGTTGATGAAGGTAAGAGGTGTGGGGTAATCCAAAAGTTTCTCACGAGGGGTAGCTTCAAGGCGAGATCATCTCGAAAGTGGGGGATATATAAATGCAAGTGCGCTCCTATAGTATAGATACATAAAAGTCTTGAAAAAAAAAAGAGGAAATCCGTCGTACACAAATCTATGTCCTCCCGGAATCAAAAAGTGAAGGTATCGGACACATAAATGGACAGATAAACAAAGCTGGGTCGTGTCTCTACCCACCCCATACTCCAATAACGAAAGAACGAAAATGAAACCTCGGCTCCCGAAAGGCGTGGCGTACTCGTAAAGCTACATGAAATCTCTGCGGGTGGAGGGGGGGGTAATTAAACCACCGAGACACACCATGAGAAAACGAAAGATAGAAGGTGACAACGTGGTCGTGCTAGCTGCTACAGCCCACGTTTCAGCCGCTCCTCCTCCTTGAGAAGATTTGGCACGTCCGAAGATGAATCCTCATCCCCTATGTTCACCATGGAATGTATCACAGATACACCCCTACCCGCGGGGGAGCCTCTCATTATGCCATCCAACAGGATAATCTGCCGAGAGACCTCCGTGAGCGGGTACCAATCGAGATCTCCTGGGTAAAGTTGCAGATACAGCTCCCGAACCTTCTCCCAACACGTCTGTTGCGCGATCGTCAGTAAGATCGAAGACCTCAATTTGTTGGTTCGACTCACAATTAAAAAGTAATCGAGATGTAGAATGTCGTCCTCCTGGTCGAACGTCCGGTATATCAGGAAGAAATCTTGCAGAGCACCTCTCGCTAGGTCGCGGAAGCCGCCCGTTTGATCCTTTGGCACGATAGGGAATTTTGAAGTTTCCATGTAAATCCGAGCCTGAGCAGTCATACAGAACAGCTTGCAAGACGCCACAAGAAGGTACGTCTGCCGTTGGTCGTTAGGGTCTCGTGGCGACGCTTTCTTCATGTGATTTGATGCGCCATCGAGCACTAGGAGGACCTCCTTGAGTCCGGACATGAGGTTCACAGCTTTAGCCAGCCACTCCTTTTGCGAGACATCTAGATGATCAGTGAGCACAAATGACAACACTTATTGAATGAAGGTGTACGAACCTGGTTGCTTGAGTAGATTGATGTGCAAGAATACTTCCCGAACTAGAAGGACGGTACGGACCCTGAGCACCATCGAAGAGAGTTCGAAAACTTCTGGATAAGCCCGCTGAGGAACGGTGTTTCAGCTATGTGGCCCAAAAACGTAAGGAGAGGACAACGTACTGCAAAATCCGGTAGTTGGGCTTCGAGGTCGGCAAAAAGGCCGTGACATTCGCCGTACAAGATGCAGTGCATGCATTGTAGGTACATGAGGTTTACCAGTATCGAGACCATCTCATGCTTCTCCTCGGAATATTCAGATGGACGGTTGTCGATGACCGGGCACGGCGATGCCCGTAAAGAGGCATCGATCCAAGTCGGGTCCAATCCGTACCCTTCCGATTTGATCATATCCTGGCACTTCTCAAGGTATCTTCGAGCGGGGACGAGAGTGTTGGTGTACGTGCAAGACATGGCCATGAAATAAAAGGCCTGAAAAGTGTCAAAGGGAGGGTTGGTGTCTCGCAATGTCAAGACGGTGTTGAGGAGGTCATTAACAATTGCACGCTGGGTGCGAAGCTGCGCCCATTGGTGTCGGCTCTCTTGGTATAGATGCACTCCCATTACGGCCATGAACCAGACGAACCAAGGATGAACGACGCGACCGGTCAAGTCCCCGTCGCGGATGAACTTCTCCTTCAAGGGGGTAAAACATATGCCTAAACGCAACGAATTGGAAAAGGCCAGGGACCGGCTGGAAGGCGAAGTGAGGAAAGGGAACAAAGCAATGACGTAAAGAGGTGACCAACAAGTAATTCATTTGACGCTCGTCCACGGCACGGAGGAGGGACTGTGGGCGAGGAGACGAAGGTGTGGATGAGGACACTGGGCTTGGAGTCGTCGAACGTGCGGGTTCGGTATCAGATAGTGAGGGTATGGGGATTTTTCCTGGGAATGCAGGGGTAGGGCCACGTCGAGCGGCTCCATTAGGAGCGTCGTAGCCGTATGGGGATGGAGAGTCCTCATAGATGTCACCTTCTGAACTGCCGCGAGAAGGGTTGGTACCCTCATCGTAGATACAAGGTAGACCATCGCGAGAGCGAGTACATGTGCTGCAGATCGGACGGAGTCCATCACACTTCTACAACGGGAGGATAAACGGATTAGATGGGGAGAGGGAGCGACTTGGGCTGGCAACGGACCTTTTTCTTGCTCCTGGAGTGGCGGATGAGAGCGATATCAGGAGGGACTTTGGGGAAAGGAGATCGAGAGAATCTGTGCCACGAACCTACACGACAGGCATGCTTTCCCCTTGGCTAGTGCGTTCCTCTTGTCACGGCTCTCAGGTCTCAACGGAAACACACAATCCAGCTCCCGTTTGGCCGTGGAGCACGGACCGCATTTAGGGGGGCGGCCGTCGCATTTCTGGTAGATCGGTGAATTATTTGGGGTAGATTTAGGATGGTTTCACGCACAACTTTCCGTTTACTGTTGGGTGTGGTGGAGATGAGAGAGAGGGAGGGGGAGAGGCGAAGGAAGAACTGACCGACATGGCATACAAGTCTTGCGGTCTGGACCGTGATGGGAGAAATCATCCATGGTAAGGGGGGATTGCGGGGAGGGGGAGGGAGGTATCTGCCCTGAACGTCAGACGGGATGCATTTGAGATTTAAAGAGCGGGGCAAGTGGGCGTCTGACATGATTTTTGAAATTATTTAATTCTTTTTTATTTTATTTCTCGGGCGGTCAATGAGAATAATTCGATCATACCCTCCTTCCTTTTCTGGACTCATCCAATGACCATCACCCACAGGAAGAGACAACCCCAGCCACCTGAAGAAATCCAAAGTCGGTCACTTTTCTTCTCTCGCTTATTTACTTCCATCACTCAACAAAAAAAAACTCTCAGCCGTAACAGAACCTGGTCTCCAGATTGAATGCGACAGCTGTCGTCGCGATCTCACCCACTCCGTCAGGATCAAATGCGCAGATCCCGTCTGCGAACCCGGAGACGGCGTTGACATCTGTCCTTCGTGTTTTTGCACCGGAAGAGAATTCTCGAGACACAGGCGCGACCACGCTTATCGCGTAGTGGTACGAAGTCCACCTTCGTCATTCACCTCCGCCCTCTTGCTCATCCCTCTCCCATCCGATCGCCACCAGGAACTGCACTCGTACCCCATTCTCACAGACGATTGGGGCGCTGACGAGTACGTGACCCTCGTCATTTTGACGTACATCCGTTCTATTCTTACCGTTTCCCCAACAAGGGAACTCTTGTTGCTCGAGGGCGTCTCTCTCCAGGGCTTGGGAAACTGGCAGGCCATAGCTGAACATATCGGCACAAGAACCAAAGATGAAGTCGAAGACCATTACAAATCCGTCTACATCAACTCTTCAACCTGGCCATTACCAGTACGTTACGTCTTCCCTCGACTTCATATGAATCAGCCTGACGACAAACGCCAGCGGATGGATCTACATTTCGGGGTAGACGCTTCCGAATTCCAGGAGCGGAAGCGGAGGCGAATATCTAACATGAATACCGCTTCGGCACCCACTCCAAAAGTCCCTCCCACATCAGCTCCTGCCGTACACGAGATCGCCACGTTCCTTCCAGGGCGCCTCGAATTTGAACACGAACTCGACAACGAGGCCGAAGACCTCGTAAAGGATCTAGAATTCGGCATCGTTACCCAATACGGTGGTGATTCCGTCCCTTTCGATGATACCGCCCCCCCGACAGCGCCGACCGAGAAATCGGATTCAACCACTCAACATTCTGGTTCCACTCTCGATTCGATCAATCACTCCCAGAGCGTCATTAATGGTGGCGTGAATGGACACGTCCCTTTGCTTAATGGAAACGCTGGCAATCAGAAACTAGAGCCTGTTGATAAGCCTGCGGATGACGATGAGGATGCCGAAGCCGAGGAGAACATGATGCCTCCTCCCCTCGAAACTGATGATTCCATTGCCTTCAAACTCTCCCTCTTGGATGCCTACGCGAGTCGTATCGAGAAACGACACGAAGGCAAAGCCATCATGTTTGACCGTGGCTTGCTCGAGTACAAGAAGGCACGTTCCCCTCCACCTGGTCCCGTCGATTTATCCAATTCATCTTCCACAGATGCAAGCAGCGGACAAGAAGCGGCCGAAAGAAGAAAAGGATATCGTTCACCGCCTCCGCCCTTTTGCCAAATTGCAATCGGCAGCGGATTACGAGGTGTTCTGTGCCGATATAGTTTGTAAGTTGTATGTAATACTGTCCCCGGAGTGCCACCTCGTCTCAATTCAAACATCAAGACGAGGCCACGTTACGAAAACGCATTCAAGAACTCCAAACATATAGGAGGCTTGGTCTACGGTCCGCCGGGGACATCGAGAAATATGACGCGGACCTCGCCAAACGGGTACATCTGATTTCCTATTGTCGGATTTGATTCGCTTGACATCTTTTCTCAAGGTGCACACGAGGGCGACTGTAGCTCGTGACTGGTATACTTCAGAACGGATCCAGCGCAATGGATCTGCACGTCAATCTTCCGTTACGGACCCAAGAGGGTCGGAAGGTCCCGACTCCACGCCAAAACCGGGCGGTCAAACGAACGGCGCGCCCGCCCGTAAACCTGGTAAGTCAATGCGTCGCAAAAACGAAAAAACCGGGCACCTTCTGTTCGGAAAGATGGCATGTTCCTCTGACAGGTTCTTTCTTTACAGCGGCGCCTCTGAATCTCGCGAACAGCCCTATGCTCCATTTGCTCCGGCCCGACGAACAGGCTTTATGCTCCTCCTTGCGAATCCTGCCGAAACCTTACCTCGTGATCAAGGAAACGCTCGTTAGGGAATACGCCAGGAGAGGTGGCAAGTTGCGTAGACGGGAAGCAAGAGATTTGGTCAAGATCGACGTTAACAAGACGAGCCGTGTCTGGGACTTTTTGGTTCAGACAGGATTCCTAAAGATCGCACCGGACTTGACGGCGAACGTGAACGCGCAAGTTGGCGCCAACTCTACCAATGCGACGAACTCTGGACAGCCATCAGGGTGAGTAAGTTAACACTCAAATATTTCATGTCTCTCCCTCGTCTTCGCACCATTCTATCGCGTATGAAAAGAAAATCCATCCGTTTTTTTTTAAATAGAAAAACTCCTTCTTCACCTCTTCAATTTTAGATTTACGGTCTTTTTCCTCTTCTTCTCGGCGTGGCTTACTGCTATGACCGCCGATGCACGGGGGAAAGAAGGGTCGCGAACCCATCATCTCCGCTGCTCCATTATACCTGGTTATTTTATTTTGCGAAACCTTCATCCATCCCTCCCGGCCGAGCGTGCCTCGAGCTGCGGTCATTCTCCCGGCATTACGGGTAATCACATCTATTTCTTTTGGTGTTCATCTCACTGGCCCGCCCCTGCTTCTTCACTACTTATCGCACACGCATGCGCATCTACATGATGATGTTCACTTAGGCGAGGGGATCTAGAGTCTTTCTAGAATTTTTTCCCACCCTGTGATCCTACTCTCCTCTCACCACATTTCCATTCTGCTCTTTCCATTTGTTGAGCCAATCGCTTGCCCTCGATTTTCTCCCCCTCCTATTTCCTACCTTCCTCCTCCTCGAGGGTGAGGAGGGAACCGCTGTCATTATGCCAATTGAGCTCAATGACGGCATCAACATCATCAAAAGCAATTCAGTCTGATTCCTCCCTCCCTCCCCTTCTGGATACTGTTTCCGTGTCCGGTTGCGGTCGTTTTCTCCTCTTCTCCTTTTCCAATCTCTTTCACTTGATCTCCTTAACCGTGCATCGCTGCGGGTATTTCAAACGCGGAACTTTCTGACCGCCCTTCTCCATCATCCACCCGCATCTCGAGATTATTTTTTTCCCGCTGTTCCGACGCTCACCTCCTTCTTTTCGTCCCTGCAGATCCCAGGGAGTGAAGAGCTCGCCACGGCCGCCGAACCTCACCGTTCCTTCGATCTCGGCATCGACGAATTCACCACTGGCGGTGCCGTTATCTTCGACTCCGTCAACGTCCATGCAGTCGATGCAGACACCTCCGCCTCGACAGTGATCTTCCAGGATTCCACACCGGCTGACCGACCTTCCGTAATCCGCTTCATCTGGATTCACACTCTACAAATCCGACAGCGCCGCTCATCAAACAGCCAATTATCCTCTCACCTTCTTCTCACTCGCTTGTGCAAACCCCGGCTATTTTATAATGTTTTTACGTATGACGCATTGCATTTGGAATATCGACATTGATGCACTCGCTTACGCCTTACCAGTCAACGGTTGTCAATGATCCTGACCCACCTTGCACACAACACGTACTTGCTCCTGTCTCGGATAAGCTAGGAGGTTACGGTATACTTGATTGCAACATTGTACTTATAATACCTCTCTCCATTGACCACCTTGGCCTTGGCTCAATCAGCCGACCGATTGTTCCTGCTCCACTGATGCCGGCAAGGTCTCGAGGATCGGTTCTTGAAGCAAGTCTTTGATAATTTGAATGTCGTTCGGGATGCCCGCGCCGCGGAGGTACTCGTCGTTCCAGAACTGTACACCGCTGTCAGTTCGAATATACAAATCAACTTGCGGAGGCCGCATCACCTTTGAATAGTGCCTGTTCCCGGAATCACACCTGAGAATAAAAAAAATACGGCAGTCAATATATACGCCCGGACACAACGGTGGTGTACGTTTGAGCACTCACAAGACCGTAACGACGGTCTGACCATCCTTCCATCCCATCTTCTTAACATACCTAACAGCTGCGACCAAGTTACAGGCACTGCTCGAACCCAGGAACAATCCGTCCCTCTCAACAAGGAACCTCGCCATGCTAACCGCCTCGGCATCCGCTACCCTAAAACACAACAGAAAGAGAAAAAGAGAGATCATTAGCGTCAATCAATTCAATTCATTCCGCATCTCCCGTTCCAGGGGGAGGGAGACCGAGGGGATCGGGTCGAGAAACCAGCGGCCGATGCTCAAGCCTCAATGCTTTGATATTTGGGGGAGAAAAACCCGAAAACGAAATGATTATCTGGGTGTCGAGGCCGACTCACCGGAAGGCATCGTCGATGATGGGAAGAGCGAGTTCAAAATTCTTCACGACTCTATTGATCCCGCTGTGGTTCAAGATGGTGAGCGGTGAGCGAGAGTAAGAAATGCCTGTCCAATACTACTAACATTCCTTCGACGACAGTATCGACTTGATGCCTCCTCTTCGTTCCTTCAGCCTCTCGTCGATCAAACATCACACCATGCTTAACCTGGTCAACATCCACCCAAATTAGGACGCGCACAAAAAAAGGCTCCATTAGCATCCGAGACGAAGATCTCGGGGGGCAAACAAAGGGAAATGATGTAAAAAATAGAAGCATAAAACATGCGGTCGGCCACGCGTGATCGCAAACCCAAATGGAGACAAAACATGGTTTCGGTTTGTACCGGATTGAGGCGGTGAGGTCCAGGGATGCGGGGATGTGGATTAAGATAAGAACGAAAAGGACGTTACGCCCGAGTCGGATATGGGGTCTAGACCATAACTCTTCCACTTCCCTGCGATCAGGGGAATGGTTCGGAACCACAGGGGACCGAAGGGGGGACTCGATGGTAACACGACCAGATCTCGCCGAGATCTGTACAATACACTCAAGCTCACCTTGTTATACAATCCACTACCTTCGGGGTCGGCCAAAACTATCTTAATGTCCTCCTTTATAGACTTCAGGAATTGCCCTATTCCGGAGATAGTCCCGCCCGTGCCTACAGACGTTCGGGAGGTCAGTTTGATCTGGTTTCCGTTCACCACGTTCCCGCTCATGTTTGGCGTTCGGATAGAACACGAAAACGGCGTGTAAAAAGGTCGCCGTTGCAGGCAGATATGTCATGGGACAAAAAGTTGGCGTGAAACGGGAGACAATTGGAATGGAGTGCGTCTGTTCGTGCGGGTGTGATGGCGAAAGGGGTTGTCAGAAGCGGCACGGAGCACACGTCCAGCAGACCAACGCTTGCGGTCGCCAGCCAGGCGGCCAAGAACCTGACCCATATTTCCGCACGAGCGGCAAGTGGTGCCAATGGATACCCGCGACACGAGAAAGCGACGAGACAACGAATGTCAAAACTCACCCGCCCCAGCAACGAACGCATCGACCGTCCCGTTCGTCTGACGCCAGATCTCGGGTCCAGTGCCTTCAAAATGCGCATCGAAATTACTTCGGTTCTGTAGACATGCGTGTGAGAAAAGTTCGGTGAGTATCGCGTTTCCCAAAGATCATAACCACGCATCATTTGCGTGAAAAAACAACCTAGAAAGGCAAAAACGAAATAGGGGGAAAAGAACGAGGAGTGGCGGAAATCGGAAGCGCAAGGGTGTTCGGCTCGAATTGTCGGGTTTACGTCGTGCGGGAGGGCCGAGTAGCGCGCTGTCCAATACGAAGCTTACATTTTGGGAAGGGTCCGATGGGCCATGACCAATGCAACTTTGACCGGAGCGCTCGAGAATTTCACAAGAGATCTCGGGCGCAAAATGCCGGCAAAACAGACGATTTCATAAATCGCTCCCCGCACTTAAACGCCGGACACAGAACCCTTCCCGTGGAAGAAGCCTCCGTAATTGACCGAAAGCCACTGATCCACAGACGATGACCGGCAGATGGGCATCAAATCAAAGGGGTGTGTGCGTGCATGGCAAAGATGTCACAGAAAAACATCGTAGAGGTAGGTTCCATGCCTCATCAGTGAAAACTGCTGCACAAGCCTAGACGTAAGAGCCGCCCACGGGCGGAAGCAACCGAGAGCAAGACGGTGTGGCCTGGGAGTGGTTGAATTGAAGAATGATTCATGCTACCCTTTTCGGCCGTTTAGAACGATCACCATCATAGGGTCATGGGCATGTTCTAAGCCTCAAGACGTAAAACAGGTCCACGGAAACAACCCACGAGATTGGGTGGGCGGAGCGTAAGGGGGGGAAACCTACCTCGAATTGATCAGCAAAGAAACCCCTTGGCTCGGACTCCAGCTTCACGTTGTCGTCTGAATGGTCTACGTCATCTCCTCGTGGAGGGTCCAGGTCCACCATTGTCGTAACCAATACAGACTCTGTGTTCTGGATGAGATGATGGCTTATAGGGTCTTTCGTACCACGTTTCCCAAAGTTGGCAGCATATTGACGTGCGAGGTTCTGTTGTTGTCAGCTCCGTCCGCGCCCAGAGCCCTGAGAAAAATGTCGTACCACATACTAAAACCAAGAAGATTACGAGATTCAGCACCACGTCCGTCGGGCGGGCACAGCGGCGAGGCCGCCCGTGAGAGGGGACGTACATGTTTGGTGTCGACAATGCTAGCAGGGCGAACGCGCTCGACTTGTGCGCCTAAACACCTCAAAGCGTTCGCTTTCTCGAGCGCTACGTCGTCTGGCATGATGATTGCTGTTCGCATGTGGTAGCTCAGGGGGTGGGATCATTCCAGGTATCTATTCGCACGCACTCGCATCATACCCACTGCAAGATTCATGAACGGGTGTATCTGGGTGAGTATTCGACGGACACACCGTGCCTTGGCTATCGTAGCAATGGAAATCCCAGTGGAGCCAACCGTTCCTTCAAAAATCCGAGATCCGGTATGTGGGTGGATGAGACCTTGCTGTTCCGCGTCCTCGATAACTGACGGTGCGTGAGTGTACAGTCCCAGAAAACGACCAGCTTGACCAACTCCTTAAAGCAACACGGTCTTTAACGCTTCCTCCCGGATTCAAGAACTAGTTGAGAACACGTCAGGGCTCGGAGATCATGATATGGCCTTCAATCACAACCTCTGCCTTCCCAAGGATGTTCACGCCCAAGACATCACTGAGAGAGTTTATCCTCATCAAAGGGGTGTTTCCTGAGGCGACGGATCAGTACGCATGTGCAACACCGCCCGAGTGCAAATTGGACTACCAATCAAGCCCGTTACGCCGTGAACGATCTCATCGCTCCTCAGTTCAATCGGACGTGATTTGAACCTGGAAACGATCTCCCGTTGCCTTCTTTCCCGGCAGTAAAGGACGAAGGAGGTTGCGGTGAGGGAGAAGGAAAAGCCGAGAAGGATTCCGTAGACCAAGAACCTGACATTCGTGGAGGTTTGCGGTTTGAACCAGGAAGGCACGAGTCGTCGCAGACCGTCCAAGTGAGGTGAAACTGGTAAAAATCCCATCTTCACGCAAGAAGAGTTTCCCGACGCGTGCAGAGCAGTGACGCAACTTTTCCACGGGATTATCCGGCAAAAAGCTCCCGAACCTCCTTGAAATATTTTCAAAGAGGATGCCTTACAGCCACCACTCTCATTCTGGCCAATTCTGTAAGCATGCGGTTGGAACTTTGGAGGACGTGGTGACGGAGGCGATCAGACGAGGCTTTCGAGTTTTCGGCTTATCGGAGCACGTCCCGCGTTACAGGACTTCAGATCTCTACCCGGAGGAGGTAGGGGGGATCAAGTTATCGTTTCGTACTTGCAGACGTGTTATAACGAACCCCCAGCATGGCCTCACGCCGGAAGATCTCATGAAGCAATTCGAAGGATATATCGAGGAGGCTCATCGACTCAAACTAGCTTATCAAGACAAAATAACCCTGCTCGTGGGGCTCGAGACGGAGTACATTACGTCGTTGGACCTCGATAACCTGGAGAAACTATTGGAGCGATTTGGAGAAAAGATAGAGTACGTCGTTGGGTCCGTGCACCACGTCCGGGGATTTCCAATCGACTTTGACCTCTCCACCTTCCAATCCTGTCTTGAAACTTTCGACGGCGAGACCGAGCACGAAAAGATGGAGGGGTTTTTGTGTGCATACTTTGATGCCCAACGCGAGGTGCTGGAAAGGTTTCGACCGGAGATCGTTGGCCACATCGACCTGTGCAGGCTATACAACCCCCATTTGACGTTCTCGGACTACCCAAGAGCCGAAGAGAAGTTGGAGAGAAACGTACTGCTTGCTGTGGATTACAGGGCGCTCTTCGAGGCTAGCGCCGCTGCCTTCCGAAAAGGATGGGACACAGCATACCCTGGGAAAGATGTGCTCAAGGTGGGGCCATCCATCAAAGCTTATGCGTGGGCGGGTCCCCAACACTCATTGTTCTGCCCAGATGATTGTCAAGCACGGCGGCAAATTTGGACTGTCAGACGATAGCCATGGGAAACACGCCGTTGGACTGAACTACGGCCGATTGGCCGACTATCTGAAGGTGTCAGGCATCACAGAGATTTACTGCCTATCGAGATGCGTGGGAGAGGAAGGAGGAGTGGACGCGAGGAAGACGCGCCCTGTAGTCGTGAACGGTGATTGGAGGGCTGAGCCTTTCTGGGATCAATGCCCTGATTGGCGCGAGTCGCCAAGGTAGCTGCATGCCAGTTCGTTTGCCAAGTACACGCCGAGTGTGCACGGCTCAACTGTAGTGGCTCGGGTATCCCCCCCAAGAGACTTTGTAGACGTAGCCACAGGTCTAAGCACTGCTCGCCTGCGGAAACAGAGAGGGTGGTTTATGTTTATGCCATCTTATGGCCGCACTTTCTGAAAGACTTTCATCTAAAAAAGAACACACCACGTGGACGGGATGATCGACAATGACAAACACTTGAGTTTCACGCCCCCTTCCGTTCCCCTCTCACTCTCACTCCCTCGGTCCTCTCTCGCTATGATCCCTCTCTACCTGTCCCTGGTGGCATTGTCTTGTCTCAGCTTTGCTGGAGCAGAGCCTTTTCACGTACCTCTCGTGAGGAAGAGTACCCCTCGTTCGATTGATGATTATGTGCATGCTGCGGACGCCTTGAGGAACAAATACAACTTCCCCCACTCTTCGACCTCGAAACGCCAGAATTCCGCGGCCATCCCAGTCATCAACCAGGTCTGTCCCTGTTTCCTTTCACAAATCCCTCACAATTTCAACAATGATCCACAGAACCGTGACACAAGCTACCTGGGTGCCATCCAAATCGGGACTCCGTGCGTTTGCCGCCCCTAACGACCTATCATTTCTGCACCCCGTACTCAAATATCAAATAGTCCTCAATCCTTCAATGTTGTCCTAGACACGGGTTCTTCGGACCTGTGGGTTGTCACCGCTGGGTGTACCACTTGTACCCAGGGCACCCCAAGTTTCAACAGCGCCGCTTCCACCACCTTCCAGCGCAGCCAGGATTCCACCGGTCAGCCAGCCCGAGTCACGATCACTTATGGGTCTGGTTCCGTCGCTGGTGATCTCGTCCAAGACACCGTGGTAATGGGCGGCTTCCAGGTTCAGCGACAGTCTTGGCTCTTGGTCGATCAGACCTCTGCTAACCTTCTCGACGGTTCCAACGCCGGTATTTTGGGGCTCGCCTTCGCCACCATCGCCAATACCGGGGCCACCCCGTTCTGGCAGGCTCTTGCCCAAGGCAATCTATTGTCATCTCCGGAGATGAGTTTCTGGTTTACCCGACTCTTGGGTGATCAAAGCGCCAATACGGAAGATTTTGGTGGTATTTTCACTCTCGGTGGCCAAAATCAGACCCTGTATACGGGTGACATCGAGTTCCTTCCCCTCGTCACCAGTGCCGGACGGCAGACTTACTGGCTTCTTTCCGTCTCGGGTACGCACCCAGAAACCCCTTTGTCTTATCCTTGGCTTTTCTCACGCACGTATCTTGGTTACAGCGATTACTGTCAACGGGGCTAAAGTCACCTTACCGACTGGCAATCTCGCTGCCATCGATACTGGCACCACCCTCATCGGTGGCCCTTCCGCCGCCGTCTCGGCCGTCTACGCACAAATTCCCGGCTCCATGCAATTGTCCGGCAGCCTCGCTGGCTTTTACGGATTTCGTATGTTCGTTCGCCGATCGTCAATTCTTGTTTTGACGTTTCGTTTTCTTTTTATTTAGCTTGCGATACCAAGATTTCGGTCACCATGGCTTTTGGTGGAAAAGCTTGGCCCATCAGCTCTGATGATATGAATCTCGGGCGGGTCAACACTGGTTCCTCAATTTGTGCCGGAGGTATCTTTGACTTGAATGCCGGTTCAAATATCGGCGAGGGTGGAGGAAATCCCAACTGGGTTGTCGGAGCCACTTTCCTCAAGAATGTCTATTCCGTCTTCCGTTCCGAACCTGCTGCCATCGGCTTTGCTGAATTGAGTAGCACTGCAGGCGGCTCTTCGGGTGAGTGCTTCAATCCAACCTGTTCCCTTCATCGGGAAACGTAGCAGATGGATTCAACTGATTAAGGTTCCCCGAATACTTCCACCTCTCGGACCTCTACTTCGACCTTATCTCGTTCAACAGGCACTCCATCCGGAAGTGGTAACGGCAGTGCTGGAACAAACGGTGGGCGGATTGTCAAATTCGTGTGATCAGTATTAACAAAATTATTTATCCTTTCTACAGCTGCGTCTTCGCTCAAGATCTCGTCTGCGGTGCTTCTGGTGGTTGCTACCGCTCTGTTTGCGTCCTTGTTTTGAGTGGCATTCAGTTGATCGGCACTGAAGTACTGACCCCTGAGTGGACTTATATCCCTCTAACCAGTCCATCATCGGTTTTGCCGTACTCCGCTATTGCTCGCCTCCCTGCACTAATCACTTTTTATTAATTTGCTTGCTCCATTCCTTCCTACATTCCCAATGCCGATCTTTCTTGCGGACCTAACCTACACATGTTTCTCCAGCTGTTATCTCTACGACATATTCTTAACCCCACTGAGTACGCATTGTTTGATTACACTCCCGCACTCTTTTCCCTCGGCTTGGGCTTCAAGACAATTTACGGATATATACGTATGTAGTAACGCTGGGTAGAAGGCTTTTTTTTCTGCGCAACTTCAGGCATATTTATGTCGATTTCCGTATGTACTGCGTCGGGATGGTGGACTTGGAGTGGTACTTGTATGTATATAACGTGTCGAGTAGATCATCTCTGCCCGTGCACGATGGATTCGAAAGCGCCGGGATCCAATACCCGGGGGTGATGATTTTCAACATTTCATTGATCGCCAGTGCCTTCGATCAGGAAAATTTGCTGCGGATTCATGATCTTCAAAGCGGGAGTAAATTAGTACGAATGATGGATCTGCCGACTATACACCGCAGGGGGAAGAACTTACATGATCGTTGCCACGATTCGGCGAGAGTGAGGCATATGTCTAAATTCTGTCAGGTATATACCTGGAGTGGTAAAGTAAACGTGGGCGGCGAAGTTGGAGTTATTTTGGACGGAAGCTGAACCAACCTTGCCATGTACCGAGGTTAAGCTGTCCATCGGTAATCGGAACGGATACCGTCGATCCCAGAAGAGAAGCCTTCGTGTGCGAAACACTGTAACGAGGTGATCAGTCTTGAAATCTGAGGGCGGCGTGATGTAGTCCCACTTACGAGTCACTGGATAAAAAAGGTCAGGTCTGTGGGAAAGAGCCGGCAAGCCGGAAGGGAAAGGCTCACTCGGGACCTTCGTCTGTGTGTAACCAGCTGAGATCTTCAGGTACGATCTTATCCAAAGCCATATCCATATCTGCGCCAGGGCGATCAATACGTACTGAAACGAAGGACAAACGGAGGGGGTGGGATATCTTGTACCTTTCCGAACGTCTAAATTTATCCGGTATCTTCAGTCGAACGATGGTTAAGTATACGAACCGGGCTTCTGCTTACCAGGATCGTAGTTTTCGTTGATAGTCAACGCCGCGGACGTGTGCTGACTAGCTTCCGGTCAGTTCAAGCCGCACTTCAGAACAAGGTAAACACTGAACATGAACAGAAACAACATCCCCGCCTAGGATGATTCATAGATCCGTCAGAGATCGATGCAGGGTATGGCGAATAGGAACGCCGAGTAAAGCACCTTGACGTCCTTCAAGCCATCTCGGATATGGCTCACGACTTCATTGGTCACGAGGTGACACCCTTTTGCTCGCCTCGAGAGCGTGAATGTCGTTTGCCAACCCATGGTTCTTCTTTCCTTAGAGAGGGTGAGTCGCGGTGGTGTGAGGACTGGATGGTTGAACGGAATCTGTGGGTAGATTACGAGGACTGGGGAGAGCGGTAAAACAACGTTGAAGAACTGTTGATCTGAGCGCTCGAGACGCGAGTCGCAGTAGAAGTCGATCACGCCCGCCACTGCCTCTTGACCTGGACCCCTACGATCTGTGACTCCCCATCGGGGCCTAAATCGTCTTGTGATAAATTCCCCTGCGAACTTCGTGATCACCTTTGGTTCCGCGGTTTTCCTACCCCGCCTTCGACCTTTTGAATCTAGACCGGGGCACCAGCTACGTTCACTCGTTCCTGTACGAGCAAGGCATCCCTGACACTTTGTGGAGCTTCGGTATGTTGCTAGGTGGTTTGAAAATCGTAGTGGATCGTCATCGCGGTCTCGCTTCCTTGGTCAAAGGTGGCATTACAAAGCACCGTTACGGACCTAACCCGAGGCACTACCTGGTGTATGGGAGTGTAGACTCCGGCACGGAGATTACACTTTCCACCTTTTAGTGCCGAGGAAAAACTGTTGCAGGTTTTTTCTGAATTTCTCACCGACCGAATCCGCGCATGGACGTCCACTCTTATTTTTTCGAGAACTCTCTTGAAACTTTGACCCTATAGCGGTTTCGCAACATCTTTTCGTCGTTCAGAAGGTCTAGTGACAGATTGACCCAAAGCAATGGATAACAAAGTACTGATTGTTGCCTAGTTCCGCTCCGAAAGCACAAGGTTGAACGCGATTCCGTCCAGCGTTTGGGCGGCGCACTAAACCTACTGCCCCCTGCCGTGGAGGAACACCAGTATGACGGGACCAAATGGGAGCTTCTCATCTGATACAGTAATCTCTTCGTTCCAGAATGACCTCTCCCACTAGTTCCTGTCATCAACGTAGGGATGCGCCTCGAGCAAACCGCCGCGCTATTTCCTCTTTTATCTTTTTCTTTGAGCCGAAGTCGATCCAATCGCTTCGTCTTCTCCCTCAACGAGAACCCCACATTCTTCGATCACCCGTTTTGACATGGAAGGTCCAGTGTAATTTGCTCCCGACTTTGCGATAATCATCTCCATTTGGTTGGGTTCTGTCGGTATCGTCGGTACAACCGACAAGTTTACGAGATTCGTTTCCGTGCGCAGGCTCAGGGAAATATATCTGCCACCGAGTTAGGGTGGATGGATCCACCAGGGCGGCAAATATTTCCCTAGTGAGTACATCGTAATGCACATTAAGGACGGCTGTGCGGTGTGCAATATTCATCCGCCTAAGTAAGCATTTCCAGAGGTCGCAGGAAACGAAGGATTACCCGATGGTAACGCACCTTTCGGATATCACGAGTCACCAACGTGGTCGGGGTACCGTACCGAGAGTACCACAATCAGACCCGACATCCTAGCACACCGACAGATATCGTTGCTGAAATTCTGTGGGAATGACCGGTATACCGAGGGCGAAAACCGTAGATTGTGAGCGGAGTTGGGGGATGATGTCGATATTTCGGACCAACGACGGCAAAGCCGGGGTCAGGCCGTACGTGTGGGTGCGAGTGCTTTTGATAAACTGGGTCGAGGCGGGAGGGTCCCGAGTGAGCGAAAGGAAAACGTTCGCTAGGCTTGGAAATATCGGCCCTCCCCGCGCTATATCCGTATTAATCCCTGTTCAAACGTTCAATATTCAAGAGTTCCAGGGTCCAAAGAAACAAACTGAAGGAAATCATTCGGTGGCGGGCGGACGGTTCAAGGGTGCGTTACCGAGCAATCAAAGCCCTAAGGCCACTATTTTATCCGTGACAAGGGTCGACCGCTTAGTAGGGGTGTTCAAAGTTGCAGCCGCTGCAGCTGCTGACTAAGCGATCAAATTTCCTAACTGGGAAGGGAACCGTCCTCAAGCCTCGCGTTCGAGATTCAAAGTCCGCTAACGAGCGTGATGGAAATTTGTAGTCCATTTGTAGTCCACTACATCTAATAGCAAATAACCAGAAATGTTAACGAACATATGTAAGGCTGCCATAGCCCGGGTTTGTCTCCCTCGCTTCGCAATTGCGTGGGAGTGACCCCACAGGCGTCCATTCTCCTAGCATCGAGTCCGCCTGAGCTCGTTTTGTATCTTTTTCGACCGCTCGCAGACTATTGGGTTTGTTTTTTATTATCAATTTCTATATCGATCAAACAGTGGCCCCCAGAGCTATCCCCTCACCTCCCTCCCGTGGAGAGTGGAGGGGGGAGGGAGGAGGTGGGACGCGAGGCCATACAGCCTGAAGTGTAATCCCTTTTGTAACGTTTGTTACCAAGTGTAGTGGGACCACAAATGGACCACATCGAGCGCATTGGCGGACTTTGAATTTCGAACGCGAGGTTTGAGGACGGTTCCCTTCCCAGTTAGGAAATTTGATCGCTTAGTCAGCAGCTGCAGCTGCAGCAGATGCTGCAGCGGCTGCAACTTTGAACACCCCTAGTGCCATGAATTGAGTTGATGCACTCGTGGGAAAAATCGGGCATCGGAGACAGGGCCCGCGCCTGCGGGGATCCGTCGCAGAAATTCAAGTCAGAATCCGACTGGAAGATGTTGAGGACTTCGCTCTCCCAGACAACCCAGAGGCTCTTCAAGGAGCAAGCTTTGGCACGAACACCCGCTTGTTTACACGCGAGGCTCTATGCTACAGAAGTGCCTTGGGTCCGACCACCGTATCGACCAGCTCCAACCGAACAACCTCCTCCTGAAACCTTCTCTTCACCCTCGCAACCTCGTCAATACTACGCCAGACCCATACAAAAACGAGAACTACCAACAGTCGAGGTGAGTCCCTCCCGTTAATTCGACCTCCGTCCGTCATGCCGGTGATTAGCTGACGATCTTAATGACGGTATCCCATTTTACCGTTTGTGTAGCGCAGATGGCCTGCGCTGGTTGTTCTTGGGACGCTCGGGGTCGCCGCTTGGGTCGCGTTCATAAAGTACGCGAATAACCAGGAGAGGTTGACCAGCTCTATTACGCAGCAAATCCTCCAGAACCTCAGGGACAGCCCTGAAGTGAATGAGTTATTAGGAGATGCTATACGACCGGAGCCGGTTTGGTATCTCAACGGGGACCCATGGGTAGACGGTGTCGTACGTCCATGTTCCTGCGGTGTCTCGTATTAATGTCCTTACACTTGTGGGTATAGATAAGCATGCCACAAGGGAACGTAGACCTCACGTTCCGAGTGAGAGGTCACAAAGGTACAGCGACAATTTGAGAACACGACTTGCGAGTGAACTCATTTGCCGTAGGTTCCGGAACAGTGTATTTCACCAGTATCCGACGAGCCAAAGGTGAACCTTTTACGATCCGTATGTCTCTCCTCCGCCCGCTCTATGCCAGCGCTTCCCCGACCCTCCAAACTCACATGTGATTCCAACTCCACAGTCCGTTTCCGAATAATCAAAGACGACGGCCAAATCGTTAACATCCCAATCACACAACCTGCAACCCCACTAGCCTCTTCGCAGCTGTAGGACTTTGTCGCGATCCGACGCCTTTGGTGTATTTACTACTCTAAATTACTCTTCGCGCCCACGTTCGTCGGGATCCGACCCACTACAATACATATCATACTCCCAGGTTAATATTCGTTCCGCCTCTTAGAAGCCCTCCTACTTCTCTTGCTCCATTTCCATGCTAAAGAGTTCAACCCAAAGAGGATTCCGAAAGGCGGTATCAGCCAACCAAGGAGCCACGTAAACCCACCAGACTCGCGAGTGAGTTTTTTAACGAGTAACTGAGTCTCCACCTCGAGCTCCATTAGGGTGCCAGAGTTCTCCACAACGTGGTCGGCGTAAGGTAGTTTCTCTCCGATGGGGAGTTGAGAGTTGAGTCGTGAGGATGCGTCCTCGCGAGTGGACCCGTCTCGTTTCATAAGTCGTTGGAGCTGGATCTCAGCCGACCTGGAGAGGTGTTGGTGAACAGAGATGCAAGCAGCATAAGGCCAAGAGACACTCACGTATACACGACAACGACCTTCCCAACCCACTTCCAAATGCCCGTCTCAATCAACAGTGGCACATCCACGACACAAACCTTCTCCCCCCTAATCCAAGCCTTAGCCACACCCCAAACCATCGCTTTCCTCACAGCAGGATGCACGATCCCATTCAACTGCTTCCTCTTCCCCTCGTCATTGAATATCATACTCCCGAGTTTCTTCCGATCCAGGTATCCGTCCGGTTGGAGGACATCCTCTCCAAACGTCTTGACAATGGCGGTATAAGCGGACGTACCCGGGTAAACCGCTTCTCGAGCGAGTAAGTCCGCGTCGACGACTGGGTATCCGCGAGCTTTGAGCAGAGATGAAACCGTGGACTTCCCGGTTGCTATACCACCTGTGAGGCCGACGACTGTGGTGTTTCCGGGTTAGAGTTCTTGTCGTGTGCATACGTTCCGTCGGATGAGGACGTCATGGACGCACCAAGCATCGTTAGAGATCAGAATTGCCAAAATGGGGATTGTGGTGCACTTGGGAGTATACGCCAATGTCTGCTCATGATATGCGAATTTCTACATGTATGCGTGTATGGACGAGAGTTCTATGGGTCGCAATGGCGCTGAAAGAACGGATTGAGGGAAGAAAAGCGGATCTGAAGGTTGGCGGAATATGTTTCCACAACCAAGGTATACGGTGGGGGCCAAATGCCGCAAGGAGAATCGAGGTCACAAAGTCCCTTTGAGCTCAGGGCAACCTCGGCGTACCAGAACTCATCAACATCTCCCTCTTCGACACCAGTTCATCCTTCAACATCATAATCCTGCTATCCAACCTCGAACTCAAATCCACCTCCTTCCCAGAAATACTCAACGCCCTATCCAGCTTCTCCGTAGCGCTCTTGATCGCCTCCTCCCACCTTTTCGCACCCACGTGTGACAACTCTCCCTTGTTGGTTTCCGAAGAGAACTTGCCTGCTCTTTCGTCAGCCTCGACCTCCTTAAGGTCCAGGACGGCCAACTCGAACAAGGCGACACCACCAACCCAGGTGCTACACTTGACCAGAGGGTGTTTCTTAACGGTGTCCTCGAGGAACGCGCGGGAAGTAGTGAAGTCCTGGAGAGTACGATGAACGGTTCCCAGGATGAGTGATCGGATAGCTTGCTCGTCTGGTGTGTCCAAATCAACGGGGGTGCCCTTGGTCGGCGAAAATTTGAGCGAGGAGGTAGGGACGTATTGACTGGAGATAGAGACGGGGGGAGTCAACTTGCTCATCTCCTCAATGTGAGCCCGAGCAACATCCTGAGGGATTCTAGAATGCGTGTTCCAGACTGGGGGAAAATTAGCTCGTCCCACGTATCGTGTCATCGGTGAGCGGCAACGTACAGATCGCCATTTCTATGGTATTCATTATGTCAGAGCAAATAGGACGGGAGGGCTACCCATGACTCACCTTCCGCGGTGTTGACCTTGATGCTCTCAGCATAATTATCTTCTGAACCCGTCCTCCGTAGTTGCTTCTCCTTGTAAAATTCCACTGCACCAGAAAGGAACCCCAAGGTTTTCAGGATACAATGGCAACACTTGGAAGGAGGGACTTACGCTTCCTCAGAATGAAAGTCTCAGTCGGCAAATACTTGGTCGCTCCAACCTTCCGCTTTTCTATCAGGGCAGGACAGGCATCTAAAAGTTCTTGAGCCTTCTTGTGATTTCCCAAGTGGGTATAGCATCCTGTAATCCGGTGAGGCGGGTCTTGGTGCGAGTGTCCGGTTGCGAATCTCACCTGCAGCAATGAAGTGGTACGTGGCATGGCTCCTACATCGCATATCAGAAAAAAATCCTTTGCCTTCTTCCAACTGGCGCACCATGAGTTGAGTTCAATCATGTTCATGAACATGTCAGCCGACTCCTGATACCTCCGCTGGCTCAACAACGTCCATGCAAGTTCGAACACTAACTGTCAAAAAAACTTCGAATCGCGATTCAGAGTGCGGAAGGTGGAAGGAGAATCACCAGAGCGTCAGCTTGCTTGAACCTATTACTCTTCTCCATTTTCAACCCATCCTGTAGTACCTGGATCGCACCATCTGCGTCATAGGACATCCGCAAGATCTTTGCCTGGAACGACGTCGAAACAGCCCAAAAGGATCCTGACGGTTCTCTTACCTTATTGAGGATCCATAACGAACCGAGCGGGAAGCGACCCGCAACCTTCTCAACAACGGCTCTATATTGCTTCAGAATGTGAGTTTCGTCCGCTTGGAACCCCGCGAGCAAGAGTACTACGCCGTAGTAGGACATCAAGGTAAGCCTGCAGGAGACCAACAACTCAGCGGTCTGACCCAAGTCCGATGGGAATTTGGTCTGATAACTACCCTGAGAAGATGGAATGGACATCTGACTTGGCAGCGGATATGGCCAAGGCTTGTAACGCAACCCTGCGGTCATGGTCATATCCGAAGAAACCCACGACGGTCCTAAAGCAAGCGCATCTCGTGAACGGTGCACGGTGAGGTGGCTCTGGAGTGTACATACTTCACTTTTCCCGGCAACAATGATAACACCAGGTTGAACAGTCCGTATCCTAGGAGGTGGTTAACTCTAAGTACGTCGTGGATGGATCCCAAATAAGCCTACCAAATGCAGTCCCAGAGATGACCATTTCTTCAGGTGTTCCATCCGACTGGAGTGACGGACTCGGAGTTCTGGATGGGACGGTCAAGTTCGAACCGTATCCAAGGAAGCGACCGAAGAGACTTGGCTTCGATGAGATGCTGGAGTTGGTGCTGGGTGTGATGCTTGGGGTCGAAGCTCGGGAAGGAGGTAACGATGTTGATAACATAGCATGCTCGTCCAAGCCACCGGGAAAAACAACCTTATAAAGCCTGTGGTCGTTTTCAGTGTCTAGGGTTATAACAGGGTAAGGGTCATACTTTGAGTACTTCGAGTGGGCACTGGCGCAGCAGTTAGTCACGAGTAGCTATCACGGAAGCGTGTATCTCACGTGTTAATCGAATATCTGGTGAAGCGAACTCAGTGCTGAGAAAGAGGGTCTGCAGAGCAGACAACGCTTACAAGCATTGAAGATATCCCATGTACGACTCGCTGGTGATCACGACCCTTGTCGTGAGTAGCGCAGCCTTATCGAGGGAGAATAACTCACCTCAAAGCCTGGGTCAAGCCAACGAGGATGATACAATCGGCGTGGAGAAGCTCCCATAAAGTGCCGGGTGGGAACCTGTGGGTATCTTTGTTGGTCCTCGATGCAGCCTTGAATTGTTTCTTGGCATGTGCCTCCGCATTGGACAGCACGGTTGTCGCTTCAACCATCAATGCCGACTTGACACAATTGTGAGTGATGATAGGACTTTGATAATGAGTTTTGTAGACGAACCTCCATTCCGAGCGAAGCCTCAAGAAAGGAGCACACACCAAGTCCCAGGAGGTGGAACGAGGAATCATGTTTGTCGAAGACGGACTTTGCGTCTGTGATTTCGTCTGAGAAGAGATGATCAAATCCAGCAGTTGCCTTCTGAATAAGGTCCACGACTTGGTCGTAACTTTCAGACATTGTGGTCGTTGGGTGGTAAGTGTTTAGGTCGTGTTCCGAACATGTTGTGATCGGCGTTCCGCCATCGTCGGAGGCGTTATCGCCGTCCCACTCGCCCTCCTCGATGGGGCTTGGAATAAGCCACTCACGACTTGGACGATGTACGAATATTTATAGATGCTAAGCTGCTGCGACCAAAAGGATAAAGATATACGAGAATCGAATTTCCAACCAGCTGTGCGAATATTTTTGGCCTGCAATCTTATTCCAACAGCTTCACGATTTCTTGAAATATTTCCCTTGCTGTTTCCGAGTCGAGGTGAGGGCGAATCCATCTGTCGAACTTTGTGATCGGATGAGCTTGTCCATCTTCCCCTCACCCCGCATCCCTCCCGGTCTCTACCCATGGTCATGGCCATAGACTCTCCAATCAACGTCAAGTCTCTCCGGACCCTCAAGAATTCCGTCATCGGCAACCCTTCGGCCAAAGCGTCTCTTGCGCAAAACGCAGCCTTCGTTCGTGTGTCCGTGTTCAATCCTTAGAAACAACGCTTGGCCAAGAAAGTTGACGATCTCAGTTCGTTCATACCAGTCTTGTCGGTTGTCTGAACGAACCAGAATTGTATGCCGAACGCGAACCTGGCACATCCACGGAGGCCGTTCGGATCGAGGCTGCCCATGTCATCTCGTCCCTTGCCTACGGTGAGTCGACCTGGATCTCTGCGTGAGATTAATCACACTGAATCCGGTTGAAGGGACTGCCTCTAGTGTACACGAGGGTCTAGGGTCGTTACTGCGAGCTAACGCTCACCAGGCATTTCTATACGCGCTCTCTAACTTTGCCCCAGGAGAATCAATCGCCTTCAAGGCGGCTTTCACACGCGGGCTTCGCGTCCTCGCAGTAGCGTTTGCAGAGTGTGTAGGTCCTTCACAATGGGGCCTCAAGCCGGAATCATCCCAAGTGCGGCATGAGGCAAAGTTTGCGTTGGAAACTCTGTTCAAGGTGACCTTCGTCATTTGATTCCAACCACGTCGCGTACTGATTAGTCGCATCACACCTACAGACAGAAGTTTTAGACGTCTATCTCCCTTTATTAGAAGACAAATCACCACAGATTGTAATCTCCATCGCCTTGATGCTCGCATCTACTCTCTGCACGCAAATATATCGGACTAAAGTGACGGAATGGCTCCCACCAGCAGAACGGGCTAAAGAGACCAAGGGAAAGCGTGGGTGGGAGAGGCCGAACCTGATCGACCTGAGGACAAAGCAAGGAGGTGGGTGGGTCGCGAAGAGACTCTCCAGTCTACTCCGTAGCAAAGATGCAAAGGTGCGACTTTTGTCATCCAACAATCTGCCCCCCAATTCTGACAGGATCGTAGGTCCAGGAAGCCGCTCTCGGGGCCCTCGGCTCTCTTGCGCAGGATAATTCTGTCGTAGCGTTGACATTAGCAAGGCCCTTGCCAGACAAAGACAAGCCAGGTTCATTGACCACCACCCTTCAAGCCGTGCTCAACCTCTGTAAATCACGTACGACTGACGTCTCATTGGCTGCGTGCTTATGGTAGGCTGTGCCATAACTCTGACCCTCTGCGGCTCGTGATTGATTGGCCCCCTAAGCGCAACGTTTATCATTCGGTCCAGCGTCCCAAACAACCACTACTCGGTCAGCGGTGACCACACCGCATCTCTAACTGTACTCCATATTTTGAACCGAGTGATAGGTAACGAAGCCGAGAGTCCTCAGACGAGGAAGAAAGCATGTTTCACACTGTGTATGCCGTTTCTTCGAGTTGTCCCAAAGTTTAGCTCACGAGGACTCATAGACTACTTCGTGACCGACGATAAAAACTTGTGCACGTTCGCTTACGAACGCGGGAGTCTAACAAAACTAAGTCAGCTTGTCAACTCAATTACACCAACCGACGGACCACCGACCTGGGAAGAAGAGGAATCCGAACATATCTCTTCCCTGAGGGAGGTAAGAATGTTGTATATGTGATCGTCCGTGGTTGATTCACTGTGCCTATAACAGGCGGCCCTCGGCGCTATCGCAGCCCTGTCACTGTGGGCCAACGATATCCGTCGGGAGGTTGCGGAAAACTACTCTCTAATCACAATCATCCGCGCATCCCTCTCCCATCCGCATACAGGCGTTCGGTTTGCCGCCTGTCAATGCGTTCGAGCTCTCTCGCGCTTGGTGGCTGTGGTCCGCACGAGCCTTGTCGATAGTGGACTGGGGATGAAGGTGTATGGAGTGTTCCTGAATGAAGATGAAGACAGGAGGGTTATGTTCGCTGCGAGTTCGGTTATTTGCAACCTGGTCAACGACTTTTCACCGCTGCGACCGGTGGGTAGCCCCTCTGGATTCCCCCTTTTCAGGGAACTCAATCCAAACAGGTGATGCTCGAACAGGGGCTGATTGCACGGCTCGTCGACCTAACAAAGTCTGACGACCGAGGGTTGAGGCTCAACGCCCTTTGGGGATTCAAAAACCTATTACACAAGAGCTCTCCGGCGCTGAAACAAACAGTGATGACCGCTCTTGGATGGGATACCCTCTCTAGGTATCATATCTCTCATTGCGTTCGGGTGATTGTGAGATTAACATCCTTGCAGCTTGTTGGTTAACCCGGACCCGGGCTTACAAGAACAAGCTTTTCACATCGCTCGGCATCTCGCCGAATCCGAAGAAGACGTGGATACGCTCTTCAATGAACTGGGTACCGAACCTCTTCTCGCTATTATCGCTCCAGCTTTAGAATCCGAAAACGGGGACATCCTCCTCCAAGCCACATATCTCCTCGCCAACCTCGCGAACGGTTCGTTCCAACAACAAGCCAGCATCACGTCTGATAGACGTGTCATGGCTTCCGTTCGATCCTGTTTGGTTGATTCGAATGTGGATGTGAGGAGGCCGGCGACGTCGTGCGTGCTTCAGTTGGCGAAGAACCCGAGGTGTCGGAAGGTGTTGCGAGATGCAGGGCTCGATTCGACGTTGAGGCACATGTGCGATTTCGGGGGAGGTATGATCAGTGGCAGTCCTAGCGCGTTGAGCCACCAGATGGGCGTAGAGGACGATGTGGGGGTAAAGGAGAAGGCGAGGGAGGCTTTGGGTTTGCTCGAGTATGGGGAACTCACTCTTTAGGGTTGAAGTGATCTAAGGCGGGTTTCGCGTACGGTCTGGTGTATTCTGAAAGTAGTTTACAATATATAAGGCTCGCCGTACATCGAGAAGTGTGAAACGCGCTCGAGGAAGCCGGCCCGAGCTGGATACAGAGGGATCCTTCTCGGTACGCGTTATTATCGACCGTGCACTTGAACAGCAAGTACCGCCAGACACGGACGGGGTGGGTTCGTGGCTAGTGTCCATTTGACAGTTCACTCATCCCAAGTACGGAAATCACTCCCATGCAATGGTTCCCCCTAACGCAGCTTTCGTCAAGGATACGTCCAATTTTTACCAGGCCTAACGGCACACGAAGCAGCAAAAGTTGAAAACACGAACGATAGAGGCAAAATGCTACAAAACAATTCCACAAAGAATAAACAAGAGAACAAAGATCAAAACACGCACATTCTAGTTCAAAAAGCAAACGTCAAAAACAAAAAGCACTAAGTAGATTTCATGAGATTCTCCAACCCGGCCACTATCATCGCCCAGACAAGCTGATCCCCCGAAGCCAATTCCTGAAAGAATGGCATAGCACATACAGCGAATTCGATGTCTTCCGCGACGTGGAGGAGCGGGATGCGATCGTTCAGACCCGCTTTGACGAAACCACCGGCGAGGTGCCCAAGCGGCTTGTCCGGGTCAATGGTATCCAAGAAATGCTTGACGTACTCGTGACCTTCTACAGGGGTCCTGCGATCCACAACCTGGGCAGAGGGCGATATTTTTTGACCTGGAAGGCCTTCAAGACCAACCTGGAAAACCACCCAACCAAATTTCTTGGTTGCGGCGAACTCCTGGAGGAATGGAATCTTTTCCGTGTATCTTTTCAAGTTCCGGGAAAGAACCAATAAGTCCTTCCCAGACAAGATGCCCGCTCCCCTAAGACCATTCGCCAGCGCCTCCGAATCTATACATTCGCCTCCATGCAGGGAATGGACGAACTCGCCGATAGGGTCGGTTGCAAGATTGGAATCACTGGCAGATTTCTTCCCATGGTGTTCCCCCTCCAACAACTTTTTCATCCCCTTCAGGAGCATCATCCACAAATATTGGTCGCGTTCACGGAGGTCGGCTAGCACGGATATTTTTTCCCGGAACGCCTCGGCATTACGAGCAATGACCTTGATTTCTGTAAGAGTTGAAATCCCTGCCTCCTGAAGCTCCTTTGTAGAAATTCCCAGCAGTCTGAATGAGGATACACTATCGAGGAAGGTGGTGAAAGCGGTGGCTTTGTCGATACTCGTGGCTGTGAATTTTTCTAGCTCAGGGTAATCTTGGGGAGTGGGTGGGGGAGTGATGGTCGACATAACCACAGAGTGTTGTGGCTGGGATTGTGGTGGCTGTGGCTGTGGTGGTGGTGGTGGTGGTGCCAACTCTATGGGAATCATGGGACCAGCCCCTTCCGTTATCGGTTCGGTTGTATGGAGGACAGGAGGACTACTGGGAGGTAATTTCATCAGAGGCTGACTGGTAGATTCCATGAGAGAGTCGTCCGACGAATCCGAACTACTTGATGGCCGAGGTGTGATACGAGGGTCCGCTGCTGCAGGTTCATCGGAACTTGCGAGCACAGCAGCCCAAGAACTCCCCTCAGGTGGTGGGGAAACCTTCTTTTTTCTCGGTACCATGGACGAGCTATCACGGGGCCTCCATGGAAGGCCTGTGAAAGGGTCAACTAGGCCCCTGTAGCTTCCCGATTGACTCGGGGTACTTGATGTGGAGGTGTTGGACTTCATGGTGTCGAACGGCGACATATCTCGTCGTTTTTGAGGGGTGCCAAATTCCAACGAGTCACGTTTGCGCTTCCCAATGGGAGAGAGAACCACACTGGTTTCGGGTGAGGAAGTCTGTTTCTCGGGTACCCCAACCCCTCTGATTCGACCACTGAACAATTCGTCTGCACCCCATCGTAAGTGGGGAAACAGACACGACAACATACGAGACCCTCACCCCGAGTGCGATAATTAAAGTTTAAACTTGCAAACTTTTTCCAACCCGCCGCGCCTATCTCCGTCGCATGAGGGGAGGGTTCCCCCATCGCCATTCCCTCACCGGTGAGTCTACAAGGTGAATTAAACGGTAAACACGCCAGAGGGCCACATGGGGACGCACCTTACGCAGAGCTTGCAGAAAGTCCCTTCCATACTCACCGGTAACTCCAGCTGTTCCATCGACTTCTTGGGAGGAGGGAGTCCATTTCCGGCTCCAGAATGCGAGTAAACCACGACATTGATGCGCCCAGCTTCCGACGGTGGACGAGCGTGCTTAGTCACAACGCGAGTCAGACCTATCATGAAAGATCACCCTCCACCCGTGAGCGGAAATGTCGCAAGACGCTAAGAGATGGGCTAACTTGTGGCCTTACCCGAAACCAAATGAAACATCATGGAATGCGATCCGGTCCCGCGACATATCACAGTATCTCCCGGTTGACCTTTCGGACGGAGGAGATACTGTTGAATACAACACGAGTCGACGGAGATCTGGACCACGAGGAGCTTCGTCGTCGTATTTGCGCATCGAACCGAAAACATCTAGGTTGGAACACACATAAGCGCGGGACCGTGACGAGGATGATTGCACTCACCTCGGCTTCCTTGGCGAGAATATAACACGACCAATTGTTGGAAGATGCCTCCGATTTCTCCTTGTACTCTCGGTACGGTTCGCGACGGTTATCAGGGTTCCTACCCCTGCTTTCTGGGAGTACGACGACATCTAAAGGTTTGGTAGACGACATCGCGATGCGGGGTGACCCAGAATAACAAGCGGCGAGGGAGTGATTCGCGGAACCGTATAACGGCGACCCTCGACTTTTCTCACGATCGCTCCGCCAAGGTGTGCCTCGGTGGGTAACAACCACCCATGAGAATTCAATACACAATGACTACACGATATAAGTAGATTTACGATGCTCGAATCGGACCTATGGCCATGGATACGTATAGAACATCATAAAAGTTGATGGAGAGAGAGAGAGAAGATACGACGCAAACGAAGGTCCTGTAATGTAATGTATGGAGAGGGGCGAACAAAAAAATACGCAAGGATGATCGTATGAGAGGGATGAGGGACAGACGAAGAGCGAAGAACACATGCATCATAATACGAGATCGAGAATTGCGAAGCGACATGTAACTTGAGACTGCAGACGATGAAAACGAGAGAGGATTACGAGGGGGTAGCAAAACAAGCAGTGAGACAGATACTATGGGGAGAGGAACGCAACGGAACGACGTGACGATCAAACATTCACCTCTGCTCCAGCCGACCAGTAACCTCGGCCCTGGCTCGGCTGAGAGCGGGATCGATACTCTGTGTCCCAAGTTTGTTCCCGTCCGCAGGTTGCTGAATGACTACAAGATGAGGGTCTATGGGTTCGCCTGTGGCCCCTGATCCAGGACCGTTCGGTGGGGGCCCTTGAAGATGAGCATCGGGTGGGAAGGATCGGAAGGGAGTAGGTGCTACAAGCGAACGATGAAACCTCGCACGAAAATCTTGCCCTGGCTCGGCCCCATACACCGCATCGACGGGTGGCGGAGGGAAAGGGGCGGATGGATCCGATCCGTCCGGCTTTCCAGCATGCTGCGCAAAGTGGATACGACGCTGTAAATGTGGTCAACGACACGTTCTGGGTGGTAGAGGGGGGAGGGTGCACACCTGTTGGTCCCAATGATCCCACGCCTGAGCAATGATAGGTTCCAACGAAGTGAGCTCTTCGTTGGTCATTGAAAGTGTTCGTAAGAGATGCTGTTTGAGGAGAGGTGTACAGGAGAAGGATAACAGGAGCGTTGAGGCAAAGGTTTGGCCACCGTGTATCTGACCTTGTGGGAACGGTGGTTCTGGCATTCCATGAGGGGGAGGGGGAGGCGCATGCTGAAGTTCGGGTGGTAGAACAGTGTACTGGCCATCTGGATGAACACGATACTGTATTTCCTCCATACCTGGGATCAGGTCGTTTCCCAAAGAATCCAAACCGAGTTCGCGCATCTTGCGCTGTTTGACGAGAGCACGATGTTTCCGCTGCCTCTCTCTGGCAGCTGCACGTACGCGATCCCTACGTGAAATCTCTTCAGGGGACATATCCTGTTGGTGGAGATCGGGAGCAGAGACGGTGGAGATAGGGGTTTGTTGGTCTCCTGTCTGGATGGCTGAAGAATTGAGGCCGGCCTGTCTGTCGCGTTCGCGTTTTCGGCGTTGCCTTTCTGCCGCTTTCTCTCTTTTCGTTCTTTGGCTAGGGGTTTCGTTCTCGCGCATTCGCTTCCTGGATGCGGAGGTGACGGGAACGATGAGGTTGCTGGGGTGTAGTTGGGGAGCCTGGTTCATACGGTGGACAAAAGTGTATTTTTCTGATATGATGGATGTAAGCGTGAGCGTTATGCCTGTTGTGTGACGAACGGACCAGAGGCGAGAGGCGGGCAGAGTAACAGAGAGTAACGTCGTGACGGTAACGGAACAAAACCTTCCCCCTTACATCCTTTTCGGGAAATACCTCGGATTACAATGTGGGTCACTCTACTTTTTCACCATGCTCTCTCGTCCAGGTCCAACTCCAATCCACTCTATAGGTACGCCCAAAATTCCCTCGATGTACGAAACATACTTCTGACAATTCTCTGGCAACTCATCGAACGATCTGGCCAAAGAGATCGATGACTTCCATCCAGGCAACACAACGTAGACCACTTCTACTTGTGCAAGAACTTCCAAGTCGGCTGTAAAATCCAACAATCAATAATTCCTATACGTTTTATTATTATTGCGACAACTCATACCTGGGAAACCCGGCAACTCCTCTTCGTTCACCATGTACTTCACCCCAACTTTTATCTCGTCGAGGTCATCGAGAACATCCAGCTTGGTCAGGTTCAACTTGTCATAACCGTTGATCAAACACGAATGCTTCATCACGACCAAGTCGAGCCATCCACATCGTCTTCGTCTACCCGTCGTCGTGCCGTATTCTCTGCCCACCTCTTGCAGATGCACTCCGATATCCTGCAACTCTCCGTGTGAGGCATGCACGAATCCCAAGACCGCATAAGCTCACATTCAGCTGTTCAGTGGGGAACGGCCCACCACCGACTCGAGTGGTATACGCCTTTATCACACCAATCGTCGTCCCGATCAACTTGGGTGGAATTCCCAAGCCGGTGCAAACCCCTCCGATGGTCGTTGAAGACGATGTGACGTACGGGTACGTCCCAAAATCTATGTCCAACATCAATGCGTTGGCTCCCTCGACGAGGACACGCTTCTTAGCGTTGAGAGCAGAGTGGATATAAGTGACACTATCGACGACGAACGGTTTCAACCTCGCCGCTAATTCCTAGGATGAGGAGTTAGCCTCGGTCAGTCTGAGAGGGGTGATAAACCAACCTGGTATCGAAGAATTTCTCCTTCGGTATCGTACTCGAAATGACCGTATCGTTTGTATCGGCCTTCAACCAACTTGCGGAATTTCACCGCGAAGGTTCCGTGGTCGAAGAGGTGGTGAACTCGAAGACCAGACCTGGAAGCCTTCCCGGAGTACGCAGGACCAATACCCCTCTTCGTAGTACCGATACTATTCGCAAAAAGTCCACATGAGTAATAATAAAAAAACTCGGACCAACATACCTCGATCTCCCAAGCTCAACCTCCTTGAGTCCATCCACTATCTGATGAAAATCGAAAACGAGTTGCGCTCTGTTCGAGATGAACAACCTGTTGGAGCAATCTAGACCTCCGGATTGCAACTCGTCGAGTTCTTTGAAGAAAGAAGGGAGGTGCACGACGACGCCGTTTCCGATTAGCCCGACGCAGTTTGGGTTCACCAAACCTACAAAAGACGTAAAGAAAGAGTTAAGGAGTGAGCATCACATGTCACAAAACCAAGGATTAGAAAAAGGAGTTGAAATCCATCGACAATCAGATAATCCGACAACAAGATGCGAGGGGTAAAAGATATGGAAGAACGACGAAGAAGCTCACCGCTAGGTAACAAATGAAACGCAAAGGTTTTCTCGACTTTTTCATCTCCGTTCCCGGTCGAGACAGGGACGACAATGGTATGTCCAGCATTATTCCCTCCGGCGCACCTCGCACAAATGTCCGCATCAGCGGCCAAGATATCCACGAGTTTTCCTTTTCCTTCATCTCCCCATTGAGCCCCAAGCACGACGGTGACCGTACTCTCGGTCGACATTATTGGTTGTGAGAAAACGGTCGTCGATTTGTTTTTTTTTCCAAGGGTTATTACACTGTGACTCGAGGATCGGGATTACCCAGAACTTGATCTGCTGAAGAAGTTGTCACGAGAAGTACAAGAATCCTCAAGGGTGTAGAGGGCGACGCGTACTGGAAGATGTCGGTCTTAAAGGCAATGGTTCATAAAACCTAGGAAGTGAGTTGACGGGGAACCAGAAGGACCGTCGGAGGACCACAACTTTTTAACCACACCCGTCAACCAATGAAAAACTTAGTTGGTATACTCCAGACCCCCCTACACCCATCCAATCCCTAATCATGCCACAGGATGACTATATTCCACCAATGGAAGGATTAATCTAAACATGAGAAAGCAGTAGCGATAACTAATGACATCTAAAAGTAGTGGACCTGCAGAATTCATCGTCAGTAAGAGAAATGAGGAGTGGCAAGGGCCGGACAAGACACACCTCCTCCTTCTCTCGGCCCCGCATGAAGCGAGGTTCTGTGCCCTTGTAGTAGATATCCGCCCAGAAGTCGTTCGTGTCGGGTTCGGGCGACTGCTTGGCTTCCTCGACAGCCCTGTCGACCTCGGCCTTGGATTCCTTGTCAATAGCCTTGAGTTCATCCTCAGTGGCAAGACCCCAGTCCTCGATGTATTTCTGAAGACCACGGATGGGATCCTGAGTGCTGCGCATTTTCTGGACCTCGTCACGGGTGCGGTAAGTGGTACCGGGATCGGACATGCTTTAAATGGATATCAGAGCGCCGATCGAGAACAATAATTGCGGGGTCGGGAACATACGAGTGACCGCCGTAACGGTAGGTGACGAATTCCATGAGAAGTGGGCCCTTGCCGGCGGACACCCATTGTTTCGCAAACTTGACACTCTGGTGGACGGCGATGATATCCATGGCATTGACCTAACCAAGTTGGTTAGATCCAACACTAGCCAAAACATTGGAGATCACTCATACTTGGATACCGGGGATGGAATCACCGCGGGTATAGTAGGCAGTGTTGGCCGAAGATCGCTCAGCGGAAGTGCCCATACCATATTTGTTGTTCTCGCAAATGAAGATGCAAGGCAAGTTCCAGAGTTTGGCCATGTTGAACGCTTCGAAGACTTGACCCTGGTTGCTAGCGCCATCACCGTAGAGAGTGAAGGTGGCAACGTCATTTTTTCCGGTGTATTGCTGAGCGAGAGCAAGACCAGCTCCAAGAGGAACCTGGGCACCGACGATGCCGTTTCCTCCGAAGAAGGAAGGGGTGAAGATGTGCATGGATCCACCCTTTCCATTGGACATGCCGTCCTGGCGACCAAGGAGCTCGGCCAAGACACCCTTGACGGTTCCTCCCCGTAAGACCGCGAAGGGGTGGCATCGGTATGAAGTAATCACACGATCTTCGGGGGTCATAGCCGACTCCATTCCGACGGAAACGGCTTCCTATCATGACGCGTCAAAGGCGTCCGCCATAAGTGATCAGCGTTTCGGGATGGACAAAGGACGAAGATACGGACCTGACCGGTAGCCAAGTGGCAGAAACCACGAATAAGCTTTTGCCTGTAGAGGGCGTCCGCGGCCATTTCCATCCGACGCATGAGGGTCATTTTTTGGTACATATCGATCAGCATATCTTTGTTGACCTCGACTTCGAGAGAGGGGATTTCTGTCTTGTATCCGTGGAAAGTGTCCTCATGAAGCCTGACATTGAACGGCCCAGACGCGGTCGGAGTCTCTGTTGGCTGGGTGCTGTCCGCTGTCGTCTGGAGAGAGCGGGTCAAGGATCGCTGGAATGAGGTCAGCCCTGTGCTTCACAAAAACTGGAGAAAAGAATCAAGCAAAGTGGAAGACACTGACGAGGAGACGAGGAGCACGACGCGACAACGTAGCCAAAGAAGCCATCGGGTATTGGGGAAAGGGATGAGGAATGGTTGGGGGAGGATGTGTTCGCGAGGTCACGATATCGTCACGCGTCCATGTCACGCCGACATCTCCCGGAAGACCCTAAACGACCCGGGGAGGATTCACATACTCGAAAACGATGCGCCTGGTGTACAAAGGCCGCCACCGACGTAAGTGACGGTAGACATGGGAAACGTCCAGGCCGTGGGGGGCGGTGCCAGCCTGGGTGCCCAGCCGCCTTGCAGCCAACTCCGGAAGCGGGCAGGAATTTGTCGAATTAGATTAATATTTAAATATTATTATTAATATTTTATATGTTTCAGGGTTTTCGAGCGCCTTTGAGGGGGTGTCGGGATGACGGGTTGATGAAACACGTCGGTGGTTTCCTGTCCGTTATTTCTGACCGCCATGATCACAGAGAGAGACTAATTGTGATCATTGTGATATATAAGGATCTACCAGAATGCTGCGTTCTCTCCTCGCCCCCTCCTCCCGCCCCCAGTCGACGTCATGATCCATTCCAACTCGACTCCCTCTACTCCCGCTCAAAAGTCCAAGCCCCTCCGAGGGTTTCCTTCCATGAACTTCACCCGCTTCCACAGAAAAGTGACGCCTTCTTTCTTCTCTGCGTCCAGCTCAGAGGCTTCCAGTTCGCAAACCTCTCTTCACGCGCTTGATGCTTGTTCTCCTGTAAACTCCCGCACGACCTCGTCCACTTCCTCGCCGGCCGAGAGCACCAGTGATGGGTCCCCAAATGTGATGGTATGTCTATTTCCCCCCTTGCCGGTTTCGCTCGAGGAGAGTGCATTAATTTCGGTTGACAGGCCGATCTTGTCGGTCGTCCCATCATGGATCCCAAGTTATTAAACGAACTCGTGGAAGGACGAGACCCCTGTACATTGCTTGCAAAGCCCACTCAACCTCC
>Ga0307514_10001174_pt1 | contig 35389 bp, 30 predicted proteins | sample 16_EM_MG_FD_203088 | JGI IMG/M metagenome (GOLD analysis project Ga0307514, IMG submission 203088) | Populus trichocarpa ectomycorrhiza microbial communities from riparian zone in the Pacific Northwest, United States - 16_EM | ecosystem: Host-associated > Plants > Roots > Unclassified | place... | reverse complement strand
ATCGAAGTCACCCTCGGCGAGACGCGGTACCAGCTCGGCGCGGGCGACTGCCTGGCCATGGTGCTCGACCAGCCCATGGCCTACCACAACCCCGGCCGCAAGCCGGCACGCTACGCGGTGGTCATCACCACCGAACCGCTGAATGGCAGATGACATGACCACCCCGACCCCAGCCCTTGCTCAATCCGCTCAATCCGGCGGCATCGCGATCCGCCGCCTCGAAGCCGTGAGCGACGCCCAGCGGCGCGAGTTGGCCGAGTTGCTGGTCGACTGTGTCGATGGCGGCGCCTCGGTCAGTTTCATGCACCCCTTGCCGCAGGCCAAGGCCGAGGCTTTCTGGCAGCGCGTGGGCGAAGGTGTGGCGCGCGGCGAACGTGCGCTGCTGGTGGCAGAAGACGCCGACGGCATCGTCGGCACGGTGCAGTTGGTCGTCGATCAGCCCGACAACCAGCCGCACCGCGCCGACCTGGCCAAGATGCTGGTGCACCGCCGCGCACGGCGCCGGGGCCTGGGTGCGGCTTTGATGCGCGCCGCCGAGCAGCTCGGGCGCGACTGCGGCAAATCCCTGCTGGTACTCGACACCGTGACCGGCGGCGACGCGGAGCGGCTCTACGCGCAGCTCGGCTGGCAGCGCTGCGGCGTGATCCCCGGCTATGCGCTCTGGCCGCGCGGCGGGCTGTGCGCCACCACCTATTTCTACCGTGAACTCTGAAGGGGCCTGAACCCCGCTCCGGGTGCGCGAGAATCACGGTTTTTCAATCGTTGCCACCCGAAAGTTCTCTCATGAAAATCAGCCAAGACACCGTCGTCACCCTGCGCTACAAAGTGGCCAACGCCCAAGGCCAGCTCGTCGAGCAGAGCCAGCAGCCGATGGTCTATCTGCATGGCGGCTACGACAACACCTTCCCCAAGATCGAGGCTGCGCTCGACGGCCAGGAAGCCGGCTTCTCGACCACCGTGCTGCTGCAGCCTGCCGACGCCTTCGGCGAACGCGACGAGAGCCTCACCACCACCATCCCGCGTACGCAGTTCCCAGCTGGCGTGAAGGTCGGCGGCACCCTGCGCGGCACCGGCGACGACGGCCAGGAGCGCGCCTTCCGCGTGGTGAAGATCAAGGGTCCGGTGGTGCTGCTCGATGCCAACCACCCCTACGCCGGCCAGGCGCTGAAGTTCTCGCTGACGGTGACCGAGGTGCGCGCCGCCACCGCCGAAGAAATCGCCCACAAACACGTGCACGGCGAGCACGGCCACCACCACTGATTCCATTTCCAGATCAACCGTGCACTTTGTCGACTTCGCTTGCCTTAAGCCTGTCATGTCTGCGCTTCGTCTTCGCGTTCACGATTGATCTGGAAACGGAATGAGAAGGTGCGAATGTGGTGTATTGGCCGGCCATCCCAGCTGCTTCGGGCGCTGGCCGCCGGGCGCAGGCGATCGCCGCCCAGGTGGCCGCCCACCGGGCTGAGCAAAATCTCGCCGAGGTAACGCAAGGCCAGCAGCACACTGGCCGCCACCACCGCTCCGCCGGGAAGCCGATCCTTGCCGAGGTAAGACAGGCCGATGATGAACAGGCCGTCGAGCGTGAGCCCTTCGAGGAAGGACCACACGTCCAGGCTGTTCGGCAGCTTCAGGCCCCGGCGTGCCTGTGGCAAGGCATGCGCGGCCGATGGCAGCTGACGCGCCGCCAGCAGGCCGGTCAAGGCCACGGCGGCCAGCAGAAAGAAGATCGGCCGCGGCCCGAAATGCAGTGCCACCACGGCGCCCAGCGGCAGGGCCAGCACCGGCCCCAGCGCGATCCAGGCGCGCGAACGGCCCGAGCGCCGCGCGGCACCGATAGGGTCCGCCGTCGCCAGGGCCTGCGTGGTGAGGTTCAGCGCGGCGAAGGCCTGCTCGCGGCGCTGCCCGTCACCGAGCCGAAGGCGCTCGCCGCCCATGTGCTGCTCTCGTCCAGGACCCGCAAGGCGGACTGGGCCGATTGGAAAAAACAGGTTGGTGTGCCGCGCCTCAAGCCGGCCGGCACGCTGCAGTTCGACCACCTGCACTTCGTGCTGCAGGCGGCGGTGGACGGCCTGGGGCTTGGCGCTCGGGCCGGTCACGCTGGTGGCGCACGATCTGGCTTCGGGCCGGCTGTGCTGCCCCTTGCCTGCGCTGCGGCTTGCGCTGAACCGGCACCACTACGGCGTGGCGCCTGGAGCGGCGCCGGAGGCGCAGGTTTTTGCGCAGTGGCTGGAAGGGGAGCGAGGGCGCGACGCGCGTCGTTGAGCTGTGGTGGAGGTAAAGGCTGCTTCGGGCTGCTTCGCGCGCGTGCCACCAAGTGCCAGGCAAGCGGGCTGACGAACGCAAGGTGTTGCCGCTGTTTGTCGCAATTGATTCGCTGTGTTTACAGTCGAATGCGGTGCGATACTTGTTTCGTTTTTTGGGCAATCCCGGCCCGTTACACGTTACACATGGGCGCCATCACGCGCATGGATGTTCATTTTTACGCCTACTTCTCGGGGAGACGTAGGAGTGCAAGGAGCGGATTTTTGGATCTGTCGGCATGGCGCCTTTGACGCAAAATAGTACCGGCATGCTCGTCGATGACACGAGCCAGGCCTGGGTTCTGCTGGGCAAGGGGCTCGATCTGTACCAGGATGGCGTGTTCATCACCGGCGAGGATGGGCGCTTCGTCTATGTCAACGATGCCGCAACGCGTGCTCTGGAATACAGCCGTGAAGCTTTGCTGGCCATGGGGCCGATGGACATCGATCCGAATATTTCCATGGCGCAGTGCCTGGAAATATTGCAGAGTTCCCCGGGACGGGCCTTCGTCATAGACACGGTGCACAAGACGCAGAGCGGCAGGCTGGTTGCGGTGCAGGTGCATGGCGTGACGCTGCAACTGGACGGGCGATTGTTTGCCGTGTCCATCGTCCGCGATATGGCCGAGCCCAAGCGGATGCAGGAAGCGTTGCTGCAACGCGAGCAGTACTGGCGCACCTTGCTCGACGAGTTTCCATTTTTCGTCTGGCTCAAGGACACGCAGAGCCGCTTGTTGGCGGCCAACACCGCATACGCCAGGGTGGCAGGGGTGTCTTCCACCGCGGAACTGGAAGGCCGGACCGAATTCGATCTCTTTCCGCATGATCTGGCCGAGATCTATGTTGCCGACGACAAGGCAGTCATGGCGGCGGGCGTGGCCCACTATGTGGAGGAGCTCTACGTCGATGAGCATGGCCAACGGCGCTGGATGGAGGTGTGGAAGTCCCCGCTGCGTGAGCAGGGCAAGGTGGTGGGCACGGTCGGTTATTCCAGGGACATCACGGATCGCAAGCATACGGAGAGTGAGCTCCAGAAAGCCCTGGCTTTTGCGCAAGGGGTCATTGATGCTTTCCCGGACCTGTTGTTCGAAACCGACCGAGAAGGGCGCTACCTGAACGTGTGGACGCACAGCCCCGAGTTATTGGCAGAAAGCCGCGAGGCTTTGCTGGGGCGGACACTGCGAGATGTGCTTTCGCCCGAAAGCGTGGCCATTGCCGAGATCGCCTACATAGAGGCAGAGCAGACGGGCGTCTCTTTGGGCCATGTCATCTCGGTCATGACGCCGCTGGGCCTGCGTCAGTTTGAGTTGTCGGTGTCGCAGATGCGTGCCATCGGTGAGGCGGGTCCGCATTTTATTACCGTGTCACGCGACGTGACGCAGCGGCTTGAGCTGCAGCAGGAACTGGCCAGCCGCGAGCGCGAGTACCGGACCCTGGTCGAGCATTCACCGGATGTGATTGCCCGGTTTGATGTGCAGTTCGCTTGCCGCTATGCGAACCCGGTGCTGCTGCGTGCCTTGGGTCGCTTGGGTCGTTTGGATGCGGGCGCGGTGGGGTGTACGCCGGATGCGCTTTGGGGGGCGGAGGCGGGTACGGCGCTGAAGCAGCGCCTGGCGCGGGTCCTGGACAGCAAGGCATCCGTCGAGTTTGAACTGCACTGGTCCGATGCCCTGGGCCGCAGTATCTGCAGCCTGGTGAGCTTGACGCCTGAAGTCGGCGACGATGCAAGCGTCGGCAGCATCTTGATGGTGGGGCGCGATATCAGTGAACTCAAGGCCTACCAGGACAAGATCCATCAGATGGCGTTTTACGACCCGCTGACCGGGATGCCCAACCGGGTGTTGTTCAATGACCGCCTGGCGCAAATGCTGAAGGATGCGGCCTACCACCACTACCAGGCCGGGGTGATGGTGGTGGATCTGGACCGCTTCAAGCAGATCAATGACACCATGGGCCATGCCGCAGGAGACGCCTTGCTCAAGGAAGTGGCCGTGCGCTTGCGTGCCAGTGTGCGGAGTTATGACACCGTGGCCCGGCTGGGTGGGGACGAGTTCGGCATTCTCTTGCCGCAAATTCGTGAAGGCGCCCATCTGACGCGCGTGGCGGGCAAGGTGGGAGCGGCTTTCAACCAGAGCTTTTGGCTGGAGGGGCGGGAGATATTCGTATCCTGCAGCGTGGGTATTGCGGTGTACCCGTCGGACAGCGCGGTGGCAGAAGAGCTGCTCAAGTACGCCGACTCCGCGATGTATTCCGCCAAACGTTCCGGGCGCAACGACTTCCGTTTTTATTCCAAGGACCTGACGGTTCGCGCCCAGGAGCGGCTCACCCTCGAGTCCGACCTGCGCCGCGCGCTGGAGCGCGGTGAGTTGGCGCTGCACTATCAGCCCAAGGTGTTGCTGGCGTCCGGCGCCATGGTCGGGTGCGAGGCGCTGTTGCGCTGGAAGCATCCGCGCCTGGGCATGGTGCCACCGGGCCAGTTCATCCCGGTGGCGGAAGACTCGGGCTTGATCAACGAGTTGGGGGCCTGGGTGCTGCGCGAATCCTGCGTGACCGCCGTCGCCTGGAATGCCGCGGCAGCGCAGCCGTGCAAGGTGGCGGTCAACCTGTCAGCCCGCCAGATACAGGCACCGGGCTTTATGGCGCAAGTGATGGGCATCCTGTCCGAGACCGGTTGCCAGCCTCGGTGGCTTGAGTTCGAGATCACGGAAAGCCTGCTGCTGGACGAGGACGGCCCTGTGCTCGGCGCCTTGCAGGCACTGCGCGACATGGGTGTCACCATCGCCATCGACGACTTTGGCACCGGCTATTCGGCCTTGGCTTATCTGGCCCGGTTTCCCATCGACACGCTCAAGATCGATCGCTCGTTCATCCATTCGGCGACCACCGACCATTTCCGGGCGGAACTGGTCAGGGCCATCTTGTCCATTGCGCGCTGCCTGAACCAGCAGGTCGTGGCCGAAGGCGTGGAAACGCGTGAGCAGGCCGACTTCCTGGCCGCCGAAGGATGCCAGCTGGTGCAGGGCTTCCTGTTCAGCCAGGCGGTGCCCCGGGAGCAGTTGCTGGCTTTTCCCGGGGTATGCATCGCCTCTGACGGGCTGACCTCCAAGGCGTTGGCCAAATAAGGCCAAGGCCTTGGATGGCCAGGCGGCTGGTTGGCCGCCGGCTTAGAACGCGTGCCAGTCCGCCTCGGCCGTCTCCAGTTTGAGCGGCGTGTTCTTTTCAACGCGAATGTTCGACGGAAGCTTGGATTTTGCAGGGGTGGTCGAATCGGTCTTCGGCTTCGCCAGGCGAGCCTGGTTTTGCGGGCCCGCCAACCGTGGTGCAGAAGACGGCGCCATGCCGGTCACCTTGAACACCGACACGGCATCCTTCAGCTGCGTGGCCTGCTCTTCCAGCGACTGGGCCGCCGCTGCAGCCTGCTCCACCAGCGCCGTGTTCTGCTGCGTCACGATGTCCATCTGGTTGATGGCCTGATTCACCTGTTCGATGCCCCGGCTTTGCTCTTCCGACGCAGAGGCGATCTCTCCGATGATGTCGGACACGTGCTTGATCGCCTGCTTGACCTGGCCCATGGTGCTGTTGACTTCGGCGGCCTGTTTCGAGCCGTCCTGAATTGTGGTGACGGAGGAGCCGATCAGTTCCTTGATTTCCTTGGCGGCAGCGGCGGAGCGCTGGGCCAGGTTGCGCACCTCACTGGCGACCACGGCGAAGCCTCGTCCCTGTTCGCCGGCACGAGCGGCTTCCACGGCGGCGTTCAAGGCCAGGATGTTGGTCTGGAAGGCAATGCCTTCGATCACGCCCGTGATTTCGGAAATCTTGCTCGAACTCGCGCTGATCTTGCCGATGGTCCCCACCATGGACTGAACGGTATCGTTACCCGTATCTGCCATGCCGGTGGCACTCGTGGCCAGCGTATTGGCTTGACGGGCGTTGTCGGCGTTCTGCTTCACGGTCTGTGTCAGCTGCGTCATGCTCGAAGCGGTTTCCTCCAGAAAGGCCGCCTGCTCCTGCGTGCGTGCGGACAAATCGGTATTGCCGGCAGCGATTTCCTGGGCGCTGACCGTGACGGACTCGGTCGACACCTTGATGCCACGCACGGTATCGCTGACTTGCCGGTCCATTTTCTGAAGGGCCTCAAGGAGCTGGCCGAACTCGTCTCGCGAGGTAATCTGGATATCGTTGTCCAGCTTTCCGTTTGCGATCTGATCGGCAATGCCGATGGCCGTGTTCAGCGGCGCCAGAATCGCCTTCAAGAGATACATGAGGGTAGCGGCGAAGAAAAGCACCGTGCAGGCAATGACCGCAAAGGAGATGTTGCGCGTGAGCCCGGCGGCACGCTGTTGTGCTTCGAAGCGCGACTGGGCCGTTGCGCGCAGGTTCTGTTTCATTTCGGCCAGGATGCTGAAAACGCGGGTGGCGTTGTCCTTGACCTCCAGCCGGTTGACTTCGGCCCCGCCCTTCACGTCACCGGCCTCGATGCGCTCTACCTGATGCTTCATGCCGGCTTGCATTTTTTGGTAGGCGTCCTGCAACTTCTTGAGTGCCTCCAACTTGTCGCCGTCGCGCCGACTCGCCAGCCCGCTGAGTGCGCTGTCGACCTTGGTAAACCGTTCGGCATTTTCCTGCTTCCACCCCGCAATCGATGCGGGGTCACCGATGGCGATCATTCGAAGAATATTGATGTCCGTCCTGGTGAGCAGTCCGTCGATCTCACCAATCACAGCTTCATCGGAAAAGTCTATTTGGTACATCAAACCCAATTCATCCTTCGCGCTGTCAAGCCGCGACAGAAAGAAGCCACTCAAGCTGATGACAACCAGGATCATGCCGGCAGTGATGCCTATTAGTTTTTTGCGGACGCTGAGATTCATTGAAATACCTGTAAAAAAGAAGAAGATGTGAAGGATTGAAATTTGAGCCGGGCAGCGATTTTTTTTATCGCGTTATGTGCTTTATTCTTTGACCAACCCCATTTCGGTGCTGGTCATCAGTTTGTCGATATCCATCAGAATCAGCATGCGGTTGCCCAGTGAGCCGAGACCGATCAGATGGCTTGTGTTCAGGGTGCTGCCTATTTCTGGCGCCGGTTTGACTTGGTCCGGTGTCAGGGTAATCACGTCCGATACGCTGTCGACCACCATGCCCATCACGCGATGGCCGATGTTGAGAATGATGACAACCGTGAATTGATCGTAAGTGGGCGTGCCGAGATTGAACTTGATGCGCATGTCGACAATCGGCACGATGATGCCGCGCAGATTGACCACGCCCTTGATGAACTCGGGTGCGTTGGCAATACGGGTCACGGTGTCGTAGCCCCGTAATTCCTGGACCTTCTGGATGTCGATACCGTATTCCTCCTGGCTTAACGTGAAAGCCAGAAATTCCAATGGGGTTGCTGTCGTCGTGTCGGCAGTTTTATGAAGATTGCTCGCAGTACTCATTCACATCTCTGTTGGTATCGGATTGGTATTGAAATTTTCCGTTCGGTATCCAAATACATACATAGGTATGTCATAGAATGACAAAAGCGGAAATTGATAAATTCGATCACGATGTTTGGGGTCCGCACCGTGACGTTTTGGGTTTGTTGCAAAACCGGTCTCTGATCTTCTTTTAAAAAGAATTCATGTGGAGTCAGGTAATACTGAAAATCTTCTGGGAATCCATGAGAGTTTGGTAGGAATATGCCTCGTGGATTTAGGGTTTTCCCTATGTGGCGTGAAGACATCCTCGTGATCGGTGCCGGCCCCGCGGGGCTGGCCGCGTCGGCCTGCTTGCGCCGTGAAGGGCTGGCGCATGTGGTGCTGGAGCGCGAGGGAAACATCGGCTCCGCCTGGCGCCGGCACTACGACCGGCTGCATCTGCACACCACCAAGACCTACTCCGGCCTGCCTATGCTGCCGTGGCCGAAAACCGCGCCGCGCTACCCCTCACGCGAACAGGTGGTGCAGTACCTGGAGGCTTACGCGTCAGCGCACCATGTCGTGCCCCGCCTGGGCGTGACCGTGCACAAGGTGACACGCGGCGAAGACCGCTTCACGGTGGAGACCAGCGAAGGCGTGATGGCGCCGCGCATTGTCGTCATGGCCACGGGTTACAACGGCGTGCCCAAGCTGCCTTCGGTGCCCGGGCTGGACAGCTTTCGTGGCCTGGCCATGCACGCCAGTGCCTACAAGAACCCCGCGCCTTACCGGGGCAAGCGCACGCTGGTGGTGGGCTGCGGCAATTCAGGCGCGGAGATCGCGCTCGATCTTGCCGAGCAAGGCGTGGATGTCGCCATGGTGGTGCGTGGGCCGGTGCATGTGGTGCCGCGCGACATGTTCGGGCGCCCCACGCAGCACACCAATGTATTGCTCTCGCACTTGCCGCTGGCACTGCGCGATGCCATTGCGCGGTTCACCGTGGACCTGGTGGTGGGGGACCTGTCGCGCTGGGGCATCGTGCGGCCGGCGGTGGGGCCGAACCGCATGATCGAAGAGGCCGGCCGGATTCCCATGCTGGACATTGGCACTGTCGCCATGGTCAAGCGGGGGAAGATCCGCGTGCTGCCGGCAGTGCAGGAAATCCACCCCGACAGCGTGCGCTTCGCCGGCGGTGCCGAGCATCCGTTCGAGGCCATCATCTTCGCGACCGGTTATATCCCGGGCCTGGCTCAGGTGGTCGACGGCTTCGAGGCGATTGCCGATGGCCGCGGCAGGCCACACCGGTTTGGTGAGGAGACCGGCATTGCCGGTTTGTACTTTGTCGGTTTCAGGAATCCACCGACCGGCGCATTGCGCGAGATCGCCCTCGAGGCCCCGCGGACGGCCCGGTCTGTTCGCGTTGCCGTCAGCTGACTACGCACGCTTCGGCTTGGCCGGGCTGCGTGGGGCGGCGCTCTTTTGCGGCGCCTTGCTGGGCAGCAGCCGCTCGATCACGTCGCGGTACAGCGCGGCCAGCTTGGCCGGGGCGGCGGGCGGGTCGGTCATGAGGCGGAAGGCCGTGCCTTCGTACAACACCGCCATGAATTCGACACGCACCGCGGCTTCCTTGGCGCTGAACTCGGGGAAGTCGCGCCGCACCGTGGCCAGCGCCTTGGCGTGCAATTGCCGGTCGGCCTTGCGCACGATCTCGGCCACCACGGGGTTGCGTGTGGCCTCGGCCGTCACTTCGAGCAGCAGCACGCGGTCTTCGGCCTGGGTGCTGTCTTCATTGAACATGCGCATGGCAAGCACGTCGGCCATGTCGATTTGCCCGCCGGTGCTGTCGATCCAGGCCAGGCGATGCGAAACGATGCGCTCCACGATGGCGTGGATGATGGCTTCCTTGTTCGGGAAATAGCGGTAGATCTGGCCCACGCTCATCTTCGCTTGCTCGGCGATCTGCGCCATGCTGGCCGCATGGAAGCCGTGGCGCAGCACGCAGATGCGCGCGGCGGCCGCGATTTCGTCGCGGCGCAATTCGTCGCGTACGGCTTTCACGGGGCGCACCGCGGAAGCCGCGGGCGCGGTGGCCGTGTCCACGGGTGAGGTGCTGGGCTTGAGCTTGAGTTTGGATTTGGGCTGGCGATTCACTTTTCTTTACCTGGCCATCATGTGGGGGATTGGATCTTAATTGAGAATGAACGTTCACACTCAATTTAATCCATCAAAGACCATCAGGTCTGCATGCCATGAAATCCACCGCCTTGTTGTTCGCCGTGTCGCTGCTGGTCGGCGCCTGTTCCCAGAAGACCCCGCCGCCGGCACCCGGCGTTGCCGAAGTCGGTGTCGTCACCCTCAAGACCGAAGCCGTGGCGCTGCAAAACGAGTTGTCGGGTCGTACCGCAGCAGCCCTGGTGTCCGAAGTGCGGCCGCAGGTGGCGGGCATCGTGAAGGCGCGGCGCTTTGAAGAGGGTGCGCTGGTGCAGGCCGGCCAGGTGCTCTATGTGATCGACCCCGCCACCTACCAGGCCGCCGTGGACCAGGCCCGGGCCACGCTGGCCAGCGCCGAGGCCGCGGTGGCCGCCGCCGCGCTGAAGGACACGCGTTATGCCGCGCTGTTGAAGATCGAAGGCGTTTCCAGGCAGGACGCCGACGACGCCCACACCGCCGCCCAGCAGGCGGTGGCTGCGGTGGCGCAGCAGAAGGCGGCCCTGGCCACGGCGCGCATCAGCCTCGACTACACCCAGGTGCGCGCCCCGATCTCGGGCCGCATCGGCAAGTCGAGCGTGACGCCGGGCGCACTCGTCACCGCCAGCCAGACCACGGCGCTGGCCACCATCCGCGCGCTCGACCCGATGTACGTGGACCTCACGCAGTCGAGTGCCGAGCTGCTGCGCCTGCGCCGCACGCTGGCCTCGGGCCTGCTCAAGGCCGGCAGTGCCGATGTGGGGCTGGTGCTGGAAGACGGCACAACCTATGCCAGGAAGGGCCGCCTGAAGTTCGCCGAGGTGGCGGTGGACGAAGCCACCGGCTCGGTCACGCTGCGTGCCGAATTCCCCAACCCCGATGGCGCGTTGCTGCCCGGCATGTACGTGCATGCGCGGCTCGACCAGGCGGTGGACCCGCAGGCCATCCTCGCGCCGCAGCAGGGCATCAGCCGCGACCCCAAGGGCAATGCCACCGCGCTGGTGGTCACGGCCGACAACAAGATCGCTTCGCGCAGCGTGACCACGCAGCGCGCCATCGACGACCGCTGGCTCGTTTCCGCCGGCCTGAAGGCGGGCGACCGGCTGGTGGTGCAGGGTTCGAACAAGGTGCGCAATGGCGACACGGTGAAGCCGGTGGAGGTGGTGGATGTGGCGCAGGCCTCCTCTGCCAGTGTGCCCACGGCCGTCACGGCCAGCACCGCGGTCCCCGCCGCGTCGGCCGCCAACGTGGCCCAGGAGCGCTAAGCCATGCTGGCCCGCTTCTTCGTCAACCGGCCCATCTTCGCCTGGGTCATCGCCATCGTCATCATGCTGGGCGGCGCGATGTCGATCACCTCGCTGCCCGTGGCCCAGTACCCGAACGTCGCGCCGCCCACGGTGCGCATCTCGGCCACCTACACCGGCGCCTCGGCCGAGACGGTGGAAAACAGCGTCACCCAGATCCTGGAGCAGCAGCTCACCGGCCTGGACGGCCTGCTGTACTTTTCGTCCACCAGCAGCTCGGCCGGCAGCGCCAGCATCAACGTCACCTTCCAGCAGGGCACCGACCCCGACACCGCGCAGGTGCAGGTGCAGAACAAGGTGCAGCAAGCCTTGTCGCGCATGCCCAGCGCGGTGCAGCAGCTCGGCGTGACGGTGACCAAGTCGCAGACCGACTTCCTGATGATCGCCGCGCTTTATGACAAGACCGACAAGGCCAGCGCCACCGACATCGCCGACTACCTGGTGAGCAACCTGCAAGACCCGATCGCACGTGTGGACGGCGTGGGCGGCGTGCAGGTGTTCGGCTCGCAATACGCGATGCGCATCTGGCTCGACCCGGCCAAGCTGGCCGGCTACAGCCTGATGCCATCCGACGTGCAGAGCGCCATCGAGGCACAAAACACCCAGGTCTCGGCCGGCAAGATCGGCGCGCTGCCGGCGGCCGCCAACCAACAGCTCAATGCCACCGTCACCGCGCAGTCCAAGCTGCAGACGCCCGAGCAGTTCCGCGCCATTGTCGTCAAGCACGACACCACCGGCGCCGTGGTGCGCCTGGGCGACGTGGCCCGGGTCGAGATCGGCAGCGAAAGCTACGACAACGTGACCCGGCTCAACGGCCACCCCGCTTCCGGCCTGGCCGTGCAGCTGGCACCGGGCGCGAACGCCTTGTCCACCGCCACACGGGTGCGCGACGTGGTCACCAAGCTGTCGCGCAGCATGCCCGACGGCTACCAGGTGGCTTATCCGAAAGACAGCACCAAGTTCATCAAGATCTCCATCGAGGAAGTGGTGAAGACCTTGTTCGAGGCCATCGCGCTGGTGGTGGTGGTGATGTTCGTCTTCTTGCAGAACTGGCGCGCCACGCTGATCCCGGCCATCGCCGTGCCGGTGGTGCTGCTCGGCACCTTCGGCGTGTTGTCGGTGTTCGGTTATTCGATCAACACACTCACCATGTTCGGCATGGTGTTGTCCATCGGCCTCCTGGTGGACGACGCCATCGTGGTGGTGGAAAACGTCGAGCGGCTGATGCGCGAAGAGAATCTTTCGCCGCGCGAGGCCACCATCAAATCGATGCAGGAGATCACCGGCGCGCTGATCGGCATCGCCACCGTGCTGTCCGCCGTGTTCCTGCCGATGGCCTTCATCAGCGGCTCCACCGGTGTGATCTACCGGCAGTTTTCCATCACCATCGTGTCGTCGATGGCGCTGTCGGTGGTGGTGGCGCTCACGCTCACGCCGGCGCTGTGCGCCACGCTGCTCAAGCACCACGAGGGCGAGGCGGCTTCGCGCGGCCTGGCCGGCTGGTTCAACCGCAGCTTCGACCGCCTGCTCGGCCGTTACGAAGGCCGGGTCACGCGCATCCTCAAGGCGCCACTGCGCTGGATGCTGCTGTACGGCCTGATCCTGGCCGCGCTGGCCGTGTTGTTCACGCGCCTGCCCACCGGCTTCTTGCCGACCGAAGACCAAGGCGAAGCCATGGTGCAGTTCTCGCTGCCGGTGGGGGCCTCGGTGGCGCGCACCATGGAGGTGTCCAAGCAGGTCGAGCGGTATTTCCTGGACAAGGAAAAAGACAACACCGAGGCCATCTTCACCATCTCGGGTTTCAACTTCAGCGGCAGCGGGCAGAACGCCGGCATGGCCTTCGTGGCCCTGAAGGACTGGAGCCAACGCCCCGGCGCCGACAACCGCGCCAACGCCATTTCGGCGCGGGCCACACGGGCGCTGTCCTCGGTGCGCGACGCCCAGGTGTTCGCGCTCAATCCGCCAGCCATCTCGGGCCTGGGCCAGTCGAATGGTTTCGAGTTCCAGTTGCAGGCCGATGCCGGCACCAACCGTGCCACCCTGAAGACCATGCGCGACACCCTGCTGGCCTCGGCCGGCCAGGACGCCGAGCTCAGCGCCGTGCGCTCCGGCGGCATGGAAGACACGCCGCAGCTCAAGGTCAATGTCGACCAGGCCAAGGCCTTTGCACTCGGCCTGTCGCTTGCCGACATCAACGACACGCTGAGCTCGGCCTGGGCCGGCAGCTATGTGAATGACTTCATCGACCGCGCGCGGGTGAAGAAGGTCTACATGCAGGGCGACGCGCCGTTTCGGTCAAAGCCTGAAGACATCAACCAGTGGCGCGTGCGTGGTTCGTCCGACGCGATGACACCGTTCTCGGCCTTCGCCACCACGCAGTGGACCTACGGGCCCGAGAGCCTGGCGCGCTACAACGGCCTGGCCTCGTACGCCATCCAGGGCTCGGCCGCCAGCGGCGTGAGTTCGGGCACGGCGATGGACGAAATGGAAGCCCTGGCGGCCAAGCTGCCGGCCGGCAGCAACTACGCCTGGAGCGGCCTGTCCTACCAGGAGCGGCTGGCCAGCGGGCAGACCATGCAGCTCTACCTGGTCTCCGTCCTGGTGGTGTTCCTGTGCCTGGCCGCGCTGTATGAGAGCTGGTCGGTGCCGTTCTCGGTGCTGCTGGTGATCCCGCTGGGCGTGGTCGGCGCGGTGCTGGCCGCCACCTTGCGCGGACTGGAAAACGACGTCTACTTCCAGGTGGCGCTGCTCACCACCATCGGCCTGGCGGCGAAGAACGCGATCCTGATCGTCGAATTCGCCGAGGCCGCCTACCAGCGCGGCACCGACCTGCTGGCCTCCGCCATCGAAGGCGCGCGGCTGCGCCTGCGGCCGATCCTGATGACCTCGCTGGCCTTCATCGCCGGGGTCATGCCGCTGGCCTTGTCCACCGGCGCGGGCGCCAACAGCCGCATCTCCATCGGCACCGGCATCGTGGGCGGCACGCTCACCGCCACCGTGCTGGCGATCTTTTTCGTGCCGCTGTTCTTCGTGCTGGTGCGCAAGATGTTCAGCCGGCGTGCCACGTCGACGCATGAAGCCCAGGCAGCCCAAGGAATCTGACATGACGCACAAACATTTCATCGCCCTGGCGACCACGCTGCTGCTCGGCGCGTGTTCGTCGATGGCGCCCAGCTATGAACGGCCCGCCGCGCCCGTGGCCGCCACCTGGCCCACCGGCGCGGCCTATGCGGCCACCGCCACCACCGTTACCACGCCAGCCGACGGCAAGCCGGCGGCCGACATTCCGTGGCAGAGCTTCATGCTCGACGCGCGGCTGCGCCAGGTGATCGCGCAGGCGCTGGCCAACAGCCGCGATCTGCGCAAGACCATTGCCAACATCGAATCCGCACGCGCCCAGTACCGTGTGCAGCGCGCCGCCGAGTTGCCCACCGTGGACGCCGGGTTCAGTGGCAGCCGCGCACGCAGCCTGAGCACCAGTTCATCAGGTGGCGACACCAGCGTGCGTTCACAAAGCACCACCGCCAGCCTGGGTGTGAGCGCCTACGAACTCGACCTGTTCGGCCGTGTGCGCAGCCTCTCGGACGCGGCGTTGGAGACCTACCTGGCCACCGAAGAGGCCGCGCGTGCCACCCGCATCAGCCTGATCGCCGAGACCGCCAGCGCCTGGCTCACCCTGGCCGCCGACCGCAGCCAGTTGGAGATCGCCCAGCGCACGCTCGAAAGTGCCCAGCGTTCCATGGCGCTCACGCAGAAGCGGCTGGAAGCGGGCGTGACTTCACGCGTCGACGTGAAGCAGGCCGAGACCGTGTACCAGCAGGCCCGTGCCGACGTGGCCAGCACCACCACCACCATCGCGCAAGACCGCAATGCGCTGGAACTGCTGGCCGGCAGCCGCATCGACGAAGCCCTGCTGCCGAAGCAGATGCCGGCGGACGCCAACTGGCTCGCCGCCGTGCCTGCGGGCTTGTCGTCCGAAGTGCTGCTGCAGCGGCCCGACGTGCTGCAGGCCGAGCACCTGCTGAAGTCGGCCAACGCCAACATCGGCGCGGCGCGGGCGGCGTTTTTCCCGAGCTTGTCGCTCACCGCCAGCGGCGGCGTGGCGAGTGCGGCGCTGTCCTCGCTGTTCAGCGGCGGGGTTGCGGTGTGGTCCATCGCGCCGGCGCTGAGCCTGCCGATCTTCGACGGCGGCGCCAACCGTGCGAGCCTGGCCTATTCCGAGGCGCAGAAGAAGCTGTATGTCTCGACCTATGAACTCGCGGTGCAGACCGCGTTCAAGGAAGTGGCCGACGCGCTGGCGCGGCAAGGCACGATGCAGGAGCAGCTCGCCGCGCAAGCCGCATTGGCCCAGGCCGCCGGCGACAGCTACCAGCTGGCGAATGCGCGCTACGCGCAGGGCGTGGACACGTTTCTGACCGCACTCGACACACAGCGCACGCTCTACAGCGCCGAGCAAAGCCTGGTCACCGCGCGGCTTACTGCGCTGAGCAACCAGGTGACGCTGTACCGGGTGCTGGGCGGTGGCGTGCAATAGTTCCCCGTAGGATGCCCGCTCGCGTAGTCCAAGTCTCCGTGGCGTTCCTGGTCTACATTCCATACCTATGGACCGCCTGGAAAATATCGAAATCTTTGTCCGCGTCGCGCAGACGCAGAGCTTTGCCGAGACGGCACGACAGCTTCGGTTGGCCAAGTCGGTGGTCACCAGCCGGATCAAACAGCTTGAGCAGTATGTGGGTGCGCCGCTGTTTCATCGCAGCACACGTGTCGTGCGGCTCAGCGAGGTGGGCCAGGCGTTCCTGCACGATTGCAGCGATCTCGTCGGGCGCGCGAACGACATCATGGACCAGATGCGCGGGGCGCGCACCGGCCCTACCGGTGTCCTGCGCATTCATGCGCTCACGGGCTTCGTGCTCGGTCATTTCGCCGGCCTGCTGCATGCGTTCCAGACCGCCTACCCGGACATCCGGCTGGAACTCATCGTCAACGATGCGGTGGTGGACCCGGTCAAGGCCGGTGTCGACTGCGCGCTGCAGATATTCCCCGCGGCCTCTACCGAGCTGGTGTCCCGGCCGCTGTTTCCGGTGCGCCGCGTTTTCTGCGCGACACCGGAATACCTGCGCAAGGCGGGAACGCCGGACAGTCCGCGCGACCTGCACGCGCATACGCTCGGCCTCTATTCGGGCTATCCGACGCGCGACCGCTGGACCTTTCATCACCGCGGTGAGCAGGTCACGCTCTACATGAACCCGGCCTTGCTCACCAACAGCGTTCACCTGCTGCGTGAATATGCGCTGGAGCATGCCGGCATCGTCTGCCTGCCGACACTGGTGGCGGGCGACGCGATCCTGCGCGGCGACTTGCAGGTCGTGCTGCCCGAGCATCTGCTTTCCGCCTTCTCCCTGAGCGCCGTTTATGCCGGCACTGCGCGCAATACCTTCAAGTTGCGGCTCTTCATCGAGCACATTGCCGCGGCCTTCTCCAAGGTGCCGCCATGGGACGCCGCGATGATCGGCCGAGGTCTGCTGCCGGCGGAGACGATCACCGACTGAGCTCGGGTGGGGTGCGGGTAAACCCCAGCGATTAACCGGATTAAACGAATAATGCGGTCCGGTTTTAACCCCTACCGGTGCGCAGGGCAGGCTCGTAAAGTTGGCTCCATCGCCAATCATGGCGCAAATGCCCAGGAGACACACCAATGACCGCTACCGCCTACCAGACCCGTTTTGGATCGTTGAAGCATTACGAGAAGGGCCACGTTGAGCCGATCGATGACGACGTGCGCCACTACGCCTTTTCAAATTGCTTCGAAATCGCGAACAAAAGCGCGCCGTACGACAAGGTGGTCTTTGGCCAGAATCAGATCTACGTGCTGGAGACGCTGCGCGCTGACGGCACGTCGCCCTGGTACACCTGCGCGCATGACGAATTCGCGCTCGTGATGGACGGCGATGTCGAGGTCCATCTGCTGCAACTCGATGCGGACCAGGCGGTGAGCGACCCCGAGAAGAATGGCGCCGTCCTCGTGCGCGGCGAGCCGCGGGGCCGCAAGATGGGCTGGATGAAGCTCTCACGCGGCCACCAGGGCCTGCTTCCCAAGAACACTGCCTATCAGTTCCGCGTGGCCGGGGACCCCGGTGTGATCGTGCTGCAGACCTGCAAGGGTGATCTGTCGATCGAGAAGTGGGCCGACATCTGCCAGTCTCACTGAACCATTGAAGTCAACGCCACATCCAGAAGGAGCCCATTCATGAATGCACCCGCAGAACTCGCCAAAGTGATTTCATCACTTCCCGATGCCAGCCTTGGCTACAAGGACTTCACGCTCGGCAGCTTCGGCTTCCGGCGCGACGAATACTTTGTCCACATCACCTGGAAGACCAAGGATGGTCGTCCCATGAGCCACACGATGGACGTAGGGGGCTACCTGCGTGCGCTGATGCGGGACGTGGCCTGGGGTTTCTTCTATGGTTGGGTCAATTTCGACGATGTGCTCGGCACGGTCAATCACTACCAGTCTGTGGACCTCTACTGCGGCAGCTACAACGGCACGATGAAGGACGCCGGCATCGACCTGCTGGAGAACTTCCCGACCGAGCAGATCCGCGCGACCTTCGAGGCGATGCTCGACGACTGGACCAACCAGGCCTTCGATCCGTTCGCCGCGCCTCAGGAGACGGGCCTGCCCTATGGCCGCAAGAACGGCAACAACACCGCCAAGATCACGCGTGCACGTGAACTCGCCAAACGTTGCGTCGGCTTGAAGGACGACCTCAGGCTGCGCAGCGATGCCAGCGGCGCGCCGGTCAACCGGGCGTTCGCCGATGTTCCCCAGGCCCAGCCGGAACTGCATCCGGAGCCGGGTTTCGAGAACGATGTGCATGCCTTCAACCTGTTCGGTTTCCTGAGCCGTTCGCAGGTCACCTGGAACCCCAGCTTCACCTCCGTCGTCAAGCACAGCTTCATGTGTCCGACCACCGAAGAACACATCCTGCCGATCATCCACGGCAACGACCGCGTGGAATGGTTCTTTCAGATGACCGACGAGATCCATTGGGACTGCGGTGACAAGAACACAGGCAGGCCGATGGCGCGGGTCATCATGAAGGCGGGCGACATGGCGGCCATGCCTGCCTACTGCCGTCACCAGGGCTACAGCCCGAAGCGCTCGATGCTGCTGGTCTGGGAAAACGGCTCCCCGAGCCTGGTCTACGAAATCCAGAAGGGCGAGTCGCCCGAGATCCCGGTCCAGTTTTAAATACCGCGGCCCGAGGGGGTCGCTTCAAGAAAGACACCATGAACCTCGCGGACATTCAAGCCGCGGTGGGCCTGCGCACGCCCATCCGCCACCAGCTCTTCATCGATGGACGCTTCGTCGACGCCGAATCGGGCGAGACACTCGCCACCCTGAACCCGCATGACAACTCGCTCATCGCCAATGTGGCATCAGCCGGGCGCGCCGATGTCGACAAGGCGGTGGCCGCCGCCACGCGCGCCTTCCCGATCTGGAGCCGGATGCCGGCCGCCGAGCGTGGCCGCATTCTGCTGCGTCTCGCCGATCTCATCGAGGCCAACGCCGAAGAGCTGGCCCGCCTGGAGTCGCTGGACACCGGCCACCCGCTGCGCGACTCCCGCGCGCTGGACGTGCCCCGCACCGCGGCCTGCTTCCGTTATTTTGGCGGCATGGCCGACAAGTTCCAGGGCGAGACCATTCCCGTGGAGGCCGGTTTCCTCAACTACACGCTGCGCGAACCGGTCGGTGTGGTGGGGCAGATCGTCCCATGGAACTTCCCGCTGATGTTCACCAGCTGGAAGATGGCGCCGGCGCTGGCCGCGGGCAATACCATCGTGATGAAGCCGGCCGAGATCACGCCGCTGTCCTCGCTCAAGATCGTCGAGCTGATGCAGCAGGCCGGCCTGCCGGACGGTGTGGTCAACATGGTGCCCGGCCTGGGCAGCGTGGCGGGCCAATACATCGCCGAGCATCCCGGCATTGCCAAGGTGGCGTTCACCGGCAGTACCGCCACGGGGCGCCGCATTGTGGAGGCCAGCGCAGGCAACTTGAAGAAGGTGCAGCTGGAGCTCGGCGGCAAGGGCCCCAACATCGTCTACGAGGACGCCTTTCTTCCGGCCGCCATCAACGGCAGCGCCTGGGCCATCTTCCACAACCAGGGCCAGGCGTGCATCGCCGGCTCGCGCCTTGTGCTGCACGAGAAGATCGCGGACGCTTTCCTGGAGCGCTTCATCCCGCTTGCCCAGTCCATCCAGCTGGGCAATCCCCTGGACCCGCTGACCGAAATGGGCCCGCTCACAAGCCAGCAGCACAAGGACCGCGTGCTGAGTTATGTCGACGTCGCAAGGGCGGAAGGCGGCGAAGTCCTCTGCGGTGGCAAGGCGCCGGGGGGGGCGCTTGCCGAGGGTTGTTATGTGGAGCCCACCATCGTGCGCGCCAATTCCTTCCGCGACCGCGTGGCGCAGGAAGAGGTCTTCGGTCCCTTCGTCACGGTGCTGACCTTCAAGACCGACGAGGAGGCGATGGAAATCGCAAACGGTACGGACTACGGCCTGGGCAGCGGCCTGTGGACGACCAACCTGCAGCGCGCCCACAAGGTGGCGCGCGACATGCACGCCGGCATGGTCTGGGTCAACAGCTACAAGCGCGTGAACCCCGGCTCGCCCTTCGGTGGCGTGGGCCAGAGCGGCTACGGGCGCGAGATGGGCTTTGACGCCATGCGCGAATACACGCAGGTCAAGAGCGTCTGGATCAACGTGGATGCGCAGATTCCTCCGCATTTCAAGCGATGAGCCGCATCCTTGCCAGAGGCCACTTCTCGGCGCTAGCCTCGGCGCTGGCCGTCATCTTGCTCGGCTGCATGGGACTGGCCCATGCGCAGGCCTGGCCGACAAAGCCGGTACGCATCGTCGTGGCATTTCCGCCCGGAGGCATCGTCGACAACGTGGCGCGGCAGATACAGCCGGCCCTGTCGGCCGCACTTGGGCAGCCGGTGCTGATCGACAACCGCGGCGGCGCGGGGGGCACGGTCGGTGCCGCCGAAGTGGCGAGGTCGGTACCCGATGGACACACCTTGCTGATGGTGTTCGACAGCTACGCCACCTACCCGCTGGTCTATCCGAAGCTGGGCTTTGACGTGGCCAAGGATCTGATGCCGGTGACGCAGATCGCCAGCAATCCGCTGATCCTGGTCGTGAACCCCAAGGTCGAGGCGCAAGACCTCGGGAGTTTCGTCAAGCTGCTGAAGGCGCAGCCGGGTCGCTACAACTACGCCAGCGTGGGGCCGGGTTCGAGCAACCACCTGACCGCGGAGTATTTCAAAGCCGTGACGGGGGCCTTCGTGACCCACATTCCCTACCGCGGCGGTGGCCCGGCCCAACAAGACCTTCTTGGCGGACAGGTCGAGATGATGTTCCTGTCGGCCGTACTGGCCCGGCCCCATGTGAAGGCCGGCAAGCTGCGCGCGCTCGCGCAGACCGGTGCCCAGCGTGTGAGCGCCTATGCCGACACGCCCACCGTGGCCGAGAGCGGCTATCGCGGCTTCGAGGTGAATTCCTGGGTCGGCATGCTCGCACCGGCAGGCACGCCGAGGCCGGTCATTGACCGGCTCAATGCCGAGATCCGGCGCATTGTGACCGACCCCGCCTTCGCGGCCCGGCTGCAGGAGCAGGGACTGGTGGGTATTGTGAACTCGCCGGAACAATTTGCCGCCGCGCTCAGGCAAGAGCAGGACAAGTGGACGAAGCTGGTGCGCGAGCGTCAGCTCAGCCTGGAATGACGGAGGCCGCAATGCGTGATTTTGTCCATGCCACCTCTCCACAGCGCATCGTCTTCGGTGCCGGTTCGCTGCAGCACCTGGGGCGCGAGATGGCTGCGCTGGGTGCGCGGCAGGCCCTGATCCTCTCGACGCCCGAGCAGCGCGCGCAGGCCGAAACCGTGGCCGCGATGATGGGGGCTCAGGCGGTCGGTATCTTCGACCGCGCCGTGATGCACGTGCCGATCGAGACGGCCCGTGAAGCCCGGGTGATGGCGCGCCAGGTGGGGGCCGACTGTGCCATTGCCATCGGTGGCGGCTCCACCATCGGGCTGGGCAAGGCGATTGCGCTCGAAGCCGGCCTGCCGATCCTGGCGATTCCCACCACCTATGCGGGCAGCGAGATGACGCCGATCTACGGCATCACCGAAGCGGGGATCAAGAAGACCGGCAAAGACCTGCGTGTGCTGCCGCGGACGGTGATCTACGACCCGCAGCTCAGCCTGGGGCTGCCGGTGGGCTTGAGCGTGACCAGCGGCATCAATGCGATCGCGCACGCGGCCGAAGGCCTCTACGCGCAGGACGGCAATCCGGTCATGGACCTGATGGCGGAGGAGGGCATCGCCGCATTGGCGCGTGCGCTGCCGCTCATCCGGCGCGAGTCGGCCGACGCCGCGGCGCGCAGCGATGCGCTGTACGGCGCCTGGCTCTGCGGCAGCGTGCTGGGCAGCGTGGGCATGGCGCTGCACCACAAGCTGTGCCATACGCTGGGCGGCAGTTTCAACCTGCCGCATGCGGAAGTCCACACCGTCGTGCTGCCGCATGCGATTGCGTTCAACGCCGGGGCCGCGCCGGAGGCACTCAGGCGGATCGCCCGCGCACTGGGCATGGCGGACGGCACGGCGAACGCCGCCTCGGGCCTGCAGGCACTGGCACGCGACAACGGTGCGCCCATCGCGCTGCGTGACATTGGCATGCGCCGCCAGGACCTCGACCAGGCCGCCGACCTCGCCGTCCGCAACCCGTACTGGAACCCGCGGCCGTTTGGCCTGGCGGAGCGCGGCGCCATCCGGGCGCTGCTGCAGCGTGCATGGGACGGCGATCCACCCGTCCTGGACACCGAAGCCCTTGTGTAGACAGAACCACAGAACAGAACGACAGGAGACATCATGACCATCAATCGCAGACAGTTTGCCCAGGCCACCGCCGCCACACTCGTGGCCGCGGGCGCCAACCCGCTCGCCATGGCGGCCGACACGCTGAAGATCGGCTACGTGTCGCCGCAGACCGGCCCGCTTGCGCCCTTCGGTGAAGCCGACAAGTGGGTGATCGAACAGATGAAGGCCGCATTCAAGGACGGTGTCACCGTCGGTGGTCGAAAGTACGCGGTGCAGATCGTGCTGAAGGACAGCCAGTCCAACCCCAACCGGGCGGGCGAGGTGGCCAACGACCTGATCCTGAAGGAGAAAGTGGCGCTGGTGCTGACCGCAGGTACGCCCGAGACGGCCAACCCGGTGAGCGACGCCTGCGAGCTCAACGAGGTGCCCTGTGTCTCCAGCGTGGCGCCATGGCAGCCCTGGTTCTTCGGCCGCAAGGGTGATCCGGCCAAGGGCTTCAGCTGGACCTACCACCTGTTCTGGGGCCTGGAAGACGTGATCGGCACCTACACCAGCGGCTGGAAGACCGTTGCGACCAACAAGAAGGTGGGCGGCCTGTTTCCGAACGACGGGGACGGTAATGCCTGGGGCGACAAGGCGCTGGGTTTCCCCAAGCCGCTCGCGCAGATGGGCTTCAACCTGACCGACACCGGCCGCTTCCAGAACGGCACGCAGGACTTCTCCGCGCAGATCGCGGCCTTCAAGAAAGAGGGTGTCGAGATCGTCACCGGCGTCGTGATCCCGCCCGACGCCAAGACCTTCCTCACGCAGGCACGCCAGCAAGGCTTCAAGCCGAAGGTGATCACACTGGGCAAGGCCCTGCTGTTTCCGGGGGCGCTCGAGGCCTTGGGCGAGCTGGGCGACGGGCTGTCCACCGAAGTCTGGTGGAGCCCGTCGCACCCGTTCACATCGAGCCTGACGAAGCAGAGCGCGAAGGCGCTGGCGGAGTCCTATGAAGCCAGCACGAACAAGCAGTGGACGCAGCCTATCGGTTTTGCCCATGCGCTGTTTGAGGTCGCGGCCAATGCGCTCGGTCGTGCCAGGTCGCTGCAGCCGGCCGACGTGCGCGATGCGGTGGCGGCGACCCGCATCGACTCGGTGGTCGGCCCTGTGAAATGGGGCGGGGCCGGCCCTATGAAGAACGTGAGCAAGACGCCGCTGGTGCTGGGGCAGTGGCGCAAGGGCAGCAAGTACAAGATCGAACTTGTAATCGTCAACAACGAGGGCGCCGCCAGCATTCCCGCGAGTGCCCCATTGAGGCTGCTGTGACCACGGCCCTGCTGGCCTTGCATGACGTTGCCAAGTCCTATGGCGCGTTGCGCGTGACGGACGGCATTTCGCTCGCCGTCGAGGAGGGCGAGACGCTCGGCATCCTTGGGCCGAACGGCGCGGGGAAGACCACGCTGTTCAACCTGATCTCGGGCGACGTGCGTGTCGATGCCGGTCGCGTGGAATACGAAGGCCGTGACGTCACGGCGCTCAAGCCGCACCAGCGCTGCCATGCGGGCATCGGCCGCAGCTACCAGGTGCCGCAGCCTTTCGGCAACATGAGTGTGTTCGAGAACCTCGTGACTGCGGCCTGTTTCGGCGGGCAACAGCCCGAGCACGAAGCCTGGCAGACCGCGCATGAGGTGCTCGAGCAGACCGGCCTGATGCCGCATGCCAACAAGCCGGCCGGCGGCCTGACCCTGCTCAACCGCAAGCGCCTGGAGCTGGCGCGCGCGCTGGCCACCCGGCCGCGCCTGCTGCTGCTCGACGAGATCGCCGGCGGCCTGACCGAACACGAGGCGAAGCTGCTGGTCGACGAACTCAAGCGCATCAAGGCGCGCGGCGTCACGATGATCTGGATCGAACACGTGGTGCATGCGCTGCTGTCGCTGGCCGACCGCCTGTTCGTCATCAACTTCGGCCAGAAGCTGGCCGAGGGCGAGCCGCAGGCCGTGATGAACGATGCCGAGGTGCGGCGCGTGTACATGGGGATGGAAGCATGACGAAGCTTCTGGAAGCGCACGGCCTGCAGGCCTTCTACGGCGACGCGCAGGCGCTGTTCGGTGTCGACTTCGAACTCGCGCAGGGTGAGCTGGTGGCGATCATCGGGGCCAATGGTGCCGGCAAGTCCACTTTTCTCAAGTGCCTCACGGGCCTGGTGCGCGCGCCGCGCGAGGCCGTCCGGTTCAAGGGCGAGGCGATCGGCGGCCTCGCGCCCGGCGAGATCGTGCGGCGCGGGCTGGCGCTGGTGCCCGAGGGCCGGCGCCTGTTTCCCAGCCTCAGCGTGGAAGAGAACCTGCTGATGGGCGCCCTGGCCCGCCGCAAGGGCCCATGGAGCCTGCAGCGCCTGTACACGATGTTCCCGATCCTGGCCGAGAAGCGCCACCAGCCCGGCACCTCGCTGTCGGGCGGGCAGCAGCAGATGGTGGCGCTGGGCCGCGCCCTGATGAGCAACCCCGAGGTGCTGCTGTGCGACGAACTCTCGCTCGGGCTGGCGCCGATCGTGATCCGCGAGATCTACGCCGCGATGCCGGCCATCACGCGCGAAGGCATGACGGTGGTGATCGTCGAGCAGGACGTGGGCATGGCGCAGCGCGTGTCGCAGCGCATCTACTGCCTGCAGGAGGGCCGTGTCTCGCTGCAGGGCCGCTCGGACACGCTGACGCGCGAGCAGATCTCGCAGGCGTACTTCGGCATTTGACGGGAGCATGCCCATGATCGAAATCCTCCTCCAGGGCCTGCTGCTCGGCGGCCTCTACACCCTGTTCGCACTGGGCCAGTCGCTGATGTTCGGCGTGATGCGGCTGACCAACACCGCACAGGGCGACTTCATCATCCTGGCGGCCTTCGCCGTCATCGCCGGCATTGCGCTGGTGGGCGACGCACCGCTGACGGTCGTGCTCGCGGTGCTGCCCCTGGCCTTCGGCTTTGGCTACGCGCTGCAGCGTTATGTGCTCAACGGCACGCTGGGCAAGGACCCGCTGCCTTCGCTGGTCGTGACCTTCGGGCTGTCGATCGTGATCCAGAACCTGCTGCTCGAAGTGTTCTCGGCCGATCCGCGCTCGATCGAGACCGGTGGCCTCAATACCCGGAGCCTGCAGCTCGGCGAATCGCTGTCGGTGGGGGTGCTGCCGCTGATCATCCTGGCCACGGCCGTCGGGGCGACGGCGGCCATGCAATGGCTGTTCGCACGCACGACGCTCGGCCGGTCCTTTCGCGCCGTCTCGGACGACCGCGAGATCGCCGAGCTGATGGGCCTCAACGCGAAGAAGGTCTATGCGCTGGCCACCGCCATCGCCTTCGTGCTGATCGCCATCGCCGGCGCGTTGCAGGGCATGCGCACGACGGTTTCGCCCTCGGACGGCCCGCTGCTGCTGTTGTTCGCCTTCGAGGCCGTGATCATCGGCGGCATGGGTTCGTTCTGGGGCGCGCTGGCCGGCGCGATGATCCTGGGCATCACGCAGCAGATCGGCTTCCGGCTCGACCCGGGCTGGGGCGTCTGGTTCGGGCACCTGGTGTTCTTGCTGATCCTGGTCGTGCGGCCGCAAGGCCTGTTTCCCAAAACCCGATGACCCGATGACCCGATGAGGTACACATGACATCTCCGAACCCTCCCCGGCCGCTGCGCAACGTGTTGTTCATCATGTGCGATCAGCTGCGTGCCGACTATTTGTCCTGCTACGGCCACCCCAGGCTGCAGACGCCGAACATCGACGCGTTGGCCGCGCGCGGCATGCGCTTCACCCATGCCTATGCGCAGGGCGCGGTGTGTGGTGCCTCGCGCATGTCCACCTACACCGGCCGCTACGTCAGCAGCCATGGCGCGATGTGGAACTTCGTGCCCCTGTCGGTCGGCCAGAAAACGCTGGGCGACCATCTGCGCCCGCATGGCGTGCGCTGCGCGCTGGTGGGCAAGACACATGTCGAACCCGACCGCGAGGGCGCGCGCCGGCTCGGCCTGGACACCACGCAGGGCACCGGGCTGCTGGCGATGGAAGGCGGCTTCGAGCCCTATGCGCGCGACGACGGCATCTGGCCACCCGGCTTCAAGGTGAGCGGCAACCGTTATTGCGATTGGCTGCGCGACCACGGCTACGCCGGCGACAACCCCTGGCACGACTACGCCAATTCGGGCCGCGGCGCCGGTGGCGAAGTCCTCAGCGGCTGGCAGATGCGCTGGGCCGCGGCGCCGGCGGCCATCGCCGAGCCGCACAGCGAAACGCCCTATGCGACCGATCGCGCGATCGATTTCATGCGCGAGGCCGGCGACAGCCCTTGGGTCCTGCACCTGTCCTACATCAAGCCGCACTGGCCCTATGTGGCCCCGGCGCCCTACAACGACCTCTACGGCCGCGACGACATGCTGCCCGTGGTCCGCAGCGAGGCCGAGCGCGACAACGCCCACCCGGTGGTGGCGGGCTTTCGCCGCGACACGGTCAGCCTGAGCTTCAGCCGGGACGAGGTGCGCGAGACCGTGGTGCCGGTCTACATGGGGCTGGTCAAGCAGGTCGACGACCAGCTCGGCCGGCTGTTCCGCTTCATGGCCGAAAGCGGCCTGGACCGCGACACGCTGGTGGTGTTCACCAGCGACCACGGCGACTACCTCGGCGACCACTGGCTAGGCGAGAAGGAACTGTTCCACGACCCGATCGTGCGCGTGCCGCTGATCGTGGTCGACCCGCGCCCCGGGGCCGACGCCACGCGCGGCCAGCACAGCGACGCGCTGGTGGAATGCATCGACATCGTGCCGACCATCCTCGACAGTCTCGGGCTGGCGCAGCCTTCCGAGTGGCTGGAGGGCGCATCGCTTTTGCCGCTGCTGCACGGCCGTGCCGGCGCCGCGGGCAAGGACTGCGTCGTCAGCGAGAACAGCTATGCCTTTCGCGACGAGGTGCGCCTGCCCCTGGCCCAGCCGGTCGAGCGCTGCCACATGACAATGCTGCGCACCCGGCGCTGGAAGTTCATCCACTGCGAAGACCTGCCGCCCCAGCTGTTCGACCTGCAGGACGACCCGCGGGAGCTGGTCGACCTCGGCCGCAGCCCGGCCCACGCCGCGGTGCGTGAGGACATGATGGCGCGGCTGTTCGACTGGCTGCGCCAGCGGCGGCGTTTTCCCACCATCGCGCCGGCCGACATCGAACACTGGAACCGGCGCGAGCGCGAGGCCGGCATCCTGATCGGCGCGTGGTGAGAGCAGGTTCCGAGACATGCGCCTTCCCATCGACAGAACAACGGAGACAAGGAAATCACCATGAAAACCACTCACACCCTGGCCGCGGCATGTATTGCCGCCACCATGACCTTCCCGGTGCTGCTGCACGCCCAGGAAGCCTGGCCCAACCGGCCGGTGCGGCTGCTGGTGTCGTTCCCGGCCGGCGCGCCGGGCGACCTGATCGCGCGCATGATCCAGCCGGCGCTGCAGCAGTCGCTGGGCCAGCCGGTCGTGGTCGACAACAAGCCCGGTGCGGGCGGCAACATCGGCGCGCAGGAAGTGGCACGCGCCACCGATGGCCACACGGTGTTGGTCGGCCCCGACACGATGTTCACGATCAACCCGCACCTCTACAAGAAGCTCGGCTTCAAGCCGACGAGTGACCTGGTGCCGGTCACGCAAATGGCCTCGTTCAGCCAATTGCTCGTCTGCAACCCCGGCGCCGGCGTCAAGACGCTGCCGGCGCTGCTGGAGGCCAGCAAGCGCAAGCCGTTGAACTACGCATCGGGCGGGCCGGGCGTGCCGGGTCACATGGCGATGGAGATGCTGCTGGCCGCCACCCAGACCCAGATGCAGCACGTTCCTTACCGCGGCCCCGGCCCCGCGGTGCAGGACGTGCTCGGCGGCTCGGTGCCCTGCGGCTTCCTGGCGTCGCCGGTGGTCGGGCCGTTCGTGAAGGAGGGGCGGCTGGTCGGCATCGCGAGCTCGAGCGCGAAGCGGCTCGCGAGCCAGCCCGACGTGCCCACCGTGGCCGAAGCGGGCGTGAAGGAATACGACGCGACCTTCACCGAGATGGTCGCCATGCCCAAGGGCACGCCGCCCGCGGTCGTGAACCGGCTGCAGGCCGAAATCGCCAGGGCCTTGAACGCGGCCGAGGTGCGCGCACGCCTGGCCACCATGGACCTGGACGTCGTGGCCAACACGCCGGAAGAGGCGGCGCGCCGCATCGCCGCCGAGAGCGCACGCTGGGGCAAGGTGGCGGCGCGCATCCAGCTCCAGCTCGATTGATCCGCCATGCAAGCCGTTTTTAACGATGCGGTGGCCTCGCCGCGCCACGGGCCGCAGGTCTTGATCGGCATGGCGAACCATCGCCGGGTGGCATGGGTCGGCGCCGCGCTGGTGCTGCTGGCGGCCAGCCTGCCGTTCTGGGGCGAGTCGAGCTGGATGCGCGAGTTTGTCGAGATCGCCTGCTACCTGATCTTCGCGATAATGTGGAACCTCCTGGCTGGCTACGGCGGCATGGTCAGTATCGGCCAGCAGGCGTTTTTCGGCTTCGGCGGCTACGTGATGCTGATGCTCGGCAACTTCGCGGGGGTCAACCCTTTTGTGGCCATCCCGCTCGGTGCGCTGGCCGCCGCCGTGATCGCGGTGCCGGTGTCCTTCGTCGCGTTCCGGCTGTCGGGCGGCTACTTCGCGATCGGCACCTGGGTCATCGCCGAGGTGTTCCGCCTGTCCTTCGCCAACGTGTCGGCGGTGGGCGGCGGCTCGGGCACCACGCTCACGGCGCTGCGCGGTATCGAGAAGGCGACGCGTGAACGCACCACCTACTGGATGGCGCTCATCTGCGTGGTGGCGGCGATCGCGCTGGTCTACGCTTTCCTGCGCAGCAAGCGCGGCCTGGCGCTGCTGGCGATCCGCGACAACGAGGTGGCGGCCGAATCGCAGGGCATTGCGGTCACGCGCATGAAGCTTGCGGTGTACGTGGTCGCGGCCTTCGGTGCCGGGCTGGCGGGGGCGCTGTATTTCGTCGGCAACCTGCGTATCAGCCCCGACGCGGCCTTCAGCGTCAACTGGACCGCGTTCGCAATCTTCATGGTGGTGATCGGCGGCATCGGCCGCATCGAAGGGCCGCTGCTGGGTGCCCTGATATTCTGGGCGCTGAACAAGTTCCTGAGTGACTACGGCACCTGGTACCTGCTGGGCCTGGGCCTGCTGGCCATCCTGTGCACACTCTTCTTCAAGCAGGGGTTATGGGGTTATGCCCAGCAGCGCTGGGGCTGGTCGCTGTTCCCCACGCAACGCAGGTTGGTCGTAGACCGCTGAAACAGCGTCGAACACGGCGTCATCGCTGCTGTGTTCGGCGTCTTTCCAGATCGTCCCGAAAAAAGGAATCGAGTTCGGCGCCAGATGCGGCGCCAGCGAGACCATCGAACTTGCCCTGTTCCGCGATCAGGCTCGCCGCACGCATGAATCCGCCCCAGGCGACGCGCGCAAGCGCGCCACCGACGCTGACCCGGCGCACACCGAGTGCGGCGATCTCCGCCATGGTCAACTCGGAAGCCGACCCGATCAGCAGATTCAGCGGCCGCGGTGCGACGCCTGCCACCACCGCCGCGATCTGCTCGCGGGTACGAATCCCCGGGGCGTACAGACAGTCCGCGCCAGCCTGGGCATAGGCATTGAGCCTGGCGATCGTCTCATCGAGGTCGGGTCTCCCTACGAGAAAACATTCGGCACGCCCGACCAGAAGCGTATCGCCGCCCGCCTTGTCGATCGCCTTGCGCGCCGCGCGAATCCTTTCGACGGCGGTGTCGAGTGCATAAAGCGGATGGGCGGCGTCACCGGTTGCGTCTTCGATCGACAAGCCCGCGACGCCGGTCTCGACCGCGAGGCGCACACTTTCGGCAACGCCTTGCGCGTCGCGTGCGTAGCCGTTTTCGAAATCGGCGTTCACCGGCAGGTCGGTCGCCGCGACCATCTCATGCAGGTGCGCGAGGGCGGTTTCGCGCGAACCGGGAACGTCGGGCCGGCCTTGCGACCAGGCCAGGCCGGAGCTTGTCGTGGCCAGTGCCTTGAAGCCGAGGCTTTGCAGGAAGCGCGCGCTTCCGACGTCCCACGGATTCGGAATCACAAAGCAGCCTGTCTGGTGCAGTTGCTGAAAATCACGCCGCTTGTCGGCGATGCTGCGGGAAATCTTGTCCATGGGAAGTCCCTGTCTGGTGGAGGAAGTGGAATTTGAGCACGCCCCGCGATGCGCATAACGCACCGCGTTAGCCGAGCAGATAGCCCACGCTGATCGCAATACGAAACTGGTATCACAGAATATACAAATTGAGTATTTTGAAGTATTGAAGACCAATCCTACGATTGGCGCATTGGACGACATGACGATGCGCGAAACACGATACTCACAGACCGCGATGGCAATCCACTGGCTGGTGGCACTGGGCATCATCGCCGCGATCGCCATGGGGGTCTACATGGTGGCGTTGCCGATGTCGCCGGCCCGCCTCAAGCTTTTCAACTGGCACAAGTGGCTGGGTGTGAGCATCCTGGGGCTGTCCGTCGTCCGCCTGGTTTGGCGGTTGACACACAGGCCCCCCGCCGATTTGCCGATGCCGATCTGGCAGTTGCGTGCTGCACACGTTGCGCATTGGGTGATGTACCTGCTTTTCTTCGCGGTCCCGCTCTCGGGCTGGGCCTATAGCTCGGCCGCCGGTTTCCCGGTGGTGGTGTTCGGCATGCTTCCGTTGCCTGATCTGGTGCCGCCTGCGGCACCACTGGCCGTCGTGCTCAAGGCCTTGCACGTCACCTTGGCCTTCTCGCTGGGGGCCGTGGTCGCGCTGCATGTCGTGGCGGTCATCAAACATCAGTTGGTGGACCGGGACGGCATTCTTTCCCGTATGAATCCATGGCCTATCCGCAATATAGAAGTATGAAAAGCCTGGTCCGCATGGCTTGCTGCGCATCTGCGCTGCTGGCCTTTTTACCTTCGCATGCGCAGAAGCTCGAGCCGGCGCAAAGCGAGATTTCATTCACCTTCAAGCAGATGGGCGTGCCGGTGGAAGGTCGGTTCGCCACCTTCGCCGGGCAGTTCAGCTTCGACCCGAAGAAGCCCGAAGCGGGGAAGGTCGTCCTCACCATCGATACAGGGAGTGTGCGTTTTGGTTCGCCGGACACGCAGGGTGAAGCCGTCAAGGCCGAGTGGTTCAACGTTGCCAAATTCCCGCAGGCAACGCTGGAATCGACCACCATCGTTGCGGCCGGGGCCGGCAAGTACGACCTGACGGGAAAGCTGAGCCTCAAGGGGGCGGTACGGGAGGTCAGGGTACCCGTCACCCTGGCCAGGCTTGGTGCCATCACGGTTGCCACGGGAGGCCTCACGCTGAAGCGCCTGGAGTTCAAGATTGGCGACGGCGATTGGTCGGACACCTCGATGGTCGCCAATGAAGTGCAAGTGAAGTTCAAACTGGCGCTGTCGGGTATGGCAGCGCCTTAATCAGTAACCCCAGCCAACCCAGCAAACGAAAGCCATGCGCAAAAAACTGTTATCGGTCCTGGCGGCCTCGGCTTGTGTGTCGGCGACTGCCGCCCCCTACGCCCTCGATCCGCTGCACACCAACATCACCTTTGAGATCGACCACGTCATATCGACCAACCGGGGCAAGTTCGACAAGAAGGAAGGGGCGGCCGATTTCGACCTGGCGGCCAAGAGCGGCAGCGTCACCTTGACGGTGGATACGGCGTCGATCAATACCGGCATCCCGCCATTCACCAAACAGCTTCAGTCCAAAGACTTCTTCAACGTGGAGCAGTATCCGACGGCCACGTTCGTCTCGGAAAATGTTGTCTTCAATGGCGACAAGATTGCCGAGGTGAATGGCAGTCTCACCATGCTCGGCAAAACGAATCCGGTCAAATTGAAGGCGATTCGCTTCGCCTGTGTGTTCAACGGAATGCTTCAGCGCGAAGTATGCGGTGGCGACTTCGAGGCAACCATCAATCGCAGTGCCTGGGGCATGGTTTGGGGAATCCCTCGTTTCCCGGACGCTGTGCGGCTGTTGCTGCAGGTCGAAGCGATCAAGCAGTGAGAACAGGCTGACACATGAAGTATCCACATGAATTCCCCGTCCGCGATGTTCCCGCCGTCATGCGGGGGCCTCGCCGTGAACGCCGGCGCGTTCTCGTGGGTAACACCCCATGCTGGGGGACCGTCCATGGCGAAGGTGAATTGCTGCTGGACGATGGTCGAAGTGTTGCGCTTGAGGGGTTGGTTCACCTGCCTCCCGCGTCGCCTTCGAAGATCATCGCCGTCCATCTTTCCTACACGTCGCGAGGCGTCGAGACGCGCGACAATCCGCATCCCACCAAGACCCCGACCTATTTCACGAAACCGCCTACGGCGTTGACCGGGCATCAGGGCGAGATCGTCAAGCCGGCGGATTGTGCATTCCTCAACTATGAAGGCGAGTTCGCCGTCGTGATTGGCCGGGTCTGCAGAAACGTCACGCCGGACGAGGCCTGGGACTACATCGAAGGTTTTGTTCCGGCGCTGGACATGGGCCTGCAGAACTTCCGGGACACCGACCAGGGCTCGATGCTTCGGGTCAAAGGCGCCGACGGCTTGCTGCCGTTGGGCCCTGGCATCGTGAGTGGCATCGACATCTTCGCGCAACAACTTACCACCTACGTGAACGGGCAGGTCGTTCAACAGGCCCATATCGGCCACGAAATGATCTGGGGGCCGCACTACATGGTTGCGGACGTTGCCAGGCACATCACTTTGATGCCCGGCGATCTTCTCCTGACGGGAACGCCTTGCCACTCGCGCTCTGTCGGGCCGGGTGATCTGGTGGAAGTCGAGATCACCGGGCTCGGTCGCCTGGCTGCGCGTGTCACCGAGGGGCTGGTGCCGCGTGCGTCGCTGCTGGGTGTGGGCCATGAGCCGACCGACAGCCCCGAAGTCCGGCGCGTGGCGCTGGGGTTTGACGAACGCGTACCGCAGCATTTGCGTGACGGACTGGCGCGCGCTCGGGCGGACAAGAAGGCATGAAGATCGCCATCGTGGGGGCCGGCGCCATCGGCGGCTGGCTGGGTGCCAAACTGGCCGCGGCCCGCCATTGCGACCTGAGTGTGCTGGCACGCGGAGCGACGCTCGCGGCCCTGCGACAAAATGGCTGGCGGTTGCAGGCATCCGAAGGGTCGATCGGGTGCCCTGCCAGGGCCAGCGACGACCCCTCGCATCTGGGGAAGCAGGATCTGATCATCGTTGCCGTCAAAGGGCCGGCCCTGGCTTCGGTCGTCGCGGCTGTGCAGGCAATGATGCACGAGGACACGGCGGTCATGCCCGCCATGAATGGCGTGCCGTGGTGGTTCGCAGAGGCTTCGCCGCTAGCCGACAGACGCCCGTTGCGTGCGCTTGACGCTGACGGCGCCATCGCCGTGGCCTTGCCTGCGTCGCGTGTGATCGGTTGCGTGGTGCACACCAGTGCGATGAGCTTGGCACCCGGAGTCGTGCGGCTTCAGATGGGAAACCGCCTGGTTGTCGGTGAGGCCGTCGGCGGATTGTCCGAACGTGTCCATGCCGTGGCCAGGCTGCTGGTGGATGCGGGAATCGACGTCACAACGTCCTCCAGCATCCGCAACGATATCTGGTACAAGCTTTGGGGCAATCTAACGATGAATCCGGTGTCTGCAATCACCGGTGCCACGGTCGATCGCCTGCTGGACGACCCCCTGGTCACGCAATTTTGCTCCGATGCCATGAGGGAAGCCGACGAGATTGGCCGGCGCATCGGCATCGTGATGGACCAGTCGCCAGAAGAGCGCCACCAGGTCACGCGCAAGCTTGGCGCCTTCAAGACCTCCATGCTCCAGGACGTGGAAGCGGCCAGGCCGGTCGAGCTGGACAGCATTGTGGGTGCCGTCTACGAACTGGGCCAGAGGACTGGTGTGCCCACGCCCAATATCGCGGCCCTGCTCGGTCTGGCGCGGCTGTTTGCGCGGGTCCGCGGCGTTTATCCGATGAAAGATCCGATGAAAGATTCGATGAGGGAGGGTGCCTGAGTGCTGCCCGACGCAAACACGGGTGCCACTCCCGCGCTGCTCGCGTCCCTGCGCGCGGCATTTACCGGCCGCCTGATCGATGACCCCACCGAGGCCGCTCCCTATTTTCGGGACTGGCGAGGGAAGTGGACTGGCGCCGGCATCGGTGTCGCCCAACCGGATACGGCCGAGGACGTCGCGCGCGTTGTGGCGTGGTGCGCGCGCCATGGGGTTGCTGTTGTGCCGCAGGGCGGCAACACGGGGCTCTCTGGTGGCGGCGTTCCAGAGCGGGACGGGCTCAACCTGGTGCTGTCGACGGGCCGGCTGAACAAGGTCAGGCAGATCGACAACATCAACAACGTGATCGTCGTCGAGGCCGGTGTGACCCTGCAACAGGTGCAGGAACACGCCGAGGCGGCGGGGCGCTTGTTCCCCCTGAGCCTGGCCGCGCAGGGCACCTGCACGATCGGAGGCAATCTGGCGACCAACGCTGGCGGCGTGCAGGTGCTGCGCTACGGCAACATCCGGGATCTTTGCCTGGGCCTTGAGGTCGTTACCGCCTCGGGTCAGGTCTGGGACGGGCTGCGCGCGCTGCGCAAGGACAACACCGGCTACGACCTGCGCGATGTGTTCATCGGATCGGAGGGGACGCTGGGGGTCATTACCGCGGCCGTGCTCAAGCTTTTTCCGATGCCTTCGGTCCGGGTCGTGGCGTTTGCCGCGGTGCCATCGCCTGCGGCAGCGACGCGGTTGCTGCAGCTTGCCCAGAAGGAGCTTGGCGCCCATCTGACGGCCTTCGAGTTGTTGAGCGAAACCTGCCTGAGCCTGGTGCTTCGCCACATCCCGAGTTCCCGCCGGCCGTTGGGCGATGCCTCCGCGTGGTACGTGCTGCTCGAGGCGTCGGCAGAGAGCGAGGCCACTCCAATCGCCGATGTGGTCACGTCCATGCTCGGTACAGCGCTGGAGCAAGAGATGGTGAGCGACGCCGCGGTCTCGTCCTCCTTGAGCCAGTTCCGAGACCTGTGGGCGTTGCGGGAAAATATTTCAGAGGCCCAGGCGGCAGAGGGCCGGACGATCAAGCACGACGTTTCGCTTCCGATCACGGCCATCGCTGAATTCATCGAGACCACTGCCGCGGAACTCGTAGCCAGGTTCCCCGGCGTTCGGCTGGTGGTCTTTGGACATCTGGGCGACGGCAATCTGCACTACAACCTGTCGCCGGGACCGAGCCCGGACGTGGCTCAAACCAGGGAGTTCGAGTTGCTCGAAGCCCCGGTCAACCGGCTCGTGCATGACGCCGTGGTGGC
>Ga0307514_10001173_pt1 | contig 35401 bp, 36 predicted proteins | sample 16_EM_MG_FD_203088 | JGI IMG/M metagenome (GOLD analysis project Ga0307514, IMG submission 203088) | Populus trichocarpa ectomycorrhiza microbial communities from riparian zone in the Pacific Northwest, United States - 16_EM | ecosystem: Host-associated > Plants > Roots > Unclassified | place... | reverse complement strand
AGATCACTTGCTTCCCACCTTCTATTAGGCACTGCCATATATGTATCGAACCAAGGCTATCGAAGCAGTAGTGCTTCACCCAAATGATGGTGACCTGCCAAGACTTAGCCTCTTATGATGTCTTACAAAACATTTTTTACTCTCTGTGAACAGTGACGTGCAAATCGACGACCAGTGACAGCCCAAAGACCTTCCATTGGCAAATGGCACAACAAAGCACAAGACAAGACTCATTGCAAGCTCCACTACGCGCGAGTAATGTGGGGGGTAGCATCAAAGTAGCTTAGCCCAGCGGATAGCTATCGATGCCTGACTGATACCGCTAAAACTAGATATTTGAAAAAGAAAGAAAGGTTACCCCTCCTCTGCGAAGTCCTCCCCGCAGTCTGCTAATTGGGTTTGGGCTTTGGGCAGCGACACACGCCAGCTAGTATTCCCTCAACATTATAAGTGCCGGGTGGAAGCGAATTTGCTTAAGTTTACGTTGATGTGACTGCTAAGGCCCTGTTCGGGTGAGCCAAAATAGGGTGTGTGGCGCTAAACGTCATGAACTCATTGGCACTGGGTATTGTCATGTGGGGGCCAATTTGATGCTTTGAGGAATTTGATAATCCTCATACTTTTTTTTTTTTGGAGTCTATACGCGAATCCTCATACTATTTTTAAGGTTTACAAGTTATATCCCTTGGTGTGGCATCTATGCGCCTACCTCCTCCCGACGGCATATGCATTTCTAGAAGGGTACCTGTATTCGCTGGACGGGATCAATATCCACGGCCCCCCAGCCTGTACCTCACATGCATCACCATGCAATATAAGTCCCCGTGTCTTATATCCAACTTGAAGGCACGTGTGCCCACCTTAAATCCTAAGGGAATATCAGTTATTGCCCTCCCCAAAATGTAAGATCCCAAAATTAGTAATAGCTCAGGGTAACGGGTCCCACTTTAGGATCTGTCCATACCTCCAACCAAACTATGGTAACTTGTATTATGGCATATCATGGCAACACTGCATGACCTACGTGCAAAGGTTATGCACATAAAAGTAAAACTTACTAGCTAGGTAAGTGTTCGAGCTACATACATACTGTCCATATATCTGAGCTACAATGACGTAAACACGGGTTTTTAGATACTGTACAAAGCTACTGGAATACTGATATACAAGCTAGCCTACCCTGGTCAGACCGGACAGTTTCCCATTGCTCGACCTGAGGATAGGTATTTGAGTAGTTGCTGTTGCTAGAATTGGGTGTTTGCAAAGTAGCTGGTATGTGGGATAAGATTACGAAATTCCTCAGCTCTACTGAATGGTATTAGCAATATTTCACCCTGGTAGCACCATCACTGTATGCTTCAGTACATTCCGAAAGGGAGTATGAAAACAATGACAGTGATGTTGAAACACGAGAGGCGAGAGCTGCATGTGATACTAGTGGCTAGGTGGGGTGCAGAGAGGAATAGATTTGGTGGGGGATGCTTCGATAAGGGCGTCCGGAAGTGCTCATGGGAATGTAAACAAAAATGAGATGTCTTTTTGTACAGCTAGGGGGTTAAATCAAAATTTTGTATGCTCTGGCACTTGGTTTAGGTAATAATAAATGGTTACTTACATTCACCAGCTCGTCGAAAACTTTCTCGCCTGCAGGGTCGAGTTCAGGGTAACACCCAGCACCTTCTAGGGGCAGTCTAAGACTTACTTCACCATCAGAAGAGCGGCAGCCCAGCCGTACGCATAACCCACCTCCTTCGTGACACTGGTCAAGCAAATCAGGTATAATCAAAATTAGGATTGTGATGATTACAACCTCTAACAAGGTAATAAAAATCGAATAGGTGCAAGCTGAGATTGGAGCAAGGAGAAAACAAAATAAGAGAGCCCACAGACACCGAGACACCACAAATATGCCCTGGAAGAGCCCCTTCCCTCCAGTTTCTCCCCTCCCACCAAGCTCTTTCATTAAACCATCTTCTCCAACACTATTCCTTCATCTCCATCGGCAAACTCATCAACATCCTCCTCCCTTCCAAACAACCCCAAACCCCTTCCTACAAGCCACCCAGCCGCTACTCCCCCCACACTCCACATAAACACCGCATCAAACCACCTCTCTACAAATGCTGGATCCAGCGCCGGCGCCCCCAACGCCTCCGTCAAAGCACTACTCATCTCCGGCGCCAAGTTCAGCCTCAGCAATAGCGCCGAGGCAAGGACATAGGTTGCTGTCACCTGTGCAGTAGAGAGCGCCAAGATCTGTCCCAAAGGTGGCAAAACCCCCGCCACCTGGCAGGTAGATATTATCGGTGATGGGGAGATAAGCTTCTTTGTGATTGTATTAAACACGCGGAGAATAGTCGAGGTACTCCCCGCAATAATGACCCCTGTGAGTAAGAACCCAATTTGCCTCGCCCAAGCATGGTGGTCGAGCGCAGGGGTCCACCATCTTGCCAGGATAGACAATATACGATTCACAGGGTCTGATTCCGCTGCGGATAAGCTACCCCGGGGACTCCCTAGGGGCAGTGGGTTAGGGGAGCTGGGGTGTGAAGGGTCATCTTTGTAGATGAGGAGAGAGAGCGGGTAGGGCAGGTGTCTGAGGATAGTGATGAAAATCCGGTAGATACAGTATAGGTTGAATAGTAAAAGGACTGGTCGACTAGGGAATATGTAGCTGAAGAAGCGTTGGATATAGTACAGGGACAGGCGCAGCGGTGATTTTGCGGTTGGTGGTAGTGGAGCAGGAGGGGTGTAACGAGAGCGGAGGGAGCGGAGGTGGGCGGAAAGAGTATGAGACATTTCTGCAAGGCCGTGGACTTCAGTTCGAAGGACAGAGAGCTCTGTCGCAAAGATGTAAGTTAGGGTAATGCTTTGTCGAGGTGGAGGGAAGGTAGAAGGATAGTACCTCTTGCGTCGGGGTCGGCTCCTACTGCACTGTACATTTTCGAAATGAAACCTCCTTTGTGTTCAGCCTATCCCAAGTAATCAGCGAATTAGTCATGTACTTGTTCTCCCAAAAAATCAGAAAGACGAGTGCATACCACTTCTGCCATCTTTCCTTCGAGTGCTTGGAGCGCATCCCTTTTGACCTCCAACAATTCATTGGTTGCCTCCAACCCCACTTGGGCTCTTGCAATATCTACTTCAGATACTGGCCTGGACTTTGTCACATAGGTTTGCCATGGGTTTGAGATCGCACCACATCCGGCTGCGTAGCTACATTAGCATGTACCGTACGAATGAGGAGCTCAGAGACCATACAAAGTATTGCTATAAGCTGTGGCAAAAGTTATATTAGCATTATGGTGCCAGGCCCAGACAGAAACCAAGATTCACTCACAGTAATTCCAAGCAAACCAATTCTTGACCGGCACTCTTCCCCGAAGGATCTTGTTTTGACTACATGTCCAAGCTCGTGTCAGTGAAAGAACTCTCGGTCCCAAGATTTGTAGACCTACAGCCCCACCAATACATCTCGTCCAGCTCCATTACTGGCACCCACCTTCCAACCATCCAAAATAGCCATAGCCATCCCACATATAGTCCTGTCTCGATCCAGAAAAACCAACGCCTCCCTGACCCGAGCTTGGTCAGCCCCACCGCCTCCAGCAGCCCATGCAGCTGCAAAAGTGGTACCATCAAAACCAAAGCAAAGATCAACACCCATATAGTCCCCAGGAACCACAACCTTCTTGCCTTTGAGTTCAGCAGCTCAGACACCTCACACACAATCAGCAGCCCCAGAACTCCCGTAGCAGCCATGGTATTGATGAATGCCTTCTCCCCTAGTCGCTGGTATAATGGCATCCCTCCACTCCCATCGTTGTAACTCTTGGTGCCCCATACACCCTCCCCGTTACAAATTCCAGCGTACACCCTGCGTGACCGAACGACCGCGGCTACCACAATAAACCATGACAGAAAAATGACGTTGCTTGAGATGAACCCTATCCTTGATGACATGGACGGTGCATCGTGAATCCAAGGGGGAAGACAGCCAGTTCCTCCGTTAGCTGCTTCTGTGCACATCTCTACACTTGGGCCAAACATCGTCTTGTCCTTTCTGGAGATAATATCGGTAACCAGTCGCTGTCAATCCGCTCCAGTAGTAATTGCAATGTTATTTTATCTGGTAACTGGGTATGAGGAGGTATGGTATTTATTGCAATTACACTGCTTCTCGCAAGTCTGAAGAACAAAGCATTCGAGGCTGTGCTGAAGCTCCCCTTGTGAATGAACTGGTTCAAGCTCACGTTCGTCAAATTCGTTTCGCAATACGGTTTCCAGATTGTCCCAGCTTCCCAGATTGTGTTTGAACAAGCATTTGGCGGATCTGGGGATTCAATAGTTTTATATTCACTACGTATGAGAGGCTGAGACCCCGATGATGACTGTTCCAGACGATTGGGGTGAAGATCCCACACACATTAGTCTTATTCCAAGCCCCTGTACTCCGAACACAACATAATCTTCTGCCAAGTCAGCTGTAGCACAGTACTTACTTGTACTCGCATGTAGAGTATTCTGTCAACTGCAGCTGCCCAACAGTTAAAGTTTTCTCGGCCAGCCGACGAAATTAATCGCTATTACTATTAACATATAACCCCAGGTACCACAAATGGCCCCAGTTGCGGTGTTTCGGGACTAGATCAAGTGCGCAGCCAGGAGGACACGAGAACTTTGCCAATTAGCCTGCATGCCAGCGCAACTTTCTGTTACGTTATACTAGTACTGTATAACAGGCTATATTTACTCTGACGCGACCAGCTTGAATGTGCAATCTCATTAGCACATTATATATTCAATTCTAGCACAAAGAGATACTGGGTACGAGAATAGCCTAATTGTGGTAACTGGCCCTGACAAACTGCAAAGCAAACTGCATAAAGACCAAGGCTGGGAAGGATGTTGGTGATTACCCTGAATCACCACAGAGGTGGCGTGATAACCTCGTCCCTCACAAATAAACTTTGAAGTAAAATATGCTTGATCACCAACTTCTAATTCTTTAAGGACTTTATGGATCCAGTCTACATCTCTTGCCGTGTGCTGTACTTCCCTAAACCCATAAGATATCGTAGACGCCATCCCAGCTCTAAAGCCACAAAAGAAATCATCTCTATAGATACGACGTGTGCGTTCATTTCCAGCGTATAAACACCAGAATAAAGCCCATGCCTTCACAAATGGGGCGGAAAACAAAGCAAAAGTGCATTATAGTAAAGCTTCTGAATTAAAAAGTGCTAGGGAATCATATAAATGGCAGATAGTAAGGATTAAAGGGGGGCTAATATGAAGGGCGGAGGTGATTGAGGCCAGGTTCGTTCATTTCTCGTAAATTGAGACCAAAGCCAGAATGGTTAGCTTCTAAGGCTTGGAGTAACGAGTCTTGCCGATGGTGAAGGGCACATATCGGTACTTAATCATGTGCTGGATTTGGCGACGCACTGTGGGCCAGAGTCAGCACGCCTTCGCGAACGAACCGGCACCAGGGCATACACACTTGTCAGGATAAATAGCAAGAACCAATAAACAACCAACACTGGCCAGAACACTGGAATATCGAAGACCTCAAACCAAGTGCAGAAGAAGCCAATGGCGGTCGCCCTTGTGGCACTGTGCCAGAACTTGAACTCTGGAAGTCGCCGGATAAAGGGGCGGAACTCTTCATCATTCTTAGTGGGCAGCGCGGAGGGGCCACCTTCTTCAAGCTCTTCTTGTTCTAGCGACGGGTCGAATTTGGGGGTCAAGAAGGCGAGGAAGAGGTTAAGGAGGTAAATCCCAAGGGAATAAGCCACTATGGGAGTACTACGTCAGTAGGTGATCCTAGGGAAGAGCCACAGAGTAAGAGACTCACCAATGTACCACCCTTGGGCGTATATTATCCGGGCCATGAACATGAGGAGCAGGACGCCAGTTCCGATCCATCGATGAGTAGTGTAGGGGGTTACTTTGTCAAGGTACGCCTGGTACAGCTACACAAATTTGATGAATAGCGTTAGCTATCCGTCTAAGCATTGCCTGCAGTTCATTCGAAGGTCTACTCACCCTTGCTGCCTTGTTTGTTTGTGACGTGATGGCCGAAAAACCGGACTCTGGTGGTGGTGAGTCCATTACTGCAGATGCTGTGCGATGCCAAACAGAGAGTGAGATGATTGTGATGAGCTGAAGCAGGTACTTTGCAGCAGGTACTTTACATAAGCTTAGCTTTCACGTGCCTTAGTCAGCCCTGAGGTCGAACGCGAGACCAATTTCTGCAACTTGTTTGCTGACTTATCAACAACTACGAGGCTACGCGAGACTTACCAGGACTTCAAGGTTGAATATTGCTCATACGATTGCTTCCAGCAAAACCACATCAGAGCCCCCTCCCACCCAGTAGCTTTTCCTACGTGACGAAAACGCCTGAAAAATGGATATTTCTCTTGATGAGATGATCCAGCGAGGCATGTCCGACCTATAGCCCACAATGCTGTTTGCAAGGCTAACATGCGGCCTTCTCCAGAACGCAGAGCGAAGGCTGAATCGACAAACAACCCTCTGAGGCCGAGCGCTCCGCTGGGGCCTAAAGGGAGTACTGCGAAGGTACGATTACCCAATGCAAAGTCAAATTCGGACTCTACAGTCCTTCTATATACGCCAGCGTCCTGCCCGCTTGCTCCTATCCTCACCTCCTTCGCGCGCTCATATTTCCTTTCCTCTACTCTCTGGAGGTTCTGGAGCTCCAACTCACTTCTTTCCTGTAGCGGCATGGCGGGAGTGGCATTGGAAAATCCCCTTCTCCGGCACCTTCGAGTATGAATAGCCGGTGGACACATGACCTCCATCATAAGAACAACCCTTTGGCTTCTCGAATAACCAAGTCAACTCCGCTCCCTTCATCAATAACGCCCTCCGTTGCTGCACAGTTATCGAATAATCGTCTTTTCACTGCGTTGCATGGAGCCATCACCCCCACACCACCGCCACCACCGCCACCACCACCACCCACCGCGCCTAAGAATGGCGCTGATGCTGGGTTGAGCATCCGGGGAGCCTCTAGGCAGGTCTCCGGATTCTCAATAAAGGGTTTAGCGGGGCCCTTTGTGGTCCGGGCCTCAAATCTTGCCCCAGGGACGACAGCAGAAGACGTTAAGACCGCTATGCTACCTCTAGGGAAGATTGTCAGCTGCATAATACTTACCGCCAATCCCACGGTCATGGCAGAAATTGTCTTTGAAAAGAAGGATGCGGCGGATCGGTGCATTGAGCAATACAACAATCAGATAGCTGATAGTTAGTCCTTCGCATCTCACTTCGATTGGTTAGTCAGGTTTCTAACCTCGAATATCAACTAGGTCGTCGTCTTCATGTCGTCCTGCACAACGGCCCACCCATCGGAAAACCCTCTTCATTTTCCTCAAAATTCTCATCATCGTCGAGCCTGGTAGATCATAACACGGCCCGAGAAGAAGCAGATAGGCAACGTCGGTTAGCCAATCAGCAACACTTGAATGGGAACGTTGTCGACGGAACATATGGGTTTAAGGCACCCATACTATACAGCGACACGCTGGTAAGCAAGAGGGGAAGAGGCTTCCAGAGATAGGACTATGAGGAGCCTGCTTCTGAAAATATGTGTGGATACGTTCTTCAAACTTGCGAATAATGAGTCGGCTTCTATGATGTAATTTTATACTAGTTTAAGCGGTTAGATGAGCGCCGGTATCTTTAGGATGCGCCCAGCACTAGGCATGGTCTCCTATCACTTTCTATTTTCACGATTGCAGCCAGAAAACACCGACATCTTTGGAACGCCTGCTAGCATGATGCTTTATAACCCTACTGAGCAAGAGAGCATGATATCAATGATAGGGGGCGAGCGCTCGGGGTTTTACTTGTGACTTCATATCATATCAATGCTTGTAGCGAAAATTAAAATAAAAAAAATGCCTTAAACCATGTGACCCGAATTCCACCAAATTGCAGGTCCGACAAAGTTTTCTATCTCAACAACCACAACATATTTAGAACCTTAAATTAAAGCGTAAACTAATAGAACTGGGGTGCAGAATAAGGAAAAATAAAAACATGGAGAAAGTTATGAGGATAGGAAGAAGGGAAAATGTTATAGGTATGCTAGGTAATAAAAAACTAACCGAAAATAGGAAATAAAGAGATGACTAAGCTAACTTCCGGCAGTTCCGTATTGATATCCATCTCGATATGCACGCATAGTACACTGACACTTCTCATAGAACCGCCAAATTGTTACCTCAGATACAGAGTCTAAAGATAAAGGAATAGTATCTCGCAAGCCCTGTAATGAGTACTCACAATTCTCACGTGCATGTCGTTTTGCAGCAGCCCAAAAAAACTCAAATTGTGGAACTTTTGCTTCAATACCTTCTTGCAAGAAACCCTCGATAATCTCGTCCAAGCTGTCGTGCACAACATTTTTGACTCGTAGGGTCATTGCAAGCTGGCTTGCAATCAAGCTTCATTCCTGGTCTCCATAACTCTCATTCAATTAATACCTGTCTAATTCCTTTGCCCTTGCCTTGTAGGTCTGGTATAATATGGTTTTCAGGAAAAACCATAGACTGTGGGCGCTGCTTTGCATGTATAAATCCTTCTCGTAAGATAGCTTGCTTACCACCGGGCCCTAGGTTCATATTTCCAAACAAGTAAGGCATCTGAAGCATAAGCATAAGCATTATGATTTGATGCATTATCAAATAATTACTGTTGCTTTCCAGGAAAGGCTCGTTCAAAAATGGGTATAGCTACTTCCAAAGTATGTTGAACCATTTTTTCGCCAGATGAATAATTATCTTAACCATACCATTCAGTGGCTTGTTGATTTATCATACGTGACTAGAATCCTTTCTTTTTCACCCATTGGCATCTCTTTTAATATGATATCTCCATCTTTAGTCTACTCCCGAAGCCCAGAATCAAAGAGCCGTTGCATTTCTGGTAGAAATATCTCCTGCCAATAGCGTACCACATTTTCTCTCTCATGTCCGTCTATTTAACCAATTTCGAGCAGTTCCCTCAGAAATAGACCTCTTCACTTGAGAATTTTCATTCCGAATCACAGTTTCCACCTCTTGTACTTCACCAGACATTTCATCCTCTTTCAAATATTCTGTTATTGCCTGTGCCAAACTCAAAGAGGTGAGTTTTTCACCTACAGAAGCAATATGCTCTCGTACTGCTAATAGAACCCCTCATCTCCAAGCCAACTAAATACCGAACAGTTAGTACCTCTTAACCCAATATTAATATATCGAGATGATATCCATGACCTTTCCCAACTTCGTATCCGTTTGGCAGTATCTGTAGCTCGACCAAAACACTCAGATACTAGTAATAACAAAGCTTCTCGTGTTTCCCATGGTCAGCATGTCTGAAGCTGCATGTAATATAGAACTGCCATATGCCTCATCAAGTTTTGTCCTGCCGGTGCCTGCCTGCTTAATCGCAACAATTTTTCAACTTCTTAATTCCAGCAATAAGGGCTGTCTCCCTAATTTCCGCCGACGTTGGTACTGCTTCTGCCAATACAGGTTGGTCTGGTGTTGGACTTGTAGGGTCAAGGTCGGACTCGGAGAAAATTGCGTAATTAACGCAGTACCAGTAGCTGCCTTAAGCAAGTCTATCTGCTTTCCTTTATCTCGCCAGGCAGTTTGCCTCGACTTTTGACATCCCCTATAGTATTTTATTGTAGAGTCTTCCATGATAGAGGTCTTCAATCGTACAAAAGCATCTTCTTCCATAAGTAACTCTTGATCAAAAGACTCCGACTCATCTCCTTCTGCATCCTCTTTCTGTAAAGGGTCCAACTCATGTCCTTCTGTATCCAGACCTCCTTGCGAATGTAGCAACCCGGCAAGCTCTTTTATTTGGGTTAATCGTGGCATCTGCATATGTAGAAGGCACCAGTTAAATTTAAGAATACACAGCATAGGATAATAATCACCGTTAGGTAGATTCAGCCATAGGATTTGCTATAGGTGTTCGGACGTTGAGAAGTTGAGCTGTATTTGTGTGCTGACTCAGCGCCTCGTACAATATGTACGACAAGGATGAAGCGAACGCGAACCTCGGCGCGTCACCCTACTTGTAATTAAATAATTCCTAACCCAGTACGTGACTTGAGACCAATAGCCCTGTATCAACACTTCACCTTCGCCCAATCCCTTGAGCCTTGCGCAGGACCTACGGATTATAGTTGTTTTCTACACCTCAGAACATAATGCCAACGCTGAGGTCGAAGAAAGAGAATGCGAAGGAGGCCTCGCATTTGCTCAAGTGGATGAGGGGTGGAGGGAAGAAGAGTGATACTATGAAGGAGCCTGAGGTGAAGGAATTGAAAAAGCCAAACTCGAAGGTAGAAGAGGGCAATGAGGATGAGGATTCAGAGGTCTCAGATGAAAGTGAAGAAGGGGAACAAGAATGGAAACCAAAGAGAAAGGAGGTTACGAAGGTGAAAAAGGCGGCGAAATCGAAGGGCCAGAAGGCAGTGACCCCAGAGAGTAAGAAGGTGAATAAGCGATACCAGGAGAAGGTAGCAGAGGACAATGAGGATGAGGATTCAGAGGTCTCAGATGAAGGTGAAGGAGGGGAACAAGAATGGAAACCAAAGAGAAAGGAGGTTACGAAGGTGAAAAAGGCGGCGAAATCGAAGGGCCAGAAGGCAGTGACCCCAGAGAATAAGAAGGTTAATAAGCGAAACCAGGAGAAGGTAGCAGAGGACAATGAGGACGAGGATTCAGAGGTCTCAGATGAAGGTGAAGGAGGGGAACAAGAATGGGTTACGAAGGTGAAAAAGGCTGCGAAATTGAAGGGCCAGAAGGTAGCGAAGCTGGAGAGTAAGGAGGTGAATAAGCAAAACCAGGAGGAGGTGAGTAAGCAAAACAAGGAGGTGAATAAGCAAAACCAAGAGGAGGTGGAAGAGGATGATAATATCCTAGACCAAGAGGATGAGGAAGCACAACAAGCTGAGGATGCCAAACACGACTTCAATGAGTACGAGCGCCAACGACAAGAGAATATCTTAAAGAACAAGCTCTTGTTGCAACAGCTCCAGTTAGATAGCATAGCCCTTGGTTCTAAGCCGAAATCAAAGCCAAAGCCCGCCCACAAACCTGCCCCTCGAAAGAAGAAGGAATCCAGCACCTCCACAACTGAGCATGTCCCCCGGCGGCAAAGTAACCGAATAGCTCGTCTACCTGTGGACTCGGGAAACGCGAAACGGAAGTATGAGGAGGAAAGTGCAGCATTAGAGCAAGCAGAACGGGAGAAGCGTAGGAGGGTGGAAGGAGATATAAAATTCGATGTTGGGGGGATCGATTTCTCGGTTAAGGGGGCTAGATATGAGAGGACATTCACAGATGAGGATGTCAAGAATACGGAAAATACGGGTGTGAAGAAGTTGAGAGAGAAGATGATGGGATTGAAGTTGTATGAGCGATGGGCACCGAATAGTGGGTTCTACAAACAAGTCCAATTCTCGACACTGACTTCAGCTGTTAACTAATATGGGACGATACAGGTATCAAAATTACCCCAGAGCGAACGGTACGGCCTCATTGTTATAGCCATGCTCCCGAGGCACCCTACTGACCTCCTACCCAGTATTATCTTGGTTTCCACCCCACAGCCGACAAGCAACTCATTTTTGCTGGAGACAAACTGGGTACCCTTGGGGTTTGGGACGCTTCCAGCTCCAAACCCAACCCTGATGCTGAGGAAGATGACAATAAAGAACACCCTGCCATAAGCCAATTCAAGATTCACCCACGCACCATATCTTCATTCACGTTTTCCCCATTCTCAATGAACACCATCTTAACTGCGTCCTACGACTCCTCAATTCGCTCATTTGACTTGGCTAAAGGGCTTTCGACTGAGGTATACTTTGGTGAAGATGAAGAGGGCATCTCCGGGGTAGAGATCCACGACGATAATCCTTACCTCGTTTACTTCTCCACCCTAGAGGGGCGTGTGGGGAGGAAAGACACGAGATATAACGGAAAAGCAGACGTCTGGCGGCTAAGCGACAAAAAGATTGGTGGATTCAGTATGCATCCAAAACAAACTCACCTATGTGTCACCGCGTCCTTGGATCGAACAATAAAAATTTGGGACTTGCGGAAGATAATCAGTGGTCATAAGAGCGATGAGGATTATAATGGCCCGATGCCTGCTATGATAGGAGAGCATACATCACGGTTATCTGTGTCGAGTGCGTACTGGAATCGCAAAGGGTCAATTGCTACGACGTCGTATGATGATACCGTGAAGATATACCGGTTCCCTAACGCGGGATTGTGGGTGCCTGGAGCAAAGATTCCCGCCGCTGATTGTGGTGGGGAGGTGGATGGTGAGGTGGAGCCAAGTACGGTCATAAAACATAATAACCAGACGGGAAGATGGGTGACGATCTTGCGGGCACAGTGGCAACAAAATCCAAGGGATGGTGCGGATAAGTTTGTGATTGGGAATATGAACAGGTTGGTTAGCCCAGGAAGTGAGATCCGAATTTACTAACATATGGGGGCTGAATAGGTTCTTTGATATATACTCAGAGGATGGGGCCCAGCTCGCGCAGCTAGGCGATGATAGCCTTACTGCAGTTCCTGCGGCGGCCCAGTTCCACCCTACAGAGAATTGGGTTGCCGGTGCGACAGCGAGTGGTAAAGTAGCGTTATTCTTGTGAAAATATTATCAGTTTCAGCGAAATGGTGATGGATAACTATCTAATGTGCCTTGTAGTCACCACAACTTCAGGGTAATGTGTGAATGTGGTTGAGCTGAGAAGCGTTCTTGATATATTATATCCCTTCTTTTTTGGATGTGTTAGTCTTGTATAAATTCACAGTATGCTAGTATGTCATGTACCATATATATATATCTAGATAGTACAATAAGGCGCAAATGCATTTTAACTTAGGCTCACCTAGCTCAGTACCCTCATGTATTTCCTCTGGTTTGAAAGTGATCCAACAAATATAGTAGCCTACCCCCGCATTATGTAAGCTGGTATTAAGTCCCTCTAGGCCTGCGATAACCGAGTCTCACCCTTCAGGGTAACTTGCGCATCCTCTACCACCCTCCCTGACCAAAATGCAAGAGCATGCAACTAGAGTGGCTGTGCAGAGTAAAGGGATGGAGGAGTGGGGTGAAGCGAGTGAGGGCAGGGAGAACAAAAGCAAAAGCAAAAGCAAAAGCAAAAGCAAAAGCAAAGCCCAGCACTATTTTTAACCTACCTGTATGCACCACCACCACCACCACCACCACCACCACCACCGAGGGATTGCTTGAACATACAGAGTACATACATATATATGAAGTAAGCAGAATAGAGTGCTCACCTATATATAAGCAGCAACAACCCCATATAAAAGTTCGTATAGCAAGAGAGGGAAGACATTCCTCAATGCTATGTATGTACATGCATTTAAGGGGATGCATCTCTAGATAACGAATTTTTGCCCAGACTAGGTTTTTTTTCTGCACTTGACAAAACATGTGCATGAGCCCACGTGCAAATGTCTCGAGCCAAAGAATCCCAAATTGGGATAAATAGTCCCTAATTTTTGTCTACTTTCATAGAGCAGTGTGGTGTTAGGTATAGTAACTGCTCATACCAGTATACCGTATGTGAGGAGCCAGTGGGAGTTGTTGGAACAGCTCATGCAACTGTTCGCATTTTATCAGTCTTTCATTGCTATATTTACTTGCCGAGACCTGCAGGAATATTACCCTGATGTCATAAAGAAAAAAAGAAGCTTGACCTGATTACCTGTCTACTACCTGCTACTTTCAAACTACCCGAGCCTACCTAATTTACTTAATCTATTGTGGGGAGGCCGTTGTTGAATAAGCTTTTGCGGCAAAAACTACTTCATTAGGTATGCATTGCAATTACGGAGGTACAGAGGGAGGGCTTGGCACAGCCAAGATTACGTACCTATACGATTTTTACACCCATCACGTTATTACCTCGTTTCCGAGCCGATATCGATATCGGTAGGGCTAGCGAGGACACGTCAAGCCTTAACCCCACAATTTTTATCTGCAGCCCTAAATGATAATAATACGCTGAATGGTTGAGCTTTCCTTATGGAGCTATAGAATAAGCGAACCGCACCCATAGGAAGCAAGGTCCTGTATTTTATTAGTAATGATGAATTCATGCTATAGGACGATCCGGAATGAAAGTACCGGAGGGAAGGGCGAAGAGAGTAGGGAAGGCTTATCCATGAAGAATGGTTATGTTGAGTAATGGCATATTTAGTCGGCATTGCGCACCATGCATCGTGCTACCTAGCCAAAAAGCGGATTATTATTGATCCGACTAACCATTCGAGGAGCTGTGTGCCTAATGTAAGTAACTCTATTCCATATATGTATTCACATGGTCCTGTTGGGGCAGACGTATGGATACGGTAGATAGACTGAAAAAAAAGAAAACTCATTTGCAAAAAAAAGACGGCGATGTAGGACGATGCTGGCTGTGTATAGGGTTAAAGTTAGTCCATCTGTTTCAGAACGATCCACTCTAGAGTATAGATATCCATCCGCCTCACGATAGGATATCATGCGATGCCCACGGAGATTACAGTAATACCGGACTTTAGCTGCGGGTTGTTCCCGTGAAACTGGACTAGCTGTTCTCAGCCCAGAAACCCGCTGCTCCCCTAACCAGCGCAGCGATGAACGATCGTGATATCTCGGATCAGCTTGCATTTGGCAGAACTAATAATGGGTGGGGGCTGGTTTATCTGGTATCAGAAATCCGAGAGGAAGGAATGGCCTCCAATACCATGCATGTACTGGTACCTATCTCATGTATTCACGATACACCAAGACAGGAATCAGCTGCATAAACACCCTGTCTCCCAAACCAATGAAAATCTTGGCCCCATATGATAATGGCATACACCCAATGTATGCAAGCAGGGGGGGTAGGCAAGCTGTGTACACCGTTGAGCCGAGATTGCAAACTCAGCCCTACGAATCCTGCACTGGTATCAGTAAGAAACAACCTTGTTATTGAGGGTCGATTTGTTTCAGATAGGTTTGGACAGAAATGGTCTCGGATTTGGTAACTACAGGTTGATACTATCAGCCCCACCAAGCATGCATATCAATCGCCATTAATCATGTTATCTTTAACTAGCTGTATATATCTCGGGGCGAAGTCAACTCTGAACAACTTACGAAGGTTTAGTGGTTTTGTGCAATTAAGCTTTATTATTAATAGATGCTCTAAGATATCGGGGAAATTAAAGCTAAGGACTCTCAATTGGCAAATGAAAGTTGTTCTTGCAATCTGCCTAGGTGGTACTGGCTCAGTAAGTGTTAATGAAGTATCTTTTTACCTAATGTATCTTCTAGGTAACCTTGTATCTGATTAACAACTTTCTCAGCGACCTCAAGAATAGGAATGATAGTAAAGAACAATCAGATGAAGCAAGGATGCGCAAGAAAGTGTGGCCACTGCTATGAGAAACATGAAGGTTCCTGACACTCCAAGGAATGCTGTCACTACATAGATTGTTTCGCTTCCTTTTTTTTGTGGTGGGTTGACAGAAAAAGGTGGATACAGATAGAGGGAACCTTTCGACGGTTGCTAAAGGACTCAGACTACGGGTACACATCCGTATCCTCCTGCTACAACCAGAACATGTTCCAGTCCTCCGTAAAAGTCGGTCAATATGATGTTGCTTTTCCTCAACCTTTCAACCAATTTCCTTTCGAAATCTTTAACCTCGGATATCTTGTTCGAGTCTCGCCGACATACTTGACGTTTACACACGACCGACCTTCCGCATACTCATAACAATACCTCTAACACCTCGCCCTTTCCTTCGCACTTCCCCGCTATTGCTATATTGAATCCTTTGATTTCTGCCCTCTCGGTGAAGCGGGTTGTTCCTCAGTGTCTCTGTGCCGATACGAACATATTGTGTCTCCTCCCGGAAAACAGGTTGAAACGGTGTGGCGGTCGCTAACTATATAGATACGGCCTAGGTACCCCTGCCAAAAACGTGCTGGACCCTCCTTAAAAATGACGGCCTTGCCTATACAGGCGGTAGGCTAATCTAAGGTAATCGTGTATCAGTAAAGAGAGTTTTACGGACGCACTTTGTATCCTTAGAGAATAGAATGATTGATTATCCCCAATATTTATTTATTATCTGCAGCGGAAAAAGCTAGCGACTGGAGGATAAGGCGGCCCGCCTTCTGTAGAGCGATGTCGTTGTTGGAATTAATTATTTTAGCGCCCCCAAGCGGAGCGGAGGAAGCGCCGGGTACCGGTACGGTGCCGAGCGGCATAATCTGATGCCCACCAGCTACCATGACAACAGTTTTTTGCCGTCACACCCGCTACCTCCACTCTGTTCCGGTCCAGCGCGAAAAGTCCCGATGCATCAACACTATCCGTACTGTACATTCCAAATCTACAATGGCATAGATACATCCAACATATGCGAGCGCGGGGGCTATGTACCTAGGCAAGCTTACACGGCGGTGTACATCGTTCAGCCGAAATTGCAAACTCAATCCTGCGCCTTACTATCAGGGTTCCAGATAGGGTTGGACAGAAATAGTCTCGGATTTGGGTAAAGTACATACTGTCAGCCCTACCAAGCATGCATACATCGACTAGTTCAAAGTATCAATCGCCGTTATAGCTGTATCTATCCTTGGTTGCACGGGGCGGGGTCAAAGCCTCCGTTTCCACCCTATTTGCAATTGAACAAGGTATTGGATATATATATCAACCAAAACCATTTGTTGGGTACCTTGCTATACCGGGCGACCAAAATCCAGCACTTTTTGTCCAGTATAAAGGTTCCAGTATAAACCATGGCACTAACCCTCAGGCAAGGGTAAAGGAGTCACGTGCATCCATATGCCCCACCCGGTATAGCAAGGGAGAAATGTATGGGGACAAGGGTGGAAAGACCCCTGTACTCCCGCAGCATACTGTCCAGTCCAGTATGGGCAAAAATCCGTTATAGCAAGGTCATTTTAGGTGGACAGCTGGGGTTTTGGTAGTGGAGGCTTAGGGGTATTCCGATACAGCAAGGTCTCACTGTACATAATTTGATAATTGAGACCGAGAATTTGTACAGAGAGTCTGAGGCTGGCATGTCAAGTACAGATACCGTAGATTTCGGCGCACTTTCAGCTGTACCCATGACTCATTCTCTCTGCTCCCTCCACCTTCTGGTTGGCACAAGCCCTCAGCCGGTACGAGGGCTTCGCACGTGGAATTCTGGACATACAATTGGTGTTGAAGGTCTTCTATGATTGCCCTATCTCCAAGTCTGGCTGATACCTTGGCATTGGTCCATCGAATTGTCATCTCCATGTGTGACAACAGTGGGCGACAAAACAGGGGGATTTCGTTATTATGACACAGGTAGAAGAAAGAATTAGGCTTTAGAATCCAGCCACTCAAAATATACCTATGTTGCGAGAAGCGAATGTGGTTTTGGGGGTGATGTCATTAAGCAAACAAAAGCCAGAGTCGAAGGATAGGAGATCCGGTCTTTAAATAGTTTTGGTTTATACGATCGTCAGTCCTATCCTCAACGAAGTCATAATTGCGGCTGGTCAAGAGGGGATACAGAGGGGGGATTGCCTGGACTGGAAGAAGTGGATCTGATTTTCATGAAAGATGAAAGGTTTTTGGCAGCAATAAGGTAGGGTGTACTGCCGCAACAAGAAAATTTGGCAGGTGACAAGATGGTTTATCAATCAAGCTATAGCCGTCCATAGGTGATTATTCCTTCATGGCAATAGAGGCATGTGGTTGTCGGATATTGTCGGATAGGCAGCTTCTTGTATCTTTATTTTTTATGCATCTTTCTACCTTTATTCCTCGTCAGCACACGGTTTGAAGTACCTACTGGTATACCGCAGACTCTCTGCCTATCCACTATAGCAACGGATTTTGTATGGCGAGACAGGGGAGTTGGAGAACTCAGTACTAAAGAGGGAAAAGAATATCAGGGGCGCAGGCGGGCCAAAATAGAGAGAACCCATCCATAACAGGAGTAAACTTGCTCCCGCCTCCTGGCATCACCAAACTGATCCCCAATATCCCCTGCATATGTCAGTATTAATACCACCACGAGACTGTAGTTGGTGGTCGGCGTGCTAGATGATACCAACAGAACTCCGGGATCCTAGTCCCCACACGACCGCCCTGTGCCACTGACTATGAGGCTCAACCCTCCACCAAGTGATAACGGAGGCCTTAAAACAGCATGAAGCAACCACCCTTTATCAGATTGGATATTGGCATTATGCAGGCTAACCCTTAAGTGTAAAGCCAAGGGACGCTAGTAACTGCATACCAGGAAGCCTTAATCCGCAAACGCAAGACAAAGGTTCTGGACACAATAAGATACGAGGAATACTGTTGACATCGAACAGTAGGTTGATGATTTTCTGGTGGCGAAGTACTTACTGACCACTCGGCGCTTTAGAAAATAGGCGACGATACTACGAATAAGAAGAAGCGAAAGAGCAACACGAAGTATAATATTTCATATTCCAAGATGACCATTCTGGGTGCGGGGACAACTAGGGTTTTGGATCGATGAACTGAAAGGGACGCCGGTTGCTAAGATGCTGATAAACGGAAAAGATAATTTTGGTGAAGAGGTCAGGGGTGCCATCTTAAGGACCAAGGAAAAAGTGTACTCCAACATAGTTGAATATCTTGATATCAAAGGCTATCCCACGGAGGCAAATCAGAGCTTCAAAGAAGCGAGTGTCAGCGACTTGGTTTATTCTATTATAAGCCCAATTATTTTCGAGTTCAGATCCAGGACGGGACGCAAAGGGGTGCGGTTAGAGAGGGAGAAAACGATTATATCTACGGGCAAGGAGACAGGAGGCGAGGAGGAATTCGTTGTGGTAGATCGCATTTCGGTGGGAGAGGGAAGATTTGTCCTCATCATTGAAGGGAAGAAGGGTACAACTGGAGAGGCATTGAAGCAGTGTTTGCTGTCGTTAAAGGATACAAGAGATCAGGATGGTGGAGGTGCAGTGTACGGGTTCATTACGACGGGAGTGCTCTGGCAAATGCTCAGGTATGACGGGAAGTTTCAAATGTCAAACACGGAGATATTATTTTATTCGTTGGAAGCAGAAAAAGGAAGGAGAATTCGGTTATGGTTGATTGCATGTATGCTGCGTTGAGTAATGGAGGTATAGTGAAGAAGGATGTGGTTGTTCAAGGATAGGTAATTTTGTCTTATGGTCGGTTTCTTAAAAGGCGTTGTGTGATATTATTGTCTAGAACTGGCTACAACCCAAGGGATGTTTGCGCTGGAGACAGGTTAGGTTGCGGCCGGTATAGGTTTAATACAGTCGTATTATTAGCTTTGTTGCCGCACGCCTGCAGATCCCTAAGCGAACGCGAGCCGAGCCATATCCTGGTATGATATTTGCGACTTGACGCATATTTAGAAAAATCGGTCCGAGTCAGTCTCGCCAAAACCGGATGCGGGTACGAGCAAAACCACATGAGGATTAGAAATGAAACATACTGCAATCAGGCACCAGGATCTATCCAGACCGGTAAGTGCCGCCCCACTGGTTGTTCATGTACCCCAACGGTCCCCTAGAATGGGACTGTGTTTCCTGCCTCAATCGTCTGGTAGACAATTCAATTTACATACACTTCAAAACCTAGATACTCATGTTGATGATTGTACTCCAATACACCTGTAGCAACAACTGATGACGTGGTCTGCAACCAATAATGTTTATGAGATTGAGGCTCGGGAGTCTACAGTAGATCTGGGCCCGAGATCAGCTCTCTGGCCCATTCTCGCAAGAATTCATACGGCACAAGGAAAAGAGATTGCTAGCCTGGCCAGTGGCGAGCGAGGATTGTTTCCTTCCATACAATTCCGGTGAATATGCAGCTCCAACTGCTGTGTCAGTTCACCACACTAGCAATCTGTTTCGTTGATCCATACATAGATAACAAATTAGGGATCTTTAATTTCAGTCCACACAGTTACAACACTGCGGTATAATCGTGCCAACCAGAATACCTATCTTCTTGGATATGTGCGTATGCACTATGCAGCTGCTTGGTCATCATTAGTGAGCTAGGAGCTGAGTCATAAGAAACGTTAATCCAGCGAGAGGACATAAGCAGGTAAGCAGGCCAATATGTGATATCGATATGTATTGAGTATTTGTTTTTCAACCCCGCCTTCTGCTCGTGTACCGTACTTAATGCCATCTCATATCAAGTATCAACACTGACGTCACTGTTAATATAGGGTAAACTTTTGCTGACATACTCAGATTGTCCAGTGGGTATGGTTGTTGCCGTGAAATGCACGTATGAATTTGGAATCACTCATCATGCTTGTTAAGCCTGCTCGGGAAAAATTCTTACTCATCTACAATATATGCTTAATTCGCAAGGTTTTCATTCTGCCCGAGACCAACCACATTTGGTAGACTCGGTTCAGATTTTTGCTGCTTCTGAGACTGAATGGATACCGATAGCTCCGCGGCAAAGCTTGTGGATAGGGTGCGGTGCGGAAAATTTAAGGAAAGGAACGGCACATAGGGCAAGATGCAACCACTTTTCATGCAATTGCGCATAGGACATCTGCATCGCGATCGTAGATCAAGCTCTCAATTTTGGGGTACCTATCCGTATGCATCCCAACTATTTCAAATCGAGTATTCCGAGCCCTTCAAGGTGACCAGCAAGCCACAGCAGGTAGGAGCTCAATCACATATCAATAGGTGCATAGGTTGGAGACTATTTGCTGTATCAGTAAGCTAGGGAGCCAGCAGAGAAAAAGCCAGTAGGTTGCTGCCTGGACTTGCTGAGTACAGAAAGGTCTTGATGTGTAATGTACTCTACCTACCATTACATGCATTCCTATGTCTACTGTAAGACTTGCAAGATGCCCCGTGCTTCCACGACAAGCAATGCAAAAAGTGGTGAAAACAGAAGCAACAGTAGGTACCTAAATGAGTGAATACTTTGGTGTTTGTTTCTGATGATCGGGAGCGGGCTGTTGGGTGGGAATGGGGTCCTGGACCCAGACCGGTGGGACCTTTGTTTGTTGGCAGCCACTCGCAGCCACTCGCTTGAAAGTACCTAGGGCGTCCCCAACCTGAGGGAAATGTGGGGGGTAAATCGATCTTCTCCTCACTGCCAACATCTTTTTCTCTGGGCAAAGATCAAGGGGTAACAATTGGGATCGTCGCCAAATGCCAGCGAGGTCCTTCCAAGTCTGAAATCGAGTCATGATTTGCACGAGATTACCTCCGGATGCATCCTGAGCTGAGAAAGTTGCGAATGTTCCCCGGGAGGGGGCAGACATGGCGACGGCCAAAGTAATTCCGCAGCTTCAATCCCTGCTTCAGGTGGTGAACAGCTTAAAGGGGGGGTGAATGGGCTATGACTGGCCCCGTCGGGCACCGCAGGCCTGTCGGCCATGCATTCGGGATGACTGTATTACCATTTCCTCCGAGGCCCTTGCTACCAATCTCAACCGATGACATTTGCGCCTTGTGATGATTATTATGCATGCACCAGTTGAGTGGTAATTTGGGCTGTGGGTTGGGTGTGGATTGTAGGTATTCGTTGTCACTCGTATACCTTGCTGCCACACCCCCCATGCGCAATCGGTCTCAACCGCGGCCGTGGAGATACTGTATGAGTACTCGTACTGAATATACTCTCCACCCCTAATTTAATATGCAGTGGTTATGGTGTGGGGCGTATGTGCACTTCGCACCAGATCAGCGACACACACACACACTTCAGTTACAAAGGTGCATAGACTTGCCCATGATTTGCTAAGCTGTCCGCCCGGCCGCGGGTCCACTTGGATGACCCAAATAATTTTGGCAATGTTAATTATAAAGACAACACTTCCCCCGCCACCAGGGGGCCCACCATCACTGCCATACTTCCCCAACCCATCAACATTATCTATCACGATCAAGGACAATACTATATCTTTGTCCCTCAGTCACCTCAAAAGAATACTACTGCACACAATCAACAACAAAGCAGTTTTGGCTATCAAAGAGTCATAGTTGCAGATTAGCACCCCAGTCAAAACAGCCGAGCCTCACAGCAAATTTCCCGTCATTTGGTACACCTCTCTCGCATTATCAATTGCTTAAACTTAAACTGACTCATATCCTCCACTTCCCCAGAGTATAACTACTACTCATTGCAACACCATCGGAATGGCTTCGATACTACCTTATAATCCTCTCTCGAGAACATCATCATACCACCCACAGACACACTCTATCCATCCTTCCAAGCTACGAGAAGCTCAAGAGAAGAAGATGGCCTACACACAAACATTCCAGCTCGCCCAGCGGGCGCGAGGCAAGCTCCAAAGGGAGGCCTCAAAACATGACCACAACCTCCGACTACTTGTCGGACACGCTAACCTTCTCGACAATCTCATGGTCGCCCTCGCCGATGCCGAGCGGGAACAAGAGCAATGGTTCAACGAGGTGGTCCGAGATAGCATTGCAGCGGAGGATGGGGAGGATGAGGATGTCGAGGAGGATGAAGAAGAGGAGTCAAGGGACTGGCCTGAGCAGTGTTACGATGGCCACGGATGGTTAGCTGCCGACTACTCCGACTCAGAATCTGAGGAGGATTCTGGGTCGGAGGCGGATTCAGATGAAGAGATGGGGGATGTTGGATACATGCCCCGCTTGACACGAAAATCCTCTCACCGATCACTCACTCCATACTTTCAGACAACGGTGGGAGTGAATGAGGTTGATGAGTACGACGAGGACTTCGAGGATGAGGATGGCATGTACACATTGACGCGGACATCATCACATGGATCACCTCCTCAATTAGTTGCCGATTTAACGGACGATGAGGAGGAGGAATCAACACCACCATCACCTCCACAACTATCGCTTCCTTTTACACCAATAAAAGGCAAAGAGCGGATAGTGACTACATCATTCTTCGAAGAAAATCCTCATTCTTCACATCATGAAACATTTCTAGACAGGATACATCCTCCTTCTTCTGTTATAAGTACATTCTAAGTTTCGGGCCTCATCTTCTGGTTTGTTTTGGATATTTGCTGTATCATTATTTAGCGCTGTTTTGAGTTTTGGGTCTGGGATGCAAATGGCGTTTTTTCTTTATTTTCTGGGTATGCGATTGGGAATTGTGCATTTCATACGGATCTCCGGTACCTTATTGTTGATTCACTTATTCCTACCCTCAGTTGCATTTGGGAAATATGGACACCTGGTTTAATGTCTTGTATATTTCGGGGTTTTGGGGCATTAGAAAGATGGATATGCTGGGAGGAAAGAGGTTTTTTTTTTTTTTGGTGGCGGGCGGTCAAGGCGAGACCGTCCCAATGGGATGGATCAAGGGTTCTTCTGTTGACCGTATTTGGTGGGGGACATTATAAATTATGGATGGCGATCGTGGCAGTGGGGGGGGGGGGAGGTTAGCATCATACAGTGGAATACACAAAGAAGAAACAAGACACAACACTTGATCTTGATTATTATTTTACATTACACTAGATGCTTTCGTGTGAGACCTGCCGTGCTTGTTCTTGCCTGGTTTAAATATTGGAGTAGGTAGACCTGCTTTGTTCAACATTGATATCTTTTCTTTATCTCATGTTCTAAAAAAAAAAAATTTTCCCCTTCTGCAACACTGTTTGGGGCCCCCGCCCATCCCACGTTGTGACTAAATAACCAAACTTTTTTTTTTTAAAGAAAAATAAAATTAGAGTACTTAAGTAATCTCCTTTACCACCTCCAATATTCCGTGTGCTCCTCCACGAACTGTCCCGTTGTTGTTTGTTGTCCCCCTAAAGCGGGACATTTTTTTAATCCAGTGTCATAGAGTCGAGCGCCACCCCCCCACACCCACCTGAGTGACACTCTATGAGTGTCAGTGTGACTCTACTCCAGTTCGCTACTGCACCACTTTAATTGGACTTTTTTTCTTGCTTGGCTTGTGATCCAGGAGGGGAGGGGGGGGGAGGGAGGATCTGCGTGTATCCAGGATGATGATGGGAGCATAAAAACTGCAGTTGCTGCCTGGGCAACGTAGCAGTGAGTAGGTTATGAGTAATTGGTTGTCGAGTACTTTGACGGGTAGACCGGTATTTGCTGGATTACCAATGACTACAAGGCAATGATGTTCTATTTCCGGGTTGGTCCCAAATGTGGAGCGTGAGGCAGTGTCGAATAGGTAGGTAGGTAGGTAGGTAGAGTACAACAAGCTTGTATGTGCGGCTCAATCCGTTGTGATCTATCAAACTTGTCACAATGCCACTTTAATTTGTTAGATCACGGGTAAATACACAAATCCGCTACTGCTACAAAATCCGATTGAAGCCAGACAGAATAATCAAGAGGTATTAATATGATGGCATTGGCATTAGATAACTTACTTATTTACCTAGTAGTCCTTCGCACACACGACACGAGGCGAGGCGTGGCATTCATCTAGCACAGCCCCGTGACATCTTTTGTGTGGAGGAGATGCTAGTGTCAGATCAACCCCCGGCATGAAGCTCGATATTTGCCAGTTATTGAAGCAGGTAATTGATGTGACGATATGTTATGCATATGACCAACATACCCCTTTGGAGCAGGATGTACAACCTTTCCGGAAACTCCGTACCAAGTAGATTGCGTAGAAAAATAATCAAGGTTGAGCGGAATTTGGACTTGCCGCTCGGATCGTTAATCCAGCATAGATTAATCTGAAGGTAAAACAAGAGTTTGTTTGGTACATACGGTAGGTACCTACCCCTATGCATGAAGATCCGCGGCAGCAATCGCCGACTTGTCTTTAGAAACACGAGTAGGTACTGGATATGTACTGTTTGTCAGGTAGGATTCGTCAGCCGGATGTGGCCAAAGAATAGTCGTATCTGTCAAGCACACTTGGCGACAATGTATGTTTGGTCAAACGAAATTGGGAATTTGGCCGTTGATGCTGATATCTTGTGTATCCTCACCAACCGGGCGGTTGCCTCAAATATTGATCGATTATATCTGCATATGAGGGTGATATACGCGATCATCTATCTTTGGGTACATTGGGACTATCAGGGGAGCAGTGATCGTCCTGTACTGCGACTCTGCAGCCAGTTGCAAAGTAAAGAGGTCCTACTTAATGTATATATATGATATGATCAAGATGCAGATAAGGAACACATCACAAACACGAGAGGGTGCCTATTCCACCCGGCATATATTGTTGGAAGGATCCCCGGCCCCAGTGAGCAGTGGGTTATTTATTGAGCACTGCGATATATGTATCTCATATAAGCTGAAATATGTCGATCGGCCAGTGGTGTTCAACAACCCACAAGGTGTCAGCTAGTACTCTATATAATGGGTACCTAAGACAATACCACCATGTGGCCCCAGCTCAGCTCTCAAGCGAGTGCACTAGTAATTAGAGTTAGACTGTTTCAGAAGACTAGCTGTTTCAGGGCCTTGAATGATCATTTCAAGCAAACCAGACTGCTTCAAGCAATGCATTCAAATACCTTTACGCCTCCGTGCAGTTACCGATAAGGCACGAATACCTAGCTGGAGCCGAGCCGTATTGATTGGTGTCTTGCAAGAGCGAAAGCCTGGGTACAGTACTCCGTATAGATGGACATAAGGCCTGGATACTTGAGTGTCAGCTCGATTCTAAAGCCCCAGATCCCAGTAGCCACTTTGATAAGGCGAACCACAATGTAATAATTTTGGTAGGCAGCTGCATCGATGCCATAACCACGATTTGGGGGGATTCCTTTGATGTGCCACCCTAAGTCAAAGGTCTCATTTCCTCCGCCACCGCCTACACGCAAAAGCAAAGGTTGCATAATGGTTGATTCGGCATTCTTTTTTATGCAGCTGATTTACTGTTGGAATGTTGAGCACCATATAATAGAATGCGTGTGAACCCTTGGAGGTTGATTGTATGCCTAACATTTTGTGGTCTGTTATTGAGGAAAAGCCTGGTTGCCTAATTGAGGACTCCTAACTAAAGGTGAAATATGATTTGATTGGTGGACTTAGCCTGGTCTGGCATGAGAACCCCTTCATCATGATCCCCCGAGGAAAAGCCAAAGCCAAAGTATCGTGATCTTCTTCCGAGTTGACGCTTATCTGTTGGCTCCCCTGACGAGGCTACTGTAGATTCTTGAGTGCTAGAATCGCTATTAGTGGCCGGCTCGGTATACGTGCGGTGGTAGTTCCTATGTATGGGGTTTTTTTTTTTTTTTTTTGAGTCTATATGCCTTTCCCCCGAAGGGAGCCATACGGTAGGCTATGAGACGGCCTACGCATGGGATGCACGACGGCATAACCTGAAAATATGCTTTGCATTTGCTGCCCTGTCTTACTTCGGCCCAATATTCTCATCCACTGCAGTCTCTCTGAACTGCCTTTTCCGTCACATAGCTCGTGAGACAGAATATGCGGTTTATCTTTGCTCAATCCCCACTGATATTATCAGCACTTCATATTACGGGATTTTCCTTCAGCTCCTTGAAATACCTCTCTCTGTAATCCCTATTAAAAGATCGCCAGTGATATAAGCATGATACATATATACCGTATAAACATAGTGCTACATTCCTCTCATCTGCGGTCACCCAATCCGAGAGCTATACATATATTAGTGCTGGCCCGTGTTGCGGCGAGGAAACGCACTTTGGTATCTCCACAATGTGGTGTGGTTGAGCGGGAGTTGTTTGAAACAGCCGGCATTGTAATTTGGGGTGCATGACATGACATGGCGTCGCAGTACCCGGCATCGCATAGCATAAGTCTGTGTAGTGAGTTTGGAGCCGAGCCATTCAAATCTCCTCTGATAGGTTAATTAGTGCATTGCCTTTTCATATATGCCAGTACGCCGTCCACTCGGCAATGAGGGCTTTCATGTAAACTGTCTCCTCACGCATTTGTCGAACGCAGCCCCGCAACACGTATGCTCGTATCCAGGTCAAAGAGATGGAGACACCAGGTGATAATGATGTAACGAGGGAGGAAGGGGGGGCACCACGTACCACACACCCCTCGATTTACTGGATGTATGAACCCCGCTCCATCCCCTCCCCCTCTTCCTCCCCACTCCGCAAGCTGTGTGTCCGAAAGTGCGTATACGTTTTTTTTTTTTTTTTGTTCTCACCCACCAAACGAAGCGAAACTGAGACAGCCTGGAGCCAGCACATGGGTCGATCATTCCGGCATTTAATAATGATGATGTCTTCCAATTGCCTAAAACCTACAACATTTGATATAGAGCCCCGAAAATGTACTCTATCCCGTATGTTATGCACTGCTTACAGGAGTTGAGCATGCAAGAAGTGTGGGCTGCTGGCGTAAAATGATACCCTGATTGTCGATCCTCTTCTCACCGTTTAGTCTCCTCCATATCCAACTACAGATCTTTGCCCAGATCGTTCTCAACGACAGGAACCAGACCATACTTCAGTAACTGAGGATAAGGGACCTGCAGATTGAATATCATCCTTCTCTCATTTGGATACCCCTCCAGGAGAGTAGCAAGTGAATTTGCGCCAAAAAATGATAGTACAGTAGGTAGGTAGCAAATTTTGGGGAAGGGGTCTATCCCAAGCGAGAAGCCAAATTTTCGCAGGTTTGCAGCTACGCATCAGTTCCAGTTTATCCATGGGCTCTGGGCCGAGTTTGTGAACAGTGCATACTTACTTACCCGCTGTTCCGCTGTTCCGCTGTTCCACCTCGGTTCATCGGTGCCCCCGAGTACTAACTACAGAGTACTTAGGTATCTTGCATGCCCCTGCTTCGCTTCGACGTGTACCGTACAACTTTCGTAATGCTTGCGGCTCGGGTATTTTTGTGGGGGATATTGGACAACGCATGCATTGCCAATGGCTCAGCATACTGGAAATGCCTGATCAATACGGTAGGTAGGTGCATTGTATGTGATCCAGCTCGACTCCCCGCATCTCCTCCACTTCTCTGCCAAGTTCTGGCGGATTTTCTCGCCAAGTGATGTCGCTAGTCAGCAACGGCGCGGCATCGCAGTAAGTCAGTCAGTCTCGAGATGCTCCGTATCCCATGCTCACACTCAGCATCCGCATTAACCCCCCCATACAAATCGAACCAATCTTACATTTACGATCCCCGGCCCAACGCAAAGCAGATCCCCCGCCTGTCGGAAGTAGCCAGAAAATAGAATATCCCCCTCCAAAATACGCCGTTACATACATCAGTGTAGCAGATCATCCAACCCGCCATCACGCAACGAACCCTGGATGTCTTCTTCGCCTGTCTCGTCGTCCCCGAAACTCGCCGCCTTGCCTATATCACAGCCCGAGAGTAATGGCCACCAGCAGAATGGTCACGGGACTTCCCTTGAGCTTCAACATCCACAGCCGAGAGCCAACGTGCCTCGGAGGGTATCGATTGCGTTCGCCGAACCAGCCGAGATCCGTCAAAAGGAACGACACTCACTGTCTAGTGCAACCCCCACGACCCCCACAAACATCGTCAACAATCCGTTCAACAATATCCCTACCGCAGCCCGGGTAGGGGGCAGCCGGGACAGACCGAGATCGCTTTCATCCCCACCTCCACCACCGTAAGTCTCCCCTGACCTGACTCCCGCTACGAGTCGTACTCCTTTTATCCCTGTCGCCACAGCGAACTGGAAGCGTTGGAACGTTGTCGGTATCATGGCTAACATACGCTCTCATTCGGCGGACAGTACTTTTTTGAAGCGAGTTGGCTTTGATACCTTCGATAACAAGGATGCCTCAGACTTTTCCCTGACACTGAAGGCCAAGCACAAGGACTATAGCTACACTCGCCGTTCGCGCACATTTCTGTGTGGCACAGACCAGAATGACTACTCTGAGTTTGCTCTTGAGTGGCTGATTGATGAGCTTGTTGATGATGGCGATGAGATTGTCTGTCTGCGGGTGGTAGACAAGGATTCGAAGATGAGCAGCGACTCTTCAATGCAGGAGCGCCTCTATCGACAAGAGGCCAGGAAACTACTTAATGAAATCATTGAGAAGAATGACGAAGACAAAGCTATCAGCATAGTTTTAGAGTTTGCTGTGGGGAAGGTGCATGATACAATCCAGAGAATGGTATCTCATCCTATCCCCCTCCAGTTATAGTCTAGGCATCAACTAATGTTATCTCTCCATCGCTACAGGTTCACATTTATGAGCCCGTTATTCTTATTGTCGGTACCCGAGGTCGTTCCCTCGGTGGTATTCAGGGCCTCCTTCCTGGGTCCGTATCCAAATACTGTCTCCAACACTCCCCCGTCCCCGTAATTGTGGTGCGGCCTTCCAACAAGCGAGAGAAAAAGAAAAAGAAACGCCAAGCCGACCCAGCCCGCCGTGCTTACATGGATATATTGGAAAAGTCGAATGACCCAAGTCTTACCAACATCGCACAGCATGGAAATCATAGTGCAACACGGGTTTCGGTTAGTGCTGCCGCTAGTAATGCAAGTGGAAGCTCAATTGCGGAGGGAAGCACAGGAGGAAGTGGAGGGAGAGACAGTCTGGAGAGGGTAACCGAGGGGGTGGTTAGTACGGATTACTTTAGGGAGGGTGTGATATCAAGCTCAGGCGGGGGGGCAGCGGGGTTGAGCCCAGGCAGTCCGGACGTTTCGCCGGGGTCGGCCTCCCCGCTGGTGTTGGCTACACCAGCGGATCAATCATCGCCAGAATTACCCTTAGAGACCAGAACAGCAGAATCTACTGAGCGATAATATTTAATGATTGTGTGGCACTGCGAGGTGGAGATTACCGAATAGTATCATACATAACCGCCTAGGACTTGGGGGAAGTGGAGTTTGGGAAGCAGGGCCCCTGGCGTGTATGGGGGGGTAGGAGTGATTGTAGGAGAATGGAAATTTTGCGTGATTATGTCCTGGAGTTTTTTTTTTTCTGCTTTGCCAATTGCTACATTATTTCACCACTTTTCTCTTTTTATTATATCATTCGCCGGGGCTTTTCCCCTGTTTGCGAGCCAAGCCATCGCTCACATTTATGTGTTAAGCCGTTTGATTATTGGCCTCATTAACTTATACGCATCTGGAATATTAAAGGTTCGGCTTTTTGCCGTGGTATGAATATAAATATAAATATTTTGAGCGACAGTAGTACCCAATGTGGAGTGAGTACCGAACGGGGTGTCGGGGATACCGTATTTCCTGGGTTTGTACGACCTGGCACTCACTACATACTGCAACAACAAGGTTTATGGAGAAGAAAGCGAGCTATATACCATATACATTCCCATTAGTAATTTTGTTTGGTTTAGCGTTTCCCTTCCTCCCTCCTCCATCTTTACTCTAGGTAGTTGGTATCATGGGTTCTGTACTCACATACCTAGGTCAGGTAGAATTCAATTTCTTTTTTGTAGACCAAGTCACACACACACACACACTCTCTCTCTCTTACTCTTTAAACCCCCTTGTTGTTACAGTAGTACTGTAAGTACATACCAACCAGGTCGTACGGATAAAAATTAATAAAGAGATAAGGTATTACTTCATTTATAATATTGGGCTCGCATATTTCACAATACCCTGCTCATGACTAGGTAGGTATTTATACTCTTCTCTCAGGAGGAATTTGCTATCTATACTAGGGGTTATGGTGTAGATCAGGGTAACTACTACAAATAGCCTACCGTTCTTTAGAGACATGATAAATAGTCATGACATTATGGATTTGGATTACGTGTAGTGACAGTGTTTCTTTGATTTTTTTTTTTTTTCAGATATGTCAAGATGTTGTGGAACCATGTAATTGTAATTGTAATTGTAATTCCAGATGTAGGGATGTCCCCTACAGGTGATAGTGCTCTATAGTGCTCAGGCCCCTGGCTTAATTAAGTCCAGATATATCCATCGGGGGCTACATCCGCTGGTAGCCAGACTACCTAGTATAATCCCCTTTCTTTCTCTCTGGAGAGGGGGGGGTTCAACTGAGTGAGCTTGAATGTACTTTACGGGAGACTGGAGAACGCGCACAGTTACCCTGAACATCGAAAAGGAGCATCAGCAGTGTATATACCTTTGTTCTTAGTATTTCACCACTACATCACCCGTGAATATCCTCAAAACCCAAGGAAAGCAAAGTTCGTTCTCTCAAAGCAAAGACTCAATCAATTTCTAAGTGGGCGATAAAAACTTGCCGACATCCAATCATAAGGGGTGCTCGTGCTCCAATGTCATTCTTTGACACAAAACCTGACAACCAGAGAACAAAAACAGGTACAAATGAGTGTTCATAACCGCGAGATGTATAAAGATATTAAGCAAGCAAAAAATGTAATAAGCATATGCAAACAAGCAAAGATTTGTAAAAGGAAATTGAGGTATCGTAACAGCAGATCACACCCATATTTATAGAATATGATGAATGGGCATCATGATAAGAAAAAGAAAGGTACGAATACAGTTTAGACAAAGCAGGATTAGCACAAAAGCGTCATGGCTTTTCAAACAAGGATTCCTCTACACTGTGCTCTAGCGAGCAGAGATTATACTTCCATTACCCAAACCTCCATTTTCCCAGTGTCTGACCTCTCACGCTTAGCGTTCTTCTTAGAAGTAGAGATGACCATGTCCAAATCTTCCTGGTCCGCAAGACCAATCATGCCATCTCCATCCTCATCCTTAACCTTGCATCTGACTTTCTTCTTGTAACCAAACTTATCTTGAAGGCGTTTAACAAACTCATTGAAATCGACGTTGGTATCAATCATGATCATCCTGGTATCATCACCACTGTGGCACTTCACTTTAATCTATTTGAACGGCGAAATTTAGTTTCCAGTGTCTACCGTGCCTAACGCCTCCTTTGGGATACCATTGCCTACCTTCTTGGCTTCTTGAACTCTCCTAGTACCACCACTGCGCATACTGCGAGAGTCAAGCATCTCAAACTCATCTTCATCCAGCGATGACCCCTCATAAGCATCACTTGCATACTCGTCATCATCATATCTATTGGTCCTAGTAGTTCCCCGACGAGATAGCCCACGCTTAACGGTATTTCCGCGCCTTGGTGGTTCTTGGTACAGGTCATACAGGTCATCCTCATATTGTTCCTCTTGATCCGAATACTCCTCAATACGCCCTTGCTGACGGCGCCTAGACGTAACAGTTCCACTGCGAGATGGTGCCCTGCGGGATGAAGAAGATGGTGCCCTGCGGGGTGGCTGCTCACGTGGCCGGCGCGCCGAGGGACTGTAATCATCTTCCCTACCCCGTTCCATATCTCTTGAATCATCCCGCCGCCTTTCCCTGAGGTCCGGTGGTCGACGAACAGAATTGGCTCGTGAAGTGGTGGTGTTACTTCGTTGAACCTTGTTCGCGTCATTCTCTGGTGGCGGGGTGGGGGGAAATGCGGCTGCTTTTGGTGAGTCCTTCTGGAGATTAGGCGGTAGGATGTGGACAGATTGCCGGTTCTTCAGCAAGTCCGGTTTCACAAGATTTGTAGCAGCCCAAGAAATGTCACTTGCTGCACGGTCGTCCTTAGGAATCATTTCAACTTCTTGCTATAGTGCGGATTAATTATCATATCACTAACCGAGGGCTGAGATACCTACCATCTTCTTAACCTCGCTTCCAGTAAAACCAGTGAAGGCGTCTGACCGATCCGCTGCTGCAACCAACCGAGCCTTCCCAAGATAATCTTTGGCCTTGACGTTCCTCACTTTGGCCTCATTCGGTCGGTATACAATTCCAACTGGTATCGAGAAAACGGTGTAACCCTAGATGTCCTGTTAGCATTCATTCCCAAGGAACTCAATTTTCCCCACAGACCTCTGCATTTTCTGCTATCGCCTCATTGATAACATTATGGTCTTCCACTTGCACTTCTTTCGAAGCATATTCCAAATCCTGCATTCCCTCATCTACCCTCCCATCATAAATGTAGCAAAGACCGCGGTTGAAGAGAACCTCGCAAGAGTATAGGCGAAACTTCAGTCCAAGCTGCTCGTAATCGATCAAGGTATTACCCCTAAGGTACAGCAATGCTTCGTTGAAGTTCGCTAGTGCCTCCGGGAAATCACTGAGCAGGAAGTTTGAGACACCTTGTTGGAAATATGCAACTGCCAGAAATTGATCTAGCTTAGTAGCCTGCTGATATGCTTCGACCTGTGTAGGGATTGTGTCAGCCTGCTGATACTGAAATACTAACTTGGATAAGACGTACAGCTCTTTCATGTTCTCCAAGAGTTGCATAAATCATGCCTATGTTGAAGTATATCTTGGATGTGTCGGCATTGGCCTCGAATACTGCAAGTGCTTGCTCATAATCTTGGGAGTCGTAGTGGTTGAGTGCTTCAACCCAGGCTTCAATTTCCTAGTCTGCCCGTTAATCTCTATCCACCTTCTGGTCCCCACCGAGAAGCTCAGCTAACCTGTTTCAACGACATATCGAAATACGCAAAGAGGTGGAGCGATTAGACTATGGACTACTGGTAGGCCTTGTCAGGCCAGAAGAAACCGTTTTCTGTGCTGTAGTTTGAGTAGCGTGGAGTGGAATTAGCTATAAAATGGTTGCGCTGGCCAGCCGGCGGCCTCCGATCGGAAATTGGATGTCGTGTTGTTCAATCAAAAAGCTACCACCAAGGTGACCTAGTCCTGATTGTATTGTATTAGAGATATAAACGGTTTCCTTCAAAGAGTCACGGTGATGGCAAGCTTAAACAGAGAGGGGAGCGACAGTAATATAAAGTCGGAAACGATGCACGCGATAGAGAGCTTACTTACTGAGCGGCACTACCTGAGACTGTGTATGAATTGTTGGAAAGCGCTTAGGGCTCTGAGCAAAGTCGGGACGGAGCAGGGATGGATATGTCCAGGGCAGTGAGAGTGCTCTGATTGTGGGGTGGCACCCTTATGTGACAAGACAATGAGATATTGTGAACAGCAAAGGGATAGGATTCTTCAGATATCAATGGTAAGAGCAACGGAGGTTGGGGTCCGCACCCTTCACGATGTGAGGGGCGAGCCCGAATTTCTATTAATATGCGACATTACACATGGGGTACGGTACCTAAAGTAGTGCGAGTTACAACAAAATATCAATTTGCAATCCAGCTGAGCGCTCTGGGCACAGGACAGGATTGTCCGACAAGACACTCACACAAGTCCAGGGTGTTTATGTGCATGGGCAACATTCTATGAGTAGTACCTGTGCGGGTATAGGAAACGCCAATATAAATGTTCGGGATTGCAATGGTGCCTGGCATATGTATACAGAGTGTTCTGCTGCTGGCATTGCTGTGGTTGTAGACGAAAGAACGGTATCTCCATCAATCCAAAGTGGTTTGGAGGGAGCCTGAAACGTGTGCGATGCCAGATCCATGCCACTGATGAGGCAAGCTAAGCACAGTGAGACTGGCGGCTCGCTGATCATGGCACAAGGGCTAAATGTCCAATATTTGTTGACCAAGGGATTCTGAGGTTCTCCCCTCTCAGGGGTTTAGGGCAGAAAGGGGATAAGAAGGGCCACACCAGGTAAAGGCCTGCCCAAAACTCCGTCTACTGTAGGCCAATTAATTTGCCTAATCCTGCCCAAGGGTAAAAACAAGCAATCTGTTTCTGATTACATGACAGCTTGGAAGGTATAAAAATTCAGCACCTTATATCAATGCTAGCCCTCGCATCTGGGTATGCTGTGTTATAGAGTTGTATCAACAGACATACCGTATACCTCTCAGATCATTCCTTTCTCGACATGATCTTTTCTTTCGTCCCAAATTGTCTTCCCGGAACAGGAGCACACCTGTATTCGTTTTGCCCATGTTTAGCACTCCTGGTAAGGCCGAGTAATTGGAAGGCATACCGTTTTGTCGTTCTCCCAAGCTCCAGCACTACGGGCAATGACCCCCACCACCGTATCCTCCACATTCTCCTGGAACTTTTCACCCACGGGCCCATTAGTGCCCCTCTGTCTTGAAACCACCATGCTCCTTCCAATGAGTTCCCAGATGGAAATTTTTTTATCTAGCAATACTGCAGCAATTCCCGCATTGCCAACTTCCAACGTGCCCAGCCGACCCCTCGACTCTTCCTTATCACCCTCCCATACCCCACCAGTTGTCTCTGCCCCCCTTGATATATCCCCGCACTCGCGAATTGTTGCAGAGTATGTACCTGCGGGTAGCCCACGGATGGCCAAGTCGATGATAATAACCTCTGGTGAGACTTGAACCATGCGAGCCAATCCGCGCACAGGGTCTGGGACATTTGGGCAGTGTGTCTCGAGGATACAAACGGCAGCACTGTTGGAACCCCCACTGCCACGCAATATGGCATCCCGCCCTGTAGATTGGATAGAAGATACAA
>Ga0307514_10001172_pt1 | contig 35428 bp, 40 predicted proteins | sample 16_EM_MG_FD_203088 | JGI IMG/M metagenome (GOLD analysis project Ga0307514, IMG submission 203088) | Populus trichocarpa ectomycorrhiza microbial communities from riparian zone in the Pacific Northwest, United States - 16_EM | ecosystem: Host-associated > Plants > Roots > Unclassified | place... | reverse complement strand
CCACCTTCTCACCGCTTCCTCCGCGTCTTCCAACGTCTCCGCCCTTCCGTAACACAATTCCTCCGACACCACCAGGAATCTCCCTCCATTATCCCGTAATATTCTTGTACCTATCTGCGCCGTGACAATCGGAGATCTCAGCTGCAGCGTAGATGGGAATCATATCCTCAAATTCCTCATCTTCGAGAGCCAATTGTGTAGAATCTGCCAACGTATCCTTCCCAGAGTTGTTCCGGCGACTACCTTCGGCCGGCAGCTTTCATCCATCTCCAAGTGACGTCTCAACGCCAGCCAATTCTCTTGACTTCTTCTTCGGCTTCGGAGGATCCGGAGGTGAATCGTCCAATGGCTCCTCCGTTTGGCGTTCGGTTGGTTGCTTCTCTATGGGTTTGGGTTCCTCAATGACTTCTCTGTAGAAGTGCTTGTTCAAGATTGCTTCCTCTGCAGCATTCGGTGTTATGTAATGCTTCCCTTCTCTGAATACCACATCTCGGGAGCGGTGAAGCGTCCTGGCCAATGTATTGTATACGAAGTACTGTTTAGTCGATATGCTGTACACAACGAATATGCCGGAGTGGCTTTGTAATCCAGCTTCTTTCATTTCTCTTTTGGAACATGGACGAAAGCCAAGCATCCGAACGAACGAAGATGCTTCAACGATGGCTTCTTTCGGAATCCATGCTAGGCCTCGTACTGAGTCTTGCCGACTACTGATCCCGTCGGAGTGCGGTTCTTGAGATAGACCGCCACTGAGACTGCAAATGCCCAGTACTTCTTCAAAAGTCCGGCATCATCCAGCATGCATCGTACGCGCTCCATGATCGTGCGGTTTGCTCATTCGACGACTCCATTAGACTGAGGTGAATAGGGCGTAGTCGTTTCGTTTATTATGCCCTCTGATTTTAAGCATTCTGCGAATTTCTTGGAGGTATACTCACCGCCTCCATCAGTACGAAATCGCTTCAATTGCTTGCCCGACTTCTTTTCTCTAAGAGACTTCCATTCTTTGAATTTCTCAAGGGCTTCCGACTTGTATTTCAGTATGTACTCATCCATATGCCTCGTGGCGTCGTCGATGAAGCGCAGCATATATCGACCTCTTGTGATGGCTGTTTCCAGGGGACCGCATATGTCCGAGTGCAAGAGCTGCAGAGGCTCAGTGGCACGGGAGGTCGTGGGAGTAAAGGGCTTTCGAGCTGATTTGCACTTGATGCGGCTCTCGCAATGGCACTTCCCGGTCATCTTCGGAGCGTCGGTAATCGTTGGCAACATCTTCAAGGCCTTTAGACCGACGTGTGCCAGGCGGCAGTGCCATAACATCCGCTTCTCTGCATCGTGCTGAAATACATGCCCAGTCGTCTTAAGTGCCAGCAGCAAGCTGTCGTCGATATCAGTGTATTCGGTCGATTCCCGATCTAGAACTCGATCTAGAATGAAGAGCCTATCGACCTGAGGTGCAGTGGCAATTACCTTGCCATGGTGATTGTAGAGGTTAAGACCGTAGTGATTCACCGGTTCGACTTTGACGTCCTTGTCCATGATCTGAGACTGTGAGATGAGATTGAACGACCCCGGCAAAGGCACCACTTCTTGGAGTATGATCGTTTCCGTCTTTCCATCTGGTCGCTGGCAAATCAACCTAACACTCCCATATCCAGATCCAAACTATGTGACACCCTTGTATCCCTTCACCTTCTTCGTATTCGGAGCATATTTGGTGTAGGTGATGAACATTGATCGACGACCAGAGATGTGAGTCGTGCATCTGCAATCGATGAACCAATCACTGGATGAAGCATTTGAGCTAGCCACCATCCAATAGTTGTCGATCGACGTGGTGAGAGTCCAAGTAGCCGATACTTCAGTTGATGCTTTTGCCGCAGTGTCGGCAGCCTTTGGAGGATTGCCGCCTTGCTTGCTCAAGCAGTTCTAGGTGGTGTGCCCTCGCCACTGGCAATGAAAGCACTTCCGGAAATACTTCTCTTTTCTATCGTCCTTATTATATCTCTTATCCCGCTTTGGACTTCTGCCACCTTTACCGGCTTAACCGATATTACCACCACCTTTCTTGGCAAAGAGCAGAGCTTCTGGAGCGAACCCTTTCTCTTTCTTGATTGCAGCTTCCTTTTCGACGACCTTCGTGACAATCTCATCGGGGGTGGCGGTCATCGTCGCATTTTTGTCCATCATGAGCTCCGGGAAGATTTTCCCCTCATTGTTCCTTGGGATCCCGTGAAGGAGGTAGAAGATCTGTTCCTGCTCGCTCATCTTGGCGACTGTCTTTGCAGTGTCTCTCTCAGCATCAGTGTCAGTAGTCGATGGTGCTGTCGGTCCTGTGCAGAGATTGTAATCCTTGACTCTCCGATCGATCCGCGATGCGTAATTGTCGACATCTCTGCAGTCCTGTAGCTCGATGCTTCAAAGGTCTTCCCTAATCTCGAAGATGTTGAGCTTTAGCTTTGACTTGTAGGCTGATGCTAGCTTCTCCCAAAGCGTCTTTGCATTGTCGACAACCATATATTCCGCTTGTATCCTCGGTTCCATGCCGAGCAGTATAGTCAATCTGGCAACACTATGGCGATTCATCGAGTCTTTGAAAGAGGCCTTCTCTGTAGCGGTCGTGTTTGCTGCTGGCTCTTCCGGCTGGTCGTTGTATCCTTTGATAATACCATACACTTGCTTCTGTTCGAGAAGTAGGGCCATCTCGGTTGCCCATTGTGCATAGTTCGTGCCATTGAACTTGGTGATTGTGATTGTTGTCGAACTTATCTTGCACGATCCTAATCTTGTATTGCAATTATCAGTTATCGTAGTCTCTCAGACTGTGTGGGCGACGGTCAGCAGCGGCCGTCAGAAATACGGCGGGGTGTGGGGTAATTGCTTAGCTTGTAGAGATGCTTCTCCGTGACGATGTTGACTTCCACTCGCGAAACGAAAATGGAAGTGTTGATTGTCGGTTCCCTTTTAAACGCAAGGGCTCATAACCTGTTGTACGGTGGCGTGTGCTCAAGTGGTCGAGTATGTGTGGGCGTATGCGAAGGTGTGTCTATTGTATCGTGTAACGAGACATGTCGCATCGACATATGGTCGATCGATGACTAATGGTGCTAACTTCAAAAGAGGCAAGTTACATCATAGTCCTTGGCATAGTAATATCTGTACTTCCTATCAACTCAACAGTGTGGGTACAGATTTGAGTGCGGTCAGCATGTGGGTGAGTTTAGGGTTGAGCGCTGTGGAGCCACATACACTTTGGTTCTTATGTACTTGTCAATTGGACTTAGTGAGAGTTAGTGGGTTTAGGTCAATAGAGGAATTCAGCACTGCGGTCACAACCCAACCCAGCTAAACTATACTTTCAGTGCAGTTTACAACAAATTTTCAGCTGTTTTGGTATTGCCAGATATTGTCAAAGTAGTATATATTATGTAATATGATTCTCATACAGATTTAATATAATTTTTTTTTTCGCAAAGTTGCGATATTATCTCTATTTGACTATAACCTGGTAATAGACAATTATATCAACTGAACAAAGATTAAGCTGCAAATTTGCAGGATGCATTAGATATGATATCAAAAGTGGAAGAATGCATGCCATATTGCTCTTATTGACAATTACAACATTATTTTCAAATTCAAGGCTTCTCAGCAGTCTGTCTAGAGATTGGCACATTTCTGTTCCAGCCAGGAAGTATTAATTTTCCGATATTTATCCAAAGATCACATGATTATTTATCAGAATCTGTCCTATTCTCATTAAATAGTCTACTATTTACTCTCAATTCATGTATGATATATCAGAATGCTGATTTAACTGATACTGTTCGATACTACTACTCAGCTGATAAAGAGTAACTCTGAGTCATCTTGCTTTGGCTATCTGAATAGTGCTAAATGTACTAAACTGCATACTGGGGTATATTCAAAGATTAGACAATAGGTATTGTTATAAGGTATAGTCAATATTTTGTAATTTGGCTGTTTGATAATTTCAATACCTCAACACTTGAAGAGACTATTCCAGATTCTTCTTAATTGCATGTGAATATGTTTTCTCGTATTGTTGTCCCATTTCCACTGTCTTATCATTATAGTAATCTCCAGAAATCATATCACGTACTGCATTCCATATAGCATTGCTGCAGCAACTCCAATCTAATCTGTACATTCTCTAGTTCCATTGTTTCAATACCATCTGGGAAAGTGTTTTCTACACTATTTGTTATCGATGATAATATGAATACCCAAGATGCGTGTAACATTTGCAAGCTGTTCATAAGTACATACTGATAAATTCTAATTCCAAACACATTGAATTCGGAATATAATAAGATCCAGGGTAATATATTTTAAGTTTAATCACTATTTCATTCATTCCATTGTAACAAAATATATTCCATATTGTCAGAATATGTGATGGTATGCATATTTGGAATATCCACCATACAAGATATAGTAAAATGCATTGGTATTATAGATTTGGAACTGCCACAATGTAGCTACTGTACAGATGAACTAGTGACCATTGGAATTCCCATCTGTCAGTATGTATGCCTCTACTCACCCCAATACTGCTAAAGACATTGTCAGTCACTATATTAAAATATTGTGGTATGCAACTATTGTTGACATATACTTGTTCAGCAAAAAGGAAAAATAGTTCCAATAAATATTACGGTACCTCTGACTTAAAAGAAGCATTTACTTAATTACTGCTCTTACTATTAGTCAACTACAAAAGTAGTATTTATACAGTGTTTCAAAATAAGCATTTCAGATCACCACAATGTTGTACACTTTTTCCACTTTCAATTCATTTATTGCTGAACTCATTAGTGCTTTCGAAGTGTTGAAAGCAGAATAGATAATACTTTCTGTCATGTTATACACTGAGTATGTTATACCTGATAACTTGGAATCATCAATGGGTGTTAACTATAGTCTACTATTGGATATCTCTTCTAATCTTTCAATATTACTAGGCTAAAGATTAACTCCATGGCCAACCAGTTCACTATTACTGCCCATAATCTACTGTTTATTATTGCTAGTTATTATCAAATTGAAATAAACCTCTGGGAAATACTGCTTCTCTGTATTACCAATCCTGCATTTGATTTCCTCTTGTAACTACAATATTCAGTACTGGCAAGTATCATGTAATGGAACCGGCTAGTGAATATATTATTACTGGTAGTATGGTGATAAACAATGAAACCAACCATATTATAGAGACAAACAACATACATTCGATTTATGGGAAACAGAATTTGGGTAACGCAGAGCTATTCACAACAGTAGCCCAATACAAATATTTCCAGACTGTAATGTCAGAAATGATAAAGTATTAGGTAATATACTGTATCATCAATAAGGTATCTCATAGATATAATAGCACACAGCAAAACGCTATTGTGAACAAATCTCAGGTTTTAGAGTTACATTTGATAGTTGTATATATGGTGTCAAAATTTAATTTAATTATTGAAAAAATTTGAATCTACACTCTACTAATTGTGAAGATGTATAATTTATATACCTATTGTATCAAGCTTTCTTTAGTCATGAGCTTTGTATAATGGCTTTTGGACCTTTACACCAGGAAAAATGATCTTACACAATGTGTAACTTATAGAGAAGCTGGTTTTGGGTTGGTGATCCATAGCATATTTGACATGTGGCACTGTAAAGTCCTATGCACCTGCGCATTGACTAGATTACTACGATATGCATGCAATTATGTGTGCTTGATAGTATACATCATGCTGCATTCAACAAACTTGAAAACAAACTGCCAAATGCACTTCTTTGCACTCTCCCAAGTACGCTCTGAAGTACACTCCTGATTGCACTCAACTGTACACTCCCAGCCTGCTTGACTTACACTCCCAAGACGCTTCCAAGTAAACTCCAAGTATGCTCCCAAGTACTTCTCCCAGTATGTTCCCAAGTACACTCCCGGGCATGCTCTCCAGGATGCTCCCAATTGCACTAGATGGCACACTCCCACCCTGCTGGACTATGTTCCCAAGTAAGCTCTCAAGATGCTCTCCAGTACACTCCCAAATGCACTCAATAGCGCACTCCCAACCTGCATGACTATACGCTCCCAAGTATGCTCTCAAGATGCTCTCAATCACACTCCAGAGCATGCTCTCAAGTACACTCCCAATTGCACTTGATGGCACACTCCCAGGCTGCTGGACAGTATGCTCCAAAGTAAGCTCTCAAGATGCTCTCAAGCACACTCCTGAGCACGCTCTCAAGTACACTCCCAATTGCACTCAATGACACGCTTCCAGCCTGCTTGACTATACGCTCCCAAGTAAGCTCTCAAGACGCTCCCAATCACACTCCTGAGCATGCTCTCAAGTACACTCCCAATTGCACTCAATTGTACACTCCCAGCCTGCTTGACTATACGCTCCCAATTAAGCTCTCAAGACACTCCCAAGAACACCTCCGAGTCGCTCGCAAGTATACTCTCCAGAGGGAAGACACACCCAATCTCGCTTGATGATATGCTCCCATGTACACTCCTGGATGCTCGATCGAGAGACTTGTGGAGTTGCAGAAGCCAGGAACTGGGAGGCGTGAGGCAGGTGGCGTGTGGTGGTCAGTGTTTGGTGGGCAGCGTATAGTGGCCGAAATCATGATGTGGGTCAATATCTTGGTCTGGATTATGTCTTTAGCGTGCCCACCGTGACAAGATCTCACAATGTCTCATGGTCATGGTGTTGACAATTGTAGCCTTAGATTCCGCAGGAATTGTAGACAATTCGAACTTGGGAAGAGCAGATATCGAACTCAGATTTTCCTGCGGAATCTGCTGCCTGCTTACTATCGATTGTACGCATATGTGTGCACATTCTGTCTGGGGCTAATGGAGATGATGGCAATGGCAATGACAATGGCAATAGCAATGGCGATAGTGATGGTGTTGGTGATAGTCATTATAGTACCAGAGGTACTTAGACAAGTAGATTGGCAATGTCAAAGTCAGCATCAAAGCTTCCACAGAATTAGAGCCTTTTACTAGCCAAAGCTTCCACAGGCCTAGAGCCTTCTATCAGCCAAAGCTTCCACAAACTCAGAGTTTTCCATCGGCCAAAAGCTTCCCATGGAAAACTCTACTCCTCCCGAATATGCTCCTACATGCTTGCTCCGAGACTTGTTGAGTTGCAGACGCCAGGCACCAGGAGGTGTCAAGCAGGTGATGAGTGGTAAGGACTGTTTGGTGGGTGGCATGTGGCAGGTGGCGGGTCGCGGGCGGGTTGCCGAAATCCTAATGTCGGTATATACCATAGTCTGAATCTTATCTTTAGTGCTACCACCGAGACGAAATCTCACAATGCCTCACGACCATGGTGTTGACAAATCCAGCCATACATTCTGTAAGAATGGTAGACAATTCGATCTTGGGGAGAGCAGATCGCCGACTCAAATATTCCAGCGGAATCTGCTGCTTTCTTCTCACTGATTGTGGGCGTATGTGTGTGCACTTCAGCTGGGGCTGATGGTGGTGATAGCGATGGTGGTGATAGCGATGGTAATGATGGCGATGGTGATGATGGCGATGGTGATGATGGCGATGTTCATGATGGCGATGTTGATGATGGCGATGTTGATGATAGCGATGTTGATGATGGCGATGTTGATGATGGCGATGTTGATAATGGCGATGGTGATGATGGCGATGGTGTTGATGGCGATGTTGATGATGGCGATGGTGTTGATGGCGATGTTGATGATGGCGATGGTGATGATGGCGATGGTGTTGATGGTGATGGTGATGATGGTGATGGTGATGATGGCGATGGTGATGATGGTGATGGTGATGACGGTGATGGTGATGGTGTTGGTGATGGTGATCATAGTACCAGAAGCACTTTGACAAGTAGGTTGGCTCCATCAACATTAGCATCAAAGCTTCTACAGACTTAGAGCCTTCCATTAGCCAAAGCTTCCAGACCTAGAGCTTTCCATTAGCCAAAGCTTCCATGGACTTAGAGGCTTCTATTAGCCAAAGCACAGACAAACTCAGAGTTTGCCATCGGCCCAAGGCTTCTAGAGGAGGAAAACTCTACTCCTCCCGAAGTGCAGCTCTCTCAAGCAGGCTCTCAAGCCGGCTCTTGGGCAGACTTTGAATCCCCAGCGGGCTCTCATGCAGACTCGCAGAAATAGTATGTACAGTACCGGTATGACAGCAGGCAATATAGACAAGTATAGGTCCATCTCTGGCCAGCAGCCGTATATGGTTTCATATGATATATAGTTCCATAGGTCCACGCGCACATCTCTATGAATTGACTATAGATGATTATAGGCTGCGTGTCGTGCAGAGGTCCACGGGAAGCGTGCTATGAGCTAAGCTTGTGCGCTTAGTGCAGCCTATAGTCGATTTTCACTTTTGCTGAGGTAGGTAATATATCTACAATGTTACTGAATACGTAAGCATATTCTTTATGCTATGTAGTCATATTACAGGAATTGATTAGTCACTTGAAATCGAATATTGAAAAGCTGCATATTTATTGTTGGATCATATCATTTAGATAATAATCATTCATTATCACAATAGAATATAAGTCAATTCCATTGCTATTATAATGGTGTGGATTGGAGTTGGCTTTTTGCATGTATTTCTACTAGTTTGGAACATTGCCAAGAGTGCAAATTGCCTATAGCTTGCACGACACATACAGACACAAAGCCAGGACTCCTAGCAAGCTGTCTGAGGACCCCTGGACATTGTGTAGGCAATGGTGCCCCATAGTTGATTGGCAAAGCAATACAGATGGGCCTATGGATCAATATTTGATTGCAGTGGGAGATAGACCTACCTGTTGTTACAGTCAGATGACTTTGTTGCTATACCAGTCACACTATTGCTGCGACTTCACAATATAGCCCGCTGGCACCTGGGAGACAGCTTGAAAGGCAGATTGGAAGGCTACTTGCGAGACTGCCTAAATAGCCTGGTTGGAAGCCTGCCTGAGAAAGCCAAGTATAACAAAGCGGTACTTCAGGATTAGAGTTTTCCACAGAAAGCATTTTGTTACCTTAAAACTCTGAGATTCTGGATGCTTTGGCGAGGAAAATGTTTTCAGTCTATCACAGCTTCGACATTGATGTTACAGTAGCCAACCAACCTACTTAACTACGTACTTTTGGTACCATCAACATCACTATCACCATTACCATTACCATTACCATTACCATTACCATCACCCTTGCTTGTACCATTTCCCTTACCATTACCCTTACCAACATGACCATAAGCATGTGGGTAAGCACTCACATGGACACCCAAGATCGGTGGGAGACCCTTCGCAAAATGTAAACTGGTTTGGAAGTTATAACTTATCAACTGAGTAACTTGGAATAGCCACACAGATGCTTCCAGATGCTTCCAGATGCTTCCAGATGCTTCCAGATGCTTCCAGATGCTTCCAGATGCTTCCAGATGCTTCCAAATGCTTCCAGATAGAATGAATGCGGAGTGATTTGCTCTCAGGTACTCCATGACTACTTCCCCAGTACTCCTTACTGCTCCAGACATTGTTGAACATAATACAAGAATATCTCCAAAAGTCTATGGTTTTCTTCAAAATGCTACACAATCAAACAATTAGAATGTGCAAGTTTCGGACATATTGGAAGTATTGGCCACCTCTCCAACATTATTCTGGTGCACTTTGCAACTGGAGCCATACTCACTGGGAGTGTATATTACAATGTTAATGTTAAATAGCACAATTCGATTAAATATCTTTCTCCTGCACACCTTGATTCAGGTATTCCAACCTAATATTCAGTTTAGTAGGAATTGAAATTCACATGATCATATACAAGCCATACACTATCAATTCTATCAGATGCAGCATTCTCTCTCACCAAATGTCCTGGTCCAACAATTGATCCAATAGGTACAATACTCATCATATCAGTCTATATGACAATCTGGATGAACCTGTCAATACAATCATCCCAACCATGCCGATGTTTGTACTTTGATGGAATTACCTCTGCATATTCTTGAGCTTGGGAATGTAAAATCAATTGTGGAGTATTTTTGCACCTCTTGAAAAAGGTAGATATCGTTTTCCCAGCGGGCAGTAACTCCTCATATTGGAGGATCCAATACCGTGGAGTCCAGCGCAAGTATAATACAGAAAAAGCAGAAATACAGCCTTGGGAACTGTTATCAAGGTGAGTGTCCGTACATTGGACCTAGATGTTATGAGATTCAGGCATGATCCCTTGGTTGGCATTGTTATATTCAATCTTTCAATTAAGTCCCAGACGCTTAACAGATATAGGGTAGTGACTTGGTTAATGGTAGTACAATAGCCTATTCTGAAGTTTAATACATATACTGTTTGTGAATGCATTCTGAGCATATCCAAGCACCAGTCCACAAACTTCCTGTCCCCAGTCCTCTTCACTTTGCGAAAGGAATAGCCATCCGAAGTTCGTAATTCGGAAATCATCTGTTGCATCTCTGGGTGATGATAATTTGGTACTCCTCTATACTCTGCAGCCATGGGTATTTTTCGAATGCTTTATTTGTTGTGATACGGGGAAGGACAATGGCTCTTCCTGACAATGCTGGAGGCATTAATGATACACTCTATGAGTATGTTGTTGTTTATTTGTTTTAATCATTTTGCATTTGGCCGCTAGTGGCCATGGCATTTATATACAGAAGACACTATAACCGCTTCCGCGCAAATTAAAACTCTAAAGACCCCCGGAATCTGATAAAACCTGAAGCCCCAAAATTAAAACCCATATGGGAAAGTTGCAGTCAAAGCCCCCCGCATTCTCCCCCAGATCCTTCTTGTTGTCTCGGTCATTCCCTGTATACATTTTTCCCAGCGATGTCCTGCCAAAGGAGGGTGCTGCTTCATATTCTCCCGGCTGCAGCCAAACTCCCATCCCCATCAATGGGCATTGCTTCCCAAAGACTTGCAATTAGTGCTTCGCCCCCATTCCTGGAGTATAACCTGCAACCCCAACTTCTGAAGTCCATTGTGTTTGAAATCCTCCCTCCCGCCTGGTCCAGGGTCTCATTGAGTTACCTCGCAGTGGAATACCCCAACCGCTCCTATAAGCAGCACCTTCAGAGGTCCGGAAATGAAAGTTCCCTAGGTCATTCCCGGTGCGCTGACCATCTTTGGGCTCGATGGTTGGGTGGGCAGATGGTGATGTTATCGTCAGGCGTGAGCCCTCAAAATTCTCTTCACTGAGCCCGGTTTGTCATTAAATACTGGCGTAAAACATTCGAAAGAAGCCGAGTGGCCCTAGAAGAGGGACTACCGATCGATATCGATGCTGAGTGGATTTGGTGACAAGGTACACTCTGTTTTCGACCTGGTAACGTACTGGCAGAGCGGACACACACAGTGAACATCCTGATGAAGCCAAAGTAATACCCCGCTTTGCCCCGCGAGGCGAAAAGCTTGGCAAAACCAGGCGGAGAAAGGTGTTGTTGAAGGTGTGTGTAGTATGTTGCTGTGTGTGGGTAGTGGATAGTAGGTTGAAAACATTTTCCGAGTCACTGTCGTACCAGCCTTGAATAGCAAGACGAGACAGTATCTCCCCCATAAAGTCAATACCTGTCTAGCAGTCATTGTGCTTGAGCATTAGTTGAATCTAATTGACTTGATGTCTGGATTGATACGCCTCATTCACATTGTCAATATGTAGCTGTTCAGACAAAGTGGTGGTGAAATTGTCAGCGGAATCCATACACCGAATTGACAATGATATATGGCTCACATGATGCATCGTTGGATAGCTGAAATGTATTACGCACTGTTCGATGGCTTTCCTGAGCTCCTGAAAAACAAGTGAATTCCACCAAACCTTATACTCGATCAAGCAAATAGAAAATTCCGTCTTAAAATGCATCTGCTGATTCGAAGTGATAGCATAAATCACACTCTCTCACTGATCTGCAACACAGTCTGTATCAGTGATACTCCAGGTGGTGGCTTCAGTTACAGCATCAGATAGACTAACCAGAAACTCCAAATGCATGTCGGCAGTCCTGTTTACCACTCTATGAACCTCTTCTTCCACAGTAGTTTTCATTTCAGCATGGTGTTTGGTGAAGGTGCATCTGGGATGTTTTGCCTTAGTCCTGACTTCCCTCCGTAGTGGTTACTCATGATGTTGGAATGATTCATTGAAGGCCTGTGTCTACCAGGTGTCACTTGCCGCATTTCGTGCTCGAATTGCTCTTTTGCACTCTGCAGATCATGCATCTTACCATATCGTTCGCCCCTGTTGGGCTCTGGTCAGGTGCACCAGAAATGGTCTTCATTTTGTTGCAGTAAGCTTTTGCGCCCCGTACACCTGAATCTCCTTTGCAGAGCAGATTTTAGGAATCTTTGGTTGTCGTAACTGATGACATTCTCTTGCCAACTGTTCATACAATGTCGCCTTCACAGAATTCGACATTTTCTGCTCCCGAAAATCACCCTGCTGTTGATTTGATTGCTTCAGTGCATCATCGAGTGCTGTGAGGGAGAGCTCACAGTGATATTGTTGCGAAATATGTCGAGAGAATTCACATCATGCCCGTACTGCTCACAGTACAATTTCATCACAGGCTGTGTCCACCCCAATTTTCTCACAATCCTTTGAGCAGTCAAGAAGTGGAGAGGCATTGTCTGCCAGTGTTCCGATCATACCTCAGATCTCTTTTCCCGGACAGGAGCTGCGTTTTATCAATTCAAATCCTTTAGGGAACTGGTGGAGGCCCAGATATCATGGTACCCATGAAAATCGATTGTGAAATTCATCCTTGACAGTTCTAGCTTTCAGGTATTTGAGCAGCCAGTGCAATAAGTTTTTAACTGAACCCAGGAGCAGCTGATGCAATTCATCAGGCTGCGAAAGGCGATTGTCATTGCAAAGAGGGTATTGCCACACCTGGTTTCAGATTGGATGAAAACCAAGAGTGTGTACGGCATCGAGATTAAGTGTGTCCAGAAGCTACAAGAAAACATCCTGATATCTTGAATTATTGAGTGGACAGAATTTGCAATGCCCGATGGATACATCTGTAGGAATTTCAGACATTGGGCATGAACCATATGAGAGTTGAGTAGCCTTGACTTGTTTGGAATGATTCCCGACCCAGGCAGTGAAATGATAATAACAGTGTCTGTGGAACCCATCAATATATGTCCATTTCAAGCCGGGACCAGTTATGTCAAGCTTCCAGAGTGGGGAAAGCACATTTCCAACTTTAGCAGGCCATACCTCAGGAGTGTATTTCACACCTTGCGGAGGACAGGGGATTAGCGCAAAAAGAATCCAAACACGCTTGATTGGTTTCCAGAAGATAGGTTGTCGAATAATAGCAATCATGTGATTCAGCCCCAGCAATTCTGATTGGCTGACAAATCGGTCCAGTTAGACTGGTTGGATGCACAAATGACAGGCAATATGGTCAATCTGGCATGAAGCTGAATGGGTGTATCGCACCACCGATCGCCCGTATTCGGCCCATGGTATATTTGGTGAGGTTCCCAGGCTGCGAGTCGCACAGGTTGAAAAATGAAGCATGCATGAAATGGGAGATGTGGCAAAAGGAACTGTATATATTTGAAAATATCCCTGTAGAATGATATTCCAAAAATATGTGAATGATCTTCAATTCAACTATCCTTACCTAGCCTAATATCCAGTGTTGAGAGGAGCTCTCACAGGGCATCTGCTGATTGGAATGATCCAATTTTGAAGTTGTCCAGTGCATTCCTCAGATGTTCATCTAACCACATTTGCATTTACTGGCTAAATGATTAAGCCTGTTGAAATTTGTGTGCTCACTGCAATAGCTGCCATGGATTCCTTTGTTCTAAGTACTTGTAATGCTTGTAGTACAATCCAGTTGCCTTGCCATATGCTTTCCCCTCGGCATTGTCCACTCCAACCACCTGCTTATGAACATTTGGCTTATTTGTATCAGGGGGACATGTCATATCAGGCTTCAGGGGTCTATTGTTTCTTCGTTGGGAGTCTCTACAGGTGGTTGTAGAGTGAGTACATTGTCTATGGTTAGACCAATTGTTGACTACCTCATCAATGGCCATGTAGGTGAACAGACTGCAGTCAAACCATAATTGCTTTAGTCGATTCCAGCCTTCAGGAAATCTCGTCCCGTCAGGTAATAGCCCTTCTTTCATTGATATTGGGTGAGATTGTTGATAGTGAGCCTTGAGTAGGTTCAAGTTGAATAATTTCCAACTGTAGATAAAGTACATACCATCTGTCCAACAAGTGTTGACCATATTCGATGAATGGTTAGTGATCACTTATTCAGATTAATCTCAATGATCCTTCAAGGGGTCATTTAGAGCCTCAGGGATATATTTCTCAAAGAGCACTAACTCAAGTTAGCATACAATAGACACATTGCACCCCACCAAATTCAGGAGAGAGTGATACAACTAAGTTACATTATGATCACGATTCTTGATATACCAGGAAATGAATATCATTTCCTGCATGATAATCATGCTCATCTTCGGCTCAAAGTTGAGAGTGGAGAAGAGAAGGTTTCTTATGTCGTCACTGCAGTTGCCATGATAGGTCACATATTCAATTTCGTCATTTCGGAATTGTGAGTTGTGCAGACACTCGAGCCTCGGAGGTGCTCATTATGAAGGCAGATCGTTCGAAGCGAATAAATAGATGAGATACCTAGTATGCTGCAACCCCATGCAATGATCATTGTGAACTGATAGGATTGTTGTTTCAGTAAGAATCCTTGACGGGAGCGTGAATCCCGAGGTGAACAATCATGATTTCACAAGAAGCTCAATAGGAAGGTAGCACTGTTGCTGGTCGACTCACAGGCCTCCTATTCAATGAGGTTGCAAAGTCCTAAACACACAACTTATGTGCAGTATTCCTAGTTGTGCTAATCTTGATACAGGATAGAGTTCATGTTGGGTTCCTGGAGATATAGTATCATATACCTTCTATGACCTGTAAAGTTATGGAAGTGTACGAAAGTGAGCACCAATCCAGAGCCTTAGGATTTCAATTTGAGCATACAACACAGAAAGACAGGATGTATGTGATTAAGATTTCTTTTACTCAGATGGGATGGTTTCATTGATCAAAAGCGGAGTGAAACAGCAAAGATTGTGACATCACAATGTGATATATGAAACCATTCATTCCCAAGAAGATCACTGCAACCTGCAATATTCTCAACCATACTCCAACCCACTCTACATCACATCTCGCATCCATAGTAGTTGTCGACAATGTTTGTTCCCAGAGTAGATCGATAAATATATCTCCATTGAAGACAGCGAATATGGCTTCTCCGGGTAGTCTATTTGGTATGTATAAACACCATGAAGACATTTCAGCCGCATTGGAATATGGTTCACCATCTGCTATTGGCAATGACATTGCATTTGGGAAACAAACCAATCAAAATCATCCACTGCATGGGTATGGTTCGCAGCCTTCACAGCACCCATTTCCAAGCCCTTCACAGATTTATCAGCACTCTTCATTCAACATGACACAAAGTTTGCAACCAACCACCAGTGTAGGCCAAGGATATCCAGGTAATGGGCCACAGTGGCAAGAATATTACCTCAAATAATGTGGCATTGGCAGGTCACAAATGTTCCCCACTCTGCAGATTCCAGGACAAGGACTCTCATGTCCCACTGCACTGAGAGTGCTTTCAGGACTACCGGAAATTCATCCAGTCAATCGGCCAACATCTTCCAGCCCAAATCTTCCACCTGAACCTGCTTATGGCGCACCTAGGAGACCCCCAAATAGCTTCCCAACAAAATGTTTCCAGCCACCTGCAGAACTGCCGAAAACAGATATTACAGGGATTGGAGGCTTGCCTCTATTGCCTGAGATGTCATATGACTATTATAATGGAGATGATGAAAGCAATGATTGGTCAAACTTGTGCAGTGCACAAAACAAACTGCCCATCAGCCTGAAACAAGCCAAATTCGCTTTGAAGCAATTTGCCGCTAGGTTGTAGCTGGCCAACTACAGTGTATTCAACAAGTGGAAGAAAATATGGGAAGAAGGGTTTCGGGAGAAGAAGTATCAGTCCATTAACCGGGAGCAGAGGACTTGGAAACAGGTTCAAAATGGACCTCTGGACTGGAAGAAAGGGGTTCCAGATGTTTTTGAGTCATTCCATACCTGGCTGCGGTTGGATACTTTTGATCCTGCTGAATTGATTCGCTGGCAGTGGGTTAGGATATTTTTGAACAAATGTGCACACGAAATTCGGAAGGCGAGGAAAAGAGAAAGGTGAAGAAAAAAACAACCGGCAACAGATTTGGGCGAGCACGGAAGGAAAATGGTGAGAAGTAACCTCCCCTAGTTTCCAAATTCCACAATCATGGTTGTGATTCGCTAGGTGTCAAATGGCAAGTATATAATTCTAGCCCCCAAACGACTCCACGTCTCATATACAGATGTTAGACACTGGGATGAGCTGAGTGATTTCATCAACAAAAACAAAGGGCCGAATGATCTATACTTACTAACATTGATGTTCGAGAGGACCTTGAAGCAGGACAAATTGGACGACAAGGATATGCGATTATATACAAATGGACAAAGATAATGCACCCCAGTTGTGGCCAGACTTCCTACAACTATTGTCTTTCAAATGCGATCATGTTGAAACTTGGACAGAATCCAGAAATATCTTTGGTCAAAATGAAGAGAGCAGCAGGGAACAAAATTGTGAAGCACATAATTATACCAGAGATTGTAATCCCCGCTAAGCTGTGGTAAGGCTAGATGTACAGCACTGTGAATGATCATACATCTACGTTGAAAGGTTCTGAAGAGGGTGCAACAGAGGACAGAGAGGATGATTGTGGGCAAGAGAATGATACTTGTATTGATGTCAGTTCTGATTGGAAGAATAGAATTGATTGTACTGCATCTATATATATTCATTCAAATGGTTGCTTGTCTGTAAAATACCTAACATTGTGACGAATTTTACGAGCACCAGAATATCAGCCCATCTGCCCAGCTTATATCTGAGCAACTGCTAGAGATTATTGAGAATGAAAAGAACACAGACAAAAGTGCAAGGAAAGTTCAGGTGCAAGTGAAGGATGATAATGAGGTCCTCAATCCAGCAAATACTTGCTCACGATTGAAACCGAATCTCATTACAATTCACAACAAATTTCAACACGAGTGTGTTGATTCGGTAGTTAGGCTACTCATTGGCCATCTGATTCGCCAATCACTAGATGTCCATGGTGCAGGCCACAAGCATTCAATACCAGGCCTGGCTGGAACGAAGTATCTGGCACACCAGCTTTGCGCCATATGTTTCATCGTTAGGAGATTGGTTTGGGATGCTCATACGACCAGAGTACTGGTGGCACATGAAATGGGTCTTGAATAGACTTACACCTCAGTTGAAGAAGCATTGATTTGCAAATTGCTGACTGAGAATGTGTAATGGGGTTGCCAATATCCATTATATGAGGGAATTCCCTTGATGGGTGGGTGATGTTGGCGCACAATGACTTTCCCATCATTGTCAGTGAAGAATTGGAGTGGTATCTGTTCCAGAGATTGATTTCTGTGCCCCACCGCTTGTTGAAGAACCACACACCACCACCCCATGGGTATCTAGCACTTGTATCAGCCGTTGAACCAATTATGGTGGTTATAAGGCCCAGAGTGGTAGAGACGTTCATGACTCTCATCAACGAGATGAGACATACAACCGATTTCAAACTTGACAACTTGTTGCACCTGCAAAATGCAAATCTTACCCCTGAGGATCTGAACAGTAGTTTTGATGAGCCGGAAAACCAATGGAATATCCACCTGCTGTAGTATGATACCTTAACATTCACAGCTAAACCATCAAACAATGGCCAACTCTTCTACTGTGCTTGGAGTTTTGGGATTTTTCATAAGTTCAATAGGCACAAGACTGAGAACAGTGTGGGCTGGGAAATTGCCATGAATGAGAAAATTGGATTCAAACTTCAAATTACAGCTAGGCCGGAATTCCAGTCACTCAATAACTTGTGTTATTGGATGATGTGGCTGTTTTCAGGTACACCTGACGATCCGGAGGATGATACTTGGATGAAAACGCATTGTGCAGAGGCATTGTACACTGCTGTGAAGAGTGTGATGTATGCTATGCAAACTGCAGATGATAAAGCTCAACAGGCTGAAGCACGCCGGCTGATACAGATTGCAATGCCTTGGACTATAAGGAGGTGGTCAGAATCAAAACTAGCCAATGGAAAACCACCTATTCAGATCCCAATGGAGAATACACACCTCATTGATCTCCAGTGGACTGCAGATGGGCCAGTAAGACTGAAGAATTTTGTGGAGAGATACACTTCATGGGGTGCTTCAGCAGCATGGAGGGTTTATACATAGCAGCTAGCATTTTTCTCATTAGTGTTGTGAGATACAGAGAATTACAACAACATTTCTGGACAATGGTTCAATGGATGGCTACATGATGATGTGGTGGATCCTCCAATTTTCCGATGGCTAAGAGAGACATTTCTACGAATCCTTGTCAATTAACCTATGGAGCATCTGGAACCTGATCTGGACAATGAATCAATCGAAGCGCTCCTTCCAGAACAAGACCAAAATGACAGTTCACTCCCTGGTGCACCTCCTCCACAAAAGGAGGTACAATTTTGTTCTGTTCTAGACCAAGTTCGTTAGTTGAAGTGGTGGGTAACCAAGTCTTTCACGCATCATCTGGATATATTACACATGTATGTAGAGATGGGCAATAATGAAGATACAACAATGCAGCTCAAATTCCAGGATTCAGACAATCACTCCATATTCGTAACTACATCCAAAGTGGACGGGATAGGCGAATATCTTTCAGCAGCAAACCATGGAGTATTCATTCAGAAGTTCTGGGTATGGAATGAGCAGTGGCAGGAATTTGGCGGAGTTATCCAGTTAGGGCAAAACAGGAAGCCACCGAAATGGTTACTGAATACTGGACCTGGTTGCTTTGAAAGTAACCACGCAAGTGATCTGCACTAACCCTCTGGACTGGCATACAGATGCATCATGCATAGTATGATGAGTCGACTGAACATTCTGATGATGATGATTCACCGGATACTGGAGACTTATCAATACCTTAAATAGCCGCTGTGAGAAAATGAAGAGGTGTTGCAGTCTGATGAACCATCATCTTTGAATGTTAGAACAATTCATTAAAGTATGCCTCTTTAGACAGTCTGCCAAAATATCCTTAACTGCTACAAATAGTCAAAAAGATTGTTTGTATGGTGTAATATACTGCATAGATGAATCCTGTCTCTCTGTTAGATTGAAGCAAATCAATGATTTGAGATTGGAATTGTTAGAGGGGGATTTCAGTGGCATTCCTAATTAATAGTAAGGATGAATACGAGACCAAGTCAATTGATACACTACATTATACGTTCCGAGCTGGCCTATCTTACGATATATGACATACGTTGATTGTTGAGCATGATGCAGCCAACAGTCTTTGAATCAGTTGTCGTGTGGATCACCGGAAGCCTGAGGCCACATGTGCATTTTGACGTCAAAGTAATGAAAAAGCATAATTCAACCACTTTCAGGTTCACCGGGGAATCCTCAGGATCTATCATGAGTCTCCCAACCACAGGTCAGGCCCTGAATATTTGCTATATGAGGCTTTATCAAGTCACTGTGTCAAAATGCACAACCCTGACTCACAGATTTGTCTCAATGCCACAGCATTCACTGGCATATGATTGAAGTTCCAGTGTACAGGAGACTACTCACTATATTTCATTATTTGTGTTATTACAGCTGCAGCACAGCACAGTTGCCAATCCCATTCAGCACTGAGACACTTGCGGCAATATTGAGTTCTTTGGTCACAATATGAGATACGGCTTGCGTATTCGTGGCAAAGCTGGAGCTTTTGCAGGCATTTGATTGAAGTTCAGGTGCACCAGAAATGCTTGAGCACATATCCATATGGCCGATCAATTACTGCATATTTGCCAATCCCAGTGGACACAAAGTCTGTCTGAGCAATATTGAGTTCATTTGTTGGAATCTGAGACCCAGGCTCACTTAATTGTGATACAGCCGCAGGTTTTTCTAGCGTATAATTGAGGTTCTGGTTCACTGGAGAATCCTGGGCATATCGTTATAACAGATCCAGCACAGCACATTTTCCATCCCATTTGGCAATAAAGTCAGTGTAGGCAATGATGAGTACCTCTGTCAGAATATGAGACTTGCGCTTACTTATTCCTAGGAAAGTTGCAGCTGTTGCTGGCATATCATTGAAGTTTTGGCACACCTCAGAATCTCATCCCTGAGTATCAAATACTGAGACATGACTGAGGTACTCATTGCTAAGCTGCAGCTTTTGCTGCCAGGTATTTCCTGTCCTATAATTGAAGTTCTGGCACAACTGAAATCTCCAATCCAGTCATAAATGAGGTTCTTGCATTTCTATAAAGCCAACTGTTGTAAGCTGCGACTGAGTATGGATGTATCATTCCGGCGCGGACTGGCCTCGGGACTGACAAACATGCCACCAAAGCATATGTATACCAGTCTGTAGTGTACTTAATACTTCAGTTTCCTTTATTATCACCATGTATTCTTTGACATCGAATCAGTGAATGCAGTGCATGAAGATTGTCATCTATCAAGACACTTCACGTTTAGGTGCAGGCAGCGCATCCTACTCAGTGTCATCTACAACATCAATCAATACTTAATTGGTATATTGATGGCCAACACTACACTGCCTTGAACTGTCAGCTCTGTGACAACTTCTCTGTTCAAGGAAGGTTACCCTGTACAACTAAACCATCAGTGCACAGACCTGGCCAATTAGTCATTCAATTTAACTCGATATTGACTAAGTAATATGCTTGGACATATGGTTCAATATTATAAAATAGCTTCTGCATGTTCGGGCTCTGTCAAAGGAGCTGGAGCTTGAGGGTGAGAATCTCAGATAACAGATTCTGTTCAGCGACTCCGCAAGATGGCCAGTAACTGCTCCTTACCTAAGAACTGTACTTACTCAAAGATGGTTCAATTCTTAATGCTTTGATTGCCAAGTTAACTCTATTCTAACTAACTTGAATGTGTGGCCTACCAAAACTCGCATCTCAAAATGGATTATATGAACCACTTTCTGGCAACAGTGAAGTTCAAAGAGAGAGCATCCTGAAAGCTATCATCACTAAAAGACCGATTTGAAGAGTGCCATGAACTGTCAGAGTAATGTGAGCGTGCAATTCCCAGCCATTCAATCAAAGCATAGCCATTTAAACTTTGGTGCACCTCAGTTTCCAGAAATGTATGTATGCAATCATAATTTCTCTGCCCACTCTGATATGACGTCACACTATGCATTCATACAATTGTAGCATATGCATTGCAACCCCAACATTAATTGAAGTCAATATATTTGCAGTGAGACTCACAATGAATATGTGATATAATGATGTGCAATGTAGTAGATAATTGGTACAAATTTAGAATGTTAGTGAGTATTCACGATCCAGTTGTTGGATATCTTGGCATTGCCAAGTGTTTGAAGCAATACAATTACCAGTGAATCATTCATAGTACCTCAACATTCTTTCTCTGTGCCTGTATCTCTCCATTGGATACCAACTACTCTCTGTCCTCCACTTACTGCAACATTGATGTGAAGGATCTCCTACTGACACGGCCCAGATAAACACATTGATGGGAAGTTATGCTTACGATATTGCCTTATCGACCACGAACTTAGCAACAGCATCCTAATCCAATTGAATATTCTGAAAATCCGTGTGTCCTTCTGGCGAATATACCACATACAAAGATTCATATTATTCCTCCATTGATAAGAATCTCAGTGTAACCCCTTGCAACTCAGCCATCACTCTCAAGGTCCCAAAACTATCGCGTTCTGCAGGTTCCAAATGCTGCACCAATTCTATGCCATGCAGTTACCTCAAATACTCGAACATTCCCATATACTTACAACACTTAGATAGTTATATACAGGGTCCATGTTTGCATTGAGATTCTCAGTGCTGCATTTGGTCAGCAACTATGGTTAGTTAATGTTGCCTGGACTGTTCTGGTGCATCGGGTTCTATTCAATATGTGTTGGGATGAACCCACCTCCATTTCTTGCAGCCATACTGAGTGTTGATAGGAGTTGCTAACATTCGGCATCAGGAATCCATCTTTTGCAGCACACATGAATAGAAATCCATCTTTTCTGGTATACCTGACAAGATACTATATCCTAACTCTTGACTGCCGTCGTCAATACATATTTGAATCATTGAAGTCATTTCTCAAGAACCCTTCAAGGCATAGCTTCAATTACATCCTCCCTGACTATGTGCAAGTTCTTGCTCCAGTTTTCCAGATATTCTATTGCACTTAATCTTATATTAGATTCTCTCTCATATTCCCCAACTTTCTATATTCATTACAACAAATGGAACCTATGTCTAGCCTGGTGAGGAATCACTACACGCAGTAGAATCAAGAGGCAAATCTAGAAACAGCACTGGCATTCCAGAACGCAGCTAATCTTCGCTTTGTATCAAATATTTGCCTCCAAATTATCTTGCAGCATGCATTCTACAGTCGCCTCTTTCTATATGAATGTGCCGGGTCCTGCAGCCTAGATTCTAATAGAGAGCTAATGCTTGTGAGGAGAGGGGCTTGGCGCGAGTGATCGCTCATGAACCGGTTGAAAATGGCCGCATCAGTACCTCCTCCACATTACATATTTGTCCATAACTCCACCAATTTACGTACAAACCACTCAAGTGAGGTCTCAAATGAAAGCACCCAAGCAGTACATCTCTGTCGCACTTTCAAAAATAGCCCGACGATAAAAATAAGAAATTTTCGAAAATTCCAGCTCCCTTAGACTTCCGTGCCTGCCTGCTGCCTCCCTCTGACAGTCTGAGTTCCTGAATAGAACTCAGAGGTTAACCATAAAGAACTCATCTATCCTTCTCTGAGCCATTCTACCCTGTAGTAGAAGTTTCTGTCTGTAAAGGTCACCACTCAGATGATGCAAAGCCCGTGTAATCTTGGGATCTCGGTCTTGCTCTGGCTGCTAACCTTCAAAGATTTGAAGACGGTTGAGAGCTTCGATTGCTTCACTTATCATTACTTTGGGCTCCGGTAGATCATTATCTTCCACATTTTCAGTTGCAGAGTCGGACTGATAAGTTGCAATAATATGTTCCTACTTTACAGTTAGTATTAGCAACTGAAGGAAAATTATACTTGTACCTCAAGGTCTTCTGCAGAGTCAGTCACTTCCTCTTGCATCGGATTGAGAAACTCAGTAACACTCATCATATCCTGAATAACCCCTGCTTTTCTTAAGTATTCCAATGCTACTTCCACCTCATCTTCTACTTCACCAAGTTCATTGGGGTTATTTTTATAGCGGTTTCCAGATTCCGCTTCCTCTACCTCTACCTCTTGGTCGGTATCGGTAAGTTGAATTTGGGATGGAATCCCAGAGCACATTATCCCCTTCTCAGCCCAGCAAGTTGGTTCATATACCTTGACCGTACTTTTCATAAAGCAGTTGAAAATAGTTGAGTTTTTAATGTCATGGTTTCAGGCAGCAACAGCCCACCGGATAGCTTGCAATAAGTTGATTGTACCAAGTGTCCGTTCTGGTGAAAACATATCAAGTTGATTGACTTGCCAGTTAAGAAAGTGATTGCGGGTATGTGCCTTCCAAGTTCGAATAATTCCTTGATCGTCTGGCTGAAATGCGGAGGTGGTATTCTTTGGTAGCCATTGCATACGGATATTGGAAAGAGCTTGATCCCCACCAAGTTGGGCAACAGCTGATTGATGTGCCGAGAAGTTATCAAGTAAAAGAACTACCTTTCGATTTCGGTGTGCCATCTTATGGTTGAAGTGTTCAAGGTAATCCATCATAATATCAGTTCGCATCCAGGCTGTTTTATTATAACGGTATTAACAGCCTAGTGAGTGTACATCCACATTTTTGAAACACCGTGGGTGCTTTGCACTTCCAATAATCCAAAGATGTTCGCGTTCTGATCCATCTCCATTTGATGTTACCATAACCGTAATTCTTGCCTTATCTTTCTTTTTTCCAGCAAGTTGATGTGTTGCAAGACCATGATCAGGTTGCATTCGCCAGTAATATGCAGTCTCATCCCCATTGTAAATATCACATAATTCATATTCGGATAACACTGCTCGAATCTCTTGCATTTGCAGTTGTGCTTCTGTAATTGGGGCACTACCAGATTCGCCATGGGATTTATACTCTTTAACTCCATATTGCTCTTTCCATCCCGTTAACCACCCTTCAGAAAACTTCGACGGTGTATCACCTGGGTATAGACGGGGAAACAGCTGTGCCGCTTTTGCTTTCAGAATATTCCCGGTAATTGTAGTGTGATTTTCAATAGCTTTCATCCACACATAGAGTGCATCGTGAAGACCTGGATAGGTTGGAATCCGACGTCTCTTTTGGCCAGGATGGAGCAATTCTCCTTCAAGTAGCTCAGAAGACCGTTTCAGAATTTTGCTAATGGTTGACTGCGCGAGGTTCTTCTGCATGCATCAGCAGCTAGATCTTTCATTGCACATCTGAGTCTAACATACTCGTTCTGGATGTTGTTCTTCAAACCAGTACTTGATTTCCCGCCACTCTGGCTTTGTTCCACATCTTTGGTAATACTCAACAACGTACTTGCAAATCTCTCTCCTTTCAATATCAGACCACTGCTGCTGCTGTTTTTTTCCCGTTGTTGTTGAAGTGCCTGGGACAGGGGTTGTCATAAATGGTGTCGTGTCAGTGTTGCAGAGTTTTCACCCTTACTATATTTACAAAGTAGTAAACATTGCTACTTTTTATAAGAATCTCCACACAAAAATTCGCAGTCCTACAAGAATATCTTACTAGAAAATTTATTCTTGTTTTACCTACAAAGTCAGTTGGGACCGGCCCTAGTAGTCTTATCGAGAGGATATTCTTATACACGGGATTCTTATAGCCAGAGGCGACTGTATTATAGATGACTAATATCGGTGATTTCATTATGGAAGCAGAATGACAATACAGATCAGGAAGTCGGTGATGATCAAAGTGATAACCCCAGAGAATCCACCATATCATCTGACTTTGAAGAAGATGGTTTCGATCAGTAACCGGAGGTCTTGCTGCCACGCCAGCGTACACCAGGACAAGTCGTTACTAACTACAAATGTTCCACTGCCAAACACATGGCACTGTGCTGATACAGTCATTGAACTCACTCTGCTTTCACATTCCCGAAATCCAGCTGGGGCAATGGCACCACCACTGCTGAAATGGCAAAAGTCAACATTCCTCCACAAATTATCCGTGTCTGACCATACCTTATCCACCCAGGCACTGCCGCTATACAAGTCTAGTGGAGACCAGGAATGTTCCACAACCCAAGGCCAGTGCAGATCAGAAAGCTCCGCAATACCAAAAGGCTACTTTTGTGGTAGTGAGAAGGTTCATGGAGGCAATCGTAAGCAAGAAGACTCCTTGTTCAATTTCATCTGTAACATATACTTGATGGTTAAAAAAGCTTGGAAACTCGCCATTGAAGGTCAGAATTCTCAGTGGGCATTAGCAGGTCCTGGTGTAGGTATGCCATCTGTGTGTCAATTACCTGGGGGTCCATCTCTCACAATAGATCTGCAAACACCAGAAGGTGTAAGTCTTGGATATTGTGTAATGCTCCTCTATCAGATTTCGGATATTGAGTTCACCCAAAAATATACATAGTTGAAAGTGAAGATAAGTACCATCTGAGGACTGTTGCCAGATGTGACTCCTCGAACTGATGTTCGTAGTTAAAATATTGGATTTACCCTGTCAGACTCAGCTTCTGATCCATGTTGAGGTGCATCTGTCTGATGATGCCTATCCCTTCAAGGTTGTGGATGATATGAAATCATGATTCACCTGAATGAATTAGCTTGATCTAATTTACAACCAACTTTCTTCACTGCCAATCGCTTGGGATGCCAGCCTACAACACCCCAGTATATCCAACTTCTCACTCTGCAGACTTTAACGCTGGCAGCTGTAGCCATTCATTGGGCACCATCTGAATATACGGGTGCGAAGAAGGCCACAGTAATATTATCTCAAAATGGATATCGAGGTACATTTTGAGTATCCCTTAAGATACAGTTTTCTCCAGAAGCTACTGCACTCAATCAATGCGATTTGTGGGCCAAGTGACACCTCCCTGCCGAGCAACTCCTTGGACAGAGGCGCTCCCCACCTCTTGTCGGTGCTCCTCTGCCTACATTGACAACCTTCCATTTCACTCTGTGGTCGATTCCACCCATGCTGCTATCCTCATTTCCCACCAGTGTGACTTGGTCCGGCTTGTTGCTCCCATGTTGAATTCTGCACTTAGTATCCACCCCCCCCCCCCACCATACACACAACCCCTTATAGCACTCCTCAATCCCCCTTGGCACTCCTTGGCCTATATCTGGGGCTCCTCAATTCCTGTCGGCGCTCCTCAGCCTTGATTTGGCAGTCTTTCTCATTCAGTGCTCCTTCATCGACTTCTGTGTACTCTTCGTTTCCACACTGTACTCCCCAGCTGGACCTCCTCTTTTGGTGGTGGTTGCTCCCCTTTTTCTTCCAAATACTTATTGCCAGTCAATACCCATTCAGATTTACAGCTAGCAATCATCTTATTACACCTTTGTTAGATATCACAACTTGAGCCAAACAACATTGCAATTCAATTTTGTCCACTTGCCAGGTATGAATAATCAACAAATACCTGAAGCACCTCCAGCTTCTGTGCGCTGATGATGAAATGTGTGTTCCTGCTTTCGTTGGCTCTGATGAGCTGGAAGAAGTAGTGGATGACAATGACACGATATGTGATTGATATCATTAGATTGCTTGGTCAGGCTATTGTTTCAGTGTACCTGCATTTATCTTTCAATCGCTCACCTCTTTGTTTTGTTCCTCAATGTAGTTAAGCAAAAAATACCATGTTGATGAAGATAATAGGTGGTATGATTCAGAAGTAATAATGAACAATAATTCATTCATCATATTCGCAGTTAAGGGAAATCGATATCTCATATACATCCAGAGAGTCTGAGATCATGCCTGCAGTTCTCATAATGACTATTCATACACACCTAGGCATCTCACAGAGTTTGTTTGTGATTCCCCCATTGATTCTGCAACATTTCCAGGTGCACCCAAAGTTCTCTTTGACGCTCCAATGTGTTCCCAATCTCATCACCATCACTCCGATGGTTCTCCTGTACCAGTCATTAGAGATCCCAGTTACTCCCAAGGCCGGCCAGAATACCCTCTTATGGTCTGATACTCTTCTGAAATTGATACTTCCCAGTTAACACTCCACATTCTCTCAGACACTCCTGGTGGCTCCCAGTGACTAAAATCCATTTTGCCGATGACTTGCTGCAGACTGCACTGATAGTGCAGTGTCTGAGATCTACCCTCTCTACAATTCAAGTATCTCTATGCCCTGCGAATTCCAACACTGCAATTGTCAACACTGTGACTGTGAGGTGTTATGAGATCTGCTTATTGCGACCACAGTAAAGATAAGATTCAGACTACCATATAGAAGAACATCATATTTGTGGCCAATATATAATGCCACCTATATACCACACACAGCAGGCTACAGACTGTCTGCCACTCGCCATCCACCACCAGCCTCATGCCTCTTTTTGTAAGCGACTCAGCATGTCTGTCAAAGGATTATGCAGAAGCATAAATGAAAGCAATGGTCAAGTGAAATATAAAGTGACATTCCTCATGGAAGTGTACTTGGGAACATAGAGCCAAATAGGCTGGTAGTATACCTTGAACAGCAATGGGGAGCATAATCGAGAGCAACTTGGGGGTGAACATGGGAGTATACTCATAGTGCATATTACAGGTAATGGAGGATACACTTGGAATGATACAATGAAGCAGGGTAGGAGTGTGTCATCAACTGTGATTGGGAGTATACATGAAATCATCCGCAGGAGTGTATGTGTGTGTTATGAAAGCTGACAGAGCAGTATAGAGCCGAGCTGACTGGGAGTGTGCAATCGAGCGAATATCCAGCCATCATTTGACGTTTGCCCAGGCGCATACTTGAAGATGAACTTGAAGGTGTGCATTGCATTATATTTGGTTGGTGGTTGGAAGTGTTCTGAGCGCTGATTTGTGAGTATGCAGCAATGCAGGTTGGGAGTATCCCATCCAGCACAATTGGGAGCATCTGTGAGAGCATACCTGGGAGTGTACTTGTTAACATACTCAGAAGTGTACTTGGGAGTATACATAGAAGCATCTTCTGGGCATCCTTGATAGTATATGTTAAGCAAGCTGGGTGTTTGTGATAGGGAGCATCTGGAACCATACAGGTAAGTGGGCGGGGAGTGTGTAATCGAGTGCAATCAAGATTATACCCCAGACCTTTGTTCGAAGCATGCACTGACGATTCTCTGGCAGCTTGCATTCAAGTTTGTGTAATATACTGTGATGTATAGTATGCAGTGTTACGTATAGTATCCAGTGCCCAAACATGTATAAGTATCATACTAATCTAGTCATCAGTTAGGTTGATAGGACTTCATAGTGCCAGGTGCCGAATATGCTCTACAACACCATCCTACAATATGCTTGTCTTTGAGTTGTGAATCATGTATGCTCATTTTTTTTGTTGAATCTCATTGTAAATTGTATGCCATATATTTCCAATTACCTGTACCAAAATCAAATGAACTCAACTCTAGTTTTGATATTCACACCACTTCCAAAGACAATTTCAGTGGCAATACACAATAGTGTATCTTGCCATGAAAATAAATTTTCAGATTTCAATTATACTGTACTTTTGATATTCTGTACTGTATCTGCATTCTCATTCTGCACCATTGTACTTTACTTTCATTGTACACTTCCATTGCATCAGCAGAAAATATATCCATCCGGGCGGAATGGCTCCGTCAGAGTGGACGCGCTCCGTCAGAGCTGTCAGAGACAGCCCGGTGGCGGATTACTCAGTGCCTGGTGTCAATTCAACGCATCGCGTTCCATATCACCCTCTGATCGCTGTTTCAGCATTTCTTCTCATTCTGTCGGTCTCCTATTTTAACCGATCACTCTGGCGTTGTGGCCAACTATGACCATACATCGGAATGGGTTCATTGGGTACGCGCTTGCATCGGGATTGGAATGCGACGGGTGACGCTGCAAAAATCTCTCCTCGCGTTCCTTCTACCTGCGGCCAAAATCCAATTCTCTCTTCACTATTTGTATGGGATTGCAAGGCGATGGGTGATGCTGCGAAAATCTCTTCTCACATTCCTTCTACCTGAGCGCAAAATGCAATTCTCTCTTTACTGATTATACACATCATTCCAAGTCGCCAGATCTATGTGGCTATTGACGATGCATCCCTAGTTCCGTCCGTCTCCTGTCTTACTACTGGTAACTATCTCTGGAATGACGTATGCGCAGCCGACGATATTTCCCACGCTGAAAACTAGCAAAGCAACAGCTGCCGGTGCTTTTCTCACTTGTACAAATTTCGAGATGGGATCTAAGTTACCATTGTTTTCAGGTATTGTGGTGAGCACAAGGGCTAACCAGTACTCAACAAAAGCTCCATCCTCATTTAAGAGTTTGATTTTGAATTGTCATTGCAGTTGCCATGGAAGATGTCCATTTTGCGCGCCATAACACCTCCCCGGGCGTTGCTTAACCCATACCCAGTCGTTCTGTCGATCCCCTCAGCGCCAGCTCTGGCTTCCTGTGCATTGACACATCTGAGATATGCGTTCACCATCTAAACCCATAACTTGAACCTCAATACCATGGTAAATACAGAGCTCCGTTGCATGCAGTTGTTCATCCAATATATATGTCTTGTTACAACTCTTATGCTTAATTAACTCCCATGTGCCGCTGTATATTGCCACGCAGTGCATTGCGTCTTGTGTATTGTTGAGTAATGCTCTGAAGTCTTTGAACATAGCGTCAGGATGCTTTCCATCATGGCGGTTTTGGGGCCCCATGAATTTGGGCTTCGCATACGACTGGGAGCCCAGGGGGGCTGCCAGATCAGCACCGGCAGGAAGGACTTTGCAGGCGGCAGCGCTCTTCTCCCGAGCCTGAGCGAGGGCTTGGAGATTGAGCTCTCTGATTTCGAAGCAGAGAATGCGACGCTGAAAGGTGATTACTTGCAGCAGGTAGTTGAGATTGTGACTGGTGGCATTCCAACCATCCTTGATGTTCGTTGTATGTGCTTGTTCATCTCTCTCAGCAGAATACTGTTGCACGGCTCCGTATCAAGGAATCTGTTCAACCCAATGAGACATCAAGTGGATCTTCGGAAAGTTGAAGTCGGCATCCAACTCTTTGGAATCATCTATCTTGTGGCAAGATATTATCCCACCAGGCATTCATATCGCGCCGCTTCTTGGACGCCGTCCACGTTTCAGCATTTGTTTCCTCGTCTGCCTTTCTCTTCATCACTAGTTCCGTTCTCAGGGCATTGGCTTTAGACTTCGCCTTTTTGGCGGCTCGCCCGAGTAAGAAAACGTCTTTGAAGGTGTGCAAACAATGCAAGGCGTCCTCCATGTCGCTCAAAGTTACCTCATTGTGAGATTTATATCGAGCATACATATAGAATTCTAAGAATGCCCGTGTTCACTCAATTGCGCGATTGAAAGTGGGACGCTGATTGGGGCTTCCGCCTCGTAGAGACTGGGTTACAACTCCAAGCAGATACCGGCTCATTTCTTTCATCTCCTTCCCATTCCATTGAGAAACTTCTTCATATGACTTATTTTTCGTGTGAGGTCGTGGTAAGCAGGCACAGATAACCAGATTGCATTTTACTTGTCAAGCCGTTCATGCATCTTCATGAAGTGGAAAATCCACTTCTGGAGGTGGTCAAGAATGCCGATCTGCATTGTTTGGAGGATATCGGGCTTCGGGAGGTTGTTCGCAATGATGGGAATATGTCGAAACACGTTGGATCCTTGGTGGACATTGCGCGACGAGAGTTTGGCATCGGCTTCGTTGGTGTTGGCATCGCTGAGCATTGTATATAGGTTGTAATCCCGCCGGGGGTGTTGCTTGTCAGAAGGGACATAATCTCCAAGTTCGTTCATTGGACACTCGCACCAAGAACAGACATGCCGCTCGGGATGATGTAGGTCGCTATACTCAGCGCAATGTGGAAGCCATGCTGCTAAAACCGGTTTGCAACGTCTGAAGTTGCCATCTGCACAGAGAACGTTGTAATACCCACTCTTGGGGTTGGGACTTTGTTTAAAGGTGAGAGGCTGGAGTACCCGCTGGAGTACTTCGTTCAGCACCTTTTGGTTTGTTTGCCGCTGCTCATCCAGCCGCTTCTGAGGAATAGTGCGGTTCTTGATTGGAATTGGCAGGAGAGCAACCATTACGACAGTGTGTGTTGAGGGCATCTGGCAGCTCTTCAAAGATAGATTGCCAATTGTGATATATACAGGCCACTTTTTCTTGTCTCCAGCAAAATTCGAGAGATGTGTTCCGTCGGACATGAAGATCAAGGGAACCAGTGTATCGCCCAGTCTGAGCATTGCCATAACCTCGATTAGCACGTTATTATCCTCGAGTATCTCTGCTTACCTGTGTCTCCTACCACCAGTCTGCACTGTGCATTTCAGTATAGAGCCGTTTCGGTGGGGTATTGCTGTTAAAGCAACGCTGAGGGGCGTAAATGAGATGCTCAGCGTAGGCCGGCTGCCACATCAACCATCTCATGCATTTGACGATGTCTCGACTCCAGTAATTGATAGACCGTTGGTGATTGTCATTCCATCTCATGTCCTCGAGAGTGTGTAGTTCCCACTCGCTGAGAGCCTGACCATCTGGCATGCTACCCCCGAGCTTCTGGACGCCATCCCCGTTGTTGAAGCTTGGGAAATGCAGAGCGGTGTTTTCTTCCGTCAGCATGTTGTCATAGTACGTCTTCATACCCTTCTTCTTGATCCCACACTGGTTATATTTGTACTTTTCACGCGTCGCAAATGGGTAGAAGGGATTGTTCTGTAGGTTCATCTCAAGGCAACCCTGAGTGTAGCGTTCCAATGGCTCAGCAACGTAATCACTCAGTGGAGCGCCAGCGCCAGGGAATGTTTCCGTCAACAGCAGAGTAGGTGGCAGTTGTTGAGACACCCAGTCTGCGATGTTTTCAACGTATTCAAGGTAGGGAAACGCGTCCAAGTCTTTGACTGAATCTTTGTTAGTGTTGAATTCACGACGCTGAGTGGGTTCAACGTGTCGGGGGGCGCTGCGAACAGTCAGATTCTTTGCAACTTGAAGGTTTTCAGGATGGTGTAATTTGATATGTGTAAGTCGCCAGCTGTCTGACGTGAACTCCTTTCGGCATGAAAATTCGGGGCAACGGAATGGGGTCTTCTCTGGCATTGTCGACAACACGGGAGCAGTGGAGTATTCACTGTACAAAGGGACGAAAGTTGGAGCTGGGGATGAGCGGTCTGGTGTGGGTATAAGCTCACGATACTTGAGAGATTTATTGACCCTCAACACCACCATGCCAGGAGTTGCAATAGCACTGCATGTGCAATGTCCCATAATACTATGAATAAATAACAAATAAACCCTGAGCAATCCAAAAACCTTGCGATGAGTGAAATAATCAATGCCTGTGATAAATGGATTGGAACAAAGGAAACGAACAAGGCCACAACCCTGACCCAACCGAACTAAACACCTCCACGCATGCCTTAATCAGTGCCTGAGATGAATAGATTACAGCAAAGGAAACTCACAAGACAAGAACCCGACTATAACCCAAACGCATGCCGCCTCTGCAACACAAGGACTGGTTCACTCCTCGCCTACCGAGTCATCCGGGCATGCCTCAGGGAGAGGGACATCAGACAGAGAGACATCGGGGAAAGGGACATCCGGGGGAGGGATATCCTGGAGAGGGACATCCGGGGGAGGGACATCCGGGAGAGTGACAACGGGGAGACTGTCGCCACCTGCCGATTCGCCAAGTAGCTGTTGCTGCACATCGACATCCGAGGTGTTTCCGGCTACCCCAGCTTCTCACAGAGTTAGCGCCGCTGGGCGAGGTCTTTGTGGCATCACAAGCCCCAAAAACTCCAGCCCACTGAGGGTATGAGTCTCCAGAGTTCGTCGTTGTGGGGGGAGGCTCCGGGGATTGTGGCTGTGGGGCAGGACCCGGCGCTTGTGGCCATGGGGTATGCTTGCACATCCCCTGGCCTTGGTCAGGTAGCACGGTTGGCTCATCGTCTACCATGGTATGAGCATCGTCAGTCCATGTATTTACCATCTATTCCTGGCCAATCATCCAAGGTTCTTTGCCATCATCCTCATCCTTATCCTCCTCCTCATCCTTATCCTCCTCCTCATCCTTATCCTCCTCCTCCACCTCCTCCTCATCTTCCTTCTCTTTATCTTCCTCCTCTTTATCTTCCTCCTCATCATTGTCACAATTGCTTTCCATATCCACATCGCCGTCTAAATCAACGCCGTCCGGTGCATCCACAGCATCCTCCATGCGCATATCCACATCAGGATCGTGTTCTGAGTCATATTCGGCGTCCAACTATTCAGTAGGGTCGGTATCATCGGAGGAGGATATTGACACGGCGGGCGATGCTTCCGGCTCTAAATATACCTGCTCTAGTTAGCCCTCCGTGTCTGAGTCTGCCTCATACCTTTCCTTCCGCAACAGCAAAGCAACAGCACTCGAGATATCATATCCCCCTGGGGTTTGTTTAACAATACCTTTCCCTTTACTGTTTCCGTTCCCCTTCCCTTTCCTTTTCCCCTTACCATTCTTTGTTCCCTTCCCTTTCCCGGTCCCTATCTCACCGCCCTGCATGTTCTCATCAACCTCGCCATCGTGATTGTTATTGCCATCACCAGGACGGCTCCTTTCAGCGCTCGGCGCTCCAGGATCCGCCCAGTTCTCATCATTATCATCCTCGTTGGTTATCTCTTCCCAATTCCGTTGTCTAATGTCCAGGAAGTCGCCTGGCTTGTACTGCCGGCAGCTTGGTGGCTCAATCTTTCCCCTGAGATCATTGCAACCGTACCAAGAGAAGTGCTCGCTGGTGCATTTAACCCTTCCCGAGCTGGTTCTCTGTGGATTGGAGCGATCCACTTGATCCCTGGAGGCACGGGGGTTGTCCCACCTCCAATTGTTCATTTGATGACGGGTTTTGTCCAATATTTGCCCCATATATGAGCGGAACACTGACCACCACTCCCGAAAAGGTGAACTCCTGCTCCTGCGGTGGGGCCACATCAGCTGGAATTGTGAAAAGTGGTGAGTCGTGACTGGATCAAGAAAGATTATATCATAAAAGAGGTCCCAGGCCCTCTCATCCTTGACGCCGCAAACATTGTATATCTGTATGAGTCCTCGGATGTGTTCCGAGATGAATCCCTTTATACAGTCCCGATCCAAGGACAGGCTTCGATTTATAACCGATGTCGGCATTTTTGCCTTAGCAGTTGCCTTTGCCTTTCCTTTGCGGCTGCCCTTTGGTGCCATCGCTGCGAGTTGCAAATGAATCTACATCCGAGGCGTTAGCATTATGATACAGTTGAACGTAGCAGAAGGAAGCCCAGAGTGAACATAGAAAGTTGTGTAGGTTATCGGGTGCGTTTTGGAACGAGATGCGTTATTCTGTGCAAGTCACGTGATGTCGAGACAGTTCAGAATGCTGGCTGTGTGTTTAATTGATGGTGGTGTGTTTAATACGGGAGGAAAAGAGAATTGAGGTGAAGGCGGGAACAAGGGATATATATACTCGAGTTCCTGCGATTTGGTTCATATCCTGGATTTTGTGGGTTAATGAACACAAAATGGCCCAGCCTTCATGTTGCACAACCACCAGGCACCTCATGAATGAGGAGCCTCGAGACGGGATTTAGTACACGTGGTGAGAACAGTTTGTGACGCTGGGCATTGGTTTGGCATCTCATACCACTTTTATCGCTCAGACCTCGTGCATCTCAGAGCAAACTGCATCAGCAAAATGTATTTTAGTCGCTGGGAGCCTCCAGGAGTGTCTGAGAGGATGTGGAGTGTAAACTTAGAAGCGTCAACTTCAGGAGAGTATCAGACCCTAGGAGGGCATTCCGGCCGGCCTTCGGAGTAACTGGGATCTCTGATGACTGGTACGGGAGCACCATGGGAGCGGTTGTGAAAAGTTTGGGAGCACCTGGGACTGTCGCCCAACCAATGCGGGAATCCAAACTAACTCTGAGAGATGCTGGGTTCTTATGGAT
>Ga0307514_10001171_pt1 | contig 35482 bp, 30 predicted proteins | sample 16_EM_MG_FD_203088 | JGI IMG/M metagenome (GOLD analysis project Ga0307514, IMG submission 203088) | Populus trichocarpa ectomycorrhiza microbial communities from riparian zone in the Pacific Northwest, United States - 16_EM | ecosystem: Host-associated > Plants > Roots > Unclassified | place... | reverse complement strand
CCGGGGTGGACCGGGCCACCCACGAATCGTGTGGGCTCGCGGGGGGCCCGGGCGACTCGCGAGTGGCCCGGGCCTCTCGCGAATCTGAATTTCTCGCCGGGGGCCCGGAACACTTACACACTTTGCTGGCTACGAATCCGTAATTTTGGACTCCATTACGCCGCCAAGAATGAACCGACAGGGGCTGCGTGGGGGCTGATGCACTTCCCGGTGATGATGCATTACCCGGTGAAGTATGGTAGCAAGGTTGTGATTTTTGTCAATATTTTTCAATTTGACCAACCCCTGTACGAAGCGCAATTGTCCATGGTCACTTCACTAGAACTTCTGAATTTGCAAGGGCATTTCAATTTAATGTATATCTTCCAAAGAGAGAGTGACGCCTGGGATTTGTTTCGTTTTCAAACATATTATTTCCTATCAGGCTACACTTGAAGCAGGTCTTGAAGCCCTGCGTCTCTTTCGCCTTCCAAACCCTCATGTGAATCCACAGCGAGAAGAGCAGATGGAGGCTGTTCTGTATCGAGAAAAGCGGGATATTGAGACTCTACAGTTAAGGCACGGCTCGGGGTGCACACCATCAGACTGCTATCACGGGTTTTTTTAGGCCTCTCTCGGACATTTCCTAGTTTTTGTATGTATCTCGCGTTATAAGAAAACTCGCCCTATAAGCAACTTTTTCCCAATCCCCAGGAGTTGCTTATAACGCGAGTTCACTGTAGTACGTGTAGGTACATCTTGCATGCCTTCCGGATCGGAATCAGAATCCTGAAGTAAAATAGGCTCATATGTATCTAAAATACGTTGCTCCTCCTCTTGTCTGAACAACAGAACCAACAGAATCAATAAACTCGGAAAGACTAGCTCGCTGGAAACCAGGATGCGCAACATGAACGCAGGGAAAATTATTGCTGGTTCAGCTGTTTTGGATGCAGGCTTGTGGAGAAACAATTCGCAAGATACGGGGTAAAAAAATGTGCGCTTCTGAAAACCATACTCGCGAGATAAGCGACTTTCATTTTTATATGTATTACTAACCCAATATAGAAACTTGGCTATAACCCGAGTTTTAGTCCAGACTACCCGAGTTTCTGATTTTCCCATACAAACTCTGTCGGGACCGGAGAGTAGTTGCTTATATCGCGAGGTTTCTTATATCGTGGGTTTCCTTGGTGTGGGGTACCCATGCAAATATATATACTAGAGCAACCAGCGATGATTCAGTGACAACCCCTTCCTTTACTTTGTCTAGGCATACATGCTGATCACTCACACCGGGACATACCTGTTACGAGATCTTGGGGCACCTTGGTACTACTCTAGTTGGCGCATCTCTCTCAACATGTGACAGGTACAAAAAGTCTTGGCGCCAAATCAGTAATCAGAGCTAGATGGCTGCTGCGAATATTTTTTTACCCTGATATAGTGCTAGCATCTCAGATCTGTGCATGTCAGTGATTCCAATTAGTTTCGAGCTTGCTTAAATCACGAGGTAAGTAATCGGTAAAGCCCAACTCGTCTGCAACACCCCCCCGAGACGAAGACGTTGTGCATTTTTCTGTGCCTAAGATACATAGGTGTCCAGGCTTTTTTTTTTATTTTTATTTTTTTTTAAAGAATCATTAATCGCATTTATCCTATCTAGAATATGGCGATGGACTGCAGCTCCCGGGATTACCGGGTGGCCTCTTTCTCCCCCCCGGGCCAGTCCCTGCCCTCCCCATACACTACATAATTACATGATGAACTCCGCTACCGCCTCACACCACCTCTCATCCTCCAATACCTGCTCACTCGTGCGTCCTCTATCATCACCCACCCAAGGACATCCTAACAGATGCGCTGCGTTCTGTGGTGTCCATCCATCACATACGCAGGTATCCAGGCTGGTATCCCTAGCTAGGTAGAACTTTAGGATCGAGTACATGTTAACACCCTGAGGCCGCAGTGGTCTGGCTGGCACAAAATAAACCAACCTTGGATAGCCTCCCATGGTCTGCAGATCTGGGCACAAGAGCGTGAGCTCGAGCCAGCACTACTATACATATACAGATGACGCTCGATACAGGCATGTGGGGGAGAATATGCTTGTAACCAATATATTCTTATATCAAGAGAAAATCGACAAGTATGGAATGAACTCGGAAAAATTGCAGGATAGCATTAGAAAACTTAGGTAGCGCATGTATTGGCATCTTTAACCGAGAGTGCAGCCAGCTCTTGCAACATTAACCCTGACATTGTCACACCATGCTATTGCATTAACTGCTGCTACTGAAATAACCCTGACTCTATTTCTATTACCCAATTTTTATTCCAGGCCGCAACCCCTGTACTTGCACTGGATCAACACCAGAAGGACCACGAGATCGCTTTTGATTGACTTGAGTAAGGCCCTTATTGGTGACAATGCGGATTCTTGGAAGGCTTGGAAGATGTCACTATCCTGCCCTTTTTTCTTTAAAAAAAAGTCACTTATTCAGCGTATTCAGCCTAAGGCTATGACGCTTATTATTCTCTAGCGATTTCAGGAGATGCAGTGGGTCGTTTCTTATCGATAAGCTAGTATGTGGTGACTAAGCGAAGAAAATAAGAATATATACTCTTGTTTTCCAAAATTTAGCGGGAGCGGTGGAGGTATGCTTATATCAAGCGTCATCTGTAATGATGGAAGGGGCAAGCTGTTGTGGCGGTATAACACTATCGATATCTATCCGCTCCCCGGGCCCATGTACGCATCCGTCATAGCCTTACGCTGAACACGCGGAATAAATTACTTCAAAAAAAAAAAAAACATGTATTCACCCAGGGACCCTACAATTTGCGGCTCCTGTAAGGACTTACCACATGAGGGCGTTTTTTTCCCCCTCTTTCTTAAGTACTTACTCATTACTCGTATGCACCCCTGGTTGGGAGAAATATGAGGAGCCACTAGGAAGCCCGAGTGGATTCAAGGGGAAAGTAAGTTAATCTGCTGACCCCGCGCAGTATATGGGAGAATCGCTAATAGGTACAAATTCCCTCTGCTTGGTCTCCGGCCCAGTACATGTAATGAAAGAACTCCTCCACACTGTCCCACCGTTCTCTCTCTCCTTCCTGGCCTGGCCTGCCCAGATCCCCCCATGTGTTTATCAGCTCGGAACGCACCTGCTGGTGGTGCAGGTATTCGAGCACCAAGTGGTATCCGCTCTGTATCAGTGCCCCGCAATTTTTGCAGGCTGGGGCCTCATAGCACCCTAACTTGTGTATCTAGGTGTTGATGGGCCCTCGGGCGTCGGTATGCAGACAGAGGCGGGGCTCTGCTTTGCCAGTTTGTCCTGTTTTCTCCATAGCCTGGCTGGGTTCTTTCGTGCACTCTGAGTGCCTTGCTGTGTGCTCGGGCGGCACTGTGGGTTGCGGTTTCTGGGCTGACCATTTGGCTTGTGGCCTCTTGGGCGAGAGCGAAGGATTACCTTAGTCTCAGACTCTCAGTACCAGTGGTTAAACTAAACTCAGTCTCACGCTGTGAGCTAATGAGAGTCACTATATACTTTAGTACGTCGACGTCACGAGCTTCCATCCTAGTTGGATTTTGGAGAATCCAATTACAAGGTGTCAGGCACAATCATGTGTACCTAAAGGCCAACCACTTCTATCTGAGACAGTGAGCGTAGCTGCTACTGATAAGGCTGCTTACTTTCCTTGTGATACACTAGCAGTGTGGCCCTCGCCCAGAGAGGGGTACGGTCACTACCAAGTACTTCTTACCGTATGCCCGGTTACCATAAAGAACAGAGCTGAGGGCCGCTCTGCTCTTTTCAGCTGCTCGTAATTGTATGACCCCAAAGAGAGAAAGAGAGAGAGGGAAGGATGGAAGGATAGCCAGAGACTCAGAGGCCGAAGATCCTTATTTTAATGACTCGAGGGGCGTCAGGCGAAAAGCGAAGGTGTGCTGGTCTGAGGCTATATGACCTCGTGGTCAGCCGTAAAGATTGGTTAGTGTGTCAACCCAGACTAAGGTAGTAGCAGGATTAGGCCACGAATAACTATGTATATTACTATTTGGCATAAGACTTGGTTCCACCACCTCAGTCGCAGCTTGCAATGATCACCCACAATTAAGCCCCGCTGCAGGCAGAAATGAGAATCGATGATATTTAGTATGCAATAACTTAAGTAGATATATTTCCATCAGCAAGATTTGGACTAAGGTGCCAACCAGGTTAATCGGAGTGATGAGATCATAACTACCAAATACGTAGGCTAGGCAGGCCCCACAATATTCTAGCCAACGGCCATTTCCTACATCTACTGGTGATGTCCAAACAGGCCCAATTGAATATTGTCCTTACCCTGAGATCCCAGTCATGAGCTGCTCATTTCATACCCCATGGTTGAATAGACGAGTTTGCGTTTTCGCACAACACTTGGGTTGATACATTGATGCAGAAGGATGGAAGATGCTAATAGAGTTTGTCTGCATACCACCCATGTCGGGGCACCAGGGCTTATGCATCATGACATACCGTAGAATCTCGCAGTACTCTGATTAAGAAAGTACCCGAGTATAAGAAACGTCAAGGTACCAGGGTCTTGCACCTTACCCAGATAAATTTGGTGGGGCCTTGCTTTGCTATTGGCTAGAAAACGTTTTTTGTAGGCGAGATTCTACAGTATCCTGTATATCCATCCCACAGGGAGTCACACTATATACTGGGCACTGGTGGCTTTTCTTGGTGAGAGACTCACTGCCCAGGAAGTAAGGGGGCTTGGGGCTCCTGGCAGGATATAAAATCGGCCTACAGAGGTCTTGACAAGAGTCAAGAGCTGAGAAATCTGCCATGCCTATGTACAAACTAATATAAGATGCAAGACAGAAATTTTGCGATCGCCGCAGCATCAGCCTGAGAACCAGTTTCCACAGTGTGATGTCTATGAAGTTGAAGATTGCTGTGTGGTCCTTAATTGGGCTGAACAGAGCCTGTGGCCCTTTATGGTAAGAATCTGAGGTGATCCCTCTCTAGGCCCTTGTTAACAGTACGTAATTCTAACACCCAGCATAGCCGATGAACCTCTTGAATGAGGTTTCAGGTGGAATACGAAGAGACTCTGTGTGCACCAGAGCTGGGCGCCACTGCTGGAACCACCGTATGGTATGGAGAATGCTCCACGGGCGAAGAGACAAGTAACACACAAAATACAGTGGGCGCTTGATTTTGGATCAATTGATGGAAGATACGTCCGCTCCACTTACTGTTCCGGAGATACCCACGTGCGCTCCAGAAGCCCGCAATGTTTGAGACCAAACGCTCTTCGTGACTGCCGGTTCATTTTACGTCAGGACTGTCAACTTACCACGTGTGGTGATCCCTTCCCCGTTCTTACACAAAATATTTTGCTGTTTTTTCTTCCTTTGGCATTCCCCACTACATCCGGCGCATACATAATCACATGCAGGCAGTCGGCACCTGCTTGCCACCCCGGCTCACCTCGCAAATTCCTTCCGCGAATCAGTCATCGGTTCGGTCCGCAGCCCCAATCGTGGGGGTTCCATACTGCAAAACATCCCGGCTGCAACACTCAACTAATTGAAAATATGTAACACTTGGCCTATCAAGCTCCCACGGTGATCGATATCGATAGAGCCTATAATCGGCGTTTATGCACCACTATCAAGCAAGGCTACATCGACACATGGGTAAGTACAGTAGGTACATGTAGGTACTATACGTCCGTCACATCATGCCCTCGTGACAACTCTGATAAGGTCCTGCCGAATGAGTAAAGAGGTCACGTGTCCATTTACAACTTTGAGCCCTGCATTTGGGGGTGATCTGCGCATAGGTCTGTGGTGAGACATCAACGTCAAATTAATAACTTATGCGTTTATAGTACAGGAGGATGCAAGGAAACAGGCATGTACTGCACCTTTCACGGAGGCAAAATACAACATAGCAAAGTACAAATAATTTTTTTAAAAAAAAAATGGAAAAGAGAAGAAAACTTGTTGCAAACTTTTTGTGTATCAGCTGATTAATAAACACCCATAAACACCAAGAGACCATATAACCGTAAATGCAGCAAAATGAGACGCCGAACCAGGAATGAATGAAACGACATAGTAGAAAATGAAGAGGCAAAAATGTGTAAGAACGCCGGGGTAAACATGCAGGCAGAGAACTAAGAAACCTAACACATGGCAAATGCCCAGGCTAGGGCATGACATGCAGCCCCGGCCATTGTGTGCAAAAGAGGACTGCTGACAGTGACGGAAATCAGTCAGACTTGATACATACTCGAGACACCGTACACCCTGCGGCAAGGGTTGAGCACTTGTGGCTGAGCATAAAGAAGATTTTGCATTGAATGAGTATAAACATGACTCCTGGTATGAGGCTATGAGGCTAACTTGAGAATGTTCCAATCGAAAAAAGAGAAGACTGATAAAGGAAATGCCAAAGTGGGTATATGCTTGCATGAATGTACCTGTCAAGTTAAAATATTTCTCAAACGAAGTCAAAAAACGTGCAAGCTGTTCTACCGTAAGCGCGGGCTGATGCCCTTCCAACAAATCAGAGTTCGCGTGCACTGGAAATAGAGGCCTCTCCGACATCCCATAGTGAGGAAGATTCAGAAAGGGGGGGGTAATAGCCGCGGCAGTGAAGCCGTCGCCGTAGTTGTCATTGGGCCAATAAGCACATCGACACGCCCAGCCATAAACAATGTTAGCACTATTAGTGCTCGGTACACGGACGCATCCGCGAACTTCTGTCAGGTCATCAATCCGCTTGTGGCGGCTCGGGGGGTTGCAATCATATCCGCCGCCCCCAGAGACCATGGGCCGAGCCCACCGACCATCATAGTTGCGAGCTCCCTAACTCCAATGAGCCACCAAAGGCTCGTAAGTTGGAACCCAGGTGTATCCATCACGACCCGCCACTCTATAACCTCTCCCACCCTGTATCCTTACCCTCCCGGATACATAAATTCCGCCAATCCACCGAAGCCAATATCCAACTGTATCCTACATATATCCATCCGATCCCTAAACAATCTAGAGTTAATTAATAAAGCTGGGTACCAGTCCAGCAGTCTCATTCTGCCCCAGTTGGCTATCCCACCATCCTATTCATCATTCCAAAAAATACCGCATTATCCACCGAACAAGATGATAGGCTATCTTGTCTCGTGCTCCCCCCATCACTATTCCCGCATACCCTCCCATTGCCAATATCCATGGCCCCTACCGCTGCCAATCCCATCCCAGAATGATCCATCCCATCCATAGATATCCCATCTCCGCTTTCATACCCATTAGCACTTCCGCCACTCCCATCATCCCCGAGCTCATCCTCGTCGTCGTCAGGGCAGTCAATTAACCCTTCACAGCATTGGTCGCTCAATCTCTGAGTTTGACATTGTCGTTGCTGTTGTGTTTGCTGGAAAGAATATGCACTTTGTTGATCGATTGGACTCTGGCTGTTGTGGATTCTTCCAGGGCAAAGCTCCTCCTGCATATCAGCTGTCAATCCGTCTTGATGAAACTGTTCAATAATGTGAGAAGCAACATTGCATGAGGTCCGATTCTGGCCTGCAAGTTGCTGCTGCTGTTGTTGTTGTTGCTGCTGTTGTTGTTGCTGCTGTTGTTGTTGCTGTTGCTGTTGCTGTTGCTGTTGTTGTTGTTGCTGCTGCTGCTGCTGCTGCTGCTGCTGTTGTTGTTGTTGCTGTTCTTGCTGTTGCGAGGGAAATTGTTGGTAATGCTGCTGCTGCTGTTCCTGTAAGTGTTGTAGTGGTCTCATAGCCTCTGCTTGTAGTCGCTGCTGTTGCTGTGCTTGATGCTGCTGATGCTGATTTTGAATGAAAGCGAGGACTGTAGGTGGAAGTGCTGGTGGTGGTAGCTGTGGCTGTATCTGGAAATTATTCCATCCATTTACTGCCCCTGGGAGAATCGCAGGAGACGTTGTACTTGATGTCAGTGCAGCAAATGCTGCAGCTGTTGTAGAAGCAATGTGAAGTGGTGAGTGAGGGTTGAATCCAGCTGTCGATGTTGCCGTCATTGCTGATCTAGTGAGGGGTAAGGATGTAGCCTGACAATAAGGGGATGAAGAAGTAGTCGAGGTGGGTGTAGCTGTCATAGTAGGTGTTGGGTAGCCTTGGGTGGGGCTATGGAGAGTGGTTTGTAGTTGAAGTTGTGTTTTGAGGGGAGATGGGGTCTTTTGCATCACTGTTGTCCGAGCAGCGAACATCGGGGATGTGCCAGTACTATCCGGCATAATCGATGCCCTCCTTTGCAGAGGTGCTGGGGCCGTATTCACCTTCGCTGTTGGTCAGAAACCCGAACTCTCATATTTGTACAGGAAAGTAATTTCCCACCTTCATGAGCATGCCTCCAGTACTTGATCTTCTCGCCAACATCTCGGCACGGCTGCCTGATTTCCCACAACAGCCCTCAAGGCCCCCGTCTAGAGGTGGGCATGGCCTGCGCCCCAAACCATTCTGAACTCTCTCTACCGCGCCACTCTCTAGCCCTCCCTCAAGCAGCCATTTGTCGATTTCTTCATCCACTAGACCCACCTTCTTTAACAACTCTTTGAGTCTTGAATTCTCCTTTACTACAGCCCTAGCAGCGTTCTGGATCTCAATACTTGCTTCCACTCCCATCCGCTGACACTCTTGATACTTGATCTCCAGCGCTGCAACATACTCCTTCTTGCGAGCGCGCGAGCGCCGCTGGTTGTCTCTCAACCGAGAAGCATTTGGATTATTTGACTGCATTGCGCAAAGAAGGTCCCGTGTCAGCGCTCATGGCTATCCGAGCTTCAAAAGGATTATAGGTAGAATTGCAAGGTGAAGGAGAGATGTGGCTCAGCAAATGCGAGTTTAGCTGGATTAATTTGCGGGGTGAGGGCGGGGCGCTTTACCTCCGTAGGCGGTGATATTTGTTTCGTCATGACGTAACAACCTCAGAAGGAAAAATTGTTTGCAGTATGTGCGTGCCTACAGCTACCTAAGGAATGCGGGGGTTGCGACTCTTATCGATAATGATTTGCGGTTGAGGATGAATGCAATATCGGCCAAAAATTGTGTGGAATGACAATGTGATTAATCGAATATGGTCAATCTTGACTAAAATGTTCCGGGGGTGTAATATTGAATGCGATATACATATATCTGGGGAAGCTCTCTGTCAAGAGAAGAGAAAGGAGAAAGAGATGATTGAAGAGGGCGACGGCCCGGGGTTATACGTAGTAGAAAGGGGGCCTGTACCTAGGCCTCAGTGGGGTGGGGCGTAGTGGTGGGGCCACCACCTCAAGACACGAGCCCCAGCTAGCTAGGGGAGAGAGCACTCGAGAGGGCCTCGCTCAACGGCAAAGACTCCGCAATACGTACAGCAAGGCAAGGGCAGGTCCTCAGAGAAAAAACAAACCAACCCGCAAGGGCAAATTTCGCGACCTTAAGAGATATAGGTATTGCTTCGAAGCCCACCTCCTTGGCAGTCTGTTTTCCAAGAGTAAGCACAATCCTCAAATCTGTGTGGTTGGTGTAGAGCGCTGTAATCGTTGGGTCCTGGTACGAATTATCTCTGTAGGCACAGGGTATATAAATGTAGGTATACTTATATTCTCCTGTGCAGCTGTTAGCCTCTCATGAGTACATATGTACCCAAATGGATGTAAAATGCAATTGTTGGTGCAGGTTCAACTTTGCGCAACCTGGGCTGCATGTGCAGTTATGTATCTGAAGCTTGGCAGTGATTTTAGTCCCAACCACACAATTCTATACCTACATCCCTTCGAGTAACTAGTCTCGTGCCTCCAACAAAAAAAAAAGGTATGTTGCGCAAAAAATTCCTGCATGATTATATGTGGGGGTAGAGTAGAATAGGTACATGCCACTGGCCCAGCAACGTCCGCATGTTGTGGGCAAGGGTTGGGGCAGGCTCTAGCATCTCATGAGAGCTGCCACCGATATCGATTCTTAATCTCTTCCGACATTGCCCACGGCACACACGGGGCTTTACGGTCGGCAGAGAATCATATCGGCTGGCCTCTAGGCCGGTTCATAAGGACAAGGATCAGCTCCTCAATGCGGAAGGGCGAAAGTCATTTCCCAACTAAAATTCTCAACTAAAGAATACATACGCTGGATGTCGTACGTGTGTTTCATGATTTGATCAAAGGCCCCCACTGACGCTGCCAACCTAGGCAGTTATCGCTTCTGGCCTGCTCATTGTCATATCTCCGCGGATGGTTGGCTCTTGGTGCCCGCACGTGCCCTCGCTCTGCGTTAGTGGGTACGGTCGCAGCCGAGACTTCTAGTCTCGGCACCCGACCCTAGTGTAATGACTTATGGTAACTACGGTAGGTACTCGTGACCAAAAAAAAAATTCTTACTCTGAGGGGAACAGGCCCCATGCTACAATTTATTCTGGTAACGAGTATGAGGGCCAGACCAGTAGGCTGGTCGGTGGGAAAAAGCAACTGTATCTTTACTCTGGTTTCCGCCTCTGCGTAAAAATTTTCTGGCAGGGATATTGGCCAGCGGGAGTTACGATCAAGCCCAGCCCCCCCCCCCACGTGTCTATTCTGGTTGCGGACTATCCAATGAGGTTGGAGATCATCACCATGCAGAAATAAAAAATTTCTAACACAATCCCGCTGCTAAGCTGGTGCTGTAACGAGACAGGCTCAATCAGAAGTGACTTCAGGATTTTGGTGCTCAGCATATAGGTATCATGCCTGGTCAGTTTGCAAAATTTTCTGCCTTGGTATTGATCGGCTTGACTTCATCTTGGTGCTGGCTATGCCGAGAACAAATTCTATCCAGCATCCCCTGTCTTAAGTTTCGGGACTGTTGCCGTGCCTCATGCAGCTCCTGCCGTTCGCTTCCATTCCAGCCGATACGTTTCTGGGGTAAACATGAAGTTCTCCTCAAAATCCATAGGTACCACCTCCCAAAATCTGGCTGAAATGCGGAGTGACTCTCCGTGACTTCCTCACACGTGCAGGCTGACGGTGTTAACGCATCTATCGAAAATTTGCTTGGCTGCAAATATGTGGCTATCTCACTCATCTGAATGGTAGTAGCCTCTCGGAGACACTATGAATGGCCCTTTGCAGTTCAAGGATCGCCGCTTGCTACCGGGCTCGGATCGGGTGTCATATCTTCGGCATGAGGGCTCCACATTGGACGGAAAGAGTCCGGATAATAGCGAAGAATCTCACTAATACACGTAGGTGCCAACTTGAATATTTCTAACACCAGCGCATGCTTTTGGAAACGTCAGTCACCAAAATTCAATGGGCTCCTGCAAATTTTACCAAAGCATTTTCCACGTGCCCTCTCGCCTTTAGTTGTCCGAATCAGAAATAACATGGGTCCCGTAATGTCTCGATCGTTGATACCTGATTTGGGCCCTGTAATGTCAATCCCCCACAATTCCCCGAAGCATTGGGAAATACTGGTGCGAAAACGAAAGATGTCTAGTGGCGCTATGCTGTGCAGGGATTGGGGGAAAAAATAATCAATTGAGACAAATGGACATCAGGGCTGCATGCGCAGGAACAGTTCCTGAGTAGGACTGCTACGCACATGACTGCACAGATAAGACAAAAATCGCGAGAACAGGAATCGCCACTGGCAAGTCTGGGCATCTACCTAGGTATGACGATGTGACGTGATCCTGAATGGTGGGGAGATCCATGGCATGCATCAAGGTAACGGTAACCGGTTAGGTTGGCCAAATTTGAGGGTAAGTTCATGTAAGTATATGTAGGTACTTGAGATTTTTTCACTACCTCAAAATGCCTTTCATGGCAAGGGCCTGTGACCTGATCTTACCTCCTTCATTTGCGAGTACTTATGCGCATTGTATCGTGGATTAAGAGGAGAAATTGCTATAAAAGGGTTAGCAGATACTCGTTAATCGTCTTGCTAGTTGCAATTCACCCAGTTGTAAGCATACACATGTAATTCGCAGCTGGCACACACCACCCATGGCTCAAAGCAGTAGTTGTAAGGCTCTTCGTACGCAGGCAGTGTATTTCGAACCCTGGAGTTACCTTCCACCTGTACATGTATGTAACTACTGGTACCACGTGCATAGTGCAAAAAATCTGCCCTCATAGTATATAGGTGAGTCTTGGATACTGAGTCAAAGTACTTCTTGCCCCCACGCCTCCAATCGTGTGGGTGAGCTTGGCTTAGGTAGTCTGGGTAGTGGATGTAGTTTATGGGTTGCCCACATATAGCGCCCTCAGACCCGGAACCACCTAGTAGGGATCTCTCTGATTATGTACTGACGCAATATGGCTTCAGAGCTCTGGCCCTACAATCAAAGTGATTATTCCGGGCTGGTTGCTAAACCTGGGTCAAGCAGTAGATACCGAAGTCTCTATTGGGTAGTCTTTTGCGGTGTTAACTATAGAAAGGAGCCGGTCAGAAAACTCTCTGTCCAGCCGACCAGGGAACAAAATGTACCTAGCCTTACCCATACCTGTAAACCCCAGTCTCATGATCAGCAATACGGCTTGAACATGACGACTATGCAGCATGTCCAATGAAGGATCGGTGAGTGGGTGAAAGCTTTTCGCCTTCCGTCTTGCGGAGATTGGCCGTCATTAGGGAGCTACATGCTGCATAATTGTGTTGGGTTCAGGGCATGGGGTCTGGGGCTAGGGTTGGAGCGGTTTGTCTATCTATTGGTAGTTATAGGTATGTTGGCAGACCTCCACTCGTTCAAATGATCACCATTACCAGTGCTGAGTGAGGCTAGAATTTACTCAGTGCAGAAGACACCGATTCATGGCCCGTGCGCGCATTGGCACAAAAATAGCTACGACTAGCAAAAAGGGAGTGGGGGTCTTAACGTTACCGTGACCAGAACGATATGCCGAAATAACTAAAAAATCAATAATTTCGCCTTATTATTGTGTTAGCGACGTTAGCATAAGACCTACTGCAGGAACGACTCTAGATTGCCAAACCTAGATCCGTGCTATATCTGAGTGGGTCAGATGGTGGCTACAGGCAAACCTGGCTATAGTGAAGAGATTGGCCGGGTTTTTTCTGCACACACGTATTCCGCCCTGGCTATAGTGAAATTAGGGCTATAGTGATAGTGAAGCGCTTGCAGCGATTTATTAATTCAGCTATAGCTAAAGTGCACTGAATATAATGAAGTGTCGTAGTGTTAGCAGTGGCCTTGGCACAACTTAGATACAGGACGTACCAAAAAGCATAGGAATTAAGATGAGCGTGGATGAAGCCAGCTACCAAGACTAGATTGCTTCTTCTGTGCCGCTAGATACTGGTTGAGAGACCGATGGGTATTAGACAAAGGTTTTGCAAAATCAGAACGATGGAAGAAGATCCAGGTACTGGTGCAAGAGAAGAAACTGGAAGAGCGTGAAAGTAATGTGTAAGATCTTGGAGAAAAGTAAGAGCTGTAGAACCGCTGATAAGATGTAAGAGGTGTTAGGAGTATCTGTCAAAGCAATTGATTAGCTTGCAAAACTCCTCTAATTTCATCTCTCCGGCTTGCTGGCCTGGTTGTTGTCGACTTAACAGATTTTCCATTTTTCTAATACAGTACGTTCAAATCTGCGTTGTGGAGGCATAGCGATCACTCTAGTATAGGTAGACAGGCTGGCAGATATGTAGAACTGATAGGTAGATTGGGCGACTGTGGGAAAGGTATGTACAGAATGCCACATACAGTAATTTTTACTCACCCCGCTTTTCTTGGCGCACGTGATCCCTTTCTATGGTGAAACCTGAACCGGATTTCTGCACTTCACTACGAAATGTAAAATCTGTCAGGTCGACAACAACCACGCCAGCAAGCCGGAGAGATGAAATTAGAGGAGTTTTGCAAGCTAATCAATTGCTTTGACAGATGCTCCTAACACCTCTTACATCTTATCAGCGGTTCTACAGCTCTTACTTTTCTCCAAGATCTTACACATTACTTTCACGCTCTTCCAGTTTCTTCTCTCAATAAATTGCATTAAGTGTACATGGCTGGTTCGAGCTCTCCTGACCATGTTTTCCTTTGCAGGTGCGAGCTTTTACAGTCTCTATGATAGCCAGGTTTGCCTGTATCTTGGTATTACAACCAGTCCAGAATAGGAACAAGCTTGGTATATGTAGCTGCATAACGACAATATGATATGTATTAAATTTGAATGCAAAGCCAGATCGCTCAATGAAATTGCATTAAGTGTACATGGCTAGTTCAAGCTCTCCTGACCATGTTTTCCTTTGCAGGTGCGAGCTTTTACAGTCTCTATGCCCAATGTCTTGCGGGAGTGGGTGTACAACTGCCGGTAGTTGGTCGATCAGTTAGACCATTAGGATACATCTCGGGTGACTCGCGATCAGAGGGGCAGGTCCAAAAGTGCTCCAATATATTGCAGATTTGCGACGGGGAGTGTATTCTCATACTTCGATCAAGTTCAGTCAGCTAATTTTATCCTGGGGCTGTAACACCTTTGGAAGGAAATCTGCTACCTATGTAGTTGGAACTAAAACAACATTAATAAGACCCTGTATACTCCGTATAGGTATGTAAATCTCCCGCAACTGCAGCGATCTCCGCCGCAGGGTACCGCAAGATTGCCAATACAAAAGGAGCGTATTGCATTGTTTTCAATACACCGCTTGCTCAACGCCCAGAAGGCTGTTTCCTATCCTATGGCCTGTGCGCAGGGGTTTTCTGGTTTTATGGTCTATCATATAAGTTATATAATTATCATAACATGGTGGCTTCCAATGCATCTATATAAGCATCAGCCACGAGTCAAAGTCTCACATTTGGGCAATAGGTAAATATATCTCATTCTCGGTATCCCTGTAAATTCGAATCAGAAACTGCCCGGAGGTGAATTTCCGCGGAGGCCCAAGCTTAAGGGAACAAAGGAAGTACAGTGCGTGGGCAAAAGAACGCGACCCCCCCTGCAATATTATGCAGGCAGGTCGCGGATTCTTTTGCCCACGCACTGTACCTAAGTCTGGATATTCCCGGCGCCACGGTCGGAATATATATTAATAGGGGAAGGAGAGCCATGGGGCTGGCACGCATAGTTATTATAAGCGAGGGCCACACATGTAACAACTGTTGGTCAATACTTCCTGATAAGCAAATCCAAGAATGACGTAGAGAAATCTAGAGTGATAAGCACTCCCTTTCCAGTCATCATGAGTTGACTGGCCAACGCTCTGGACTATAGATTCGATTGGATGCTGACTCCGGAAGTCAGTGGGGCATAGATATAAGAAATTCCAATTGAATTGCATTTTCTATAGCTGGTATCCGAGGCCCAGAGAGCACACAATATTTCTAGGAATCGTGCGGGGAAACTTACTGAAGTGACCCCAGACAGCCTACGGCGTAGGTAAATGATTCTTTTTAAAGGAATCATTAATCACATTCAGTCTATCTAGACTATGGCGATGGATGTTCTCGTGCCCAGTCTATTTTACCAAGGGTATCATTATAGAGGCTGGCAGGCGATGGACTGCAACTCCCGGGATTTCCCCAGGTGGCCTCTCTTCCCCCATTCGGGCCTATCTATATACAAAGATTCTTACAAAACAAACTCCACCACTTGCTCACACCATCTCTCGTCTGTTCCGGTGACCGCCCCCATCCCGTCCCCAACCCATGGGCAGCGCTGGAGATGCGCTGCATTCTGAGATGTCCACCCATCGCATACACACCGTGAGTCTTCCGCTCTTCCCATCTCTTTCACGTAGGTATATGATACTGGGGACTTATTCACCAATTTTTCCAGTATCCTAATATGTACCCAGCCCAGCTGGTAAAACGATACGGTAAGGTTGCAAGGGTAAATTTGCTCCCCAGCAATACAGTACGATAGATATGAACCTACATTCTTTCCAAACCCCAACCACAGCGACTGGCCACTGCTCTACGGTGGTCCTCGAGAGAGCGGTGAAGGGGCTAGTATATATGGTGACCGACAAGGGTCCACAACAACAGTGGATGTGAATGGTGTGTATGCGATGGATGGACGCCGCAAAATGCAGCACACCTGCTAGGGTGTCCATGGGTGGGGGATGGTAGAGGGCGTACGAGCGAGCAGATATGGGAAGATGAAAAGTGGTGCGAGGTGGTAGCAGATTTCATTATGTAGACCTATTTGTATATATGGACGGGGAGGGCAGGGACTGGCCCGTGAAGGGGAGAGAGGCCACCTGGTAACCCCAGGAGCTGCAGTCCATCGCCATACTCTAGATAGGGTGAATGCGATTAATGATTCTTTAAAAAAAAACTAAAAAAACAGGCCACTGCATTTAGGTCGACTAGCGAGAGAATGATGATGAGGTAGCACTTCGCGATGTATGTATGTATGTGTGTATGCGCATGAATACGGTATACTTGAGCCAGCGATAAGTATCAGTTGAGGTCGTGCATCAAATACACTCTAGGCCTAGGTCTGCCTATTTAGGTACGAGTGAGGGTTCCACTGGTTAACCAGACTACAAGCTCGCTCGAGATCTCGAGCACCTATTCGGTCGATCGACTGACCACACCAGACGCCGACATTATGCGGTGGGGCCGGCCTGGAACTGGAGTACTTAGATAACTCTAGCACTGGAAGGTCTCAGCGGAGCTAGGTGGAGACAGATGGGATGTAGTGGGGCCTTCATCAGTACCTCTCCGTAGGCTGTGACTCGTCATGTTCCCCCTAACATGAGTGATGGGTGTGTGGAAAAAAAAAACCCGCAAATTATCATACAATGCTAACGAATTCTATTGGTAAGAATACAAGTTTATTGGTGTTCTCGGTCCCAGTCTCTTATCTACCTACCTACGCGCTAAAATAATTATGCTGCGGGGTTGGTGGAATTACGGAGGTAGAAAATATATTCGCAGCTTCACTGTTGCCTGAAGGACGACCGAGAACTGTAGATAAGTGTGAGGTTTGCTAGCATTCCTACTCTCAATACGGGGGACTTCTTATCTAATCTCAATCATGCGGGGGCCACAGACTAACTTGCTGGTCGCTTGGGAAATCCGGGTGGACAGTAACTAATTAAACAAAAAAAGGAGGCTGTGTCTTTCTTCGGGCAGTAAATATACTAGGTATCAATGTCTTATATTTTGTAGATCGCTTATCCACTAACTATCCAGTCGCCGGCCAACCAGCAACCAATGTAAAACAACTTCCATCAGCCTTACTTTCAGTATTGGGAGTATTTCTTTATTTTTTTGTTTTTTTCAGTCAAATAACTCCGTGCACTTCCGCTCTGGAGAAGGAATTTTTGCGCATATTCTTGAGTAGTGATTAAATTCCAATTAGGGTATTCAGATAAGAGCTTGCATACAATGCGTGGGCAAAAGAATCCGCGACCCCCCCTGCAATATTATGCAGGCAGGTCGCGGATTCTTTTGCCCACGCACTGTATGTACATAAGTCTCACGTCTCGTGACAACCTTCATGTGATCATGTGACAATTACCCGTACCAGACGCCTGGACAAGATATCAGTGACCAAAAAGACCCCATGGCAGGTCGTAGATTCGAGGCAGTTACCTACACGCACCATACTAGTATATTACGGAGTACAAGTTTTCTAATCGCCGAAGGTGGTTATAAGTAATAAAAGGAACGAGTTCGGTTTTTGGTTACCTACCTCTAGCCCAGCTTCAATGTAATCACAGCTAACCCCACAACGGTCCCGTCTCATAGCCTAAGGCTCCGTGGACGTATAGACTCAAAAAAGAAAAAAACATATCACCAACCGCCATGCAACCACTCCCTGAAGGACTTATATGGTTTATCGCAAAATTCGGTGTTCAATTCGGATGCCAGCAAACTTAGCCTATCTAGACTATGGAAAGAAGACGAATGGTCAATTCCGTTCCAGGGCAGAAGTCGAGTACAGCAAACTTATAGTAAGCTCTCGCTGGATAAGTTGAGTGGACACGATTGGTTCGGCCTCCTGCGCTCCCCAGCCAGACTATATATATTTTCACTTCATTTCTTTCCTGCTGTTCTTCCTCACTTTCCCTACATAGCAATATAGGAGATACTATCTGTACAACTTTGAAATATGGGTATGCCTAGAATGTTGACAGCTTTAGTTACCAAACAAAGAAACCTAAACGCAGAATGGTGGGGCTTAAGTTGCATTACAAAAATTGACTGATCGACGCAATTAGCATACCAGTAAAGTCCCAGCAAAAGGGTCCTTGTAGCGCTGGCACTGTGACTGATATTCAAAGCCAAATAACTATCCCTGAATCGGTGAAATAGAAAAAAAGCCGTCCAGAACTACACCTCACATATATTACATATATATGGGGTTACATGACTCGGGAAACAAAGCAGGAAAGTAAAAACAGTGCAATGACCGGGCGCATGAATACAAACTCAAAAACAATGACAAAGCGCAAAACTATCCTAGATCCCACCATTGTAAAACAAGCACCAAAGTGTTATAGAGGGGTTAATTCCACGAAGTCTAGATTCTATCTTACTGACCCTCCCTGGCCTTTGCCCTCAAGTATTCTAAAAAGTCGGGGACATCCGCCGTCATTCCACTCCTTGACCTGGTACCCGCCCACCTTGCGGGTCCACTCCTCTCACCCCAATGTTCCGCCTTCTCGAAGTCTTCTTGAGCTTTCACCATTTTCTTCTGGTATTCCAGCCCAGCGGCGAGCTTCCCTTGGACTTCCTTCTGCTGCTCTAACCCAGTTTTCAACGCTCGCTTCAATACCGCATATTCAGTCGCAGTCTCCTCAGTCGCATCCCGTGGAAATCTGACAATTGAGTTTGGTGCTTTCGGGAAATCACCATCGGACTCATTTGAGAGAGTAGCATCATCATCTCCACTACCCTCCGTGTCGGTCATTGGCTCCAGAAGCTTTGTGATGACAGCACTCTCAAGCTCACCTGGAGTAAGTAAAGTGCTTTGCACGCTCATATCCGCCCTACCAGTCAGGCTCACTGGAGCTAAAAGAGGCCTATCAGGAACTGGGGGGTGACTTGGCAATTCCATATGATAGTAGAGTGGGGGTGCTTGGGCTGAAGACGGGAGATCATAATCATCAAGCTGAGGAGTGAAGAAGGTACTTGCGTACGGCTCTCGAAATGCTTCCGGGAGGAGCTCAAGGTCAAGTCTCCCTTGAGCTCGCCAGGCAAAGACTTGCCGCTCATCTTCAGATGACACTGATGGATCACGCTTATGAACAGGTGGCAGTGGTGAAGGAACCTCCTGGGCTGGTGAGGCCTGCAGAGAAGCTTCGGAGAGTTCTGCCAGCCTGTTTACTGTGGCTGATGAACCACTCCGATCCAATCCGGCTTTTGGCTGTGCATTCACATTTTTATCCTTGGCTTGAATATCATCCTCGTGCTCTCCCTCCACACTAGAATTCAGATTACGCTCTCTAGGCCTGCCTCTCGAAGTTCTCTTTCGTGGCCCAGGTGGGCCCACCTCGGTATTAGCTCCTGTATTACTTGGTAAGCACCCGATTTGTCTTTTGTTCCCAGTGCTCTTAGGCAACTGCATCCCCGTGTTTGCCTGGCTTTTATATTGTAGGACAATTGTGTCTGGGTTGAAGGTGCTGGTAGGCATGCTGAACCTGGGCAACGTGCTCTCTGTAACTACTTCAGGTTTCTTCGCATACCTGCGTGAATATAAGCCATCAGCTGGTGCTGGTCGAGTACCCGCAGCAAACGCCCTAGTATTTCGAGTCGGGACGGCAGTTGTTTCAACTGATGGCTCACGCGGTGGGCTTGGGGCGATATCAGAGATAGCTGTGGTTATCTCAGAGTTTCTTCGTTTTCGGAGCCTTCGAGCAAGGGCTTTCTTGGGGGTATCTCTGGATGTAGCTTCAGGAAGTGTGTCGCCTCCAACTATGGATGAAGAAAGCTCTGGCATTGCTGGAGCCACCTTGATAGACTCTAGCCCACCGTCAGTGAGTGCTTAATAGGGTGTCACAAAGTAGTTATGTACCTTGAATTGCATCAAGCTTTTCAGCTGGGTTTAAGGTGGCAGTTTTGAGGGGTTGACCTGCCTCTTGCTGCTGCGCGCGGGGGCACGAGGAGTGTTCGTAACGAGGAGGTTCTACAGACTGCTGGACTGATACTCCGGTGCTCCCAGGAACAGAAGACCCAGACTTAGCCTGAGTCTGGCTTTGTGAATTTCCAATTTGTTGTAAAACACACAACGGGGTCTCTGGCCGACCAAATCCTAATTTTCCCTTCTGTAGCGTTGGCTCTTGTTGAGAATCCCATATGCCTGACGTATTGTCGGGGGGAGAAACTGAATTGCCTCCGTCTACCTGGGGCCTTGATGAAGCCGGAGGGAGGGGTTCATGGTTTTCTTTTCCGAGCCAATACGGTAGCCGGCGAGCCCTGGTGGGGCGAGATGGGGTTGTGGCAGCCACGCCCTGTTTTATATTTCTGACTACTAATGACTGGGTTGTATTCACACTGGGAGAGGGTCTTGCCCTCTTACTGGTAGCCTCTGGAATCCAGGTTGACAGGCTTTCTTCCCGAGTCAAATGCAATGTGTGATTAATTCCGAAGCAATCACCTATAGACCTAGACAGACAGTCTGTGTTTGGTTTCGGCAACGCCCCAGCCACACTCGAGAGATCAGATATGATGGTGTCACCTGGAGGCCTGATTTTGGGGCCTGTGGCTGGTTGTTTCGAGCCTCGCCTTGGGGCTGATACACTCGAGACTGACTTCGATGACTCTGGGGTGGGATTTCCTATACTCTCAGCAATGGTTGAGTGGGTGGTCACCGTATGGAAGGTGCTGTTAGTGCTACTCGTCTGGGTAGCAACGATGATAGTATCTTCTAAAGAGGGAGGTGAACGTCGGATTGGTGTTGATATGTACCGTACTGACCGGTGACCATGGGCTGGTTGCTGAAGGGAAGGACTCCAATGCCCGCTCCGAGTCCTTCCAAGCTGGTAACTAAAATGGCAGCCACGATCACTCATGTTGCGTATGATGCGAATCCCTCTGGGGACTGCAATCCCAAAAGGGTCATGGGTGTTTGCTGATGAAGTACTTTAGTCAATGGGCTCTTTTTGGGAGTTGAAGGCGTGCCTACTTCGTACTAGGAAACGTCACTGGCACTGTAGGGTAAGAAGTACCAGTGTGGGAAACAAAGACTAGCTTGATATCACCAGTGAGAAAGGGTAGCTTATGCGTAAGAAGCGCTTCGGCGGCGAGGATGAAGGAGCAAAGCGAATGAAGATCAGTTAGAACTAAAGGAAGACAAGTTTGAGCAGAGTGGCCTAACCGAAGAGATTGCTGAAGGGAAGGCCATATCAAACATCTAAGGATAGAGATGTAGGCACGAGAAGTACTAGGCAGGGACTAAGTACTTACGTAAGTCAAGAGCAGACCGTAGCTAGGCTTTTTTTTAAATATTTTTTTAAATATTTTAATCCATTAATCGCATCACATTATCGTAATCGTTATCACGATCAGCTACTGTTACACCTAGTCTGGTTGCACTAACCCCTCGTAGAGGCTATGTACCTATTCTCGATCCTGCTTCGATTCACTCATAGTAAATCTTCTGGCCCTTGGTGGTGGAGACATGACTGCAGACGTATCAGGCCAGACTGTGTATCAGAGTACTAGGTATGTAGTTAGTATGGTGAGTGGAGGTACCCCCCTGCCCACCACGAGAACATTGAACTCTTTAAAAAAACTCATTACTCATACACACCCCTACCCTAGGAGGGATATACGGGGGTGTTGGATGATACCTACGGCCTTCAGAGCCAGATTCTCGTAACGGATTTTTGGAAGACTGTTTGTCTATCAACCCGCTTTCCCAGCATGACTCCTACATAGCTCTTCTGCATCCGCCATCGTTGCGTATAGTCAGTCTGGCTACGAGAGCACGTATCGTCCTAGGTATAGACCAACTACCCTGGTGCTGCCTACTATTACTCCTTCTGCTGGACTTCCGTCCGAGTATTCATCCACCACCTCTTTGAAGTTGCTGGCCGCCACCAGCCCTCCCATTACCCCCCCACTCACCCATCTTTTTTTTTTTAAATTAATCATTAATCGCATTTATCCTATATAGAATACGGCGGTGGACTGCAGCTCCCGGTATGACCGGGTGGCCTCTCTCTTCCCACGAGCCAGTCCCTGCTCCCTCTGAGCTATATACATCTACATAACAAACTCCGCTACCGCCTCGCACCACTTCTCATCCTCCCAGATCATCTCACTCACCCATCTTTGCCCACCTCTGGCCCAATCTCTTCCAACCAGCCCACCCGGTCCCCTTCTCCCTCATCAGGGTGTTTATGAGAGGCCGGTGCCCGCCAGACTATCAGCGTGTTAGCTCTTCTATGCCGCTCAAGGCTTAGATGATTCAGTTGAGATATTGCAAGTCTAAAAAAGTCGAATATCTCACGTGATCCAGATATAAGAGAGTACCTGACGGCGTACCCTGGTAGGCCCGATGTAAAATGATGATCGGAATCGAGTGTTTCACTTGAGCGATGCGGTTGCTCTATATATGAGGATATATATTTTTTTTTATTTTTAAGGAGTTATTAATCGCATTCAGGCAAGTTAAGCTTAGTCAACCAGGTGACCTTGTTTGCTGACTAATTATGCCTAACTAACCTCGAAAAAACAAAAGAAAAGTCTAGCTCACCTGAAGTGAGGTAGAGAAGCCGAGCGGATTGACATATAATGACGGATCGCGAACCCCTAAGACGGTGGCTATGGGTCATCGGGAGGGTTGGCGATGATGAATGCGGGTGTGGGGGCACGGAATGCGGCCCACCCGATGCAATGTCCGCTGGGAGGGGGCGGGGATGCGGGAAGGGAGAAGAGGTATAGCGGGACCTAGGGTGGTGCCGGGAGATAGCGAGATTCCTCCAACGCTGATGGTTTTTTTCCTTATGTCCTTCCTATGTTGGACATGAGACTCTGGGGCGGGACAACGTACCTTCGGTAGTCTAGATAATTCTCCAAAAAAAAAAAAAAAAAGATAGCCTGGTTATAAGCCAGCGATGTCTCAGATCTACTGTAGACAAGCCTTTTTGAAGCCTATACGCCCAGTTAGCCTAAGGCTATGAGGCGGACTAAGTACAGCCAGCAGTACTATCCCCATATCAGCAATCAAGTACCAAGTTTGAGGCTAAGAAACCATGATGCATATGAATTTGGGTGAAGCCCTTTTAGCCCTGGGATTCTCTACGGCAGGAGTCGGTGCCTACATAGGGGCATTTTTTTTTATTGAGGTAATCGATAATCGCATTCAGCCTATCTAGACTATGGCGATGGGCTGCAACCCCCTGTTGCCCCAGGCGACCTCTCCTCCTCGCTAACGGCATGTACCTACAGTGAAGAACCCTATATGCTCGCAGCCTGGATTGCAAGCTGGTTCTAAGCTTCTCGAGATCTTGTTTTCATACTCAGGTTGGCAAAATGAGTATGGTGCTGTCACATGCAATGGTGGAGCGTATGCGGCGGTGCAAGCGGGTAGACCAAAGGAGTTGTGGGTAGCGCTGTTGAGAGGGTACTCTGGTATTGACACGTCGTAATCGGAGTCAAGTATTTGGTAAGCCATCCAGAAAATGGAAAAAGAGAACTGAAAATTATAGGACTCTGGGGCAATCTATCTCTAACTATGACATGATCTCATTGGGGGCGCCAAACAACTCGATGTCTGCCGGAAAGATATGGATTGGGGATCAACATATTGCTACTCCCTTCTGCACTTGCAATGTCATACGAGGCTTTGAACACGCAACCAAAAGTTAGTTGCAAATGGTGAAAAAAGAATATCAATCCTAAAACTACTGGCTATCAGTTACAGCAATACAATTGTTCTTTCAACCTAAGTGTTATTGCCCACAAGACATGCGCGGGGGGCCATGTGAGGCGACGGGGTTATATTTCTTATGGGAAAAATAAAGGGGTCCTCTCTAATGTGGATGTATGTCGACAAAAGACCTGGTGCGATAAGATGTTTTATATTGAGCCGAGGCCTGCTGGTGTCAGTTATTTAAAGTTTTCTGCATGGATTGAGTTGGCGCTTAAAACTGGTAGTGCGGGGTTGCACTAGCCTCGCTTCCAGTCTCTGAACGGTTTTGAATGATATCTTTGCCAAGCTCGAGGGTCGGGGGCCGAGACTAGAATGATATCCTTCTACAGTAGTTTGGTTGGCACTAGCCCCTCGTAGAGGTATCCTTCGTAGGTATATGCAGCCAAATCCGTGCTTCGGCCAACCTGCACATTTTTTTCAATCGAGCCCTAACCTTCTTGAAGTGAATAGCAGCCTCCCAGTACTACGGCCCTGGAAGAGAGAGGCACCTGGGAGGAAAACCCAGGAGCTGCAGTCCATCGCCATATTCTAGATAGGATGAATGCGATTAATGATTCTTTAAAAAAAAAAAAAAGGTACCACGGCCCTTGAGTAGCTACGCCCCAGAAGAGGTAACTATGGTCTGGCCCGGAAAGGACTCATATTTTGGGATGGGTATATACATTCATCATCTTGTTCTATGCTCTTACAATTTACTTGAAAAATGTTTATTTAGATCTTTGAGTGTTACAAGCTGCGGTGACAGGGTATGGAACATCCACAGACTTGGAGTGCTGGGAAAGGAACATCAGATTTGAGGCTATACCGCATTCCACTCATCCGGGAATTCGCTGCCTGGGAGTCAGCCGAAAAATAATTTGATTTTGAAGGATGACATCGACACCGAGCTCGAGAGTCATGATCAGGCATCACATCCCTACTATGGGGGTGTCACGCCACTCCTCCTCGCGACAGTCGCAAAGATTCAAGTTACCACCGATCCAGGTCGATCAGCCGAGAACGGGGCTGCCTCATAGCCTAAGGCTCCCTTCGGGGGAAAGGCGTATAGATTCAAAAGAAAAAAGGTCACTCAGCCAACTACAGTAGTTACATAGGGACTTTCTCCGTTGTTATTTCGGGACTTTGTGGCCGGCCAGCGGTAGGGCCGGGTCATGCACTGGTGAGCCGGTCAGCTCTACATCTGCGCTTACAGTTCTTGGCATGGCCCGAGTCTCTAGAACCTCGCTAGAATGTAGGTAGGGCACACCGTTAGAAGATCTGGATCCAGCTACGGCTTAGATGCTGTGCATGACAAAATCCCTGCAGAACTGGGGTACAATAAGACATCCTATTTTTGGCACCACCCGCGTGTTTCTATACCCGTTTCTAGAAAACAATCTCCCAGGACATTTGGGGATATAAGCTTCAGCTCGCTCCCATCTTTGTGCCTTTCTCCTTTCTCCAGCACAGCTCAAAGCAGAAGAACCAACAAGGCTCAGCTCATTTCCTTTTTCCTTCCCGCACTTAACTTCATTTCTCTACTTCATCCGTTCTGTGAACGTCGAGATTTTGGTAACTTGAAAGTCGATCTTTCAGTCAATTGTAATTCTTTGGTCTTTAACTAAACCCGAGGAAAAACTCAACACCTACCCGGTACCAGTTTCAATCACCCAAGCTTTCTTTTCATCTCGCAAAGTTCTGAACGCAGATAAAGCATAACCAGCCTTCTCATAAAGACAAAAGATTTCGATTAGGCTCTCTACACTTTCATATAAGCAAGCAAAAATGAAGTTCTCCGTTATCGTCGCTGCCTCTACCTTCGCTTTCACCACCGTTTCTGCCCTGCCACTGGAAATGGCCTATCGATCCGCAGGCAGCTACTACCAGGCCCGTGATGTCCTCCCTTCAGGACAACCTTACCCACGGGCTGCCGCCGCCGAGGCGGCCCCCACTCCATCCCCAGAAGTCGACAAAACGATCCCTGCTACTGATCTCAATGATGGAGACACTGATTATCGATATGGTGGAAATAACAAGCGGTCATCCTCCAAGCAGCGCAGGGATGCAATTCGCGCCAGATCTGCGGCTATCTATGAGAGGGAGGCGGAGCCAGAACCTGTACCAGAGCCGGAACCGGAGGCCAGCCCAGAGGCGGAGGCTGAGCCCGTGGGTGAGGAAGAGGATATTTTGTTAGATGAGGCGAGTAGGTCAGCGCTGTTGAGGAGGCTGATTGCGGCTGAGGAGGAGGCAGCTGAGAAGAAGGCAGATGAGTATATTAGGAGCTTTAGGTTCCATAGGAGGGCAGTGGATTACGCGAGCTATTAGACCAATCATCTAGTGGTGTTTGTATTTCCCTCGCACAGTAATGCCTTTCCTATTTACCATATATTACCTTTTCCTAAAATATCTGTTTCTTTTTCTTCTTATTCCTTCTTCTCTTTCGGCGCCAATTTTTTTGATTCATAGACTTGGGTTGTGCTGGTGTCATGTTTCCGAGTTTCCCCTGCTTGTTAAGGGTCGGTTAAGACTAAAAGATTTATATTCTAATATGGGTGTCTTCTGCCAAGTACTTTTGTTGAACTCAGCTATGGTTGGTCTGTGGAGCACCGGAGGGGGTATGTGGGAGGAGGAGGGCCAGCGAATTGAGCCTGGCGGGTAGCTATTGAAGAAATATATACTGTGATTCAAGAGGCCTGGCTCAGCTATAAAGTATACTTGGTATATTCGTGGGGTTCGGGGACTGGTAACTGGATATTGTTATTTGTGTGTGTATTTCGTAGATTAATAGTCTGGTAACCTGCATTGTAACATAAATTATAGAAGAAATCATACACTCGAGCCAGTCTGGCTTGCACTAGCTCCAAGCCAGACCACACTCGACGTGGTCGAGCTCGGCTCATCTTTCTTTTTCTTTTTCCGTTCTGTGTCCCGTACACGGTACCATCCTTCATGAGCGAAGTGTTCCAAAATATTCTCGTCGTGCAGGCACCTTACGATCTCATCTTCCCATTTACCGTCAGTTGGTTTCGCAACAAAAGAGCAGATAACATCAATACCAAAATCCCCCCGTTTCGCAATTTCTTCCTCCTGCCCTCGTTTGTGTATAGTGAGATAACATGTGGCTTTTGTCGTTTCTTCGACATAGTCCCACCGAGATGTCATCACTGCGTCGGGGACGTCTTTCATACAATCTCTTGCCAGTTTCTACACTTGATTAATAATTCCTGCCCAAAAAGGAAAACAAAGGACGCTTACACATAGTCGCTTATATGCACTTGTCTGAAGCCCCATCGATTTTGCGTAGTCTTCGTACCCGAGCTTTCCAGGTGGTTTCCATTCCCTCCGCCATTGGGAATCACGGAGAGGTGAAGTTGGAGTTTCGGACGTCGGGTTTTCGGATATCGGCGGTGGGTTTTCGGGTGTTGGGTTTCCGCCAGTTGGCATCATGGTGGGTACGATATACTGGTGCCAAAACGGATTGGATATCAAATCTGTGTAGTCTATCGTGTAGAGGTATCTGTGAGGGTTTGTGCACGACTATTACTTACCCCAACGACGTGGCATATATACTTGAATATGGGGCACCATGACTAATTGTGCGCTTTACGGCGGGGTTGACTTAGTCACGGAATTCCACCCAAGTCGGAAAGACATATTGCTGTGACATCTCTTTGCAAATTAAATGCCATCAAATAGGATCGCATTGGTGGTTTATACGGGCGTTGCCAGGCTAGTATGGGCGTTTATAATTGTGTACCGATGTCGGTATAAAGGGTGTACTGTAGGCTCCTGACTAAGTACACAACAAAATTTCCGGACAGCATGTAATTATAAAATTATATATAAAACCAAACCTATTACCATGAGGGTACGCACTTACCACTTGCTATATATCCGACCATATTGTTGTGACTATTCTGACCGTTCTTACTCAGTATTCAGGCTTCATGATTAGGCTAAGCTGGAGGGAACCACATAATATTAAAATTTATTTACCTGATAGTATGGCCTGACTACTGTGTTGCCGAGACTGCTGTGATCCCCACAGGGCGAATATGGTCTGGCTGAGGCTGTTTGGTACTTGTATCAACCGAGGTAGATATCGATATCACTCTAGTGAATATACTTACTTAGTATTTAGTAAGTGATCTCTTTCAATAGCGTGTTAAAGTTCCCGAGATTATCATCACTTTGCCAAATGTGGGACTGCCGTGTTGGGCCACATCGTGTGTCAATGGGCAAACTGTGTGTGACATAAATTGATATCACTCGTATGCGCTGTGATGATTTCATTTCCCTCAACTGGTGCTACATCTTAAAATTTTACCATACTACCCCCTGGCATAGGACCAGACTATCGGCACGAGAAAAATAAGTACTCACCTCCAAGTGCTGCTAAATATTCCACGAGAGTAGACGTTGATAGGGCTGATCCTGCATAGGCCCTGATGATATAATTCGAAACAAGCACATGTGTCATACGTAATAGCCTCGTGAAATAAACCGCATCCTGATTGCGACAGATTACTTGCAGACGGCAGCTGTGGGGGATCCTCAGCCCGATTGCTCATGTTCATGGTCGATGCATACATGGAATTGTATCTGGGACTGCCTTACTACAATATCTCGAAGGCTGACGTCCGGAATTTTGTGTCTGGATATTTTGCATGTAACTTAGAATTTCTTCTATTAACCATAGGGCACCACCTTATTTGTAAGCAGCTCCGGCCGATTTCCAGCTCTACATATGTAAGTACAGTATGTATGTACTCTGACTGGCATACATGCGCTAGCCGAGCTGGCATGGTAAGAAAACACCATGTGAATCACAGGTTCCGCGCGTGGATTGTAAATTTGGCGCACTTAACCTGAGGGGTATCCGCACTTATGTATTTACAATACATACCGTACATACTGCACAGCACTTGTTATTCGTTATATGTACATGTATAGTACATTTGTGGCGTGCATGCCTGTGTACTCGACAATCTGCAGATCGAACATGGTGCAGATTGAATTCCCCACACTGCATGCAGTCATGTTTGAATTTTGCGCAATTAACTGAGCTAGGCAAGTAGCCTCGTGCCTTGATCGAGCTCCCCACCCCATTTGCGCCCATTTGTGTGCGGGGTGCAGGTGGGCACAGATCGGGGATTTGAAATGCGACGAGGGGGGTGGACTGTGACACTCTGTGAATTTGTACCACAAGATTAGCGGTACATGTCTGCAGATCGAGGACTCAGGTGGAGATTTGTGGAGCATTTGCAACAAAGGTTAGATAACACCTAATTGTTGCCTTCAACTAATTATCATCCAGAAAACAGTGAGTCTGAGGGTCTGGAAGCCAATGGGAGGCTGATAGAATGACCTTTCCAAAATGATAGAATGGTATTTCACAGAAGCTTATCACTGGAGGTATGTATGCTATCCATACAAAATACACCCAAGGCATATTCAGAGAGAACAGCAAGGCTGTGAATGTGCCACGCCTGGTAAGCATGTATATAGAACTGCTTAGGAGTGTTACTGAAAGATTTATCCCAGGTGAAGCTCTGGACTGTCGATGGTCGTATGGCCATATTTTTTTGTTCAATATCTAGTAGCAATAGAAATTGCACTCCCCCTCCCAGTTCCCTCCTTACCCAAGGAATACCTCACACTAGAAGGATCCAAGTTACCCATCTGTTATTCATTTGGGCGATCATGATGTAAGTTTCAATGGAAATCAGTTGGATATCTGGTAGACCAAATGCACCGCACTGCACTGCAAAAAAACCAATCTAAACTTAAGGTTGACAATTCCACTCAGGGTGCCTAGTGCAGTCCGCTCTAGCTGAGAGATATATATATACAAAGTAAGTGATACCCTTCCACACCTGCGCTTACCTAGCTTGTACAAGAATAGGATGCATTTATCCCTCTTTGAACATTGACATATTTTCATGCACTCCAGACCAGTTACTCTGTGTAATAGTTGGTATATCAGTGTTGCCCGGAACCATACCGTTAGGAATATTACTTTAATGCTACAGAAGTGCCTTGAAAAGTTTTATTTTTAAAGTCATTTATTCAGTGTATGCAGCCTACTCTTATTCGGATAGACCCAACCGCCGCGGCACTGGATATGGCGCCGGATATCGCCCGCAACAAAACGAAAACTACGTATAAACTGTGTAAGACTGGTGTAAGACCCCCAAAACGGTATGAGAAAAGACAGAAACCAAACGCGGTGGTCAGGGCGTGATGGAACAACATCGGCTGTTCAAAAAACCACCGGTACCCACATTCCTCCTATTTCCTCCCTCTGTCGAAATAGTAGGTTCAATTGGGAGCCAAGGGCCTCTCACCCGCAAGTGACTCCAAAGCTCCACTCTTCTCTCAAAAAACCCTACCACGGAGCTGGTAGGTTTTTCCAGTCTCCGCATACCCCCCACGAAATTCCGCTGGTAATGCTACTTTAATGCTACACTAGTTATTGTTACCCTGAATGTGTCATTGATCATCGCCCCAGAGTTGCCAAAATTACGCAGGGTTTGGGGTTGCTTTGTGCACCTGGAGTTATGATTACGAAGGGGGTTTCTGATCCATATCAAAAATCAGGCTGTTATATGCTCTTTTATGGTGATTATGTTTCATTAACTGTCATGAAGTGGTTGTTATGTACTGTCACTATACAAATTTGTGTAGAAACATAATGCACCTACACTTTGACCTGGTTCATAGAGTTTCTTTTTTAAAAAAAAAATCACTACTCATTCAATCCATCTAGGTGGTGACGAGAGGCCACGCCTACATGTAGGTTATCCCACCCCAGAGCTGGTCTCTGCTTCTTGCTTCATAGAGTTCTACGCATGGAATTGATTGCATTTAAGCTATTATATTATAAAGATTAGAGGAGATAGATAGCCTTAACTAGGCCTCCAAGGGGCCTGAGAGTTTTGTGGTTGTAGTGACTGTTTAATAATTCTTCGAAACGTGAATAAGGACAGTGTTGGGCGAAGACAGAACTATACATAGGCCGCCATATGCGATTCTTTAACAAAAGGTATTGAAATATATATCCAAGGCTGTATGGCCTAGTGGTACATGTAGTGTAAGAGTTTAATAGGAAGTGCTGGTTTAACTCGGCTCAATTTCTCACTTTTAGCCTGTATTTTTCTCACCTGAATTCAATAGTGAAGAGCCGGGGAAAGAAGTACGTAAATATGGAAGTTTTTTTATTTATTTATTTATTTAAATGTGTTTCTCGTGTTTGGTAGTTACACTCGCTTCATTTGTTACTTCCTTCGATTTCAACTCGCTACTATTATCACTCTAAGTAGAGGGTTTCGCACCGTTAGAGCCGCGTGGTTGGGGCAGGAAGTATTGAAGTTCCTAAGAGGCGATGGATAGAGTGGGAGCTATTCAGGGCACGAACCTCATAAGTAGGGGGCGGTATTTTGGTGAAACAGTAGCCCTTGACTCTTTTTATGGTCTGGAAAGGGATAGGGTAGCTAGGGTACACGGACGGCGACGCTCTCGCATTCAAGGATAGCAATAACACTACTTATTTCTTGCCCGCGTCCAGCACCAGGTTTTTGTACAGTACCAGTATTAGGTAGTAGGTACTTCCATCCATATCTATTTTGAGTTGTTTCTAATCATCTCAAATGCTTCCATGGTCCGTCCCATTTTTAGCACCAATTGCATTAAGATTTGCGCCAGTGGTAAGCAACCACTTGCATATATGTAACAACTTACATCACTCCAACGAAATTGGAGATTTCGGACCTTGGGTAGGCGGGGGGCAGAGCGTAGGTACTTGGTGGTGCGCGGGGGTGCAGGTTGGAGGTCTCATGGCAGGTTTCCGGATAGGGTACCAGGCTAACCCAGTAGACTAAAAGCCAGCACCGTAGACTTGTTGGCAACAGACCAAAGATTGACATGGAAATATAGCCCCAATGGACTTGTGGGGTAATATATAATATATCTGAAGGACTAACGGCCTAGTATAGGTGAGAGAAGCAATAGAGCATACAGTAAAATATATATATATATATACATTTTGAACCAAGTAAGCTTTATATTAAGTATACAGCGTATATATAAATTTAGGTTTCAATAATATGAAAATATATTGGGGCAAGTTATCTATACTATAGTTGGCCTCATTCTCTATACGACTTCTATAACTTGTTCTTTGATATATGTATATAGTAAGGTTTATTAAATTATCTTACTCTACATAAATCCCAATATCCTTGATAATACATATATATTTTTACCTAACCTACTATATGTTCTATTGCTTCTCTTGCCGTGCTAGGCCGTTGACCCTAACACAAATACCACATACAACCTACTTTGGTTCCGCAAGTCCATTGGGGCTATATTTCCATGTCAATCTTTGGTTTGTACATGCTATAATTCCTACGCCACATTCCGTACCACCCAATATATCTCTCCTTGCTGCTCAATGGCGCTGGAAGATTACTTCTATGTATTCACTACAACTCTAGCTTTAATTTGAGCCTATTTACATGAAAACAGGATTTTTAAATAATTAAGTATTTGCATTCCGGAAGTGCCGTTATATACACACCGAAAACTAATAAGTTTAGATCCAGCGCAACAGTCCCTTATCTAGATCTTGGGGTGCTCGGCACAGTCTGGTGGGCTTTAGTCTAACCCTGTCGTACTTCTTACGAGACCTCGCTGTATGACGTTATCTGTTATCTTGCGCGGAAGCTCGTCAGAATATCATCAAGGAGTAGTCTGGTTGTCAAGTAGTCTTTTTTTTTGCACGCCAAGGCTCAATATGGCCATGCACTTTCCATATGCGCGATACTCCGTACTGTAGCAGAAATCTGCATTAGTTTCATCTAACCGGAGATCCAGTGCTCCGCCAAACTCCGTTCCCTGTCCACCTAGCCCATGTTCCACCCTCCGTAATGTCTGTACAATGCACGTAGCCCTTGCCCCCGCGGTTTTTTTTGAAAATCATTACTTGCATTCAATCTATGGTGAGAGACCGCACCTGCGTACAATGGTTTTTTTTTTTGAGTCTTGGATTATGAGACGGCCCTGCATACAGTACAGGCTTCCCACCCCCGGAACCGGTCTTTACTCCCTTATCCCATCGTTACGTATGAAGGAGAACATATAGTTGACTTACTATCGCCGGGGGAATTTCGCCAGCTCCTGGCACCACTCCGGGCCCCGCCATGCCTCCTCCTCCGTTTCCCCCTTCGCATCCCCTATCAATGCACATTGCCTCAGTTTACCGCGTTCTGAGCAATCCCACATTCACATTTATCCTCTTCCGCCCTCCAGATGACCCTTCAAAGGTCCGCAGTCCGTGACTACGTATACTTGCTTGATGCCGGTCGTGCCGCTTACGCCTGGGCACGAGACGAGACTTTTTGTGGAAATTTCTCATTGGCTGTGTCATGCAGAAGATATCTACATATTGAGGCAGTGTCATAACCTTTTTTTTTCTAAGGAATTATTAATCGTATCTAGCCTATTTGGACTGTGGCGATGGACCGCAGCTCGGTGGGCTGCCCCAGGGGAGCCTCTCTGCCGCTCGGGCCAGTCCATCCCCCCTTATACTACGTACATCTACAACAAAAACCTTGCCACGCTCTCACACTATCTCTCATCCTTCAATACCTGCGCCTCCGCCCTTTTAATTTTATTTTTTTAGGAGTCATTAATTGTATTAGCTTATCTAGACTATGACAGTGGACTGCAGCCTCTGGTTGCCCAGAGGCCTCTCTCCCTTCCCGGGCCAGTCCCTACCCTCCCCGCTATCTACTAAAATTGAAAGGGAAACTACCCCGTGCCAGCACGGCCCCGAATCCTGTGCCTCTCCTCACTGTAGAAACCTCGCCACCGCCTCGCACCACTCCTCATCCTTCCTCGCCTGTTCCCTCGATCTCCCGGCTCCGTCTCCCACCCATGGGCACATGTACAGGTGTGCCGCGTTCTGTGGGGTCCATCCGTCGCACACACAGCTCGCCTCATCCACTTTGCCTATCTCCTTCAGCCATTGTCGCTGGGGACCCTTGTTCATCTCTACCTAAGTAGGTGAGGCTTCGCAATGCTAAGCTGGTGCGCCTCCGCCCTTCTCATCTCGTATCCTACCCACGGGCACTGCCGTAGGTGTCGTAGCCTTAACGTGTGATTTACATGCTTAAAGGCCTACGGTACACATCAAGTTTTAGGGCAGGGACTGGCCCGTGTGGGGAAGAGAGGCCACCTGGGTGACCAGGAGCTGCAGTCCATCGCCATACTCTAGATAGGGTGAATGCGATTAATGATTCTTTAAAAAAAAAAAAAACACATCAAGTTTTGTGCTCAAGGTCTACAAAGTCTCTCGTGGCCCCAAGGCCCACGAGATGTCGAGCCCAGGCGTCGTAGAAGGTGGCCTGCTGCTGAGCCTTGTAGCTTTTTTTTATTAAGGAATCATTAATCGCATTCAGCCTGCATAGACTATGGCTATGGACTGCAGCGGGTTACCCCAGGTGGCCTCTCTCCCCTCAACCAGTCCCTGCCAGCCCCTCTATCTACATAATTTACATGATAAATTCTACCACCCTCTCACACCACGCCTCGTCTCGCCACACCTATTCCGTTAACCTTCCTCTTCCGTCTCAGCAGCGTTGGAGATGCGCTGCGTCCTGTGGTGTCCATCCATCGCACACACACCACGGCTCCTCTGTCTTTCCAATCTCCCATAGCCACTGCATTTGAAGACCCTTGTCTGTCACTATATACACCAGCCCTCTAATCGCCTTCGAGGTCCATCGCATGTGTGCTGGTGCCTTAGGATGCATCGGATATGCCTGCTTGATGCCCGCCAGTGTCGTGATATCGGTCGAAATGCAACTGGGGCAAGCAAGAGCAGGGACTGTAGCTCGAGGTTTGGGTTGAGACTATTGGCATTCTACCGGATGGCTGTCTGTGGCTGGTGCTATCGACAACACAGACAAAGGATCTGCAAAAATGGCAGGGATATGGTCATGCAGGAGAGTGGGGTAGTCACTCGGCGGGGTGGTAGACCGTAGTATTGACATGCAGCTCAGAATACTGGGACCGGGAGTGCCCCATGACGGCGCATAAGAGAAAGGAGGTGATAGAGGCGAGAAGGAAGCTCGGGAAGGTGCAAGAGGAATACTGGAGGCTAGAGGAGAGCGGTGTAGCCACTCGGCGGGGTGGTGCATCGTAGTATTGGACAGAAGATGCGAGCTGCGTCTGTGATGGATGGACGCCACAGAATGCGGCCCACCTATACATGTGCCCATGGGTGGGAGATGGAGCAGGGAGATCGAAGGAACAAGCGAGGAAGGATGCAAAGTGGTGTGCAGTGGTGGCGAGGTTTGTGGCATGACGGAACAGATTTGTAGATAGACGTAAAGGGCGGGGGGGGGGCAGGGACCGGCCCGGAAGGGGAGAGAGGCACCTGGTAAAACAGGAGGCTGCGGTCCATCGCCATAGCCTAGATAAGCTCAACACGATTAATGATTCCCCCCCCCCAAAAAAAAAGGGGAATTTCCAGTCCATTGAGGAAGAGACGAATGTGAAGCAGGGAGGTTGGGGCCACCATGACAGGATGATGGCAGGGCCAGCGGTGAGGATAATGAGGGCGGGAAGATTTAGACACGAAAACTCGAGGACGTATAACCGCGGTGGCT